>Ga0315289_10000616_pt1 | contig 54615 bp, 45 predicted proteins | sample YL17G11_40_MG_FD_203452 | JGI IMG/M metagenome (GOLD analysis project Ga0315289, IMG submission 203452) | Sediment microbial communities from Yellowstone Lake, YNP, Wyoming, USA - YL17G11_40 | ecosystem: Environmental > Aquatic > Freshwater > Lake > Sediment | place: USA: Wyoming | collected...
TCGCCCGCCTCCACAACTCCTTCCTTCCAGATCTGGTGGAAGTCGCTCTCCTGCGTAGCCAGGAAGCGTGTGCCCATCTGCGCGCCGTCTGCGCCCATGACCAGTGCAGCCGCGAGAGTCTTGCCGTCGGCGAAGCCGCCGGCGCCGACAACCAGGGTATCCTTGTCGGACACCGTTTCCACCACGGCCGGAAGCAGGACCATAGAGTGGACCGGCTCCCAGGCAGTGTGGAAACCTCCTTCATGGCCGGAGGCTACGATAACGTCTACGCCCGCCTTCTTGCAGCGCAGAGCTGCCTTGACGGACGGGACAACGTGCATCCAGGTGAACGCTGCCCCCTTGATCTTGTCCTCCCAGCCCAGGGGGTCGCCGGCTGACGTGAAGATCACCTTGAAGTGCTTCTTGATGTCCGGGTTCTCCTCGCGCACCCTTATGGCCGTGTCGATTATTGCGTGCGCGGCTTTGAGCATTTCCGAGGAGACCATGACGTTGATGCCGAAAACGCCGCCCTGGTCCTTGACCAGGTTGTAGGTCCGTTTCAGCGCCTTCTCCAAGACGGTGGCCATGTCGTCGTCGTAGTCTGCACCGGCAGTGCTTACCCAAGCTTTGTAGACCCATGGCTGGGTGTCCCTGTCAACGATGCCGCTGGTGGAAAGCAGCCCCAGGACGCCGGCGTTGGCTGCAGCAACTCCCAGGTTGTTGTTGCTGAAAGGTCCCATCCCTGCCTGGATGATGGGATACTTGATCCCGATCAGGTCACACAGTCTCGATTTGATCATTTGAAGCTCCTTTGTATGCTTTGTCGTTATCTTTCTCAGAAGAGGTTGTCCTGCGGAATATATATTACCGGCCGAGCGCAGTGTCAAATACGCTGCGTTCCGGCTGACCGCTGCCGGGGAAGCTATTTGATCTTGTAGATCCAGCCGAACTTGTCAGGCTTCTCCCCATACTGGATCCCAGTAATGGCGTCGTACAGCTTCAATGCCAGCGGCCCGGCCTTGCCCTTGCCTACGACTATCGCCCGCAGGCGGCTGCGCTTGCACGCTGGACCCCGTGAACAAGATGCTGGGGGCGAGAAAGCCAGCCAGGAGAAGCAAAACAGCGGCAGCTCGCTTCATAGCACCTGCCTCCTGAGACTTGTCGCCGACGCGGGCCTGACTGGGGCGGGGAAAGGCAAAGGTTGTAGGTGCTGTGACGCATATCACCAGCACATGGGCCTGTCAAGTAGTACGCGCCAAGTGTTGGCGCGGCGGCATGTCCACCGGGCCCTGCAGCCGGCCTTGTGCAGACCGAAGGCGTTGGGACCTCACCCACCCGAGGACGGTGACCTGGCTGTTCGATCTCACTATCCTCTGGTCCATACCTGAATGTGGCTGCGTCGCGAAGAACCGGCTGGAGAATGACGAGTCCCCCGGTCTCGCGACCAGGGGACAGGTTCAGGCCTAGGCCTTGGTAGCAGCGGCAGGATTCGAACCCGCCACGGCGGGCAGGCCCTGCGACCAAGGGCTGGCGCCTGCCCGCCTACCGGCGGGAGTCCCCTGCTTCAATATCGGGTGCGAACTTGTCTACCCGAACTTGCTGAGGCAACTCAAACACCCCTGGTGATGAACGAATCCCCTGGCCGCCTTGCCCAACTGGCTGACGAGGGGATTCTACCCGGTGCTATCCCAAGAAGCAATTGCTTTTTGCGAGGAAAGGCGGTCTAATGGGCTGTGTCAAGCCCGACCTGGCACCGGTATGTGTCCTGTAGGGTGGCGGCAGCGTAGGTCAGGTGGGAGGAGAGGTGGAACGTCAACCGGTATCCTCTAGCAACATTCGCTCGATTGGCTATGACCCGGCTGCGCTGGTTCTGGAAGTTGAGTTCCTCAACGCAAGCATATATCAGTACTTTGAGGTTCCTGAGTCGGTCCACCGGGCGTTCATGAGTGCCCATTCTCACGGGTCGTTCCTGCAAGCCCACATTAGGGGCAAGTACCGCTACCGGCGAATCTTGTAGCGACCTTCTGGGCTAGCGGGTGCCCAGCTTAATGATTGTCAACTCGATTCGCGTGCGCAATTTCCGCTGCGTCTTGGATGAGACCCTGCCCTGTGAGCCCTTGACCGTTTTGGTTGGACCGAATGGGTCTGGGAAGTCCTGCTTCCTGCGCGCGCTCGATTTGTTTTATTCCAGCGATGCGCGGTATGGCCTGCAAGACTTCTACGCGGACGACGAGAAGCGCTCAATCCTTATCACAGTGACGTTCGGCGATTTGTCGGAAGGGGAGCGTCAGCTCTTCGACAAATACGTTCATGGGGACGAGCTAGTTGTCGAGAAAGAGCTGCGATGGCCAGCGACAAGAGAAGGCCAAAGGTACTTTGGCATTTCCCTGCAGCACCCGGACTTCAGAGAAATCAGGGAGGCCGAGGGAGCAAGAGAGAAAACGCGCCTCTATAACGACCTGGCCGGCTCTGACAAGTACCGTGGCGTACTGCCCACTGCTCGCAGCGCTGCGCATGTCGACGAAGCGCTGGAAGCTTTCGAACTCGCCAACCGAGACCAGTGCGAACCAACCCGTGAGCCGACGCAGTTCTTCGGATACAGGCAGGTCGGAGGCGCTCGTCTAGAACGATTCACATTGTACCGGCTTGTGCCAGCTGTGCGCGACGCGGCAGAGGACGCAGCCGAAGGCAGAGGAAGCGTCCTGACTCAACTGATGGACTTAGTCGTGCGCAGCGCTTTGGCCGAGAGCGAGCTGGTGCGCCAACTTCGGGAACAAACCTCCGAACAGTACGAGGAAATCATGGACCCGGAGCATCTGCCGCAGCTGAAGGCACTCGAGGGCGACCTGACCCGACAGCTCGCTGTCTACGCACCCGGGGCAAGCGTCAAGCTCGACTGGCAGAAGGGCGAGGGAATCCAAATCCCGATGCCAGCCGCGGACATTCACCTTGTGGAAGACGGCTACCCGTCAACGGTCGAAAGGACAGGTCACGGGTTGCAGCGCGCGTTCATCCTAACGTTACTACAAATCCTTGCCCTGGCTGAACGCGCGGGTGATGCGGACGCGCAGGCTAGCGGCGGACAACAGGCCGTGCCGCAGCCACCTGGAGTGGCCCACCTTGTTCTGGGAATCGAAGAGCCAGAACTCTACCAGCACCCCAACCGACAACGACACCTGGCCAAGGTCCTGACACAGTTGGCCGCTGGCGGCATTCCCGGGGTTGTTGGCCGCGTCCAAGTCATTTACTCGACTCATTCGCCTCTACTGCTGGACATTGAGCGCGTACACTGCGTGCGGCGCCTGCGCAAAATGGCAGTCGCTGACGACTTGCCCAAGCGCACTGTCATCTTTCAGGCAACTCTGGACGATGTCGCGGCTGACTTAGAGAGCGCCGAGGGCGCACCGGAGGGAAGCTTCTCGGGCCAATCACTGGCTTGGCGATTGCGTTCAATCATGACGCCATGGGTGAACGAGGGGTTTTTTGCAGATTTGGCTGTCTTGGTCGAAGGAGAGAATGACCGGGTTGCCGTTCTCGGTACTGCTGGAGCCGAAGGCCATGACCTCGAAAGTGCCGGGATATCGGTCATCCCATGTGGCGGCAAAAACAACATATGCACTATAGCCGCCATCTTCGAGCGTTTGCGCATACCCACGTTTCTGATTTGGGATAGCGACTTCCCGGACGACTTCGCCAAGCGGGAGAATCACCGTCTGCTTCGTCTATGTGGCCAGGCAGTGGAGGATTGGCCAGCACGGATCGGGTCAAACTTCGCATGTTTCAAGGACAATCTTGAAGCTACGGTGCAGTCTGAACTGGGCGACACGTCTTTTGATGAGCTGCTGAATTGCTGCCAAGCGGAGTATTCGATTCGCAGAAAGCAGGCGCTGAACAATCTCGCTGTCTGGCAACGCTTAACCCAGCTGGCTGCCGACAGAGGCATCCACTCGCCTTCCCTCACACAAATCGTGCAGAGTGTGTTGGCACTTAGGGAGGCAATACGTCAGGAGTAGAACCCAGTCACTGGCTCACGAGTGAAGGGCTGTTGCCTGTTGTCCCCCGAGCCATGCCATAGTCAAGTGGGCGGAAGCCTATGGGCTGTACTTCCGGGCCGTTGGCCAACTCCGAGGCCAGCCGACCGAGTATAATCAGGCTTGCACTCGGTCTCAGGTTCGACGCCTGGTCTCAAGAGCGGCCGGCGTATAGAGGGTGGCTAGCGGCCATGGGAATGCCTCTGTCCGTACAGGCTCGCTTCACGACGGCGACGAAGAGAGCGCCCCTGGACTTCCGTATCTTGCCCTCGTGGACGGCTCGCTTCTTTTCACGTTGACACAGATTCGCGGCGCTACCTATACTGCGATCACTGAGGCAGCGTAGCTCAGTGGTAGAGCAGGGGACTCATAAGCCCTTGGTCGCAGGTTCGAATCCTGCCGCTGCTACCAAAGCCTGAAAACCGAATCTATTTGGTCACAGAGGGTCGCCTTCGGGCGGCCTTCTTCATGTTCGAAGCCAGGGAGGAGGGCCTAGGCGGCGATCCGGGGCCGTCGCAATACGGTGGTCGGCGTCTCGGCATCACGACGGCAGAGGTACAGCTCACAGGCGCGGTCCGCCCACTCCGCGTCCAGCCGCGGCTCGACCCCGCGGTACCCGGCGGCCTCCACGATGATCTGGAGTATGTCGCGGGCGTAGCAGCCTCGCACAGCCAGCCCCTGCCCGTAGAGACGGCCCACCAGATGCTCAACGGCGTCCTCCGTTAAGCCGAGCCTCTTCTCGCGGCAGGCACGAGCAACGATGACGCGGAACTGCTCCGGCGTGGGGTCCGGGATATACACCTTGTAGGGGACGCGTCGCAGGTGAGCCTCATCCAAGATCTCCTCCGGCGCCATGTTCGTGGAGAGGATCAGGGATACGCGGAAGGGGACAACGGCATAGCCTCCCGTCTGGAGCACCAGCATATCGAAGCCCCGCTCCAAGGGGACGACCCAGCGGTTGAGGATGTCAACCGGCCGCGCCCGCTGCCGTCCCAGGTCGTCGATGACCAGCGTACCGCCCTGGGCCTGCACAGAGGCGGGTGCCCGGTACACGCGCTGGACAGCATCATAAGACAGCTCCAGATCGTCCAGGGTGAACTCGCCGCCTACCACGACCACGGGCCGCTTCACCAACAGCCAGCGCTGATCCCGGCCATCCGGAGGCGGCCGCAGCACGTGGCCCGCCGAGTTCCGGGGCTTTCCCGGCTCGACAGCCATCGGCTGGTGGATGAGCGGATCGAACACCTTTATGACCTGTCCATCCAGGAAGACAGCCCATGGCACAACCACGCTCTCCTGCACATGCCTGGATAGCGAGGTGACGATCTCCGTCTTTCCGTTGCCGGAGTCGCCGTAGATGATGGCGGCCCGGCCCGAGAAGAAGGCCTGGCCCACGCTGTCCAGCACCTCATCTGAGAGGACAATGTGGCTCAGGGCCGTCCGGATGTCATCCGGGCCCACCCGCCAGCGACGCCTCCCCTGCTTCTGGATGCAGGCCACGTACTGGGACAGGGGCACCGGCGCCGGGCCCAGGTAGCGGGTTAGCTCGAGGGCGACCTCGGCGCGCTCCCGGCCTGCCTGCGTCAGACGATAGGCGAACGTCTGGCCAACGCTGGGCGCTAGAGGGTCCACCTCCAGGAGGTGTGCGGCCTTCAACTGTTCCAGGAGCTCGTCGACCAGCGCGCGCGGCAGGCCGATCCGGCCAGCCAGATCCGTTGAACGCAGGCTGCTGTGGAAGAACATGAACTTGAGGACCAGATCGTGAAGGAAGGAGAGGGGTAGGCCTATGTCCTCCAGCGACTGCGGCGCCTCTGGCGCCAGCAGACGGGCCGGCGCCTCAGCACGCCCCGGGCCATGCTGGACACCCTCCGCCTCTTCTCTATGGCAAGCGGCGGCTATCTCCGCCTCTGGCTCTTGGTGCTGGGAGGATTCCGCGCTGTCCACCATTTCCCGCTCCTCGCCGGCGCTTGCCTGGCATCCGGGCACGCGCACACCCCACCCATGTCAAGGTTCGGCTCACCACAGCGATCCTTTAGCGAGAACGTACGACAGCCGCCCGTCCAGTAAGGTGGCCATCGCATTGAGGGGCGCCGTCGCCTCGTCTAGAATGGTGGTAGCATGGCTACCCGCTTCGCCGACCAGCTTCGGGCCCTGCCCACCCGCCCCGGCGTCTACATCATGCGCGATGCCCAGGGCCAGGTTATCTACGTAGGGAAGGCGGCCAACCTGCGCAGCCGGGTCCGCTCCTACTTTGGCTCGGCGCGCAGCCTGGAGCCCAAGACGCGCAAACTCTCGAACACCGTGGCGGACTTCGACTGCATTGTGACGGGCACCGCCCAGGAAGCCCTCCACCTGGAGGCCACCCTGGTCAAGCGTCACCAACCCTTCTTCAACATCCGCCTCAAGGACGACAAACACTACCCCTACCTCAAGGTGGACCTAAGCGACCCCTGGCCCCGCGTCTACATCACCCGCCGGGTTGAGAACGACGGCGCCCGCTACTTCGGGCCGTACGCCAGCGCCTCCTCGGTGCGCACAACGCTGGACATCGCGAAGAAGCTCTTCCCCTGGCGCTCCTGCACCAAGACCATCACCGGCAAGGACCCGCGACCCTGCCTTGACTACTACATCCACCGCTGCATCGCACCCTGCACCAGCTACTGCACGAGAGACGAATACGACCAAGTCATCCGCCAGACCGTCCTCTTCCTGGAAGGGCGCACAGACGAAGTCGTACGCGACCTCCGGGCGCGCATGGAGGAGGCGGCCGATACACTCCGCTTCGAGCGTGCCGCCTCCCTCCGCGACCAGATCCGGGCTATCGAGCGCGTCTCCGAGAAGCAGGTGACAGCCTACACCCGCGCCGTGGACGAGGATGTCTTCGGCCTGGCCCGCGCCGACAGCGAGGCCTGCGTCCAGGTCTTCTTCGTCCGGGGCACGAAGATGGTCGGGGCCGACCACTTCACCCTGGACGGCACCCAGGAGGAGGCCGACGCCGAGGTCATGGGCAGCTTCCTCAAGCAGTTCTACGAGTCGGCCACCTACGTGCCGCGGCGCATCGTCCTGCCCCTGGCTGTGCCCGAGCAAGAGCTCATTCGGGACTGGCTGGCCCAGAGACGGGGCGGCTCCCTCCAACTGGTGGTGCCCCAGCGGGGCGAGAAGCGCCGGCTGGTGGAGATGGCGGCCGACAACGCCCGCGAGTCGCTGGAAATGGAGCGCGTCAAGTGGCTGGCCGACACAGGGAAGACACAGGCCGCGCTGGAAGAGCTGGCAGAGGAGCTAAACCTGCCCGAACCGCCCCGGCGCATCGAGTGCTATGACGTCTCCAACATCCAGGGCACGTCGGCGGTGGGAAGCATGGTGGTTTTCGTCGACGGGCACCCCCGGCCCGCCGAGTACCGTCGCTTCCGCATCAAGACGGTGGAGGGCGCCAACGATGTCGCCATGCTGGCCGAGGTGCTGCGCCGTCGCTTCAGGCGCGCCTCGGGCGAGCCTGTCGAAGCCGTCCCCTCCAGCGACGGCTGGGCCGCCCTGCCCGACCTGGTCATCGTCGACGGCGGCAAGGGCCAGCTCAGCGCCGCCCACGACGTGATGCGCGACCTGGCGGTGGGCCACGTGCCCCTGGCCGGCCTGGCCAAGCGCCAGGAAGAGCTCTTCCTGGTCGACGAGGCGGAGCCCGTGGTGCTGCCTCGAACCTCCCAGGCCCTCTATCTGGTGCAGCGTGTCCGCGACGAGGCGCACCGGTTCGCTATCACCTACCACCGGAAGGTGCGCCAGAAAACGGGCATGCGGTCGGCGCTGGACTCGGTGCCAGGGATCGGGCCGAAGCGAAAACAGGCGCTCCTGCGCAAGTTCGGCTCCGCGAAGGGCATCCGCGAGGCCAGCCTGGACGACATCGCCGCCACCGTCGGCTTCACCCGCCGCCTCGCCGAGAAGGTGAAGGAGCACTTATAGCGCAGCGGCCTACCACCCTCGGATGCCGGGTTGTGTTCCGTATGACATTGTTATACAATCTGCCCGTGTAGGGGAGCACCGTGCTCATCGGAGAACTCGCATGGGATGACTGGAATGAGACACACGTCGCCAGACACGGCGTCGCTATTGACGAAATCGAGGACGTTTGCTTCGCTTACTCTCTGGGTGTTCGCATTCGGAGAGGCAGGTACCGCATCATCGGCCAGACGAGGGCCGGACGGTATCTGACGGTGATCCTCGACTCTGTAGGTGGAGGAGACTTCTACGTGGTCACCGCCCGAGAGGCAACCGAGCCAGAGCGCGGGCGGTTCCGCTCTTGGAGGGGACGGTAGAGATGGCCATCGCAAGGAAAACGAAGAGCAGGATCCCACGCTTCAAGAATCGGGAAGAGGAAGCGCAGTTCTGGGAGACCCACGACACGACCGAGTTTGAGGACGAGTTCGAGGAGGTGCAGGTGAAGGTCGCCCGGCCGCTGAGCCACGTCCTAGCGGTGCGTCTGGACGCCCGCACCATCGACCGGCTGGCCGAGGTCGGGCGCGCCAAGGGCCTGGGCCCCAGCACCCTCGCCCGCATGTGGCTCCTCGAACGCCTGGAGCAGCAGAAGTAGGGCCGCCGCTAACGTCGGCTTCACTGGCAGCCTCGCCGAGAAGGCGAAGGAGCACCTGTAGATTGAGGGGCTAGCCGTTGTCGAACTAATCTCTTATGCCGTCTGTAAGGCGTGTGCGTGCGGTTGTCGACGGGCGAGCACAACAGGTTTCACCCGAAAGTAATGGACAAACTCATCCGCAAGATCGAAGGGCTTGTCGATAGGCCCAGAAGGCGGCACGGCCTTCTCAAGAACCGTCCACTCTGGTACCAGTTGTGGACCTCCCTCTATGCTCTAGAGGACACACACCTGGCTGTGGCGGCCTACTCTGGTGAGGAATTCGGTACGAGTCATGGAGCACGGTATTTGGCAGTGTACGGCTTGCTGCAGGCGCTGTTCCTCCAGCAGGATGCAGCGCAGAACCTCTGCCAGGCCCTGGGAATGCCGGTGACCCTAGACGAATACCCGAGACTGAAGGAGATTAGAGAAACCAGGACGGAGAGCATCGGTCACCCGACCAAGAGAGAAAGAGGAAAGAAGGGGCAACGAACCTCCTATCACTCCATCACACGCATGAGCTTGCGGCCCGAGGGATTCGATCTTCTCTCACAGTACAGTGATGGGAGATTGGAATCCAAGAAGGTATCGATACCTGACTTGGTTACTGACCAGAGACACTACGTGGTCGACATCCTCGAGCGGATCGTCTGCAAGCTCGAAGACGAAGAGGCCGCTCACAAGGAGAAGTTCAGAATGGAGAAGTTGACCGCGGTCTTTCCCTCAACCCTGGACTACCACCTTCAAAAGGTCCTCCTATGCACAACGACGGGAGAAGACGCCGCGCTTGGCGAGGCACACTTACAAGAGATCAAGGGCGCGCTCGATGCCTTTCGAGAAGCACTGGCAAGGAGAGGCATTGAGCTGGACACGTACGAGTCGATCAGAGATGTGTATCAGTCGCTGGAATACCCGCTCGGTGAACTGCAGAGGTTCTTTGACACGGTCAAGGCCGGTGGCAGGCCTCACATCGACCCCAGAGCTGCCGACATATTTGCCTGGTACGTGCAAAGGCAAGTTTGCGAGTTAAAGAAGATGGCGCGGGAAATTGACCAGGATTATGCCAGTTAATCGGTCACTGAAGGCAGCTTGAGGGGTCGGAGCGGATCACACGCTTATTGCACCAGCCTCCCCCTCCCCGCAAGGGCCAACCACCGCGACTGCCCAAGGCTGCACTACATGGTGCCCCCGCTTCCCACCCGTCGCGGAAATGGCGCGCCGGGGCCCTGGCGCAGACTGGGGCCTGCTACCCCTCCCTCACCACCAGCCCCGTCAGCTCCCTCGCGTTCTGGACGGCGAAGCCGTGGGCATCGTTGTTGAAGTAGACGTACACGTCCTGCACGTCCTCTGGGAGAGCGCGGAGCTGGCCGGCCCACTGCCGGAGCTCCGCCTCGTCGTAGCGGCCGCCGTACAGGGTGCCGCTGCCGTGGAAGCGCATGTAGGCGAAGTCGGTGGTCGCCTCCATGGGCGTCTGCCAGTCCACCATGTGGAAAGCGCAGAAGCCCACGTTGTGCAGTCGCAGGAGCGCGAACACCTCTGAGTTGAGCCAGGAGTCGTGCCGGAACTCGAAGACGTGCCGCACGTCCTGCGGCAGCGTGGACAGGAAGTCCGACAGCACCGCCTCGTTGCGCTCGTTGCGGTGGAAGTTGGGCGGCATCTGGTACAGGACCGGACCCAGGCTCTCGCCCATGGCGCGCGCCCGATCCAGGAACGTCTCCACCGGCTCCCGGCAGTCTTTCAAGCGCCTGATGTGGGTGACAAAGCGGCTGGCCTTGACCGCGAAACGGAAGCCGTCGGGGACCTTTTGGCCCCAGCCGGCGAACGTCTTCTCCTGGGGCAGGCGATAGAAAGTGGCGTTGATCTCGACGGTCGGGAAATGGCCGGTGTAGAAGTCTAGCCAGCGACTGCCGGCGAGGTCCGGCGGATAGAAAGTGCCCCGCCAGTGAGGGTAGACCCAGCCGGAGGTGCCGACCCAGTAGCGACGAGCCGTCTCCATCTCCCTGTCGCCTCGGCGGCCCAGCGGCCCCGACCGGTGCAGCTCCGCGACGGAACCCGATTATAGCACGCCCACCGCCCTTGGGAGGCCCTGTCGGGTGTGCTAAGGTAGAGGCGCGACGCCCCCAGGGTCCAAGGGGACGTAAGGGGGGCCATGGATATCGACTACGCGGCCGCTCGCGAGAACCTCCTCCGGGCCGTGCGCTATGAAGTGCACGACGAGAGGGCTCTGGGAGCCATGGCACGCGTTCCCCGCGAGCACTTTGTTCCCCCTGACCTCCGCCCCTACGCCTACGAGGACCGGCCGCTTCCCATCGGTCACGGCCAGACCATCTCCCAGCCCCTGATGGTGGCCATGATGACGGAAGCCCTCCACCTCTGCGGCAACGAGCGAGTCCTGGAGGTGGGCACCGGCTCCGGCTACCAGGCAGCGCTGCTGGCAGAGCTGGCCGCCTGCGTGGTGACCGTGGAGCGTGTGCCGGAGCTGGCCGAGGAGGCCTGTCGTCGGCTCCGCGAGCTGGGCTACAAGAACGTCGAGGTGCACACAGCGAAGGACACACTCGGCTGGCCCGAGGGCGCTCCCTACGACGCCGTCCTGGTAACGGCCGGGGCGCCCCGCGTGCCCCGACGTCTCCTTCAGCAACTGACGATCGGCGGCCGGCTGGTCATCCCAGTGGGCGAGCGCCGGGTACAGCAGCTCCTCCGCGTGGCGAAGACGGCGCGGGGGACGACAGTCCAGAGGCTGGGCGAGTGCCGCTTCGTTCCCCTCGTCGGCCGGGGCGCTTGGTCCGAAGCCGACGCCACCCCCGAGTACTTCACCCTCTAGCGACAACAGCGTGTAGGCGTCCCTCGTCCCTTGGGACTTGCGCATGGGTCCGGCACGGGATCAATGGCTCCTTAGCCCGCCGCCTTCAGGGCGTCGATGAACTCCGATGCCTGGCGACGGCTCAGCTCCTTCGGAGGGCGCCGATAGACAGCGCGGCAGCGATTGTCCACCTCTGGCTCCCCCAGGCCTTGCCGGCTGCGAGCGATGGAGTAGATAGCCTTGACCTGAGGCGCCGTGGCGCGCACGTCCCGGGCGCGAGGACTCCTGTCAGGAGCGCCGACCGGAGCGTCGACCACGGGCGCCGGGTCATGGGACGCGGCCTCGGCAGAGTAATCGAAGTCCTCACAGAACTGGGTGCCGAATCCGAGGGCGGCAAGAGCCCGGCCGAGCGCCTTCGTCTCCGCGGCCTCGATGTAGTCCGAGAAGTCGCCGGACGTCTCACTGCCCCAGCCCGTGGCCTCGCCGCCCTCGGGAAGGGTGACCCGGGCCCGGAAGAGAGCAAGGCCCGCCTCGTGCTTGACCAGCTCCGTGGACACGACGGCGTCCGGCCGCTCGGTGCGCAGCCACAGGAGACGCCACTTCACCTCCAGATAGTCCTTGCCGTCGAGCTTTCTCAGGTAGCGGCTGGCATCGAACGACTTCTCACTCATGACACCCCCTCCTACTTGGCACAGCTTGCGACAGCGATAGAATATCTGTTCTACCAGCTCATGTCAACACACCCGCTGCCGGGCTCTCCCCTCGCGGGCCGGGCTGTCCCCGCGCTGTACAACCTGCCGCTTGGGTAAGGATGCCAAAACTTTCAGCAAAATCCTCCCCTCCCGCCTAGACAACGGCGGCTGCCCTCCGTAAGATAAGGCCGCCCTTCCACCCGACCCCGGCAAACGTTGCGAGAGGTGCCTGGCCATGGAACAAGAGATCGGCCACTTCCTCGATTTCCTGTCGGTAGAGAAAGGAGCCTCCACCAACACCATCGCCGCCTACAAGAACGACCTCCAACAGTTCACAGCCTACGTCCTCGGCCTGCCCACCAATGGGGACCGCCCCCTCTGGTCCCAGGTGGATCGCGACGCCTTGCTGGACTTCATCCTTGAGCTGCGCCGCAAACGCTACGCGGACGCCACCGTGGCCCGAAAGGTGGCCGCCGTCAAGTCCTTCTTCTCCTTTCTCCACGCGGAGGGCATCCTGCGAAAGAACCCGGCGGAGAGTTTGAGCTCTCCTCGGGTCGGCAAGTCGCTGCCCAAGCCCTTGGCCGTGCGCGAGATCGACGAACTCCTGGAGCAGCCAGCGCGTCGCTCCACCCCCGAGGCCCGGCGGGATCGCGCAATGCTGGAGTTCCTCTATGCCACGGGGATGCGGGTCACGGAACTGGTCTCCTTGAACATCAAGGACGTCCACCTGAACCCGGCGGGTGCCTACGTACGCTGCACCGGCAAGGGGTCGAAGGAGCGCACCCTCCCCCTCCACGAGCAGCCGCTCCAGGTTCTCGAGGCCTACCTAGAAGACGGCCGCCCTCATCTGGTGCGCCACCGGCAGGAGCCTGCCCTCTTCGTCAACCGTCGTGGCGAGCGGCTTACCCGCCAGGGCTTCTGGCTCATACTGAAGGGCTACGCCAAGCAGGCCGGCATCAGCACGCCAGTCACGCCGCACACGTTGCGCCACAGCTTCGCGACCCATATGCTGAGGGGTGGCGCACCGCTGCGAAACGTGCAGGAACTGCTGGGACATGCCAACGTGTCCACCACCCAGGTGTACACCAAGCTCACCAACGAGCACGTGCGCGAGGTCTACGAGAGCGCTCACCCGCGGGCCCACTAGCAATCGTACCGATAGTCGATCCTTTTCCGGAGCAGCCCACCCATGAGAGGTGCGGCTGCTCTCCTTTTCCTAGGCATGCTCGTCGCTGCCTGCTCCGCGGCCGACCATGCCGCACAGGCGCCCACGGCTTCGCGCGCAGCCTCCACAAGCCCCGAGGCCACCGTGGCCGAGCTTCGCGCCGACGACAGCGCGCCGCCCCCGACCCGGGACCTCATGGACCTTGCGCGCCGCCTCCGCGGCCTGCCCGCCAACACCCCCCGCGACGCGCCGTCCAGGCAAGAGCCCTTGCCCACCGGCCACCGCCAGAGCTTCCAGGTGGTACGGTTGCCCGGCCCCGGCGAGGCCAGAAGTGTGCCGCCGCAGATCGATACCATCGCTGCCACGCTGCGCCTGGTCACCCCCCACGCCTACTTCTATTTCGAGGACGACCTTGAGGTAGGAGATGAGGCTCTGGAGCGGGCCAGCCGCCGCTTGGAGGAGGAGGTCTACCCCGAGATCAGCAGTACCTTCGGTCGCGAACGCTCGCCCGGCGTCGACGGCGACCACCACATCACAATCCTCATTGCCTCTCTCCAGAACGTGGGCGGCTATGTTTCTCCCGAGGACGGCTACCCCCGGGCGGCCAGCCCTCTCAGCAACGAGCGGGAGATGCTCTACCTTGATGCCTCCCTGGCCCTGCCGGCAGATGAGACATACGCCCGCATCCTCGGCCACGAACTCCAGCACTTGGTTCACTACGGCATCGACCCGGATGAGGAGGTATGGGTCCAGGAAGGGCTCTCGGAGGTGGCCGAGGGCCTGGGAGGAGACCTCAGCTACCTGGAGGGAAGCTTCCTCAGCGACCCCGATGTCCAGCTCAACGCCTGGGACCCGGAAGGCTTCTACGAACGCCACTACGGCGCCAGTGGCCTCTTCTTCCGCTACCTCATGGAGCGCGCTGGAGGGCCCAGCACGATCCGCGACCTAGTGTCGGAGCCCGCCGATGGCATCGCTGGCATTGAGGCCTTCTTGAACCGACACCTGCCCGGCGTGGGCTTCGTCGCACTCTTCGCCGACTGGGCCACCGCCAACTACCTTGACCTGGAGGACGGCCCCTACGGGTACCGTGACGGCTCGGTCCAGGCGGCGGCCTTCCGGTCACTCGACGGCCCCGGCGAGGGTGAGGGGACCGTCCGCCAGTTCGCCGCCGACTACATCGAAGTGGCGCTGGCCAATGGTGACGCCATCTTCACGTTCGACGGCTCCACCACAGTAGGAGTCGTGGCCGCCGAGCCCTACGGCGGCCACGGCCTCTGGTGGTCCAACCGGGGCGACGCCATCGACACCACGCTCACCCGGGAGCTGGACCTAAGCGACCTGTCCTCGGCCACCCTCACCTTCCGGACCTGGTATGACGTCGAGAACTGGTACGACTATGGCTACGTGGAGGTGTCCACGGACAGCGGCGACACCTGGCAGGCGCTCTCCGGCAGCCAGACCACCGAAGAGAACCCCCTGCGACTGGCCTACGGACCGGGCTACACGAGCATCAGCGGCGACGGCGAAGAGCCGGCGTGGGTGCAGGAGACCATCGACCTCACCCCCTTCGCCGGGCAGCGCATCCTGCTGCGCTTCGAGTACGTCACCGACAGCGGCCTCAGCACATCCGGCTGGGCGATAGACGATATCGCCGTCCCCGAGCTGGGCTGGCTGGACGACGCTGAGAACGACGGCGACTGGGATGCCAGGGGCTTCCGTCGCATCGAGGGGCCCCTGCCGCAGCGCTTCATCGTTCGCCTCATCGAGATAGGCGCCGAGACACGCGTCACCGACGTGCCCCTCGACGCCGACAACCACGCCGAGATACGGCTCTCCGGTTTCGGCGCGGGCCTCACGAAAGCTGTTATCCTCATCGCCGGCGCCACCGAGGGCACCAGCGAGCCCGCCACCTACCGCTACTCCCTCCAGACCAACCCCCAACAGAGTGCTGAACAACCCACATGGGCCGCCCGTGGTTCGACAGGCTCACCACGAGCGGAGTCCAAGAACCGCTCACCCTGAGCTTGTCGAAGGGCGAGCGGCGGCCTTATCAGCCGCCTGCTGGTCTCTCCTTGTCCCTGGTCTCGCGTGACCTGTATGATCGCCCCACGATGATGATCTCGGTGGTGGGAGGCAACACGGCCCCACCGGAGGTGCTGGCCGAGGCCGAGGCCCTAGGACGCGAGCTGGCGCGGCGCGGCTGCACCCTCGTCTGCGGCGGCCGCGGCGGTGTCATGGAGGCCGCGTGCCGGGGCGCTCGAGCCGAGGGCGGCCACACCATCGGCATCCTGCCCGGCACTGACCTTCAAGACAGCAACCCTTATGTCGAGTTCCCCATTCTCACGGGCATGGGCTACGCCCGCAACGTCGTAGTCGCCCTCTCCGGCGAGGCGGTCATCGCCGTGGACGGCTCCTACGGCACCCTCTCCGAGATCGCCCACGCCCTCAACCACGGCAGACCGGTCATCGGCCTCCACACCTGGCTCCTCTCGCCTCGGCGAGTCGCCTCAGGCGACAGCCACGAGGGTGCCGACGACCGGGCCATCATTCGCGCCTCAGACCCGCAGGACGCGGTAGAGAAAGCCGTGGCCGCCGCCCTGGCACGACGGCCCTGAGGCCCCGAGGAGGCATCATGGAGATCGAATCCGTCCGCGGCCGGGAGATCCTGGACTCCCGAGGCAACCCCGCCCTGGAGGTGGAGGTCGCCCTCATCGACGGCACCATCGGCCGGGCAGCGGTGCCCTCTGGCGCCAGCACCGGCAGCCACGAGGCGCTGGAGCTGCGCGATGGCGACGCCGCCCGCTACGGCGGCAAGGGCGTCCTCCGCGCCGTCGAACACGTCAACGGAGAGATCGCCGGCGTGGTGCTCGGCCTCTCAGCCCTGGACCAAGTGGCGGTCGACCAGGCGCTCATCGAGCTGGACGGGACGAAAGACAAGTCCCGGTTGGGGGCCAACGCCATCCTGGGCGTCTCCCTCGCCGTGGCCCGCGCCGCCGCCTCCTCCCAGGACCTCCCTCTCTATCGCTACCTAGGGGGCCCCACGGCGCGGCTGCTGCCCGTGCCTATGCTCAACATCCTGAACGGCGGCAAGCACGCCGCCGACTCCACCGACTTCCAGGAGTTCATGGTCATGCCCGTGGGCGCCGCCACCTTCGCCGAGGCGCTGCGGATGGGCGCAGAGGTCTACCATGCCCTGAAGAAGGTGCTCCAGCAGCGCGGCCTCTCCACCAACGTAGGCGACGAGGGGGGCTTTGCGCCCTCCCTGCCCAGCAACGAGGCCGCCATCGAGGCCGTGCTGGCGGCAATCGAAGCCGCCGGGTACAGCCCGGGCGAGCAGGTCGCCCTGGCCCTCGACCCCGCCGCCAGCGAGTTCTACCAGGATGGCAAGTACGTCCTGGCCCGCGAGAACCGGCAGCTCTCCGGCGAGGAGATGGCCGCTTTCTGGGAGGCCTGGTGCGACAAGTACCCTATCGTCAGCATCGAGGACGGCATGGCCGAGGACGACTGGAGCGGCTGGTGGCAGCTCACGGCCCGCCTGGGCCGCCGCATCCAGATCGTCGGCGATGACCTGTTCGTTACCAACGTTGAGCGGCTGGCCAAGGGCATCCGCGAAGGCGCCGCCAACTCCATCCTCATCAAGCTCAACCAGATCGGCACCCTCACCGAGACCCTGGCGGCCATCGAGATGGCGCAGCGGGCCGGCTGGACGGCCGTCGTCAGCCACCGCAGTGGCGAGACTGAAGACACCACCATCGCCGACCTGGCGGTGGCCGCCGGAACCGGCCAGATCAAGGCCGGCGCCCCCGCCCGCGGCGAGCGGGTAGTCAAGTACAACCGCCTCCTGCGCATCGAGGAGGAGCTGGGCTCGGCGGCCCGCTACGCCGGTCGCGAGGCCATTCGCCAGTTGCAGTAGGCGACGGGAGAGGGCGCGGCTCCTTGCGTCAAGGTCGTCGGAAGGAGCCGTAGGGGCCAAGCCTACGGTCATTGACAAGATACATCGGCCTTCTCGCCAGGCGGGGAGTGAATGATCCCGTAGGGGCCGAGCTTCAGCTCGGCCCTGGACAGAGCTGAAGCTCTGTCCCTACGGGTGGCCAATCATGTCGGCCTGTTCTGTCAATTGCCACCAGCTTCGCCCAAGGCCGACCTTCCGCCTTCGCCTGAGGCGAATCCGCCTCTGGCGGAAGAGGCGGACCCGCCCGGACGGGCGGCCGTCTGGCCGCCTTCGGCGGGGAAGGTTGACCCCCACGAGGTTTGTTGCCTGCTTGGCTCTCCAAGGTCCTCATCAAACCCGGGCCCGCTGCCGATCATCCCCTCAGAGCCGGTCGGCGACGGTGTGAAGACGGCACTGCCCTAGAGGGGAAGCACCGTTTCTAACCGGGCGCCGGCATGGCTTGGTTGACGGCGACCAAGCCCTTATCATGCATGGGTAGAACGGCGGCGGCAGAGCACCACCGACGGGACCGGCAGGGATGTCCGTCCGGCCGCACATCGGGGAGTCCGGGCAGGCGAGCCAGCAAGCAGATGAGCATCGGAGGGATTCCATGGCTACAACAAGAGTAGGCATCAACGGGTTCGGCCGCGTGGGGCGGCAGGTACTGAAGGCGATCCGCGACATGTACGGTGGCAAGCTGGAGGTGGCGGCTGTCAACGACCTCGCGGACCCCCAGACCAACGCTCACCTCCTCAAGTACGACAGCAGCTACGGCCGCTTCCCCGGCCGGGTGGAGGTTGAGGGCGACGCCATCCGCATCGACGGCGACTCCGTCAAGGTCCTCTCGGAGCGTGACCCGGCCCAGATCCCATGGGGCAGTCTGGGTGTTCAGATCGTCGTGGAGTCCACCGGCGCCTTCACCGACGCCCAGAAGGCCGCCGCTCACCTGCACGATGGTGTCAAGAAAGTGATCATCTCAGCACCGGCCAAGAACGAGGACCTGACGCTGGTGCTGGGCGTCAACGACAGAATGTACGACCCCAGCAAGCACCACATCATCTCCAACGCTTCCTGCACCACCAACTGCATCGCCCCCGTGGTGAAGGTCCTTCACGAGAGCTTCGGCATCCGCCGGGGGCTCATGTCCACCATCCACGCCTACACCAACGACCAGCGCATCCTTGACCAGGTGCACAGCGACCTGCGACGGGCCCGCACCGCCGCCCTCAGCATCATCCCTACCTCCACCGGTGCCGCCCGCGCCGTCACTCTCGTCATCCCCGAGCTGAAGGGCAAGCTGCACGGCATGGCCTACCGTGTACCCACCGCCACCGTCTCGGTAGTCGACTTCGTGGCCGATCTGTCGCGCAAGGTGACAGCCGAGGACGTGAACCAGGCCCTCAAGCAAGCCGCCCGCGGCCCCCTCAAGGGCATCCTGGAGTACGAGGAGGAGCCCCTGGTAAGCATCGACTTCAAGGGCCACCCGGCCAGCTCCATCGTCGATGCCCTGAGCACGATGGTCATCGACGACGACATGGTGAAGGTGGTGTCCTGGTACGACAACGAGTGGGGCTACTCGGTGCGCACTGCCGATCTCTGCGCCATGCTCGTGGACCGCGGGCTCTAAGAGGGCTTCTCCACGCCAATGACCGGACGGCGGCCCCGCGCGGGGCCGCCGCGGTCTTATGTCGAGCTGCCGCGCGTCGCCTCCTCCGCCGGCGGCGCCTGTCGCGCCCAGAAGCGCACCTGTCGCCAGGCCTCCCTTTCCCGCCAGAGGTAGAGAGCGGCAATGATGATCGGCGACACGTAGAGGAAAGCGTGCTGCACCAAAGCATAGCTGGCAGCCGCATTGCTGCCCACGTCGAACACGTTCTCCATCCCCTTGATGGCCACGAGCTCAAAGGTGCCGATGTAGCCCGGGGAGGCGGGCACCAGCATGGCCAGGGCGGTCGTGGCGAGGACGAAGGGCGCCGCCTCAAAGCCAACCCCGAGGTCGAAAGCCTGCTGCACGAAGAACATCATCAGCGCTGAGGCGAACCAGGAGGCGAAGGACCAGCCGACGCTCTGGGCGAGGACCGCGGGGTTGCTGAGGACAGCAAACCCGTCCATGACCGACTCGGCGGCCTGGCGCAGGCTCCTCTGATAGCGCGAAGGAAGCAGGCGCGTGCCCCAGTCCACCACACCCAGGGCCCAGCGACGGACCAGCGACAGGGTAGCCAGCAGCAGCGCCAGGGCCAGAGAAACGAGGCCCACCACCAGCGCCGGTCCCACGGCCCAGCCGGGAACGTCGATGAAGGGCAAGAGTAGGACGAGCATCAGGACCACCGTCAGCACGTCCAGCACCCTCTCGACCACGATAGTGGAGAGGGCGTGGGCCGTGCTGACCCGCTGCGCCTCGCCGATGAGGTAGGCGCGCGCCAGCTCTCCCACGCGCAGGGGCAGGAGGTTGCTTATGGCGTACCCGATGTTCATGGCCCCCATTAGAGCGCCTATGCGTACGTGCGTAACCGGGTAGAAGAGCACGGCCCAGCGAACAGCCCGGAAGTAGAGGCTCAGGAACATGACGACGGCCGCCGGCAGGAGGAAGAGGTAGTTGGCGTCGCGCAGCGCACCGCCCACCTCCGTCCATTGGAGGCCACGGAACGCCAGCAACAGGGCGCCCAAGCTCACCAACAGTCCTATCCAGAACAGAGGACTTCTCAGAAACCGCATCATGTCATTCCAGCGCAGGGCAAGATGGGCTCATGATAGCACAGCCCCTCGAACCCGGTTCCCTGACAGCGACCCGCTTCCCCACGACAGAATGCCCCCACGGGGTGTTCGGTCGGGTGGCCATCCCTCTGCGATTCGGATGCGCGGCGTCCGGCGGTATGCTAGACTGGGCTGAATCGGAAAGGTTGTACAACGAGCGGTCTGCCAGAGGCCCGAGCATTCACGGCCTGAGCTTCATCCCTTGGTCGTGCATGGGCCGGGCTTACTTGCCCGTAGGAGCGATGGTCTGACTCCATCCCCGATATCGACAGGGTCCTTGACAACGCACAGCACGAAGGCGGAACTGATTTCAGGGTACGAGAACGAGCGGCGCCATCGCTGCGCCGCCAGCGCCCACCGGCCGTGAGCAGTGAGCAGGAGCCTGCCCCATGGGAGCCGACACATCCTGACAGGAGGGGCGGAGTATGGAGGGGGCATGTTCCGCTGCTAGCCCGTGAACACCGGCACGAAAGGTAGGCAACGGTTGAGCCCCGGAGCGCCGCCACGCGGTCCTGCCTCCTCCGGCGCGACCACCAACGGACCGACAGACCCTGAGAGGAGATCAGTGGCGGCGAACGCAACCCTGAGCTGGGGCCGCGCGGCCACACCCAGCTCCCTAGTGGAAGCAGGCGTTCGGCGGGCCTCCCCTCGCGCAAGCTAGAGGAGGGTAGATTTGTTGTCTCGCGGAAGGCTTGCCGCCGCAGCGCGGCAGGGGGAGCTGCTCCTGGGCCTGGTCTACCTGGGCCTTTCTTTCTACTTCCTCGCCTTCAACTTCCAGCTTGCGTGGCTGGCGGCATGCGCCGCAGGCGCCGTGGTCTGCGCTCTTGTGTGGGCAGAGGGCCGGTATGGCGTGTCAGGAGTGGCATCACGCTGGCCGCTGGTAGCGGCCTGCCTTGGCGCGTTCCTTCGCGGCCTCCGTCCTCTCCTGGCCCTGCCGATACCGCTGGCGGGCTCGTGGTTCGCCGGCCAGACAGCCCTCTCCAGGGAGCCGAACACGGACTTCTGGCTGGCCCTATGGCTGTGGCTTGCCTCCATTGCCCTCTTCATCGCGCTGTTGGTGCCCTGGCCGAAGACCTGGTCGCGCAGTGCTGCCCTCGGCTGGTTGGTGAAGATCCCCTGGCTAGAGCTAGGGCTGGTGGCTCTGATCACAATCGTTGCCCTGGTTATCCGCTCGATTGACATCGTGAACGAACCCAATCCTTTCGCTGGCGACGAAGGGAACTTCGCCATCCAGGGCCTCGAGGTAGAGCGGGGGGGCATCCGCAACCCATTCGCCACCGGCGTTCCCTTTGGTCAGCCCTCCCTGCATTACTTCGTGATCGCTCTCTCCTACAAAGTGGTCGGTGTGGGGATCCTCGGGGCGCGCCTGCCCTCCATCCTTATCGGCGTCGCAGCGGTCCCCCTGCTCTACCTCCTGCTGCGGGAACTCTTCGGCCGCAACGTGGCCCTGGCCGGGGCGGCTGTCCTCGCCGTCTCTCACGTCCACGTCCACTACAGTCGCATCGCCATGAACAACATCACCGCAGTCACCATCGGCATACTAGCCCTCTACTTCCTGGCGCGCGCCCTTCGAACGAAGCAGCGCCTTGACTTCGGGCTCGCCGGTGCCGCGGCAGCTCTTAGTCTCTACTCCTATGTGGGCGCCCGCGTAGTGCCCCTAGTCATGGCCCTCTGGCTTGGGGCGGTAGTGCTCACGGACAGGCGCTTCCTGTGGGAAAACGCCCGGGGGCTCCTGGTGTTGGGCGTTGGTTTCATCGTGGTCGCTCTGCCGCAGGGGCTGTTCTACCTGGAGTACAAGGACGAATTCCTGTCAAGCTATCGGATGGCTAGCATCTTCTCGAGGGGGTGGCTGGATCTTGAGGTGCAAATACGAAACTCCACTGAGGCGCAGATCATCATAGATCAGATGCGTCGCGCCTTCGGAACGCTTGTCGTCTACGGCGAGACCAGTGGCAACCACAACGCTGGGATCCCGCTGTTGGACTGGTTTGGCCGCTGGCCTTTCATCATCGGTGGCCTCTATTGCCTCGCTCGCCTTCGGCAGCCGCGCTACTTGATGCTGCTGTCTCTCCTCGTGCTTACGGTGGTGCTAGGGGGGGCGTTTACTGTACCGCCCCCCACCTCAGCTCGGCTCATAACCGCTGTCCCAGCACTCGCAGCGTTGACAGCCCTCGGCGTAGTAATGCCTGCGACATTCCTGGCCAGATGGGTCGGGAGGGTCCGTCCCCTCGTCGCCGCCCTAGCAGTCGCCGCCGTGCTCTTCCTCAGCTTTGTCAACATGTCCTTCTATTTCCGCGACTACCTTCCCTCAGAACGATACAGCGGCGGCAACACAGACATCACTCAGGCAGTGGGCGACTACCTAGTGGACCTGGGCGACGATTACGTCGCCTACTGGTTCGGCGCCCCCTACATCGGAACCCTGGACCCCACCCTGGCGTTCATCGCTAGAGACAGGATGATAGTGGACGTGCCCGAGCACAGTACAAGCCTGCCTCAAGTGCAGACCTCCAAGCCCAACGCTGTCTTCTTGTTCCTCGATCAGCACCGCACGACCGAGGCCGGGCACATAATAGGTCAGTGCCCTACCGGCACCTCGCGAACCTTCTGGGACGAGCACGACAAGCGGGATTTGTTCTATTCTTACGAGCTGAGAGACGCGCACGACTGTCTGGAGCGGGCCCGCCTGCAGACCGTCCCCGTGCACCGACGCCTGGCACCAGTCAGCTACGACAGCAGCGGAGAATGGAATGACATGCTGCGTGGCCGGCTCCAAGACACGAAGCTCCAGTGAGCCGCCAGCCACAGTCTGACAACGCCAGAGTGATGCGGCTCCAGCCCGGCTGCTGCAGCGAAGACGCACTGATGGCCCTCCGGGGGGTTCGAAGCGGGTTCTCCGGTGCATACGATGTTCATCGGAAAAGGTTGGTGGTCGGCCCCTAGCCCGCCGGCCGCGGCAGGCGAGCGGGGCATGCTGGCGCTGGCAGCCGTCGGCGTGTTCCTGGCCGTCGTCGGCAACCGCACCCTGGCAGGCCAGAACCTGTCGAGGGCGGGCATCGTCCTCCTCACCGCCGGCGCAGCCGCCTTCCTTTGGAGCGTCTGGGCAGCCTCCAAGACAGAACCTGGCAGCCAAACCGAGCCAGCCATCCCGCCGAAGGACGACGATCCCCTCCTCCCGGCATGGAATACCGGCCGGGCCACCGCGGTGGCGGCAGCGGTCGTCTTCGGCTTTGCCGCGTACCGCCTCAATGGCGACAACCGCTTTACGGTTGAAGGGGTTATCAGTTGGGCAGCGGCCATCCTTTCGTTCCTCGTTGCCTTCTGGGACCGCCGCCCTGCGCCGACCTCTCATCGTGAGGCCAACCCCTGTGCCAGTAAGGGGAGACCCGAGAACGCCATCCTCTTCGCCCTAGGCCTCACGGCCTTCTTCCTGGTGCTGGCCCTGGCCGGCTTCTTCCGCTTCTACCGGCTCGACGCGGTGCCCCCGGAAATGAACAGCGACCACGTTGAGAAGATCCTTGACATCCGGAGAGTCTTACATGGGCAGTTCGACGTCTTCTTTCGGGGCAACGGCGGCCGAGAGCCCATGCAGTTCTACGTGACGGCCGGCCTCATCCGCTTCCTGCACCTCGACTACAGCTTTCTCACCCTGAAGATCGTGACCGCCCTGGCTGGGCTCCTCGTCATCCCTGCCACCTACCTGCTTACCAGGGAAGTATTCGAAAGCCGCCTCCTCGCCCTTCTCACTGGCTCCCTCCTGGCCGTCTCCCACTGGGCCATCGCCATCACCAGGATCGGCCTGCGGTTTGCCTTTGCCCCGCTGTTCAGCGCCCTCACCCTTCTGTTCCTGTTCCGGGCCCTCCGCTACAACCGTCGCAACGACTTCTTGCTCTGCGGCTTGCTGGCTGGCCTGGGCATGTACACGTACCAGTCGGTGCGGTTTCTGCCCTTCGCCGTGCTTGCCTGCCTGGGCCTGCGCCTGGTCATCACCGTTGTGCAGCGGTCCAGCAACGATGCCAGAAGGCTCTTGATCAACTCGGGCCTCATGACCGGCGTTTTTGGCCTGGTCTACATCCCCATGGCGAGGGTGTGGGCCCAGTTCTCCGAAGACTACTGGAATCGCCTTCTCACCCGCTCGACAGGAGCGGAGGAGCAAATCTCCGCCCCTATCCCGACCCTCATCGGCAACGTCAAGAATCTGGCGCTCATGTTCAACTGGACCTTCGACGAGGTCTGGGTCTACAATCTCCCAGGCTCGCCAGCCATGGACTACATCATGGGCGCTCTGCTCATGCTGGGGCTGGGGCTGGTTGTTCTTCGCTGCATCGCCCGGCGGGATCCAACCGGCGCCTATCTTGTCCTGGCCTTTGCCATTCTGCTCGCCCCATCCGCCCTTGCTCTTGCCTTCCCCCGGGAGAACCCGAGCATCTCCCGCAGCTCTGCCGCCATTCCCCTTGCCCTGGTGTTCGTCGCCCTGCCTGTTCACTTTCTAGTGAAGCAGGCCCAGCGAGTGTTTTCGCACGCACTGACGGCCGGCGCGTCCGTGCTCGCCGTGGGGCTCATACTAGCCATCGTGTCATGGAACTGCTACCACTGGTACTTCGACGACTACGCCGCCCAGTACGCCCGAAGCTCCCCCAACCACTCCGAGATCGCTGGCGCCATAAAGGATTTCGCCCGCCAGGGGCGAAGCATCAACGATGCATACATCAATGGCTGGCCGTACTGGCTCGACCATCGCGCCGTGGCTATTGAGCTCGGCGACCCTGACTGGAACAACCTGCTGCCAAGCATTGAAGAGGCCGCGCAGCATGCCGACAGCCAACGGGATCAGCTATACGTGCTCAACCCAGAGGACAAGGAGGGCCTGGCCTGGTTGACCCGCCACTTTCCCGCGGGGACGGCTCAGGCACACGCGTCTGCGGTGGGCAAAGACTTCGTGACCTACCTGGTCCCCCGCACCGACCAGCAGCAGGCTCAGCCCTCAGGCGGGGAGGCCCCAGGGCCGGAGCCGTCGCCAACGCCGAGGGTAGAGCCCTCGCCTGCACCGTAAGGACGCGCGCACGCGCAGCCGGTGGGGACTCTCCATGGGAAAGGAGGACCTGCGGAGGCTTGCCAAGGCCTATGAGATGTACCGCCCGAAGTACACCCTCCCCATCCTGAGACCGGCACCAACACGCGCACGGTGAACGTGGCCGCGGGGTACGTCAAGGAGTTTCGTTCGGAGACGCAGGTCTAGCAGCAAGTGGACAGAGCCCGCCGTGAGGCGCCACGCCGCCAGGCTCCGTTGCCGGGCCAGTTTCGAATGCCTATAATACAGGGGCTGCCCGTTGCCCGTACGACCTGAGAGGCCGGGCCAAAGTATCGCTTCGTGAAGATTCTCGTCATCCTGACATACTACTGGCCTCACAGGACAGGCCTCACGCTGTACGTCCAGCGGGTCGCCGAGGCCCTCGCGCAACGAGGCCACGAAGTCACCGTCCTCACCTCCCGCTTCAAGCCCGGCCTTCCCCGCAAGCAGTGGCTGAACGGCGTGCGCGTGCTCCGCCTCCGCCCCTACCTGGCGATCAGCCGGGGCGTGGTGATGCCGGGCTTCCCGTGGGCCGCCTACCAGCTCATCACGCAGCACGACGTGGTCAACATTCACACGCCCATCCTAGAGGCGGCCCTGGTCGCCTTCCTGGCAAAGCGACTGGACAAGCGACTCGTGATCACCCACCACGGCGACCTGATCCTCCCGGCCGGTCCCCTCAACCGCTTCATTGAGAAGGTCATGCTCCTCAACTACCTCTACGCTGCCTCCACCGCCCACACCGTCATCGGCAACAGCGCCGACTACGCGGAGCACTCCACCTATCTTGCGCCATACCGCCGCAAGATGCGCCAAGTCTACCCGGCCATGACGGTAAACTCGCCTTCAGAGAGCGGCCGGCGGGCCCTGCGCGAGGACATCAACCCGGAGGGCGGCCCCATTGTGGGCTACGCCGGCCGCTTTGTTGAGGAGAAGCGGGCCGACATCCTCCTCAGGGCGATCCCGTACATCCGGGAGTCGCTTCCCCAGGCCAAGGTCGCGTTCGCCGGCGAGTATCACATGTTCTACGAGGGGTTCTATGAACGGTGCGTGCCTTTCATAGAACGCAACAAGCCGTATCTCCACTTCTTTGGGCTCATCGAGGACGACCAAGTCCTGGCCGATTTCTATTCCGCGTGCGACGTGCTGACCATCCCCAGCGACAGCGACTGCTTTCCTCTGGTGCAGGTGGAGGCGATGCTCTGCGGCACCCCCGTCGTGGTGACCAATATCCCCGGCCTCCGCGAGCCGGTGACCCGCACGGGGATGGGCGAGATCGTCCCCCGGCGGAACCCCAGGGCCCTGGCCGAGGCGGTCGTCAAGGTAATCAAAGACCGTGAGCGGTACGTGAAGCCCCACGAGATTGTCTCGGAGACCTTTAGCTTCGAGCGAACTGTTGACAGCTATGTCGAGATCTTGTCGCAGGCCGCCGCGGCCCTCCCCGAGAGCATTGGTGGTCAGGCAGATCCTCCGGTTTGAGCCGGACATCGCCTTCCGCCGACGGGCCAGCGTCCTGTTTGATTACCTCGATCCCAAGCCCACGGATCGCGTCCTTGACTGCGGCTGCGGGCTTGGCTTCTGGCTACACCTACTGGCGATGCTGGCGTCGAGCGAGCTTCACGGGGTCGACCCCGACCAAGCGCGGCTCCGCGAGGCCCTGTTGGACTCGTCCTTCACCAGGGCCCGTCTGGTTCTCGGCGACGGTCTGCACCTGCCCTATCAGGACGAGGCCTTCGACAAGGTCGTGCTCTCGGAGGTCCTAGAGCACGTGCCGGATGATGCCGGCGTCCTCGGGGAGGTGACCCGAGTGACACGGCGGGGAGGCACGGTGGCCATCAGCGTCCCTCATCATCGCTACCCCTTCCTGTGGGACCCGCCCAACGCTGCGCGCCAGGCCCTGGGGCTTCGCCCCTGCACTCGAGGCTTTTTCGGCGGGCTGTGGACAGGCCACCTCCGCCACTATTCGCCCGACGGGCTTTCGGAGCTGGTGAAGGGGGCCGGTCTGCGCGTGGAGGACGTGCGCCAGGAGACTCGCTTCTGTCTGCCTTTCAGCCACCACATCATCTACGGGGTAGGAAAGGCTCTCCTCCAGCTCCGGGCTAAGAAGAAACAGATGGCCGAGACCGGCCGCTATGCCTTCTGGGGACAACAGTCAGGGCTGACGCCGGTTCTTCTCGGGGTAAGGCTGTTCGCGGCCATTGACCGCTTCAATGAGCAGGGCTTCGACCAGGGACCGGCGGTCAACATCTGCGTCAAGGCTAGGCGGCCCGGCAGGCGCAGTGTCGCCAAGCGGTAGGAAGTCGCATGGCTTTCGGCAAGCCCACAGCCGGTGACCCGGGCGCAGCCACCGAGGGGAGGGCCCAGACCTTGGCCTCTCTGGAGCCACCCACGCTTCTCGCGCGCCTGAGGGGGCTCACCCAGGCACGGTACTTCTCCGCCGTCCTCCTGGCGGTCATCATCGGCTTCGCCCTCTGGCTACGCCTCTGGGGCAACAACTGGGACGCCGGCCAGCACATCCACCCCGACGAGCGCTTCCAGACCATGGTCGAGAGCCACATCCAAGTCCCCAGCAGCCTCGGCCAGTACTTCAATAGCGCGCAGTCGCCCTTCAACCCTTACAACCAGGAAGAGGGCAGCTTCGTCTACGGCACGTTCCCCCTGTTTTTCGTCCGCATCGTCGCTGAGGTCCTGAACAAGGCAGACTACGCCGACATCAACCTGGTGGGCCGTCTCCTCTCCGGCCTCTTCGACGTGGGGAGCGTGCTGCTCATCTTCCTGGTGGGACGGCACCTCTACGGCCGCAAAGTCGGCTTGCTGGCTGCCTTCCTACTCACGGTGACTGTCCTCAACATCCAGCACGCCCACTTCTTCGTGGTCGACTCCTTCCTGACCTTCTTCTGCCTCCTCTGCATCTACTACTCGGTCCGCATCGTCAAGGAGGGCGGCTGGTATGCCTACGCCATGGCTGGCGTGGCCTTTGGTCTGGCCGTCGCCTGTAAGCTAAACGCTGTCCCCCTCCTTGGCATCGTGGCTCTCGCCGCCCTTATCCGGTCGTGGCCCTCCGTGCAGCAGGTCCTGGTCTCGGCCAGAACAGCGGTGGCCGTCACCCTGGCGTCGCGGCTTGGCGCGAGCCAGCCAGGGGCCCCGACGACCGCGGTGGCCCTTGCTGACCTTCGCGGCGTCCTAGTAAAGGAGTCACGCCCGGAGCCGGGGGCCACTCCGTGGCTGGCGGTGGCGCTGACAGGAGCTTTTGTTGCCGCCTTCGCCGGGCTCCTGGGCGTGCCGGTTCTCTTCTGGCCCGCCCTGGCGGCGATGGCGCTTGCCATGGTCCCCCTCGCCCTGCGCTGGGGCCGGCTCCCCCTGCTCCTTCGCGGTGTTCTGGGGCTACTGATACTGATCTCCGCCGCCTTCGTCGTGTTCCGGACAGCCCAACCGTACGCCTTCGCTGGCTCTCACTGGTGGGACGTGGAGCTCTCGCAGCACTGGCGCGATGACATGAACAACCTGCGGCGGCAGAGCACGGGCCAGGATTTTCCCCCCAATATCCAGTGGATAGGACGCACGCCCTTCCTGTTCCCACTGAAGAACATGGTGGTCTGGGGAATGGGGCCGGCCCTGGGCCTGGCAGCGTGGGGCGGCGTCCTCTACGCTGCCTGGCGCACCATTGCCCGCCGGGAGAGCCAGCACTTACTACTCGTGGTCTGGATACTGGGCAACTTCCTGTACTCGGGCGGCCGTTTCGTCACTGCCATGCGCTACTTCCTGCCCATCTACCCGGAGATGGTGCTCCTGGCCGCCTTCGGTCTCCTCGCCCTCTGGAACGAACACTCGAAGTGGCCCCTGGCCCGGCGCCTCGGTGGGCTCTACCGGTACGCCAGGCCCGCCGTGCCGGTGGTGGCGAAGGGAGCCCTCATCGCCACAGTGGTGCTCACCACCCTCTGGGCTCTGGCCTTCACCAGCATCTATCGCCGGCCGCTGAGCCGGCTGGAGGCATCGGAGTGGATCTACGAGAACGTGCCCCAGGGGTCGGCCCTCTCAAACGAGCACTGGGACGATGCCCTCCCTATGTCCTTCCCAGATGGCAGGAACAGCTCACGCTACACGATGATCGAGCTGGGCCTGTACAACGACGACTCACCTGAGAAGGTTGATGAGCTCCTCGCAGCCCTGGACCAGACCGACTACGTCCTGCTGACCAGCAACCGCCTTTACGGCTCGATACCGCGGGTGCCGGCCCGCTACCCCGTCACCACTCGCTACTACGAGCTGCTGTTCAAGGAGGAGCTGGGCTTTGAGATCGCCGCCACCTTCACCTCCTACCCCAGCCTGTTCGGGATAGAGATCCCGGACCAGGGGGCGGAAGAGGCCTTCAGCGTCTACGACCACCCCAAGGTGACCATCTTCAGGAAGACGGCTGACTACGTCCCCGAGGACGTGGAGGCCCTCCTGCTCGCTGCCGCGCCTGAGTCGGCGGTGCACCTGACCCCCAGCGAGGCCACCACCAACGGCCTCATTCTGAGGCCAGGGGACCGCGAGACCCAGCAGAGCGGCGGCACCTGGACCAGCCTCTTTGACCCTGATAGCCTCAGCAACCGCTTCCCGGCGGTGACCTGGCTGCTGGTGGTTCAGGCGGCGGCCCTGGCGCTGGTCCCTCTGGCCGCGGTCCTATTCCGCAGCCTCCCCGATGGCGGCTACCTGCTGACAAAGCCGCTGGCGATCCTCGCTATGGCCTACCCTGTGTGGCTAGGGGCCAGCCTCAAGGTCTTCGATTTCACTCGGGGGTTCTCCTTGGGCATCTTCCTCCTGCTGCTGCTGGCGGGCGGCCTGGCCGCCTACCGAATGCGAGACACGCTGCGCGACTACGTCCGACAACACTGGAGGCTCATCCTCTTTGGAGAAGCGCTGTTCCTGGGCGCCTTCCTGGTCCTGTACCTCATTCGCCTGAACAACCCTGACCTCTGGCACGCCGCCCGGGGCGGCGAGAAACCCATGGACTTCGCCTACCTCAACGCCGTCACCCGCAGCACCACCATCCCGCCGTACGACCCGTGGTTTGGCGGCGGCTACATCAACTACTACTACTTCGGCCAGTTCATGACCGGGAACCTGGTGAAGCTCACAGGCATCTTGCCGGAGGTGGCCTTCAACCTTGCGGTGCCCCTCTTCTTCGCCGCCAGTGTGGCGGCCGCGTTCTCGGTGGGGTACAACCTGGCGGAGGCATCGCGGAGACTGCTCCGCCGGCGCCCAGGCTGGCTGCGCATCCCTCCCTGGACAGTAGTCCTGGCGGGCCTGATGGCGGCCCTGCTGGTGACGGTAGTCGGCAACCTCAAGGGCGCCGATGTCGAGGTGGACAGGCTGGCAGCGGTCAGCCCCTGGCAGACCGACATTCCAGTGGTCGATTCTGTGCTGGCGACCGTCGGCGGCGGCGCCAAGGCGCTCTTCGGGGGCGCTGAGTTAGGCCGCTACGACTACTGGGGACCCAGCCGCGCCATCATGACCGAACCGGGCAACCTCGCCATCACCGAGTTCCCCTACTTCACCTTCCTCTTCGCCGACCTGCACGCCCACCTCATGGCCATCCCGTTCACCATCCTCTCCCTCGGCATCGGGCTAGCCCTAGTTCTGAACGCCAGTTCAGAGGCGGCAGGCGGAGGTGGTTCGCCGCCAGGCGGCAGAGGCAAGCCATACACGACGTTGGGGCTGGTGGCGCTCCTGGGCCTGGTGGTGGGCGCCCTGCGCTGGATCAACTCATGGGACTACCCCACGTTCCTGATCGTCGCCCTGGCTGTTGTCTTGATAGCCGGGTGGGCGCGGGCGCAGCGCATCGACATCGCCATGCTTGGCCGTGCCGTCGCCCTCGGTGCCTTGCTGGCCGCGCTAAGCTGGGCCTTCTTCCTCCCCTTCAGCCGGAGCTATGCCCTGCCCGCCACCGGCTTCCAGGCCATGCCTGACGCGAGCGAAATGCCCCGCACGCCCTTCCACCAGTACCTCTCCCACTTCGGGTTGTTCGTCTTCCTGGTGGGATCGTTGCTGACGTTCTGGGGCCATCGAGCGGTCCGCCGCCGAGGAGGAGGTCGAGCGACCGTCGCGCTGGTGGCGACGGGCGTTGGCGTCTTCGCCGCAGCTACTCTGGTAGTCGGCCTCGCCGGGCGGGCCTCCGGTGTGGTGCCGGGCATCTCCATCACCGGCCTCTCCGCGATGACCTTTCTGAAGGAGTTGTCCACCAACACTATCCCCGTGGCCGCCTTCTCCCTCTTCGGCCTAGCGGTGGTGGCCCTCCTGGCCTGGGAGGTGTTTCGCAGCCGCCAGCCGGACGCCCCACTGCGAATGCTGGTGCTGGGCATGGTGGCCATGGCCCTCGTCCTCAGCGCCGCCGTCGAGGTCGCCGTCCTTAACCCCGACATCGGCCGCCAGAATACCGTCTTCAAGTTCTACCTGCAGATCTGGATCCTGCTGGCCCTGGCTTCCGCCTTCGCCGTGTGGTACCTGGCGGCCGCCCTGGCATCGCGGTGGGATTCGCTCCGCCAGTGGGTGCGGGACAAGCTTGACAGGCCGTCTGTCAGCGCGCCGCGACTGGCCTTCGCCACGGGCCTGGTGGTTCTCCTCGTGGCAGCCCTCGTCTACCCCATCGAGGCCACCCGCTGGCGCGTGCGCCTCGACGATCGGTTTGCCGCCGCCAGCCAAGAGCCCGGGCGGCTGGTGGCCGCTGGGGGGTTCACCAACAACGGCCTCGCGTTCATGGCGGACGCTGTCTACCAAGACGAGCACGGGCCCATCGAGCTGAAGTATGACTACGATGCCATCATGTGGCTGAGGAACAACGTCCAGGGCTCCCCCGTCACCATCGAGGCCGTCGCGGGGGAGTATCGCTGGGGTTCACGGTTCGCCATCTACACCGGGCTGCCTACCGTCCTCGGCTGGCGCTGGCACCAGACGCAGCAGCGCGGCTCCTTCGCCTACATGGTGGAGACCCGGTTGCAGGACGTGGACAGGTTCTACATGACGACCGACCCAGACGAGGCGGAGACCATTCTCCGCGAGTATGGCGTCTCCCTGGTCATCCTGGGCCAGGTCGAGCGATACTACTATCCTGGCCCCGGCCTCGATAAGTTTGACGCCATGGAGGGCAGCTCACTGGAACTAGTCTACGAGAACCCACAGACGAGGATCTATCGCGTCGTGGAGGACTACCTCAGGCCCCTGGCCACCACCCCTCCCTCTTGAGCGGCCAGCACCACAACACGCCGGCATCCGTGGCAGGACTGTCGTTGACTGGGATCGGGGCCGGACTTAGAATTGAGTCCTAGGATAGCCCATGCTCGAAGCGTTGACCCAGAAGCTCCAGTCCGCCTTCCACCGGCTCGGCAGCCACGGCACCATCACCGAGAAGGACCTGGACGAAGCCATGCGGGAGGTGCGCATCGCCCTCTTGGAGGCCGACGTCAACTTCAAGGTGGTGCGCGAGTCCATCAGCAGCGTCCGTGAGCGAGCGCTGGGCGCTGGGGTCCTGAGCAGCCTGACCGGGCCCCAGCAGGTCATCGCCATCGTCCAGGAGGAGCTAGTCCACATACTGGGCGATAGCCAGAGCGGCCTGGAGTCGGCGCCTCACCCACCCAGTGTGGTCCTGCTGGTAGGGCTGAAGGGCTCCGGCAAGACCACGACCGCCGCCAAGCTGGCCCTCCACCTGCGCAAGGGTGGCGGCCGGCCCCTGCTCGTGGCCGCCGACCCTCACCGGGTGGCGGCCAGCGAGCAGCTCCAGGCCCTGGGGCGCCAGCTCAACATCCCGGTGTTCGGCGGCGATGGCGACGGCGGCCACCTGGCCCGGCAGGCGCTGGCCGAGGCGCGCCGCCTGAGCGCCAGCTTCCTCGTGGTCGACACAGCCGGGCACATGAGGGTGGATGAGGAGATGCTGACAGAGACGGCGGAGCTGAAACGCCACCTCTCCCCCAGCGATGTGCTCCTGGTGGTAGACGCAATGACCGGCCAGGAGGCCGTCCATGTCGCCGAGGAGTTCCACCAGGCCCTCGGCCTCACTGGCTTCATCATCACCAAAATGGACGGCGATGCCCGCGGCGGGGCCGCGCTTTCCATTCGGGCCGTCACTGGCCTGCCGATCAAGTTCATCGGCACCGGCGAGAAGACGGACGCCCTGGAGGCCTTCCACCCGGATCGCTTCGCCTCGCGCATCCTAGGCATGGGCGACGTCCTCACTCTGGTCGACAAGGCCCGCGAACTGGTGAGCGAGGAAGAGGCCCGGGCCATGCAGCGAAAGCTGCGTACCGGCTCCCTGGACCTCGAGGACTTCCTCCACCAGTTCCAGCGGGTGAGGGACATGGGCCCCCTCAGTCAGGTGATGGAGATGATCCCCGGCCTGGGCGCCGCCCGCCGTCAACTGGCCGCCGAGACAATAGACGAGTCGCAGATCAGCAAGATCGAGGCCATCATCCGCTCCATGACGCCGCAGGAGCGGCACAACCCGCAGATCATCGACGGCAGCCGGCGGCGCCGCATTGCCCGGGGCAGCGGGACCACGCCCCAGGACGTTAACCAGCTTCTGAACCAGTGGCGGCAGGCCAAGAAGCTCGTCGAGTCCATGTCCGGCCGCCGCGATCTGTCGCGTCTTTTCGGCTAGGCCCCCAACCCTATGCATCACCGGAGGTGAGAGCTTGCTAAGAATCAGACTGCGGCGAGTGGGAAAGAAGAAGCAGCCGGCGTACCGCCTGGTGGTGGCCGACTCCAGGGCGCCCCGGGACGGTGCCTTCGTGGAGATCATCGGCCAGTACAACCCCCTGACAGAGCCAGCAACCCTGGTGATCGACGAGGAGAAGGCCAGGAACTGGCTCCGTCGCGGCGCCCAGCCCTCAGAGACGGCCGCCAAGCTCCTGGCCCGCCAGGGGATCATCGAGAAGGCCGGAAAGGCCGCCTCCTAGCCACCATGGACGGCATGAAAGACCTCATCGAGTACATGGCCCGATCGCTGGTGGACAGCCCCGATGAGGTGCAGGTTACGGAGGAACGGGACGGCGACCGCCTAGTGCTGCACCTCCAGGTGGCGGAGCCGGACATGGGCAAGGTCATCGGCAAGCAGGGCCGCATCGCCCAGGCCATGCGCACCCTCCTCAAAGTGGCCGCGGTCAAGCGGGGCGAGCGCGCCATCTTGGAGATCGGAGACTAGCCGGAGGGAGGCCCGTGGCACCCACGCCGCGCCTCCACCACGTCGGCGTGTCCGCCGGGGCGGCCCGCCTGTCCGTCGGGCGAGCCCATCCAAAAGATCTCCCTGCACTACAGGAGTTGCTGTCCCTTTGTGGCCTACCTTCCGATGGCGTCACCGACTGCCTGAACGGCTTCTTGGTAGCCCGCGACGGTGACCGCCTAGCGGGCAGCATTGGGGTCGAACGCTACGGTGCGTGTGGCCTCCTGCGCTCCCTGGCCGTACAGCCGGACTACCGCCATGGAGGCCTGGGCGCAAAGCTCACCCGCCACGCGCTGAGGGAGGCGCGTCGCCTCGGCCTGCGACGCCTCTTCCTCCTAACCGAAACCGCCTCTGACTACTTCCCCCGCTTCGGATTCCGGCCAGTCCCCCGGCAGCAGGCGCCGCCAGCCCTCCGGTCGTCAGTGGAGTTCGCCTCTGCCTGCCCTGAGGCGGCAATCTGCATGGAACGGCGCCTTGCCTAAGGAGCCCAGCCGCCGACCCCGCGCGGCACGCTCCCACCAGAGCCCGCCCGACACGGGCACGCCGGGCTTCGTGGCCGTGGGGCAGATCGGCGCCCCTTGGGGCGTCCGCGGCGACGTTAAGGTACGACCCCTCACGGACTTCCCCGAGCGCTTCCAGCCCGGGGCACCCCTCTGGGTGCAGGGTCGCCGCCACGAGGTGCAGCGCTCGCGCTGGAGCCGCGGGCTCGTCTACCTAGCCCTTAGCGAGATTGACAGCCGCAACGCCGCCGAGGAGCTGCGGGGCGCCCTGCTGGAGGTGCCCGAGCACGACCTAGCGCCTCTGCCTGAGGGCCAGTACTACCGCTTTCAGATCCTCGGCCTCGAAGTCTGGACGACGGAGGGTGCCTGCCTGGGCCGGGTGGCGGAGATTCTGTCCACGGGGAGCAACGATGTCTACGTCGTTCGCGGCGGCCCGCGCGAGATGCTCATCCCCGCCATCGAGGACGTGGTGAAGGAGATAGACCTGGAAGGCGGGCGGCTAGTGGTGGAGCCACCTGCCGAGATGTAGCCCCCGGCCAGCTAGGAACGGGGCTGTGGCCTCCGGCGGGGGAAGCGAATGTGGAGGCGACCCCCGTCCATGCGGGCACCGCTAGCGCGGAGGCCGGAGAGGACGCGGGGGAGGAGGATATTGCGTCGGTGGGTTCCCACCTGCACCCACAGCTCGTCGCCCCGCTGGACAAGGGAGACATCATCCTTGGTGGCGAAGGGAGCGCCCAGGCTGAGGACGAAGCCCCCGTCCTCCGCCCGCACCTCGTGGGCCACAGCCGGGTAGTAGATGCGTGTGGGGTCGTCGCCGCCGACGAGGTGCTGAGCCATCTCTCGCAGCGCCTCTAGGCCCGTCACCTCGTTCTTGAGGAGAGGCACGCTGAGCACAGGCAGGGGCGCGAAGGCCTCATCGATGAGGCGCAGGTAGCCCTCCTGGGCCTCCTTCCAGCGGGCGAAGTAGCCATCGCCTACGCTGGCCGGGAGGACGCGGTTGCAGACTACGGCGTCGGTGACGTAGCCATAAAGGTTCAGGTAGGTGAAGGTGCGCTGGGTCTCCCGGATGACCATCTTCTCCGGGTTGACCACCAGGCGCACCGAGGCCAGCGCCGGGTCCGACAGCAAGGAGTGTAGCTGGGCAAGCTGCCTCACCAGGTCCTCCACAGCGTCGAAGACCTCCCGCTCGGGGACAGGCATGCTGGTTAGGGGCCGCATCAGAGGTCGCAGCACCTGTGAGATGCGTCGCTGAAGGGGCAGGAGCTTATCGACCCACCAGCGGGCCGACTCAGGGAAGCTGAGGAGGCGCAGGGTCTCGCCCGTGGGGGCGCAATCGACCACCACCACATCGTAGTCGGCGCATTCGTGGTGGTGGTTGATCCAGAGGAGGCTGGCTAGTTCCTCCATGCCCGGGACGGCGGCCACCTCGTCCGCCTCCACGTCGTCGACGCCCTGCCAGGCCAGAAGCGCCCGCAGCCAGTCGTGCACGGTGCCCCACCAGCGCCGCAGGTTGTAGTAGACGTCGCTCTCCTGGCCCCAGAGGTTGGGCGCCAGCGGGACGGGCTCTGGACCAAGCGGCAGACCGAACGAGTCGGCCAGGCTGTGGGCAGGGTCAGTGCTGAGGACAACTGTGCGGTAGCCGAGTTCGGCAGAGCGAAGGGCGGTCGCAGCAGCGACGGTGGTCTTGCCAACCCCACCCTTGCCCGTGTACAGGATGATACGTCGCGCCAACGGCGGTTTTCTCCGGAACGCAGACAGGAAGCCCTCAGTTAGAGAGGCCTCTATCCCATGATAGCCCCGAGAGCTGTCCGGAGACCAGTCAACGTGGCGAAACGGGAGCTTCAGGACGGCGCGCTGCGGGAGGTCGCGGCGGCGCGGTAGATCTTCTCCAGCTCCTTGCCCTTCTCAGGGCTGACGCGGAGAAAGGCTCCCTCGCCCTCGGCCAGGAGGCTGCCACTGCCGTCCCGCAGCTCGGCGCGCACTTCGACAAGGCGCTGGCGGCGGTTGGTGACGCGGGCGCTGACCCGCAGACGCTGAGCCAGGGGAACCGACCGCCGGAATCGCACCTGCATGCGGGCCGTCATGGCCCAGATGCCCTGGCCGTAGACGGCCCATCCCATGGCCTCGTCGAGGATTGTGGCCACCAGGCCGCCATGCATGACTCCGGGGTAGCCCTGGTGATGAGGTTCGGGGTCGAAGTCGGCCACGGCGACACCGTCCTCGATGCGAAAGGACAGCGCCAGCCCCTTGGGATTGAGGTCGCCACAACCGAAGCACCCGCGGGCGGCGCTCTGCCGCTCTTCCTGATCCATCACCTCACCGAGAGCGTGCCACAGCGACCTCGGCCGTGCCCGAGACCAGGGTCTCGCCGCTCTGGTTGCAGCACTCGATGCTGTACTCGAAGACGCTTTCGCTATCGAGCTGGCGGGCGCGCCGGGGCTCGGCCCGGGCCGTCAGCGTGTCGCCGGGGCGGGCCGGAGCCCGAAAGCGCACCTTCAGCCGTCCCCCGGCCAGCCAGTCCCTGCCAAAGGCGGCGGCCATCATCTCCGACAGGTAGGCCAGAACCAGCATGCCGTGGGCGATGGTGCCACCGAAGGGCGTCGTGCGGGCGAACTCTTCATCGACGTGGATAGGATTGTAGTCGCCGGAGGCCTCAGCGTAGCGGCGGATCGTCTCCTGCGTGACCCGACGCGACAGCGGTGGCACCTGCGGGACGCCCTCGGCATTGCTCACAATGCCGCCTCCCCCTGTGGCGCCATGACGGTGGCCCGGCCTACGACAGCCGGGGTGGGCGCTCCTTCCTCCTCGACTTCGAACTCGATGACCGACACGATGGCGCCCCGCATCTCCGAGCGCTGGGCCACCCGCGCCCGCGAGCGCAGGGAGGCGCCGACAGGGATCGGGTGCCGGAACTCCACCTCCTGGCCGGCGTGGAGGGCACCCGCCGGCAGCTCCGCCTGCTCCAGAATGGCGCGCAGGGCCAGGGCGGCCACAGCCAGGGGCGGCGCCCAGGTCGGGCCGTCAGCCCCCTGCCCGTAGGCGCCGGAGTGGTCTTCGACGGCCTCCAGGTAGCGGCGGACATCTTCGGCGAGCACCCGGAAGCCGGCCACCGGGAGCTCGTGGCCTCGGGGCAGGTCGGCCAGGTTGGGCAGGTTAGCTCGCGTCAAGTCGGCCGTCCCTGCGTTGTGCACTGCGCGTTGAATCGCACAGCTTCGATCCCCAATCCCTCAAGCTGCGGGTCTATGGTCATCAACTGGGTGGACCGCTCCTGCGGATTGACATCCGCAGCTTCCTCGCAGCTGAATCCAAACAATGCATGGCCATCAACCCGGAGGTGCTTCCCTAGCCCAGGGCCGCCAGGGCCTCCCGGTGGTCACGGGGCTTGAGGATCTCGCTGCGAGTCAGGTAACGGATGATCCCATCCCTGTCCACGACGACCGTGAGGCGCTCGGCGAGAGCCAGGTCCTCGTTCCAGGTGCCGTAGAGGCGGGCCACCTCTCCCTTGGGGTCGGACAGAAGGGTGTGGGTGAGCCCCAAGCTCTCCTTGAAGGCCTTGTGGGCCCAGACGCTGTCGCGGCTGATGCCGAAGACGCGGGCGCCCCTCGCCTGAAAATGCGAGTAGTCATCGCGATAGGCGCACATCTCTTCGCTGCACACGGGCGAAAAGTCAGCCGGGTAGAAGACAAGGACCACCGGGCTTCCGCGCAGGTCCTTCAAATGCACCGGCTGTCTCTTCTCATCCGGCAGGGTGAAGTCGGGCGCCTCCTGCCCCATCTCTATGGCTGCCATCGCTCTCCCTCCCTCACAGCAATGCCAGAAGGCTACTCTACTTCGCCGCCGCCTGCCGTGGCGGCAGCGACCTCAAGTAGTCGTCGATGCCCCGGGCGGCGCGGCGACCATCTCTCAGGGCCGTCACCACCAGGTCGGCGCCGTTCACGCTATCGCCGCCAGCGAAGACACCAGGCACGCTGGTGCGACCGGTCTCCCGGTCGATTGAGAGGCAGCCCCAGCGGTCCGCCTCCAGGCCGGGCACCGTGTCGCTGAAGACGCGGTCGGCGCTGTAGCCAAGGGCCAGTACCACCGTGTCGGCCTCGACGATGAACTCGGAGCCCTTGATGGGGACCGGCCGGCGGCGGCCGCTCTCGTCTGGCTCGCCCAGCTCCATGCGGCGGAACTCCACGGCCTTCACCCGTCCCTCCTCGTGGCTGCTGAAGCGCACAGGAGCGACCAGGAACTCGATGATGACTCCCTCATCACGGGCGTTCGTGCGCTCCTCGGCGCGACCGGGCATCTCCGCCTCGGTGCGGCGGTACATGCATCGAACCTCCCGGGCCCCGAGACGGACGGCGGTGCGCACGCAGTCCATGGCGGTGTCGCCGCCGCCAATGACCAGGACCCGTTTCCCCACGCGCACCGGCTCCCGCTGGCCCTCGGGCAACTGCTCCGGCCCCAGGTTGCCCCGCACCAGGAAGTCGGTGGCCAGGTAGACCTCTTTCAGACCGTCGTTCTCGATCCCCAGCAGGTTGCCGACGCCAGCGCCGTGACCCAGGAAGACGGCGTCGTACCCCTCGCCGAAGAGGTCCTCCAGCGTGATCTCCCTGCCAACATAGGTGTTCATTACAAACCGGACGCCCAGCTTCTTCAGGAAGTCGATCTTGTGAGACAGGATACGTTTCGCCATCTTGAAGTTGGGGATCCCGTACAGCAAGACACCTCCCGGCTCCGGCCAGGCATCAAAGATGAACGGCTGGTGGCCGCGGATGGCGAGCTCCTCGGCTGCCGCCAAGCCGGCAGGCCCAGCGCCGATGATGGCCACCTTGCGGCCGCTGGACGGCGCCACCTCCGGCATCGGAAAACCGGATTCCTCGCGCTGGTAGTCGGCGACGAAGGCTTCCAGACGGCCGATGGCCACCGGCTTCGCCTTCTTGCCCACCGGGCAACTGCCCTCGCAGAGGCGCTCCTGCGGGCAGAGACGGCCGCACATCTCCGGCAGGTTGCTGGTCTCCCGGAACTTGTTGGCCGCCCCGATGACGTCACCGTGCTCCAGGAGCCAGAGCGCGCCGGGAACATCGTTGTGGACAGGGCACGCCCTGGTGCAGGGAGCGGCAGGGCACTGGATGCAGCGCTGGGCCTCGACCCTGGCCAGCTCCAGGTCAATGGGAAGATAGACCTCGTCCCAGCTGCGGATGCGGACGGCGGCATCCTGCTTGCGCATGGCCTGAGGCGGGATCTTGAGGCGCGCCTTGCGGTCGACGCTTGGTTTGCCTTCGGACACGAGGTGCTCCCTGTGGTGACCGGGGATAGAAGAGGCTACTACCAAGCTTAACCCAGGCCGCCAGGGGCGGCAAGGAGCCGGCGGCGTGACCGGTTCGTCGTCGCTGGGGCTCTTATCTTCAGCCCGCGGGATGAATCCCGCAGGTTATGACGTGGAATCTCCGAAGCTGCGGCTTCACGGTCATTGACAGAATAGACTATCAGCCACAGATGGGCACAGACAGACACAGATTGCCCGCAACAGGTTCCGCCGGGCTGGGAATCTGTGTTCTATCTGTGTAAATCTGTGGCAACCTAAATAGTCGATGACCATCAACCCGCAGGGCCCTGTCTCCACGCCTGCCAAGTCGCCGTCCCACCGGATCTGAGCCAGTCACGCGAGGTCACGCCCCACGGACAGCCTAGCCCCCCGGCACGGGCGTCCGAGCGGCGGCGAGCAGACCGCGACGGGGCGAAAAGAGGAACGCCAGCAGGAAGAAGAAGGTGGCTGTCAGCACGATGGCCGCCCCCGAAGCCACCTCGGCGTAGTAGGAGACGTACAGCCCCACCACAGAGGAGATCGCCGCCACGACGGCCCCCACGGCCATGATGTAGTGCACCCTCCTCACCAGAAGGCTCGCCGTGGCCGCCGGCGTGACCAGCATCGCCACCACCAGAACGATGCCCACGGCCTTCAGGGCCACCACCGTCGAGATCCCTAGGAGCGCCAGCAGCCCGTACTGGACGAGGCCCACCGGCACCCCGGAGGCGGCGGCCATGGTGGGGTCGTAGGCTGTGAACAGGAGCTGCCGGTAGAAGAGACCCACCATGGTCAGAACGACCAGCCCCATGACAGCGATGAGGAGGAGGTCAGCCCGGCTCACGCCCAGAACGTTGCCGAAGACGAAGGAGAAGAGGTCGACGGTGTAGTTGGCCTGACGGCTGATGATGAGGATACCAAGGGCGAAGGCGCCTACGAAAAGGATACCGATGGCGGTGTCGAGGCTGACGCGCGCCCGGCTCCCCACGAAGGCGATGGCGAGAGCGGTGACGAGGGCAGCTACCACAGCGCCCAGGTAGATGTTGCCCCCCAACACGAAAGCCATGGCCACTCCAGCAAAGGAGGCGTGGGCCAGGGCGTCGCCGATGAAAGCGAGGCCCTTGAGCACCACGAAGGTGCCGATGCAGGCGCTGACAACGCTGACCATGAGGGTAGCCATGAGGGCCCGCTGCATGAAGGCGAACTCGAAGGGCTCCCGGAGAAACTGCCAGATGTCAGTCATGGCCGTGGTGGCGGGCGTACACCGCCCCCTCGAAGGGCAGGAACAGCAGGTGGGCCTCGTAGGTGGCGTTGAGGTAGTCGCGCGTGAAGACATCGGACGGAGGCCCGAAGGCCACCACGCGCCGGTTGAGGAGGAGGGCCAGATTGAAACAGCCGGCGACACAGGAGAGGTCGTGGGTGGCCACCAGGAGGGTCTTGCCCTCGTCGCGCAGCTCCTCGAAGAGATCCAGGACGTCGTGCTGGGAGGCGGCGTCCAGGCCAGCCATGGGCTCGTCCAAGAGAAGGATCTCGGGTTCGCGGGCCAGGGCGCGGGCGATGAGCATGCGCCGCTGCTCACCGCCGGACAGCTCACCGATGGGCCGCCGGGCTAGGGAGTCAAGGCGCAGGCGCTTCAGGCACCGGCCCACGATGTGACGGTCCTCCCGACCCGGACGGCTCCAGGGGGTCAGGCGGCCGATGCGCCCCATGGCCACCACGTCGGCTACGGTCACTGGGAAGTTCCAGTCCACCAGTTCCGACTGGGGCGCGTAGCCTACGCTCCGCCGGCCCGCCGCCGGGCCCTCCCCGAGGAGGCGGACGGAGCCGCGCCAGGGCCGGTGGAGACCAAGCATGACCTTGAGGAGGGTGGACTTCCCGGAGCCGTTGGGGCCCACCAGCCCTACCAGGCCGCCCTTTTCCAGGACGAAGCTCACATCCTCTAGCGCGACACGGCCATCGTATCCCGCCCAGACGCCGCTGACCTTCACCGGCCCCTCTTCCGCTTCCACGCGCGGCGAGAGGCCGGATGCCGCTAGCTGGCTCATCGGCTCACCCTCCGCCTCCTCCCATCGCACCTGTCGCCGGCGTCCCCGCCGAGGTGCCGCTCCGGCCCGCCGTCGCCCCTGCCAGTCTGGCAGGCGGCCGCGAACGACAGGTCCTACAGCGCCCGTACACCTCAAGCCAGTGGCCCTCGATCTCGTAGTCAGTGCGCGTTGCCACCTCCTCCACCAAGGCAGGCACGCCGCACTTGGTGAACGCCTCAACGTGGCCGCATTCCGTGCAAACCAAGTGATGATGGTGGCCACGAGTCCTACTCAGGCGGTAGTGAAGACGGCCGTCCTCCAGAAGCACCCGGCAGACCATGTTCAGGTGCTGCAGGAGGCGCATGGTGCGGAAGACGGTGGCCCTTCCTACCCCGCGCGCTCGCTGGCATACGTCCTCGGCGGTGAAGTGGGGACCGGCGTCCAGCACCGCCGCCAGCACCGCCCTCCGGGCAGGCGTCACGCGCAGGCCCCGCATCTCCAGCCCATCAGCAACAAGGTCTAACTCGGTCATCGGATGATACCTAGTATCACTAATGCTAGCCTGAACCATACTCCTTGGTCAATCACAGACAGAACAGAAGCCTGTTGCGAAACCCTTCCGGTCTGTACCCGAAGCGGGCCTGCCTGCCAGCAGGCAGGCGAAGCGAAGGGTGTCGATAAACCAGTTCCTTCGCTGTGCTCAGGATGACGAGCGGACGCCGGGGCGTCGCCCAACACGCTCGGAGCAGGGGGGTGATGCCCTAGCGGGGTCCCTGGAGAACGATCTCTCCGGTGGGTGTTTCGCTGCCGTCGGCTGGCTCGACGGTGATGGCCATGCCTGTGAGGCCGCTGGCCACCAGCGCCCCACCGCGCACCAGCAGGCGCGCGGAGCCGTCGGGCTGGGGTCTAAACGTGCCGCCGCTCACCGGTGTGCCGCTCTCGCCCAAGAACCATAGCTGGTAGGACTCATTCTCGCCAAGCTCAGGCAGGTTGACGACGTACAGCACGCCCAGGCCCGCTTCCTCGCTCCACATGTAACGTCCCAAGGCGGGGCTCGCCGGGCCACTCCCGACCAGGTCTTGCTGGCCCTCAGTGCCAAAGGCCACCACCCTCATGGCTTCATCCTGCTCGCCGAGCAGACTCTGGAGGTGCTCCTGGCGGAAGGCGGCGTCGGTGAGCGCCTTCTGGAGGACGTCCACCGTCTCACCGCGGCGCTCCAGTTCGTCATAGAGGACAGCGAAGCGGTCGCTGTCGCCCTTCAAACCGTTAACTTGGCCCTGGAGAAGCAGTCCCCAGGTGAGCACGCCGAGCGAGACAACGGCGAGCACCGCCGCCGCGGCGGCCCAGCCCAGACGAGGCGCCGGGAACCAGCGCAGCGGCGACTGCGGTACCACCCTCTGCCGCAGCCGGCGTCGGAGGGCCGGACTGGCCCGGCGCAGGGGAGCCGCCAGCGCCAGGAGGGCCGACGTCTCGGTCGCCTCCTGATGCAGGCGCCGACAGTCAGGGCAGCTCGCCAGGTGCTTCTCTACCCGCCGGGCCTCGGACCTCTCCAGGGCGCCCAGGCTATGGGCGTCCAGCAGTTCCCGAGCTTCCTCACAGTTTGTCTTCACCTTCGCCTCTCAATCGCATCTCGGCCAGAGCCGCCCGCATCTTCTGCATGCCCAGCCGAATCCGGGTCTTCACCGTCCCCAGCGGCTCGCCCAGAGCCCGCGCTACCTCCTGCTGTGTGAAGCCCCCGTAGTAGGCCAGCCCGATCGCCGAGCGCTGCTCGGGAGGCAGGCCGGCCAGGACACGACGGACGGCGGCGCGCTCATCGGCCAGGAGGGCGCCCAGGGCGGGATCATCGGCCTCGTCGCTGTGCAGGCTATCCCCCTCCAGGGGCGAGGACCCCACCTCGAAATGCTGGCGGCGGCCACGGCTCCGCCGCTCGTCGATGGCGCGGTTGCGGGTCACGCTCAGGAGCCAGGTCAGGAAACGGCCGCGGGCGGCGTTGTAGTGGCCAGGCTTCCGCCACACCCGCAAGAAAACGTCCTGAACCACGTCCTCTGCTGCCTGCACGTCTCCGACCATCTTCAGCGACACCGAATAAACCAGATTCCCATACCGGTCATACAGCACCTCGAAGGCCTGAACGTCCTGACGACCGAGCTGAGCCATGAGCTCTTCATCAGGACACTCCGTATAGTCCACCGCCGTCCCGCCTCGGGACCGGGGGCCCGAAGGCACCCGTCCTACAACAGATACGATGGCCCGCCCCGTCCAGATTCGCCGGAAACGCTCGAGTTCCTTCCGGCCCTCTGGCAGGCCCATTGTACCAGCGCCGTCCTTCACCCGTACAGGCAAACGAAGGCCTGGCCCCTGCGCGCGGCGGGCTCTATATTAGGACTGTGCAATACGGCGTCCCGACGCCCGGCGGCCGGCGGCCGGGGAAAGGAGACTCAAGTGCTGCACTTCCGACGCCAGACCGCCTTCCTGCTCTGGCCTGTCCTACTGATCCTGATCCTGGCCCTTTCCGCCTGCAACGGCGGGAACGAGGAGAACCAGGCGCCCGAAGCCACCGCGACCGCCCCAGCGGCCACGGCCTCGCCGGAGGTGGTGCCAACCCGCACCGGCGAGCTCCTCAGCGTCCCGGACATCGTGCGCTTGCTACGCCCCTCGGTCGTCCGCGTCCAGACCGAGGGCGCCAGCTTTGACATCCTGGGCCGCCCGGTCCCCACCCAGGGGGTCGGCACCGGCGTCATCATCGATGACCAGGGGCGCATTGTCACCAACAATCACGTTGTCCGCCTGAACAACCGACTCGCCAGCCGTATTGTCGTTACCCTCAGCGACGATCGCACTCTCAGCGCTGAGGTAGTGGGCACCGATGCGCCCACCGACCTGGCCGTCCTCAAGATCGATGCCACAGACCTCACTCCGGCCAAGCTTGGGGACGTGAGCCTGCTCGAGGTGGGGGAGGAGGTGGTGGCCATCGGCTACGCCCTGGACCTTCCGGGGGGGCCCACGGTGACGCAAGGTGTGGTGAGCGCCAAGGGACGCGTTATTGAGGAGAGCACCTACTCTATAGTCGATGCCATTCAGACCGATGCCAGCATCAACCCAGGCAACAGCGGCGGCCCCCTGGTCAACCGCTATGGAGAGGTGGTGGGCATCAACACGGCCATCATCGGACAGGCCCAGAACATCGGCTTCAGCATCTCCATCGACCTGGCGAAGCCCCTGGTGCAAGAGATCATCGAGAACGGGTTCGTGTCCCGGGGCTTTCTGGGCGTCAACGTCGTGGACGTGACACCTTCGGTGGCGGCCAGCTTCGACTTGCCCGTGGACAGGGGTGTCGGCGTGGCTGTTGTGGACAGCGGGTCGCCCGCCGACGAGGCCGGCCTGCGTGTCAATGACATCATCGTGCGCCTGGGCGACCAGACTATTGCCAGCAGCGGAGACCTGCTTCAGGCCCTTACGAAGTTTCGCGCCGGCGACACAGTCACCATCGCCTTCTACCGCGACAGCCAACTGCAGGAAGAGGAGGTCACGCTCACCGCGCGCCCTCGCTAGCGCCCTGGCCACGGCGACATGCCAGCGCATGAGCCAAGAGACGGCTGGTATCCCAGGCCTGCACATCATCGAGACGAAGCCCTGTCAGGCGACCCGCTGGCAGAGCGGCTGGAAAGCGACACCAGTAGGAGCGAAGTGAAGTGATGGGGAAGCGCGTAGCGACGCTGGCTCTCCTGGGAACAGCGATTGGCGGGCTGTGGACCTACTCCCGGCGCGAGATCCGCCGCTACGAGAGCCTAGACCTGTCGGAGGTGGAGAAGCCAGGCCACATTCTCCTGGTCGATGGCGTCGGAATCCACTATTTGGAGGCGGGCGAGGGGCCAGCGCTCCTCCTCATCCACGGCCTGGGTGCCTCTACCTTCACCTTTCGGCGCATCCTACCCGAACTGGCGCGCCGCTTCCGGGTGGTGGCCGTGGACCTGAAGGGTTTCGGCTTCAGCGAACGCCCCGCCGGCGACTACACCCTAAGCGCTCAGGCAGCGCTGGTAGGCCAGGTCATGGACCAGATGGGCATCGAGAAGGCATCGGTCCTGGGCCACTCCATGGGCGGGGCGGTAGCCATGCGCCTGGCCCTGGCCTGCCCCGATCGGATCGAGCGCCTCATTCTGGCCTCCAGCGCCAGCGACCTTGAGCTGGGACATCGCATCTGGGGCGCCGCCGTTATCGGCCGGCTGCTGCCCCTGGCCGCACCCTTCACCCTCCACAACCGCCGCTTCCGGGAGCTTTCGCTCAAGAGCGGCTACTGCGATCCGGATCGCTGCACCGAGGACGTCATCGAGGGATACATGCAGCCAGGCAGGGTGCGTGGATACCTGCGCGCCCTCGGCAACACGATGGCCCACTGGCGCCGGGATCCGCCTTTGCGCCCCGCCGACGTCACTCAGCCAACACTGATCCTTTGGGGAGCGGAGGACCGGTGGCTGCCGCCATCGCGAGGGGAGCGTCTGCACCGGCTCATCCCGGACTCCCGCCTCGCCCTGGTAGGGGGCGGCGGACATCTGTTTCTGGAGGAGCAACCGGAGGCTGCCCTGCATCACATCGAGGAGTTTCTCCTGGAAAGGGAGCCTGCGCATCGGTAGAAGGGCCTACCTGTCGCCAGGCGGCCTGCGGCCGGGCGGACGAGGGACGGCCAGCCGGCAGGGACTGCTGGCATCCGTCGTGGGACCGTTGCCCGTAGCTGTATAATTGGGCACGATGGATAGGGGTTGGAGCCCGCTCTCCGCGGGCTCCAACCGCAAGCTTCCACGGAACGCTATGCCGGGGGAAGGGACAAATGGCAGCAAGAGGTAGCAAGGGCAGGCGACAGCGGGCGCGGCAGGCGCGGCGGCCGCGGCGATCGCGCATGGGTGCCTGGGTGCCGGTGGCCGTAGTCGGCACCGGTGCCATCGTCATCGTGTTCGGAGTGATCGTGCTCAACTCCATGGTCGGGGGAGGCTCCGATGGCGAAGTCGACATACCGGAGCGCACAGTAGCCACCCAGGGCCGTACCCTGGGCTCCGAGGACGCCCGCATCACCATCGAGGAGTACTCCGACTTCCGCTGCTCCTTCTGCGCCCGGGCAGCCGAGAGCCTGCTGCCGAAGATCGAGGAGCAATACGTCGCGGATGGGCGGGCCAGGTTCGTCTTCCGGCCCGTGGCCATGCTAGACAAGCCAGGCTCCCCTCCGGAATCCCTCTGGGCCGCCGAGGCCGCCGAGTGCGCCAATGGGCAGGGCCGCTTCTGGGAGTACCATGACAAGCTGTTCGAGAACCAACGGGGCGGCTTCCCCATCGACAAGTTGAAGCGCTTTGCCGAGGAACTGGGGCTTGACACCCAGGCCTTCAACCAGTGCATCGACTCCCACAAGCATAGGGCGCTGATAGAGGTGGAGACGCAGGAGGCCCAGGATCGGGGCGTCGACAGCACTCCTACCTTCTTCGTCGAGGGGCAGACCGTCGCGGGCGCCGTGCCCTACGAACAGTTCCAGACAGTCATTGAGGCCGAGCTGAGGAAGAATCCGTGAGAGCGGCACGCCTGGCGACCGGCGCTGCTCGAGCCCCAAGCACCACCGCGCTCGCCCTGGCCGTGCCGTCCTTGCTGCTTGTGCTGGCGGTGGTCGGCCTTGGCATCAGCAGCTACCTGGCCTACGCCCACTGGGCCGACGCGACCGTCGCCTGCGGTGGCGTCGGAAGCTGCGATGAAGTAAACACCAGCGAATACTCGGAGATGGCGGGCGTCCCCGTGGCCTTCCTGGGATCCCTCTTCTACCTGGCCCTCATTGGAGCGGTCACGGCCTGGCTCTGGTGGCGGCCATCGGGCCTCGCCTGGCCGGTGATGGCCTTCTGGGGGATGAGTGTTGGCGGCACCCTCTACTCCGCTTACCTGACCTACATCGAGATCTTCGTGCTGGAGGCCATCTGCATCTACTGTGTGGGTTCCGCCGCCATCATCCTGGTCGGCCTCCTCATCTCGACCGGCTGGCTCACCAGGGAAGCCCAGAACGAAGAGGCCTAACCCACCTTCACGCGCTACCGCGCAGGCCCAGCTGATCGGCCACCGACTTCATGGCCTCGATGACCTCGCCTATGTGGGCGTTCAAGTCCACTCCCAGCTCCTGCGCCCCCTTGATGATGTCGTCCCGGTTGACGGAACGGGCGAAGGCCTTGTCCTTCATCTTCTTGCGGACCGAAGACGGCTCGACATCGAGGATGCTCTTGCTCGGACGGACCAGGGCCACCGCTGTGATGAGGCCGGTGAGCTCGTCCACGGCGAAGAGGGTCTTCTCCATGAGGCTGTCACGGCTGACGCCCGTGTGGTCGCCATGGGAAAGGACAGCGCGGGCGATCTCCTCCGGCCAGCCGCGCTCGCGCAGAATTGCTGCTCCGACGAAGGGGTGCTCCTCCAGCGTCGGGTGTTGCTCGTAGTCGAAGTCGTGCAGCAGGCCAACGATGCCCCACTTCTCCTCGTCCTCGCCGTGCTGGCGGGCAAAACGGCGCATGGCAGCCTCGACAGCCAGAGCGTGCTTGCGGAGGCTGTCGCTCTCCGTGAACTCGCAGAGCAGGTCCCAGGCTTCGGCACGGTTCATGGCTACCTCCTTGTCTACAGATCGAGGCGGCAAGCAGCTACACGGAGACGGCGGTGACGAGGACGCCTCGGGCCGGCACCCTGCGCGCCAGCACCGCCCCCACAGCGACATCCGACAGCCCGATAGCCGACATAGTAGCGCGGACGGTGCCGGACCGCCAGGCAAGGTCCTTTTCTCGCCGGGCCGCCCCGCGTAGAATATGTCTCCCGGCAGGGACGATGGACTACTCGAGCCAGCACTGGATGCTCAAGGCACTGCATGAGGCCGCCGGAGAGCTGCAACGCCAACTCCTGGGCCTCAGCGAGGCGGACCTGTGCCGCCGGTCCGCCCCGGATGAGTGGTCGCTGAAGGAGATCGCCGCCCATCTGCGGGACGCTGAGGCCTCCTTCGTGCAGCGCCTGGAACTGATCGCCAGCCAGGATGAGCCGGACCTGCCCGACATCGATGTCGACGCCGACGTGCTGGAGCGAGACTACCGTAGCCTGGACCTGCACGCGGTGCTCCTGGAGTTGTCCCGTCTCCGGCACTACAGCACCGACCTCCTGTGGAGCCTGGCGCCCTCCGAGTGGGAGCGCGAGGGGCTGCATCCCTATCGAGGCCGCCTCTCGATTCTGCAGGTGGCTCGCGACATGAACGAGCACGACCTGGGCCACCTCTGGCAGGTGCGCCGTCTCCGCCGCCAGATCGAGGAGGAGCGCCGGGCGGGAAGGCCACCGACCAGTAACACGTAGGGACGGAGCTTCTGCTCTGTCCGGAAGGCTAGCCGCGCAGGGCCTTCTCCAGGTCGTCCAGGTGCTCAGCTTCGTGGTCTGTGGCCGAGCCCTTGATGAGGTCGGCCAGCGCCGACATCTCGCCCTCGAAGTTGGGGACGTGCTTCGCCAGGAGGTCATCGGGGGCCGCCTCAACGGCCTTGATGCTGGCGTCGTGGCCGGCCCGGAACTCGGCCATGATCTCGTCCAGGGGTTTGTCCTGGCGGGCCGCCACCTGCTCGGCGTTCCAGCGGTCGACGTCGAAGCCAGCGCCCATGCCCTGCCCTGACGGCGCCTGCGCCATGGCGATGAAGAAGGCGGCCGAACCGGAGGTGGAGGCGAGGTGGCAGAGCACCTGCTTCGCGGTCCAGCCTGGGTAGATGGTCTTCCCAAGGTCCTGGTCGGAACGCCCGGCGATGATCCCGTTCAACCGCCGCGTGGACTGCTGATAGGCACTGATAATGTCCCGCTTGCTGGCGACCATGGTGTCCCCCTCCCTCCTGCCGGTTGAGGCGGATCAGTAACTGTAAATCGAGTATACTTCGCCGAAGGTGGGATGGGTCAAACGCGGGGGCTTGCTCGGCGCAGGAAGAACCGTAGAGCACAGACTTCCCTCCTGGCCCTTGCCCGCCGTGATATATTGTGATAGCGGGCTCAAGTTTGGCCGACGGAGGTGCAGCCATGCCAGAGTCGAAGCGTTGTTCGGCCTGTGGCTGCCAGGTACGTGCGGGAACAAGCTCTTGCCGCCACTGCGGGGCACCGATGACGGGAGCGCCCACCCCGGTGGCGCGCGCTCGTAGAGCAGCTCTCCCCCCTCGCCCTATTGTGTCGGTGGCCGGGGCGGTGCTCCTTGTGGTTGTCGTCGGCCTCGCCATGGTCTTGATGGTTGGCTGCGGCGGCGGGGAGCAGGCGCTGACTGTCCTGGCCATGAACGAGGACCCGGAGGCATCGACTCAAGCGGTGCTCTATGTCGGGGACCCGGGGGAGCAGCCCTTTGACCTGCCCCAGGGTGAGTACTCCCTGCTGGCCATGGACGGGGACGGCGACATCGCCGAGCATCACGCCTCTCTGGCGACCGACGGGCTCGTGCCGCTGAGTGAGATCGAGTTCGGCAGCAGCGCGACGGAAGAGGAGCGAGTGGCCAACCGGGAGAACATGGGGAGGCTCGTGGAGTTCTTCGCCGTCAACGAGTACGCGGTGTTCAGCTACCTGGAGCGAATGCTGAGAACCGGTGGTGACTTCAGCGACGAGGACGTGGCCGCCCAGTTCCAAGAGATAGCCCAGTTGCAGGTCAGCCTAGAGAACGGCATGAGGGGCCTTCAGTACTTCGCCCAGGAGTCGAGCGACCGTGGCGCGTCGCCGCTATACGTCCGGGCCATGGCGCCCACCCTCTCCGCCGTCCCGCCGCCTGCGGCGGGGAAGATCGGCCTGGCCCGGTCGTGGTGGGAGTGGGCGAAGAGCCTTAGAGGTTCGGGCGAGGACACGCGCAACAAAGTGGCCGAAGGGATGGCTGCGCTGCCGGACGACAACCACCGGCAGCAGCTCCTGAACGGGATTGACCCCGACCGGCGCCAGGCTTTGGGCATTCCGGACAACGTGGCCGACTTCCTCGCCAAGCTCAACAACGGCGAGCTCGACAACAATGCCAACCAGATTCACCAGGAGCTGTGCACGGCCTCGGTAGACCCTGAGGCCAATCTTGAGCGCCTGTCCAACTACTATGACCACGCCCAGACGACGGGCAGCCGGCCCATCGACCAGGCGTACAAGCATGGGACAGAGATGGTGGACAAGGGGAAGGACTTCTACTTGGACGCCGTCAAGACGGTGATTGAAGCGTCCACGGGGTCGTCGAAGGCCGTTGAGTACGTGATGAAGGCCATTGACAAGGGTAGCTTCATCTACGACCTGCTGACGGAGCCTGGGGAGACGCTCACCAAGAAGAAGATCGAAGAGGTCCTGGAGGCGGAGCTGAAGGACAAGCTGAAGGAGTTCGGCATCCCCGAGGACGAAGTCGACGACATGATCGAGATTTTGACTGACAAGATTTTCGACAAGCTGAAGGAGGGCGAACAGAAGCTGGTCGAGGAGGTCGAGGCGGCGCTCTCGGGGAAGGCGGTGCTCGGTCCGCCGAAGCCGGAGGCGCAGGAGCCGCCGCCCCTGCCGGCGCTCACCGTGACGCCCTCTGCCGCCGGGGCCGCTACCTCTGCTCCGGCAACGCCCACCCTGGTGCCGACGCGCAAGCCCACGGCCGCTCCCGCTACCGGCACCCCAGAAGAAGCAACCCCGGTTCCGACCGAGGCGCCGGACACGGGCTGGATAGAGGGCTTCGTGCAGGGCATCGCCGATCAGTGGCTGGCGAAGGGGCACTCCGGCATCGACGTGGCGGTGTATGCCGATGACCTGCGCCAGTGCCTTACCGGCGAGGTGATGGCTGGCGTCAGCCGCGACGAGGCGATAGCGGCGTGTCCGCCGTCGATGTTCGAGCCCGCGGAGGAGACGCCGCAGCCAACACAGGCGCCGACGGCAGCGCAACCCCCGGGCGGACAGGTGACGGCAGTGGGGCAGTTTATCGCTAGTGAGCTAACCGCCAACTACCTGCGCCTGGAGTTCAGCACCGCCGGTGGCCCGGTTACGGGCGTGGGAAGGGTGCAGGACACGTTCGCAATGAGCGAGGGCGTACTTTGCTACTCGACACGCAACTTGACTCTGACTGGCCAGTACTACCCGGATACAGGACACTTTGAAGGCCAGTATGTGGTACAAGCCTTCCTCAATCCAAGCCCAGAGGGAACCGCGCCGGCGGTCCCGGGGTGCGATGCTCGCGTGGATGACCCCCCTTACCCTTGGGAGGCAACTCTCGCAGGGAACACGATCACCGGCTGGATTGAGGGTGAGTTTGATTCCCAGGAGTACCGCGGTGAGTTTAGCTTGACCGTGCAGGGCAACTAGCGGCGGGCCCGGCAGCAGCGCCGTGGCAAGCTGAAGACAATGTAGCGGCGACCCTTGGGTCGCCACGTCTTCTCCCGCGGGAAGCCCGTGGCGGGCTGAAGCCCGCCGCTACACCTTGGGGATCGAGGCCCGCAGCTCGGCCAGGAGCCGGGCGGCCACATCGTAGCGCCCGAAGGAGGGCATGAGGTACACGCCCTGGACGCGACCGCGGGCAGCGTCCAGGAGCTCGCGGGCGATGGCCATCCCCTCGTCCAGGCCGCTCTCGCCGGCGCGGCGCATGCGCTCTCGCACCGACTCCGGTATCACGATGCCCACCAGCTCATTCCGGAGAAAGTCGGCGTGACGCAGGCTGTGCAGGGGCATGACCCCCAGGAGGATGGGCACCTTCAACCCCGAGGCCGCCTTCAGGAAGCGGTCCAGCGCCTCCACGTCGTAGACGGCCTGGGTCATGATGAAGTCGGCGCCTGCCGCCACCTTCCGGCGCAGCAGCTTCAGTTCCGACTCCAGGCTAGCGGCCGTCGGGTTGGCCGCCGCACCGATGAAGAAAGACGTCGGCTGACCCACCGAGTTGCCCACCCAGTCCAGGCCTTCGTTGAGGCCCTTGATCACCCGGATGAGGCCCACGGGGCTAACATCCCAGACGGCCACTGAGCGGGCGTAGCCGCCGCCGCCTGGCGGGTCGCCGCGCAGGCAAAAGATGTTGTGCAGGCCCCAGACGTGAGCGCCGATAAGGTCGGCCTGGAGGGCCGCTAGGTTACGGTCGCGCGTGGTGAAGTGAACGATGGTCTCCAGGCCCACCCGCTGGTGGACGAGGAGGGCGAAGGCCAGTGGGCTCATGCGGGTCTGCGCCCGGGGGCTGTCCCCCACGTTGATGCAGTCGACGCCGGCCTCCTTGAGCATGGCCGCCCCCTCGAGGGCCCGGCGGGGGTTGAGCCCCTTCGGCGGGTCGATCTCCACGCTGACCACAAGTCGGCCGCCGGCCAGCTTCTCGCGCAGGGTGCCGCCCTCCGCCGGCTCCTCCCAGACGGGCCGTCCGGCCGGCTCCACGAGCACGGCGGGCGCCACCGCCTCTGCCTCCCCGGCGGCACCTGCCAGAACGGTGTGCATGGCCGTGACATGCTGTGGTGTGGTGCCACAGCACCCGCCGACGACGGTAGCACCCGCCGCCACCAGCCGGGGCACGTACTCGGCAAAGGCCTGAGGCCCTATGGGGTATACCACTCCCCTCTCGAGCAGCCGCGGCTGGCCAGCGTTGGCCTGTGCGGAGAGCTTGACCCCACTAGCAGCAGCCATCTTCTCGATGATCTCCAGGGCCGCCTGAGGGCCGGGTACGCAGTTTACGCCGACCACGTTGGCGCCCTCGGCATAGAGAGCCCGCACCACATCCCCAGGCTCCTCGCCAGCCCAGGTGCGACCATCGCGCTGGAAGGTGAGCTGGGCCACCACCGGCACCTCACCAGCATCACGCACGGCAGCCAGCGCCTCCCGGATCTCTGCCAGGGTGGGGAAGGTCTCCAGGATCACGAGATCGATGTCGGCCTCCAGGAGCGCTTCCACCTGCTCCCGGAAGATACCGCGTGCCTTCTTCAAGCTGACGTCGGCGGCCTCCGAGGAGGGGATGCCGACACCAATGGGCCCCACAGCGCCAGCGACGAAAACGGTTCTTCCCGCCTCCTTCACTGCTCCACGAGCGATCTCGACGGCACGCCGGTTGATCTCCTGGACGCGGTCTGCCAGGCCGTAACGATTGAGGCGGAGGGCGGTGGCACCGAAGGTGTTAGTCTCGATGATCTGGGCGCCGGCCTCGATGTACTCGCGATGGATGGCGGCCACCAGGTCGGTGTTCTCCAGGTTGACCGCCTCCAGGCAGGCCGAGAGGGGCACACCGCGCTCGTGCAGCAGAGTACCCATGGCGCCGTCGCAGAGGACGACGCCCCTCTCTAGAGCCAAGAGGAAGGGGTGGCTCACCGCCTGCAACACGCTGTCCCTCTCACCCTCCGGGCAGTGTGCTCTAGCATACATGGGCGCCGATCAGGGACGCAAGCAGCGAGGCGTGGCGGCTCTAGGTCAATCAGTGTGGACAAGGTTAAGGAACCTTAGCAAAAAGACCCTGCGGTTCCGGTAGCCGTAAGCCCGCCGCTTCATCACCTTCACCCGATTGTGCTTCCCCTCGACCAGGGCATTGGTGAGGGGGAAACGCCAGTAGTTGAGGATCTCCTCCCGCCACCTCTGGACGGTGCCCGCCAGCCG
>Ga0315289_10000617_pt1 | contig 54447 bp, 37 predicted proteins | sample YL17G11_40_MG_FD_203452 | JGI IMG/M metagenome (GOLD analysis project Ga0315289, IMG submission 203452) | Sediment microbial communities from Yellowstone Lake, YNP, Wyoming, USA - YL17G11_40 | ecosystem: Environmental > Aquatic > Freshwater > Lake > Sediment | place: USA: Wyoming | collected...
AGACCACTAGGAATTTAGCTGTTTTGTTTAACATTTTCTATCTTCTCCTTTTATAAAAGATTAACAAAGTTTCTGTTCCTTTTTCCCCAAATGGGGATCAGGAAAGTCTTTTCAGGGAGTCCCGCCTTTGGCGGGACTCCCTCGAAACTTTATTTATCCTTCTTTAGCACAGTAATCTTTATTACTGCTGTCTCTATTTTGCCACTATCATCCCTGGCATGGATGTAGCACAGATAGGTTCCGTTGGCTACCTCGGTTCCGTCATCCGTCTTTCCATCCCATAATATCGGGATGCTGATTCCAGTAAACTCATTCCTCTGGAGATCTCTCACAAATTCGCCAGAGAAGTCATATATCTTGACGGTCACGTGGGCGGACTTGCTCAAGCCCAGATCGATGTAAGTGCTAAGCTCTCTCGGATCGAACGGGTTCGGATAGTTGTGAGGATTCGTGAAGAACAGATTCTCCTCCTCAGTCTCAAAGGTGCAAATGCTCTGATTGCCCGCTTGATCCTTGATCCGGATCTCCACATGTTTGCTACCAGCACCCGGCTCGTAATAGATGCAACCTTCCGTGATGTTGACGGTGACTGAGGTGTCTTGGCACTCCGACCCGAGACAGAGGGTTTCGCTCTCTGCATAGAATTCGAGGCTGGACCAATCTACGCCCGACTTGCCATCGATGATGCAGATCTTGATAGGTCTTTGGCTCCTATCGATCGAACCACAAGAGGGCGAGAGCTGCGGGAGCCCAGCATCCACTTGGTAGATGCACTCTTGCCACTTGGGCATATAGTTGCTAGAGAGGTCAGCCGGACCCCTGCCATAAGACGGGCTGGTGCCTGTGCCAGAGATTTTCTCCGCGTACACATAGGCAATGAGGGTCTGAGCATCGGTCAGATCCATGATGCAAGAGACTATCACCGTATCGCCATGTCTCATATTAAAGTTGGCAATATCTGCCGCAGTGAATGTGCACTGCTTGTAAGGATAGTCTCTTTGGTATAGATCGACATTGACTGTGTTCCAATCTATGCCCACCTTGTCGTCCTTGACCACGATCTTGACTGTGGGATTCTTGGTCACATACTCACCCACGAACTTCACTCCAGGAGGCAGACAATCGTCCTTACGGAAGAAGGTGTAGGTGCTGTAATTAGTCAAGTCGTCCCAAGCAGTTATCACCACCTTGTGCTTTCCGGCACTCGGCGTGTAGGTCAGAATCATGGTCAACCGATCATAGCTGTAGGCACTACTGAGCACTCGGATACCATCCTCGGTAACGGTGATGCTATCAACTCCTGAATAGCTGTCAGAGATCTTGAAGGTCAGAGTTGCGGAACATGAGTCTACAGCCGTAGGAGAGGGCCACACCCAACTGATGGACGGACCAGAGCAATCCGCGGTGTAGGTCTTGGAGAACCAAGAGGTCGAGGTCTGATAATTGCCGGCTATATCCACAGGACCTCTCGAGTAGCTGGTGGCTGGGGTCTTCAACGAATAGACATATACATACAGATTTGAACCATCGGTGAGTCCCAGCCAAGCACCATCGCCTGTCACCGTGATGGTATTGCCCTCGTGAGCAAGCAAGTCCGGGGTAAAGGTCTGCATTCTATCCGAGGTCTTCCACAGGTCGACGTTGACCTTGCTCCAATCCACTCCGCTTATATCGTCTGTCAGGGTGATCTGGACGGTCGGGTTATAGCAGGCCACGAACTCAGCGCCGAAAGAGGCTAAAGGTGGCGTGCAGTCCGACTTAATCTTCATACCATACCAGGTCTCGTTCCCCAACTTGTCCACCGCCTTTAAGTCCAGTCTGGTCTTTCCAGCAGTAGGAGTGTATGTCCAGTAGTTAGGAATATGCGGATCCCGGGTGAAGACGGTGCTTGCAACAACCAGGCTACTATCCTCATACACGTAAACAGTGTCAAACCCGGAATAGGTATCCTTGATCTCGAACAGAAGCGGTCGGTTGCACAGGCTGTCTGATGGGGTCTTCAGGGTGATGGAAGGACCAGAGGCATCCACCCAGTATACCCATGACTGAACGGATTTAATGTAGTTTTCACCTTTGTCAGCTGGACCTTTATTAAAGTTCTGGTCCGCACCAACATAGACAGTGAAGTTGGAACCATCCGAACAGGCAAGTGGGCAAGAAAGAGTAACGGTGTCGTTCTGCATACGGTTCAGGACCTCAGTCCACGGATAGTCGCACTGGTTACTACATCCAGAAATTCTGGCACTGACCTTCTCCCAGTCCACTCCCGCCACGCCATCGGTGACCACGAACTTGATGGTCGGATTCGGACCCACATATTTGCCATTATAGCCGGGAACGAAGCTGACCATGGGTGGATCGTAGTCCTCCACGCAGTAGGTCGAATCCAGGAATGTGGTGTTATGCGCCGAGTCTTTGACTGTGACCTGAATCCAGGTTCCACCAGTTGGCGGAATGTAGCTCAAAATCTCAGTCTGGGTGTCGTAACTCCATGATTCTGTCGGTGCAGGTGTGCATCCGCCCGTGGGACTGGTGCATTCATCAATCTTGATGAGATATATTCCACATGACGGAAGCGGGTCTTTCACCGAGAACAGAACTGGGTTACGGAAACGATAGCTTGGCTTCACCAAAGCAATGGTGGGTTTAGTCAAGTCCACATTATAGCGATGCCAGAATGCGGTGGCTTTATTGCCCACCATGTCTACCGGTCCGTCCTCCCAAGAAGGATCAAGATTAGCATTCTTGGTCCCCTCATATACCAGCACATCAAGATTTGTGGTGCTAGTCATATTGAGGTTCACCTTGACATGTATGGTGGTATCGTTGACCCACATCAGTGCCACCTGATCCGGGCTTAGGTCAGTTGGACCTTGAGAGAGATATATCCAGACCGAATCCTTGTTCACGCCCGACTCGCGGTCAGTTATGTATACGTTAAATTCCGGATTGCTCCCCACACATTTTTCTTCGAAGACAACGACTGGTGGGGTGGCATCCACCTTGAAGTTCACGGTATCGGTGCAGGTCTGGATGTTGCGGTTCTGAGCGGTGACGGTAGCTATGTGGTCCCCTGCCTTCAGCGGATACTTAGGCTTGCAGTAGTAGCTGTAACAGCCTTGGCAATTCTCGATGCTCCCGTCATAATAATTATAATAGGTTGGGTCATTCCATCCAGCTTTGAATATACCCGGAACTGGGTCATAGCCAGAGCCATAGAATGAGCCGAATCCAGTCATCCACCTATCACAGAAATCGCTGGGCTTACCGGTGTATATTCTTACGAGCTCACCAGGACTGAACAGATCCAACTTAAACTGAATGCTGGACTGGTCAATAGCCTGGGTTCCCTGCACCCGGTCGTTAATGAAGCTGGTGAACGTGGGCATGGTGTTGGTGTATCCGTTGGAGTAAGGCTCAATATCCTCTGCTCTCATGTTCACCACGATACTGCCGTTGCAGGAAGGCTCTATGAGTTCCACTACCGCAAATGGACCGCTCAAGCAAGTGGTGGCAAACTCAACCGTATGATTGGTGGTGTTGAATCCTTCCACTCCGGGAGGATAGTAGATGCTGTCAAAGCAGAATTTGCCTGTTTGACAATCCCACCACATCACTGCCAGATGTTCCTTGGAGGTCGTAACCGTAGAGTCGTAGCACATCTTGATCTTGGCATACCGGCCCGGGTTGAAGCAACAATCACCAGAACCTTGGGCTCCGGATTGGGATATGTCACCTTGTTCTCCACCGAACTGAGATTTAAACCAGCCACAGCAATAGTAGCAATCGGTGAACGCCACATAGGTGGCATAGCCGTTATTGTCTCCAATTGGCTTGAGATCCGGCTGGGTAACCGGCACCCACGGCATCGTAGTAGGAGATACCCAAATATAACGATCGAAAGTAAACGTACCGCCGACTGCTCCTCCGGGTATGGTAACCTCCACGCAGCCATTCTGATAGGTTCCGTGAGTTCCTAAATCTCTCTTTACTTGAACCACATCGAAGCTTCCCTGGTTCAGGAAGGTCACGTAAGCGTAAGGAGGTGGAGCAGATTGTCCTTTTTTACCACCCCAATGCGCGGTCATATCCTCACCCCAAGGCAAGGTCACGGAGCTGAAGAACTTAGCTGGTCCGCCGCTCTCGATGTCGTGAGCAAAGAAGGAACCGTCATACTCGTAGGAGTAATTCAGATTAGCTTGCATCTCCACGCACTCATAGCTGGAAGTATACCGGGCGATGACCACCGGTGTTCCCCAAGAACAAGTCTCGTGGACGATTCCATGCATGCCTCCCACGCACCAGTTCTTCTCGAAGGAAAGAGCCCCGAGTGGTCCAGAATAGGGGTATATGGTGCCGTAATACGCTGTAAAGCCAGCTACTGGAGCCAGGCTGTCGTTCTGGTTAGAGCAGATATCGTGAGAAATCACCCTGATCAGGTATTCGCCATCAGCCAATTTAGTGGGATCCCAAGAGGTCTTATATAGATAGTAAGCGCAACTACCGCACCCACCAGGACCATTTTGCCAAGAGCAAATAGGTAGGGTATCCGACCAGCCGATGGGTATCCAGTTGGTGACTCCTGACTCGGTCCACTCGGCATACTCAAACAACAAGGTCTGAACCTTCTCGGAGCTGTAACCATATACGTAGTTTCCATCAAATCCGCCAATGGTGGTTATGGGCGCGGTGATGTCGGAAACGTAGACCGTTATCCTGGTCGAAGTATCTGTATTTCCGAGGCAGTCGGTGGCTTTTACATACAGGTAGTAACATCCAGAGCATGAATCAAACTCTAGTCCAGAGGTATTCCACTGAACGGTATGGAATCCATCCGTCGCCGGCGTGACCTCAAAGCACTTGGTGATCTCTTGACCTGTCTCACAGTTTTCAATACACACCTGGATGCTGGTCAAGCCCGAGTTGTAGCATCTGGTCCAGCCCTCATCCGAGGTGGAATCTATGGCTACCAACTCGATGTCAATCACGTCACCCTTGGTGATGTCCATGCCGTTCGGATAAGAATTACCATCGATGGAAATGATCTGGCTGAACGGACCGCTGTTGTCCACGCCTATCTCAATAGGCTCGGAATCACCATACCTGCCAGCGGCATTATAAACTCTGGCCCACAGGTGGTAACGCCCGTACCTCGAACCAGTATTCCACTGCACTGAGTATTTGCCATCAGTTGGGAAGTAATCGGTTCCGATTAGAGAGTCGTAGGTAGGATATAAGAAGATGTTCTTATAGTAGAATTCCACCTTATTCACCGGAATGGTCGAGCTTGTAGTGGCATAGAGGTCGACTGTGCCATGGACATATCCTATAGTGTCTTCTGGACTATCCGGACAGATGACAGTGCAGGCGGTGGCAGGATTCTCAATGATTGCAGTAGGTAACTCATTTGCCACAGTGACCCGAATGGTGCGCGGATTGTCGTCCTCGTTGTTGGAGCAATCAGTCGCTTTTGCTCGCAGATAATAGGCGCCGTCAGGCACGGTGTTCAAGGTAAGCCATTCAAGCGGGAAACCGTGCTGGATTATGGACAGGTCGAAGTCCCTAATGCAACTGGGACCATCCCAACGTCCATCAATCTGAAGATAATATGTGCCTGGCTCCAAATGAATGTCTGTCCAACCGTGGGGCGAAGAACCGTAAGTGGTAGATTTGAATGGACAATTCCCATGTAGCTTGCATTCGCTGCCTATAGCCATTCCAGTCTTTTCAGTGCTATTGGGATACAGCATTACATCCAGATCGACACACTGGGTAACGATCAGCTTGTAGTAGATATCCTCAGCGCCATCCCAGGCATAGAGACAACCATCGTTATCGTCGTCCTTTCTTCCGCAAGTGGTCTGACCAAACTCATGGTAAGGCAGATCGCCCGGTATATGGACTTCTATAGGGTTACCACAGTTATCGCCCGGGCTTGAGGGAACGCCGGCACCACTGGTAATCTTGATACCAGGTGCTAGCGGAGGCTCTTCTCCAAATTCCTGTCGGATGACACAAGCATTGGGATAACCACCGTTGACCGGATACCACACCGAATCACCCTCTGGTTTGAACTCATAACACAACTTGCAGATGTCATAGTCGTTAAGAGCCATAGCTCGTAAGGGGACATTGCCCCAGACGTAGGATTCGTTCAGAGGGCTGGTTATGATCGCCTGAGTCGGAGTTATGTCCAAAATGTAAAGGGTGATTTCATCAGTACTGATGTTCCCCAGACTGTCGTGCAGCTCTGCCATGAGCGAGCCTTCCCACCATCCGTCCTCCAGCTCATACGGAGGAATCAATCCGTTAGTCACCGGATTGAAGGTAACCGGGTAGTGATATGGATCGAAGGAGGTTCCCACGTGCACCCACTCATTGCTGATCTTAAGGTACCAGTGCACTTTCATCACTTCACAGGAATCTTCGGACGGCAGAACCGAAATCTCAGCAGTTATGTCATGCCCAGCCTGGACATAGGCTTCGCCGGTTCCACCCAACAACTCGCTGGGGTTGACTACGGCAATGCCCGTGGCAACGTCTTTTACCAGCGAGATAGCCGGCTCCGGCGCTTCCTTATCCAAAAAGACGGTAATGCCCGCGCCGAAAGCTACAGCGTCATTAAAGGTGGAGTCGTCGAAGAAGCCGTCTTCGTCATAGTCGAACATATAGTGACCCGCAATGTCAGCGGCTGCGATACGGATGTCCCAGTAATCGTTGGGATACATGCAATTACCGTTTAGTTTATCGTCTCCAAAACCCACGTCGTCCTTACAGCACGGCTCGTTCCACTGGTACATCCAGATGTTGTCGCTCCAAGCTGGCTGTGCCCAGCCGTCTATGGGAATCCAGTATTCGTGAATGTCAGGAACGGAGTGTCTCTTGAAGAAGAAGCGGATCCGGTCTATGTCAATCAAAGTGTCCTCTAAGACCGCTTTCAGAGTCAAAGGATCGCATGACACTTTAGGTGTCTCGTTGCCGCAGGTGTAGAACAAATCCTCGATGCGAAGCGAAACCTGAGGCTGTTTGCAGTCCACGAACACCTTGACCATGTATGAGGTATCAGCCATATAGTACTGGTCATGGGCGATAACCCGGAAATAGACGGTGTCGCCATCCTTGACCTCACCGGTATTATCCCAGCAGGTAGACCACGTCGGTCCACCACCGATCACATCGGCGATCGTCTCCCAGGAATCTATTCCGTTGGGGGACCACTGGAATCGGGCCTCGGTGAAGAGAACCTGGCACTGGTAATGATCATACAGCTCAGCCGTAAGCCTCACACAATTGTAACCACTGGTGCCGGTGCAGGGAATCCTCATCCACTCATGCGGCCAAGCGAGGTAAATACAGTGATCCGGTGCTGAAGGCGGAACGCAGAGCTCCAGCTGCAGATTGCTGGTTTTGTTATTGTCATAATTCTTTACATAAATGTAGATGTTTTGGGTTCCTTCGGGCCAACCATCCACGCTGACCCAGATGGTGCAAGGCATGGTGAGGAAGTCCTGATGGAATATCCTGCATTCGAAACCGGGGCACAGTCCCCGCACCTCTACCTCAAAGGAATCGGCTGAGGTAGCGCCATCTACGTCTATGACTACCGCATTCATGGAATCCGGATTGACGTCATATCCGCAGTCGCTCTGAGGCGAAGGGAAGCCATTTACGGTTACCAGGTGAAGTGGCGGGGCTAAAGTATCCCAGTAGAAGAAGAAGTGTCCGGGTCTGAACACATCGTTGTCCACCAAACAGGCATCAAGCCAAGCCATGGCAGTATCCTGGCAGTTGCCCACCTCATCGCACGCCACCACGATCATCTCCACCCATCCGATATAAGCCACACCCTCAAGGCAGTGGACCGAGTCGGTGAACACGATGCCGTCGTCGGGACGATACATGCCACACAGCTTTTCTCCTACATTAATGCACGTCTTCCATTCTCCCGGATCCTGAGTTGGGTTCTCTATGTCCGGACGGAGCCGGTACCACAAGCAAGCGCTTGCCACATCGTGAGATTCCGAATCAGCCACAGCTTTCAGCGGGAACCAGGAACCAAAGGTAAGCCCGGAATCCGGCACGGCTATGCAGACGTGAGGCGGTGTGGTGTCGGCAAAGGCACCCACCACACAGCTGAAGTCTCCCACGTTACTGCAGTTGTCCTCGGTCTTAATCTTGAACGTCCAATAACCTTCTTCGAGCGGTTCGGAATGCCAGTAAACAAATGTAGGATCTGTCTGTTCGATTATATTAGTTGCACCAATGGACTCGAAAGGTGCGCCCTCAAATGATGCCCATACATAGTAATAGTAAGCATCATTTTCGTCGCAGTCCTTATCCCAATAAAGGTCTATTTTCCCTCCAGCTTTGGACTGGGCATGGATGCAGGGCACGGTGTCGGGACAGGCAAAACCGATTGGTCTGGGACGGCGCGTGTCTAACGTTTTATTCAACGTGTCGCTGAGAACAGAAACGCAATTGCCAACATCGTCGCACGCAGTGACCCAGACTCGATAATCATTATCCACAGGCGGTGGGGTGGAGTTATCTGCGTCTTTGCCATACAGAATGGGCGGCTCGGTTATGGTCCAGATGGTATCCCACACACCGCTACCTCTTTTAGTTAGAGGGAGGGCATGTCGCATAAGCGCATCTATTCCGGCTGAGTCCATCATGGCGGTAACCGAAACGATGTCGGACCCGCCAACCAACGCCCTTATCAGAACCTTATCGCCTAAGCTCATGCAGGCCCACATGGTGTCATAGTCGGTATTCCACTCATAAAGCACTTGCACAGAAGGAGGGTCTAAGTCTATGGTGCCACAAATCTCGGCGGTCATGGTATCGTAGTTGCAAGCATTATCCCAAGCCCGGGCAAGAAAGTTGACGGGGCAGTTGGTTGAGTCAATGGCTACTGGGTTTGTTAGGCCGAACACCCTTCGGAAAATGCGGTTGTGCTCCAGCTTGTCATTCAACTCATACCAGTCAGGTGATGGGTTCCCGGTGTACCAGCTCCAGTCGACCTCCATCTTGGAACACTCAAACACCGGTTCCCAGGAGTTGGAGAGACCCCAGCCGATTACCATGATAGAGTCACCCAGACCGATCTTTCCGTCACTATTCCCATCGTAGGTAAACTGCCAGGTGACCGAATCGAGTTTGGGCTTTTGGGTATCGATCCTCCACGGCAGTGCGTCATGCTCGATACATATGGTATCCCTGTTGCCTACAGTATCCTCAGCCCAGGCACAGATTGCCCAATGCCCCGAGTCTGCATCGACTCCGTCGAAGCCTCCCTCATTATAAGCATCCGGGATTCTGAACCCCGTGCTCCAACAGCTGTCGCACCCTTGCTTGTCCCCTCCACCACCACAACCCCACGGGTCGTCATTCGGGCACATCAACATTAGGTCATCCACGCCGAACATGTGCAAGGAGCTTACGGGACCCAACAGGTGGACTTTTCCAATAATGTGAATACCCTCGGCAGTGTCGATGTCCGCCTCGACATCGGTAGCGCAGATGCGGAGCGAATCCTCCTGATCCACGTTGAGTAACCTGCTCCATCCACTTCCATAGTAGGTATAAGTGGAGCAAGTGCTGTCCACCATGCAGACATGCAGATCAAACTGAGGTCCCTGGGTATCAAAGACCAGCGTGTAGGGACAATAATACGGAGGGGGAGCAGGTAAAGGACACTGAAGCCATCCGGGGTTTTCCACAGGAGCGGTGCTTGAATCTCCCGCCGCCTCTGCTAACTTAATGTATCCAGCCTCCAATCTAACCTCAAGACCGGTTTGGTGATAATATTGAAGGGGATCACCGTCGACTACGCCAGTGTTGATGTCTAAGGTGATGTAGAAAGTATCTGCTCCGTTGAGAAGACTGTTTGAGTTACTGTTTATGTTGAGAAAGCTGATCTCCTCATTGATGTCAAACTCTATGCCGCTGGTGATATAGCCCTTTAGGAGGAGATCCTCGTCCGACTGGAAACCCCCAGTCGTCCCATTCTCCTTCCAAAGTTCCACCCTCTCCGTGGCATAGACTCTCTCGATGTAGCTTCTGACCTTTACAGTCTTCAGGTGCTTACCATTTTGGCTGCTGGGAATGACGAATCCGATCACCGGCTTATCCTTGGTGTTGGCACCAACTAAGCCGTTGGGCACGTCATACAAGGTTGGTACAAAGCTAGCCAGCGCTTGCGTCGCAAACAAAGGCAAGACCAAAAGTGCCATCAAAACTACTGCAATTCTGAAAGGTTTCATATTTGAAACTCCTTTCGAAAATAGATTTAAAAAGGTTTTTAAGTTTCTCTGCTTATTTTCTTTTAACATCTTTTTCTATCGCCTCCTTCAATTCATTCTTTAAGTTTTTTCTTCAGGGTGATCTTGCCAATTTTGGAGCTAACTTAAATTTTCTTAATTTTTTTTTCTCACTCTGAAGTTTATGATTTTCGTTTCCTTGCTTCAAAAATTGTGTTCCCTTTGATCTCACCTCCTTCAAGCTAAAAAAAGACTTTTTGTTATTTGCTTTTCGTGGTTGTCAAAATTCATGTGGATGCATTGCATCCAAAAAAGAATGTCCCACTTTTTAAGAACAGAACTTTATGGATTTATCCTGCCACATCACTCCTTTCGATAATAGCTGAATACACATATCCCCTCTTTACGTTATGCCGCCAGTGGCACGGGTTCACCGTGTCCGCCAGCCCAAATGGGTCGGCGGAAACGGAACATCAAGAAAGGTCCCAATTCTGGATCCGGAGAAAAGTCAAAAATTTTCTCCCCTTCTAAAAAATTTCTAACTTACGGACGAGGGCAACATCCAATTTTTTTAAAGCGCCCTTTTAATCAAACTCCAATATCTATAAGAATCACCAAAGCAAAACCAAATCTTAAGTTGCCAAATTGAGTTCAAATATATACCCTCTCAAAAATTTGTCAAGAAAAATTTTAACTATTTATAAAATTTTATGGTTCGGCAAGCTCACCATTTTTTTATGGTTCGACAAACTCACTATTTCATATACAGTCGGATTCACTATGAATTGAATTTAAAGATTCAGCCAATCAGGTCTTTTGCGAGATTGAGATCTAGGGACGGGTTCATCCTGATCCCGCCTTTGGCGGGAGAACGGGAAAGAATCTTTCTCGTTTCCTATAGATCCAAAATTTGAACCGATGAACTTTCACTGGCTATATCTACTACCCCAGGTTTTAATCTTCTGGGAGTGCGAGACTCCCTCTTTACAAAAAGCTAAAGGTCAATCGAATGAATACGCTTTTTCTCACTGTGCAATTATATGCGTATCCCTTCATAGAAAAAATACACATCCACGTTATCGGCATAAGTTATTATTTTCTTTAGCCTTCACCATGCACCCAGCGTGCAAAATTTTCTTAGCATACGTTTTTGGAAAAGGAAAAGATTCAAAATTTTTTATAAAATCACCTCACCCCTATGTGCATGCATCTTTCGGAAGTGTGAAGTAAGAAGTAAGAAGTTTGAAGTTTTTATAAGGTTTACGCCTTAACTCGGTGAATCCAAATAAACAATCCGGGGGAGAAAAGGGATAAAAGATGCAAAAAAAATTTTCTTTTACCTCACCCCTTATGTATATGCAACCTTGATCGCCCCCTCACCCTTCCTTCTCCCCCGAGGGGAAAGGGTAATATTGTATTAATAATAATTTATGATGCGAGACAAGTCTCGCTACTCCAGTTTCTTATGAAGTGATGAACTTGGCGGTATCCTCCGGGAGGGAGGTGTTGATGAATACGCCTGAACCTAATTCAAATCCAGCCGGGGTGGTCAGACGGGGCAAAATCTGAATATACCAATGATAATAGTCCTCCAAAGCATCTTTGATGGGGGCGGTGCGAATCATCAAGTTATAATCGGGGTCCTTTAATTTTAGATATAACTTTCCCAAAACCTCTTTCAGCACCCCAGCCATAGCTCTAACTTCCTTTGGGTCAATATTCCCGAAACAGGCATGGTGCTTTTTGGGAACGATCCAGGTTTCAAAAGGAGTGCGGGAGGCAAATGGATGAAAAACCACAAAGTCTCTGCTATCCAAAATTATCCTCTTTTTATGAAGTAGCTCCTCTTGGATCATATCACAAAAGACACAGCTCCCGTGGTCATCGTAATACCGCATAGCTTCCTCCAAAAGATGCCTTATGGAGGCAGGAACCAAAGGCAAGGCGATCAATTGAGAATGAGGATGCTTAAGTGAGGTTCCGGCTGAGATTCCATGATTTCTAAAAATGATGATCAGCTTAAACCTTTTGTCGTCTTTTAAAACCCCATATCTTCTCCAATAGATTTTGCATATCTCCTGGACCTGCTTTAAGCTCAAAGTGGCTAAACTTTTGTTATGCTGGGTTGATTCTATAATAACTTCATGCTTACCCACGCCCGTGGCACTCTTGAAGAATTCTCCGGTTATTCTATTTATTTTTGTTGTCGGATCCAATGCTGGATATTTATTGGTGACCACTCTTATTCGCCATCCGGGATGGTTTGGTTTTGTTTGCGGGTCTCGCAAGGCGAAGACCTCGGGAGGGGTTTTATTCTCATTTCCCGGGCAGAAAGGACAAGTCGGGTCAAAAGCGGGAAGTTTCTCTCTATGTCTTTCTGCATAGAATTCATATGGCCTTTTAGCTCTCTCTTTGGCAACGATGATCCACTCCTTGGTGGCTCGGTTTAATCTTAGCTCGGACATATTGACTCTCCTTATTCGGTTATCGTTGGCGAACCTCGTATGGTTCGACTTCCTTCGACTTCGCTCAGGACAAGTCGCTCACCATAAATCGAAGCTCGGATGAAAGAAGTTCAATGCTCGAAACAAAACCACTGGTTTACCTTAAACTTGGAGACTCAAGTTTTGTAATTGACAACACTTTTTTGTAAAGCACCTCGATAAATCAAGGGATGTTTGACCTATGAAACTTTTTACCATGCCCAAATCCCATTTTATTAAAGATCCACAGGTAGTTCCTCTGCTTTCTCCTCTTCCCCGCCTTCGGCGGGATTTTCAACTTTTTTCTTCAAAAATCCTTTGGAAATCATTTTCGCAAGGACTGGTGGGGTTAACAGGGTGGTAACGACCACCATGAAGATCACGATGGAATAAAGATCAGAAGAGATTACGCCCATGCTCAAACCAATGGAAGCTACAATCATTCCCACCTCGCCCCGCGGCACCATGCCAACTCCTACTAATGAAGCTTCCTTTAACCCCAGAGTGATCGCTCCTAATCCGCATCCGATCAGCTTACCCAAAATAGCGAAGATGGTCAAGATGATGGCGGCTTGGATTAGATTAATTTTTCCAAAAACGGACAAATCTACCTGAGTTCCCATCACCACAAAAAAGAAGGGGACCAGAAAATCGTATAAAGATTCAAACCTGGAGGTGAGTCTAAATTCGAGATTAAGCTCGGTTAAAACCATTCCCGCCATAAAAGCTCCTACAATGGCGGCTAAGTGAATGAAACTGGCTACTGCGGAAAGTCCCAGGCAGAAAAGCACCGCCAAGACAAACGGAGCATTTCTGCTTTTGAAATAATCTAACTTGGGACCAACCAGGGGCATCACCCTCTTTCCTATTATTATAAGGAAGATTACAAATCCGATCGCCTCCAAGGTGACCAATGCTATGGTTACATAGGAGATGGCGCCCTTGCCCGCTCCGGTGACCACCGCCAGGACTAAAAGCCCTAAAATATCATCGATCACGGCCGCCGCCAAAATGATCCGTGCCACTTTGCTATTCAACACCCCCAAATCTGCCAATACTCTTGCAGTTATTCCCACGCTGGTTGCCACCATCGCCGCCCCGATGAACATCGCCTCCACCGTGCTTTGTTCTGCGGTCAAGGTATATAGATAGCCAAAAAAGAAGGGCAAAATCACACCTAAGGTTGCCACCACCAGAGAAGTAGCCCCCACTTTCATTATCTCATCTACCTTGGTTTCAAGACCGATGGTGAAAAGAAGTATTATAACTCCGATTTCTGCCAAAACTTGATAGACCTTAAATGTTTCAACTTGGGAGGGATCGATCAGCCCAAAAATATAAGGACCCAATAGAATTCCAGCTAATATTTCGCCGATCACTGCGGGCTGTTTGATCCTCTCAAAAAGTTCCCCCATGATCTTGGCGGCGGCAAACATCAAAAGAAGGTCAAAGAGAATTTTTGTGATATGTTCCAAATTCTTCCCCTCTTAAAGCGATTCTCACGTTTTGGATTTAAGGCGTAAGCCTTTTATTCTTTTTTTATCTAAAATCCTTACGGATTCATCCTGAACGGATTCACCGTGAACGGATGAACTCCTTTTAGTTTTTCCACACTCGTAGAAAATATGAAAAAAATAGAAAACATGCAAACAAAAAAATCCCCCCATCCCAAACAGGATGGAGGCCTCTGTGATGGTAGAGGATGTCTCGTCCTCTACCACTTGTGGTGTTAGCGTCACTAACGAGGGGGTCCGTAACGAAGAAAAGGTGAGGTAGGAGTGTAACTCTAATCAGAAGCGATTACTTTCTGGTTACGATGTTGAGCATTTTTTAAGTTACTCAATCTATTTCAAATCTTTGGGCGCTTGGTGAAGTTTCTGGGGAGTTCTTCTGATCTGCGGTGAATCAATTTTGATCTTTCCACCTGCGCAACACCTTGATGGTGGTGGACCCCCTACGAACAAGTAGTTAATCAAATACACCGCATCCGCAATGTTCACTCTACCATCCGCATTAGCATCAGCTTTACACAAAGGGCCTGGCCGGGGTCCTCCAATAAAGAGATAGCTTCTAAGGCAGACCACATCCGCCGAATTGATCACCCCATCTCCATTACAATCCCCACACGTGCTGTAGATGGTGTCTTTGACCGGGAGGAAGTGTCGGGGAACATAATTAACCGCATCATATCGGGTGAACGAAAGATGTATGGAAGGAGGCCAGAGTGTACTGTCGAGACAGATGGCGGTGGAGTCGCAATTATCCCCCATATAAACCAAGAAGGTCATAGTGTAAAGTAGCACTCTTCTTCCCTCCCACCATTTTCCATATCCCGGAGCCAGCATTTTGAAGAAGGCGCTGTCACCTTTAAACCACATACCGATGCTCCACGGATCCTCCTCCATCGATTCCATCATCATATCTGTATACCGGTTATAAATAGTATCCCCGGTATGACAATCCACAAGATCACGGAATATGCTGCGATTGAACGATCCGGACATTCGATTTGCCCGTTTGTTATTCCAGTAGCCCCAAGTGGGGAGAACCACGGAATCCGCACAGCCTACTTTCCAAAATTTAAGTGGAACTACGAGACCCGAAATGGAGTCTTGCACCCATCTTTGTCCACCTTCCCACCAAAAGGTGTTCGAATCATGAGTCACATACACCGCAACCCGCACCGAATCATAACCCCCCGTGGCATCATAGATATGGTCACAATCAAATATCTCCACGTAAAGGGTATCGCAGATGCCTAAGTCAATGGTATCCTGATCGCAGTGGAACTGAGCCTTGCTCCGGGCACTGAAAAACAACGAAGCAACAAACATCACAGCCAAAAGTAATAAGTCTCGTTTCATTTTTTGCTCCTTTCGAAGATTTTTTTGGAGGGGGGTCAATCCCCCACCTTAGCAAAAAATCACTCAATCCGCTTTAGTTTCATTCTTTAGAGACTTTGTGAAGTTCCTCTGGAACACTCCGGGTCTGTGGTAGATGGCTTTTGATCTTTCCACCTGCGCAACACGGTGATGGTGGCGGACCCCCGATGAACAGATAGTTAATCAAATACACTGCATCCGCAAGGTTCACTTTATCATCTCCATTAGCATCAGCTTTACACAAAGGGCCTGGCCGGGGTCCTCCAATAAACAGATAGCTTCTAAGGCACACCACATCCGCCGAATTGATTGCACCGTCTCCATTGCAATCTCCACACATGATATAGATGGTGTCACAAACCGACAGGAAGTGTCTGGGAACATAATTAACCGCATCATATCGAGTGAACGAAAGATGGGTGTAATGAGACCAGAGTGTGCTGTCTAGACATATTGCGGTAGACTCGCAATCAGTGCCCATATAAACCAAAAAGGTCATAGTGTAAAGTAGCACTCTTTTTCCTTCCCACCATTTCCCAAATCCCGGACTCACCATCTTGACGAAGGCGCTGTCACCTTTAAAATTCATACCGGTGCTCCACTGATCCTCCCATTCCATCATCATATCTGTATACCGGTTGTAAATGGTATCACCGGTATGACAATCCACAAGATCACGGAATATGCTGCGCTTAAACCCCGAAGAAGTTCGATTTGTCGTTTTGTTATTCCAGTTGCCCCAAGTGGGGAGAACCACGGAATCCGCACAGCCCTCTTTCCAGCGACGGAGCGGGACCCAAAAACACGAAATGGAGTCTTGCACCCATCTTTGTCCGCCTTCCCACCAATAGGTATTTGAGTCGTGGGTGACATATACGGCAACACGCACCGAATCATAGCCAGCTGTGCCATCATAGATATGGTCACAATCAAAGGTCTCCACATAAATGGTGTCACATATACCTAAGTCAATTGTATCTTGATCGCAGTGAACCTGAGCCCTGCTCTGGGCACTGAAAAACAACGAAGCAACAAACATCACAGCCAAAAGTAACAGATGTCTTTTCACTTTATTGCTCCTTTCTGATTTTAAGGAAAGAAATCATCCAGCCATCCAATGAAAAATTGGGCTGAAAAACTTAAATCTTCCCCTGTAATTCTCTATTTACTCTTTAACAATTAAATTTAAGCACTGCTGGATGATTTGTCAAGAACAAAAGTGGAGTTTTTGGGAAAAATTGGCTTCGATTTTTAGCCTATTTTGAGCTTTAAATGAGTTTAAAGAATGCCCCCTCTCCCTGCCCTTCCCCCTTGGCGAGAAGGAAAGCATCTGACACCTCTGGAAAATCAAAAAAAACGCCCCAACCTCCCACAAGAGAGATTGGGGCAGAAAAGATTGCTTCGTCGTCCAGATGGACTTCTCGCAACAACACTTCCTTTAATACGTCTGAATTAGCAAGGCGGTGGACCGCCAATGAATAGGTAATTTATCAAATATATAACGTCAGCTGCATTTATCTTGCCATCACAATTAACGTCACCGGCTTCCCAAGGGATAGGCTTAGGTCCTCCTACAAACAGATAATTGATCACATAGGTTACATCTGCCCCATTTGTCGCTCCATCAAAATTGGCGTCACCGTGAGCAAAGCTTCCCGGCTGGATTTTGATAAAAAGCTCTTGATTATCGGTTCGTGGGGGACCACCTGAGTCTCTCACCTTAACTGTGAAATCAAAGCTATCCGCCACCAGAGGAGTACCAGAGATGACTCCGGTAAGAGAATCCAAAGCCAAACCACCAGGAAGATTGCCACTCAGAAGACTCCATCTATACGGAAGGGTGCCTCCTTTTGCTACCAAAGTGTCATGGTAAGAAACCAGTTGCGTTCCCGGGGGCAAATCGGTGGTTACGATGTTCAAAGTATAGGTGGTGGTGGATGTGGATTTTAAGATCCACTCGTCCTTATCCAGCCTGAGATTGCTCGGCGTCCCGTATACCCGGAATTGAAAATCTTTATGCCGAGGATCGTTGAATACCACAAAGGTGGTATCGGTTCCTCCAGCGTTGAGGGTTATGTCAATGGGCATGGTAAAATGGGTGGGCGGGGTGGATTGGTATTGGTCGATATGCAGATAAACATCATAATATCCAGACCCGGCGGATTCGTTAATCCAGGAAGACCGATATTTTGGATAATATGTCCCATAGATCCATTCTTGGAAGAAATAGTCTAAATCCATACCCGAAATCTCTTCGCATACCCCTTGAAAATCTGCAGTTTGCACTACTCCATTAGCATATCTGGGATCCGAGTAATAGGTTCTAAGTATCTGGAAGAAGGTATTATCTCCCACCATGTGTCTTAACATATGCAAAACCCAGGCTCCCTTGTCATAAACAATACTGCCAAAGATATTCCAGACATCGGTAGTATCATCAATATAGATTGTTCCTCCGCTGGTATACCTCATACCGTTCATATAGGTGTGGTAGTAACTTATTCCAGAAAGGTGTTCAGCCCAGAGCGCTTCACAATAGGAAGCGAATCCCTCGTTTAGCCAGATATGATGCCAATCATGGCAGGTGATATAATCCCCCCACCATTGATGGGAAAGCTCATGGGCTATTACCCATTGGGAATACCAATAGTACAGTATGCTGGTGCAGGTTTGGTGTTCCATCGCCCCACTCCAAGTAAAATGTGCCATTCCATATTTCTCCTGCACAAAGGGGTATTCGCCAAAAGTGTTGGCATAAAACTCAATCATGGAAGGAGTTACGGGGTATAAAGCCCCGGCATCAGCGAGGTATTCCGGATAGACAAAATATCTGACCTCCATGGAATCTGTTCCAACGAGGGGGTGGTACCAATTGGAGAAAATAGTGTAATCTGTAGCGGCAATCATGATGAGATAGGTGGTGATAGGATATTTCTCATGCCATTTGTAGGTTTTAGTGGTTCCATTATCGATCACCTCTCTCAAAAGTCCGTTTGAGGCTACAATTAAGTCGGAGCGAACCGTGATATTTATGTCCGCTGAATCAGCTTTATCCCGGGGCAGATCTTTGCAGGGCCACCAGGCTTGAGCAAAATAAGGTTCGCTTAGGGTGGAGATTACAGGCACTGGAGGGTCGCCATGCGTGGACCAATCAAAAGATTGTAATCCCCCCTCCAATGGGTGACCATGATAGTAAACGGTCACATTAAAGGGTTCTTGATTGTATGGACGATCCAGGGTGATGCTGATAATATTATTAGACCAGGAAAAAGAAAGTAAAGTATTATTAGTCTTCACCGAGTCTATGGACATCTGGGGATTATCAAAAAAGTTGAGTTCCACCACGTTGAAACCATTGATCAAAGCCTCTGCATACATATAGACAGACCCGGATATGATTTGGGTGGTGTCGTTCAAGGTTAGATCGAGCTTATAGTATTTGGCATCATAATCACTTTGAGCCAAAGTCCCCTCGGTGCGAATTCTTTTACCCAACTGCCGGAGTTGGTCAAGCCTTTTTTGTTTCATTTCAGCCATCATTTTGTGAAACTGGGCGGGAGTGGTATTTTCGTCATTCAGTATGCCCTGTTTTTGGCTAACTTCCTGGGCAAGCAGATTTTGACTTTTAAGCCCAAGACCAACCAAAAAAACGACCACTAACAGGATTATAGTGCATTGCTTCACGGATACCTCCTTTAAAAAGTTTGAAGTTAGAAGTCAGAAGTTAGAAGTTAAAGCAAGTGTCGAACATATGAGATTTTAATAACGCAACCTTGTATTCCATAGATTAGTTGAAAAGCAATACGTTGGTTCCCGCACGTATCGCCTTGAGCATCCATAACCTAATTTTCACAAAGACGGGCGTTTTGTAAAACAGCCACAAAAAAGTCGAACCCATTGCCAAATGGGCTCAACCCTCACTACAATTTAATCAAATATGCAATTTTGTCAATGCTTTTTTGCCTTCTGTTCAAACTTTGCCCCTACAGTCAACAACGCAAATACGATTGACAGGACAGAAAAATTGGTTAAATTGGAGGACATGTTACAGAGAAAGGGAATTAAAAGAAAAATCATAAGTGCGATCATAATAGTATCTCTTCTTTTCTCCTTCGCCTCTCCAGTGTTTCCCGAAGTTCATATAAGCTCCAGTGCCACTTTAGTTTCAAGATATATTTGGCGGGGCTTCGACACGGTTCCAAATAACAAACCCACCCTCCAGCCCTCGGTAACCTTAAGACTTGGTGAAAGTGGCCTCTGTTTCACTCTTTGGTCGGCGTTTGCTTTGGTTGATACCAATTTTGTAGAGCTTGATTTCATTATGGGATATGATAAAGCTATTTCAAAAGATTTTAGTCTTTGCACTGGAGTTGGCTATTTTACCTTTCCCAGTCATCCGCACTATCCTGATAAGAATTCGACCTCGCCTGAAATTTATTTAGGAACAACTTTCGACTTTATCCCCTTTTCTCCCGGCTTGACCGCTTATTATGATTTTAATTTAGGGGATGGACTATATGCAACCTTAGGTCTCCAAAAAAGTTTCCCCCTTTTGGGAAAAGTTTTATGCTCAAATTTTCTTTTGGGGTATACCACTCAATACCAAAATATTTGGGTGGAGCCTGGTTTTTCAGACCTCTGTTTTCGGCTATCCACAGATTTTGTTTTTAAAGGGCTGACTTTGACTCCGTCTCTTAATTATGTGATCGTGCCCTATGAAACCATTAATAAAGAAGATGAAATCTGGGGAGGATTGTCGATCAATTATGATTTTTAGTAAACGGTCAACGGATTGGTCAACGGATTCATCGTGAACGGATGGAAGGGATTAAGCACCCATACGGGCGTCCATCTGGACGGATACGGGAATGCTGAAAGTCCTGCCGTAGGCGGGAACGGATGATGGATAACGAATATGGGCAACCAGATATGAATTACGAAGAGACACTTTCTTATATTTATAACTTAGAGCGATTTGGGATCAAGTTGGATTTGTCCAACACCATCTCTTTTACCGAGCATCTGGGGAATCCACATCTCAAATTCCCTTCCGTTCATATTGCAGGTAGCAATGGAAAAGGTTCTGTGGCGGCAATGCTTGAGTCGATCCTTTCTACAGCCGGCTATAAAACCGGGCTTTATACCTCTCCACATTTAATAGATTTCAGAGAGAGAATCAGAATTGGAGGGAAGTTGATTGATAAGAATTCCTTATTTGATTTTGTAAATGAGTTAAGAGATGAGATCGAGAAAAATGGTTATACTTTCTTTGAAGTGATCACCGCCTTAGCTTTTTCCTATTTTGCGGATAAGAAGATTGATATAGCGGTTTTAGAGACCGGGCTGGGTGGGAGATTAGATTCAACTAATATCGTAACTCCTCTGATTTCGATCATCACCAACATAAGCTTGGAGCATACAGAACATTTGGGAACCACCCTCCCTCAAATAGCTTTTGAAAAGGCTGGGATTGTCAAAAACGGAGTTCCCACTATAACTGCGGTTGATGATTCAGGGGCTTTACATGTGATAAAAAACGTATGTGCGGAAAGAAAATCTCTCCTTTTGGTAATTAATAAAAATTCGAGCGTAAAAATCCACAGACTTTCACTCGACCAGACAGTTTTTGATTTTGGTTCATATAAAAACCTTAAGTTAAACTTAGGTGGGAGGCATCAAATAAAGAACGCATGTTTAGCCATCTCAGCCATAGAAAAACTGAAAGAGACGGGTTGGAAAATTAAAACCAAAGCTGTTAGAGATGGGCTTAAGAATGTGAATTGGAGAGGAAGATTACAAATCTTCAGAAAAGAACCTTTAACTTTATTAGATGTAGCTCATAATCCCGCAGGAATCAAAACCTTAATAGAGGCGTTAGAGGAATTTTTTCCTGGAAAAAAGATGATTTTTATTTTTGGGGTGATGGCGGACAAGGATTATCCTTCGATGTTAAAAGAGATTTGTCGAAAAGCTAAATTCATTTTGCTTACCAAGCCGGATTATGAAAGAGCGGCTGATCCAGAGCTGTTAGAAAAAGTGGTTATTGAGCAAAATACACCCTACGAGATCCTCCCCCAAATAAGGCAAGCATATATTTTCGCCTTAAAAAATGCAAAAAGCGAAGATGTTATTTGTATTACTGGTTCACATTTTACTGTGGGGGAATTTTTAAGAAGTCAGAAGTTAGAAATTAGAAGTTAGAAGTCAGAAGTGAAAAACTAAAAGAGGAGGGGAGAATTGGAGAACAGAGAGCAAAAGATTGATTTAGATGAACGAGTCTATGAGTTTGTTTTGAGAGTAATAAAATTGGTGAGATCATTGCCCAGAGAAACTGTGGGGCGGGAGATGGGAAGGCAACTGCTAAGGGCGGTAACTTCAATTGCGGCTAACATAGAAGAAGCACGTGGTGGATTTAGCAAAAGTGATTTCACTTTTAAAATGAATACCGCATTTAAGGAAGCCAGGGAAACTAATCTTTGGCTTCGCATTATTCGTGATTCAAAGCTTGTGAGTTCAACCAGGATGGCAAATATCATTCGAGAGTCAGAGGAAATTAGGAATATTCTCGGGGCGTCAGTTAGAACAGCAAAGAGGAAGTTAGAAGCTAAAGGTGGGAAGTGAGATTTTTTACTTCTAACTTCTCACTTCCTACTTCTCAATTTTTAACGCAGTGATTTGCGTTCAGCCAGTATCCTTCTGCAAGATAGTAACGCTTTGTATTACAAGGAGTAAATTGGTTTCCCATCGTCTACCCGCTCGGATTCAACGCAGGTTTTTGCGGTAAGTGAGAAGAGATCATAAAACTGAAAATGCTTTACGTGAGTGTAACTAATTTGTTTTCAATTGATTAGGATTTGTGATTTGATTTGTCTTAAACCGCATCCTTTTGGCATAATTTTTGTTAATAAAATCAACTGTTGGTTTACCCCTTCAGATAGTCTTTCTGCTGATAGCTCCGATCCCTAACCGTGGCAGGGATCGGAGTTTTTAATTTAAGTCCCCACAAGAATACAAATTCATCATCCCAGTAATCCCTCACCATTTTCTCATCATTCTTCCTTGCTTTTTAAACTTTTAATCATATTTTTAAAATAATCAGAGGCATTAAGGTAAATTTGAAGAGTGGTTCTATGAAACATAATGAAATGATAAAAGTTTTGCTAAAAGAACTGGGGAAAAAATTCTCCAGTTCTCTGAATATTAAGCTCTCCTCTAGAGACTTTGAGGAAATCTTCAAATGGTTTTTGGCTTCCATTTTATTTGGAGCAAGAATCTCGGAGACCATCGCGATTAATACCTATAAACAATTTGAAAGAAAAGGTATGCTTTCCGCCCAAAGAATACTTGATACCGGATGGGATGGCTTGGTAAGAATATTAGACGATGGCGGTTATGTCCGATACGATTTCAAAACCGCTACTAAGCTTCTGGAGATAATGGGGGCACTAAAAGATCTTTACCAAGGCGATTTGAATAAGCTTCATCTGGAGGCAAGGGATTCTTCGGATTTAGAAAACAGGCTTAAAAATCTGGGCAAGGGGATTGGGGATGTGACGGTAAATATCTTCCTGAGAGAATTGCGGGGCATATGGGAAAAAACAGATTCGCTCCCCAGCGATTTGGTGATGTTATCAGCAAGAAATTTAGGACTTCTTTCGGCTAAGGCAAAATCGAAAAAAGACATTTTGAATGAATTAAAGTCAGTTTACCAAAAGAATAAGGTTAAAGGCAAAGATTTTGTCGATTTCGAAGCCGCATTATTAAGATTGGGAAAGGATTTCTGTCGTAAAGAAAAATGTAAAATGTGTGCGGTCAAAGATTTTTGTAAGTAAATAAAAAAATACGAAATAAAATTAAGAGGTGTCAGAACCTTTGCCTTGGAGTGCGGAAGTGAAGCTTCCGCTGCGCAAGCAAGCTTGCGCACTCCACATAAAAAATTACAAAATTAAATGCAAGACTATCCTCGCTACATAACTCCGAATTTTCCACCTTTTGATCCGGTCGAGCTGGCAAAGATGACTGAAGAGATCGTCTGTCGCGGATCGTCTCGGAAGTATACTGCATTTTACAAGGTGGGGGTTTATGGGGGAATTTCTACAGGTTATACTGTAGGATGTTGTCTGAGATGCGTTTATTGCTGGGTGGAATGGTCCAGGGATTTTCCTGAATCGCACGGAGAGTTTTTTTCACCCAAGCAAGCTTTCCAGAACCTGATTTTTCATGCTAAAAAGAAAAAAGTGTCGAAATTGAGAATCTCCGGTGGGGAGCCTACCATAGGAAGGGATCATTTGATGCAGGTCCTTGAATTTGTGAAGACCACCGATTATCTTTTCATATTGGAAACCAATGGGATTCTTTTGGGATACGATCAGGATTATGTGAAAAGCCTGGAGCAATTCAATCGGAATTTGCACGTGAGAGTTTCTTTGAAAGCTAGCACTCCGGAGGGTTTCCAAAAGCGAACTGGTGCGGTGGGAAAATTCTATGAATTGCCATATTTAGCTATCAAAAATTTGAGGGAAACAAAGTTGGAATACCACGTTGCATGCATGAGCGATCCGCGGGTGATGTCAAGTGAGGAAAGAAATATGATGCAGGAAAAATTAAAGGAGATAGGTTATCATGGATATTTGGAGGAGGAATTTTGCGAACCCTATCCCACCTCGGCGGTGCGATTGCAGAAGGCGGGCTACCATCTTTTTGATTAAAGGCGGAGTAGCGACATCTGTGTCGCGTCTACGCAGACCAAGGTCTGCTACTCCGACTGTTGGAGTGGGGTGCCCTTGCCACGCTCCATAAGGTCGAGGGTGTCTGCCATAAGCAGAACCGCCTTTGGCGGAAGGGCACCCTTGACCAACGGGCATTATTTTGATAAGAAAGACCCCCTCTCTAACCCTTCGGCTTCGCTCAGGGCAAGCTCTCCCCCTACGAGGGGGAGAGAACAGAGACCTTTTCGTTTGACAAAAAAACTTTTCTAATGTATTTTCCATAAAGAAACATTCAGGAAGATTTCGATGAAAAATGACGTTTTTTTAAAAAAGTTTAAGCAGACCATAGCTCGCTATGATTTGCTGGGAAAAGGCGAGAGGGTTTTGGTGGCGGTCTCCGGTGGACCGGATTCTGTGGCTTTGCTTTATGCTTTGCTGGAGATTAAGGATGAGTTTAATCTGGGTCTTTGTGTGGCTCATTTGAATCATAAATTAAGAGGGAGAGAATCGGATGAGGATCAAAAGTTTGTAAGAAATTTAGCTCATAAACTTAACTTAAAATTCTTTTCAAAGTCAATCGATGTCCAAAAAGAAGCTAAAAAGAGAAAATTATCATTGGAGGAGGCTGCCAGATTGGTGCGATACAGCTATCTAGAAAATTTAGCTAATAGGATCAAAGCCGACAAGATTGCCGTTGGACATCAAGCCGATGATCAAGCGGAGACTTTTTTGATGAGGCTTTTCAGAGGCGCGGGTGGATTAGGGCTATCTGGAATCCCTCCTAAAAGAGGAAAGATCATAAGACCTTTGATCGAGACTAAGAGGGATGAGATCGAAAGATTCTTAAAAGAAAAGGGAGTTTTATATAGGACCGATTCATCTAACCTATTGCCCAATTATTTTAGAAACAAAATTAGACTTTCACTTTTGCCTTTGCTCAAAAAAAAATTCAACCCCAAGATTGTGGAGGTTTTAAATCGAGCATCCAATATCATCTCTCTTCAGCAACAATATATAGAGAAAAAATGTGAAGAGATTTTGCCTCTTATTTGTAAAAGTAGAAAGATGGTTCGACTTCCTTCGGCTTCGCTCAGGACAAGTCGCTCACCACAAAAGGACAAAATAATTCTTGATTTAAAGAGATTTATGGATTATGATATATGTTTAAAGAGAGAGATGATCAGGCTTTGTGTCAGGGAGCTTGACGGGGATAGATTCGCTTTGCTCACTACAAGTTTTACAGACCCTTCCTTTGACTCCATCGAACGAGCTCTGAACTTGATTCAGAGAAAAAGAAGCGGGAGGAGGGTTAAGTTAACCAAAAATATTTGGGCGGAAGTTTCCGGTGAAAATTTAGCAATTTATAGAGAAAAGAAAAAGCAATATAATTATCCGATCTCTCCTCCGGGGGAAAGGAATTTGAAAAGTTTGGGGATGAGGATAAGATCAGAAATCGTTTCTCGTTCTTCGTTGCCCCAAAAGATCAAATCGGAAGGTGAAAAAATTGCCTTTCTGGATTGGGAAAAGCTAAAAGGTCCATTCCGTCTGCGTAGCAGAAGACCAAAAGATAAATTTAAGCCTTTGGGAATGCAGGGGACAAAAAGCATTGCCGATTTTTTAATAGATACAAAGGTGCCTCGCTATGAAAGAGATGAAGTGATGCTTTTGACCACACAGGGAAAAATCGCCTGGATCGTAGGGTATAGAATTAGTGATGAATTTAAAGTGACCGATAAGACTAAAAAGGTTTTGAGGATGGAAGTGATGTTCAACGAAATATGAAGAGGACTGCTGGAAAACTTATTTTGCGGGGCTGGGAGCCCTTCAGGGTGAATCCCTTCAGGATGAACCCCGTCTACGCGGGTTTTAAATTTTGTTTCACGCAGGCTAAAGCTCATTTGAGTCATCTGACCTGCGGCTACCAAGAATTTAAACACTTTTGCATGTGATGAAACATAACTTGAAAACCTTAATCTCCAAAGAGAGGCTGAAGAAAAAAGTAAAAGAGCTGGCGCTGGAAATTTCTAAGGATTATGAAGACAAAAATCCGATCATAGTAGCGATACTCAAAGGAAGCTTTGTCTTCTTGGCGGATTTAATCAGAGAGATAAGAATACCCCACGAGATAGATTTTATCTCCGTTGCCAGCTACGGCTCCAGAAAGAAGGCTTCGGGCGTGGTGAGACTGCTTAAAGATTTAAGCACCAATATCGAAGGGAAGGACGTAATTATAGTGGAAGATATAATAGATTCGGGATTAACCCTTAACTATATAAAAAATAATCTTTTGACCAGAAATCCAAAAAGCTTGGAGGTTGTTACCCTACTGAATAAGAAAAAGCCACGGAGGGTAAAAATACCTTTGAAATATGTGGGATTTTTCATACCGGATAATTTTGTGGTGGGGTATGGTTTGGATTATGATGAGCAATACCGAAATCTCCCCTATGTTGCCAAGCTGGAGGAGTGAATAAGGTGTAAGGTGAAAGGTATAAGGTGAAGAGAATATGAAAATTTTAGATGAGCCTTTTAAAAGAGAGTCGAAAAACCAAAGAGGAGGAATGAACCGACCCAATCAGCCCCCGGATAAAAGAAGACCTCCGGAGGGGAAAAAGAATGGATTTAGGTGGAAGAAAGCCAGCCGGACTTTGATATTCTGGGTCATCCTTCTGCTTTTCTCCATCTCTTTGTTTCAGTTTTACTCCCGTGGAAAAGGGGATGTGGTTTCGATAAATTACACCGAATTCATGCAACAGTTAGAGGATTCGAATATTAAAAAGGTGACCATGATGGAGAAGGACATTGAAGGGGAATTTATAAAAAACTTCACCAAAACTGAAGGAAAGAAAACCGGACAATATATCAAGTTTAAACTCCATATCCCCTTTGACGACCCCTCCCTTCTGGAAAAACTGCAAGCCAAAAACGTAGAGATTGAGGCTAAATCTCCAAGCACCAATTGGTCGGGCATACTTTTGAGCTCCCTTCCTTGGATAATTTTAATTGTGTTTTGGCTTTTCATGCTCCGGCAGATGCAAGGGGGACCAAAAGGACTTTTCTCCTTTGGCAAAAGCAAAGCCAAACTCCTCGCTGGCGACCGACCCAAAGTGACCTTCAGTGATGTGGCGGGGGCGGATGAGGCAAAACAAGAACTGCAGGAGATCATAGAATTTCTGAAAGACCCAGCTAAATTTCAAAAATTAGGGGGGAAAATTCCTAAGGGAGCTTTGCTTTTGGGTGCACCCGGGACCGGAAAAACTCTGCTAGCCAAAGCGGTGGCGGGAGAGGCAGGAGTCCCCTTCTTCAGCATGAGCGGCTCTGATTTCGTGGAGATGTTTGTGGGGGTGGGTGCCTCTCGGGTGAGAGACCTTTTCGACCAGGGCAAAAAAGATGCACCCTGTATCATCTTTATCGATGAGATAGATGCGGTAGGAAGACACAGAGGAGCCGGCTTGGGAGGTGGGCACGACGAGAGGGAACAGACCTTAAATCAACTTTTAGTGGAGATGGATGGATTTGAGTCTAATGAGGGAGTGATCCTTTTAGCCGCCACCAATCGCCCGGATGTGTTAGACCCAGCCTTATTAAGACCCGGCCGATTTGATAGACAGATTGTGGTCGACACTCCGGATGTGAGAGGTAGAGAAGGAATACTTAAAGTGCACACCCGCAAGATCCCTTTGGCTGAAGATGTGGATTTGTCCATCCTGGCTCGATGCACTCCCGGGTTATCCGGGGCAGATTTAGCCAACATGGTAAACGAAGCCGCCCTTTTGGGTGCCAGACGGAATCATACCAAGGTGACCATGCAAGATTTCGAGGATGCCAAAGACAAGGTAATGATGGGCACTGAGAGAAGAAGTCTGGTGATAAGCGAGGAGGAAAAGAGAACCACTTCCTATCATGAATCCGGACATGCCTTGATAGGCAAACTCGTTCCCGGGTCCGACCCGGTCCACAAGATGACCATAATTCCAAGAGGGCTTGCTTTGGGAGTTACCCATTATCTCCCCATTGATGAAAAGCATACCTACTCCAAAAAATATTTAGAGACCAAACTTCTGCATATTTTGGGTGGACGAGTGGCAGAGAGGCTGGTTTTCGATGAATTGACCACCGGAGCGGGAAACGATATTGAAAGGGCAACCGAGCTTGCCCGAAAGATGGTATGTGAATGGGGGATGAGCGAAAGATTGGGACCTTTGACCTTCGGCAAAAAAGAGGAGCAGATATTCCTGGGTCGGGAGATTGCTACGCATAGAGATTACAGTGAAGACACCGCTCAGGAGATCGATAAAGAGGTGCGAAGGATCGTGGGGGAGGCGGAGGAAAAAACCACCCAACTTTTGAGCGCCAATTTGGATAAGCTACATCTTTTGGCAAACGCCCTTTTGGAAAAGGAGATTTTAGACGGGGAGGAGATAGACAAAATCCTGAGGGGTGAAAAGCTGGAGCCTTTGAAACTGGAATCAGAAAGGGATAAAATGACGAAGAACAAATGACGTATGACAAAATCATTCGTCATTAATCATTCGTTATCCGTCATAAATTTTAGATGGACAAAAGAAAAATTGAAAAAGCAGTGAAGATGATCCTGGAGGCGGTGGGCGAGGATCCCCAAAGGGAAGGGCTTAAACAGACTCCCAAAAGGGTGGCGGATTTTTATGAGGAGATCTTCGCCGGGCTTTCTCAAAATCCCAGATCACAAATTAAACTTTACTCCACCACAAGGGATGGGCATCTTTCTACCTCCAATCAGGATGAGATGATCATCGCCAAAGATATTTTCTTTCATTCGCTCTGCGAGCACCATCTTTTGCCATTTTTCGGAAAAGTGCACATAGCTTATATTCCCTCCAACAACAAGATCACCGGTTTTTCCAAATTGGTGCGGGTAGTGGAAACTTTAGCCCGAAGACCACAACTGCAGGAATGCTTGACCGCTCAGATCGCCGACACGTTGATGGAGGTTTTGAAGCCCCAGGGGGTCCTGGTGGTTATCGAGGCGGAACAGATGTGTCTTACCATGCGGGGCTCAAAAAAACCAGGCTCTGTAACCATCACCTCCGCCATCCGGGGAACTTTAAGAAAAACTGCCCTCAGAAAAGAAGCCTTAGCCTTGATAAAGGGAAAATAGTTTTCTAATTTTGCTAAGATGCCAGCAATAAATACTCACCAGATAATTATTGGGGACTCTCGCAGTATGAAGGAAGTGGGAGATGAGTCGGTTCATCTAATCGTCACATCTCCCCCTTATTGGCAATTGAAGGACTACGGTCACAAAGAGCAAATTGGCTATAATGATACTTATGAGGATTATATCAATAACTTAAATCTCGTCTGGAATGAATGCTATCGCGTGCTTCATAAGGGCTGCCGCTTATGTATAAACATTGGCGATCAATTCGCTCGCTCAGTTTATTACGGCAGATATAAGATTATTCCTATTCGAACCGAGATTATCAAGTTCTGTGAAACCACTGGATTCGATTATATGGGCGCAATTATCTGGCAGAAAGTTACTACCTGCAATACCACGGGCGGGGCTACGGTGATGGGATCATTTCCTTATCCCCGAAGTGGCATCATCAAGATAGATTATGAATTTATATTGATCTTCAAAAAGCTTGGAAATCCCCCTAAGGTGTCCAAGGAAATTAAAGAAGAATCGAAGCTTTCTCAAAAGGAATGGAACGAGTATTTTTCCGGGCATTGGAATTTCACTGGAGAAAAACAGGGCAAACACTTAGCTATGTTCCCTGAAGAATTGCCCAAGAGACTGATCAAGATGTTCAGTTTTGTCGGCGATACGGTTTTAGATCCATTTCTGGGAAGCGGAACCACAACTTTAGCGGCAAAGAATCTAAAGAGGAATTCAATAGGTTATGAAATTAATGAAGAGTTTTTGCCAATCGTTAAGAAAAAGATTGGGATTGACAAATTTACTAGTTTTGATGATGCAAAATTCCAGATAATAAAACAGGGAAAATCAAAAACTGATTTCAATGACCGGATCAAAGGATTACCTTACATCTTTAAGGACCCTTTGAAATTTGACAAGAAGATCGACCCAAGACAACTAAGATTCGGCTCACGAGTAGATAATTCTGACTACAACAAAGAAAGTGGATACAAAATAAAGGAGATTGTCAGTCCTGAGGTGTTAGTGTTGGGGGATGGTTTGAAAGTGAGATTAATAGGTGTGAAAGAAAAAAGGGAATTGAACGGAGAAGCCACCAAATTTCTTTCGGAACGGCTTAAAGGTGAGAAGATTTTCATGAAGTTCGATAACCTCAAATATGACCAAGCGGGCAATCTACTTTGTTATCTATATCTTTATAACAAAACGTTCATAAATGCCCATTTGATTAAGTCCAGACTCGTGGAGGTGGACACTTCGTTTGACTATAAATATAAGTCGAAATTTTTAGCGTTACAGAGTAAATAGCAGAAGCAAAAACAATGAAGATAAAACTCACCAATACAGAGATCAGAAAGTTGTTGGACATTGAAGGTCCCGAATTTCCAAAATATGTAAGTCAGCTTATTAATCTTGCAAATCAAAATGCTCAGGGCACAAGACCCAAAGTTGTTGGCCAGATGAGCGAACTTATAAAACAATTTGCCGGAAGAACTAAAAATGAGTGGGAAGAGTGGTATGTAAGAAAAAACCCGAAAACAATTGAAACTGCGACCAGCAAAATATTGGAGATGGTCAAGAACTTAAAAGAAGCTATAGGCAAGATTGACAAGGAAATGGTGGAGAAATGGGTAAAGGATTTGGTCATTGTTAAAACATTCGTTGGACTAAAATTCCACCAAGCCATATTAAAGAAAGGGGCGGAGATTAAGGGCACCACTTCTCGCTTATCAGATTTTACAGAAGAATCAAAGGGAATTGATGGGTATATCGGTGATATTCCGGTTTCCATAAAGCCTCAAACATATGAAACAAAGAAGTCTCTCCCGGAAGATATTCCCGTAAGGATAATTTACTACAAAAAGATCAAAAATGGAATAGAAGTAGATTATAAGGAAATCTTTTGAGAAAGTTACGCTGTAGATTGGCACAACTTCCGATGTTAGTTTAACCCGTAAAAAAAGCTGAATCATGTCACAAACGATCTCAAACAACAAAAGGAAATTCAAGCTCAATTTCTCCAAAAGAATTCTTGACCTTTTATCACGCACGCATCTTATGGGGGTTTTGAATGTGACTCCGGATTCGTTTTCGGATGGGGGGAGATTTTTAAAGATTGAAGATGCGGTCAGATGCGGAATAAAAATGGCGGAAGAGGGCGCAGATATAATCGACGTGGGTGGGGAGTCGACCCGTCCCGGATCGGATCCTCTTGAAATTGAAGAGGAGTTGTCCAGGGTAATTCCAGTGATAAAAGCTTTATCTAAAGAGATAGATATTCCCATCTCCATTGATACCTATAAATCAGAGGTAGCCCAAAAGGCTTTGGAGGCTGGGGCGGAGATGATAAATGATATAAGCGCTTTGAGATTCGATCCGAAAATGAAAGAGGTTGTCGCCGAATACCAAGTCCCTGTAGTTTTGATGCATATCAAAGGGACTCCCAAAAACATGCAGGAGAATCCATATTATGATGATGTGATAAAAGAGATAATAGAGTATCTCAAAGAAAGTATTAAGATGGCAACAGACGCTGGAGTCCAAGAGGGGAACATCATAATTGATCCGGGAATCGGATTTGGAAAAAGGCTGGAAGATAATTTAAGTATATTGAAAAATCTAAAAAAATTCTCTATATTGAATTGCCCGATTCTTGTAGGTCCATCACGAAAATCCTTCATCGGCAAAATACTTGATTTACCGGCGGAGGAAAGATTGGAAGGAAGCTTAGCCGCTTTGGCAATTGCCATAATGAATGGAGCAAACATAGTCAGGGTGCATGACGTGAAGGAAAGCAAAAGGATGGCTGGCATAGCGGATGCCATCTTAAGGGCAGTTTGAAAATTTTTATACAGCATGAGTATGCATCCGCACGAATCGGCACTTCCTAACGTGGGTGCATCAATAGATAATAATAAGGTCTGTGGAAATTGAAGAGGGAAATATTGAAGATATGAAATATGACTTCTAAAAGGAGATGTGTATATGGAAGCAAAAAAGTTCATAAGCAAAGTTTTACCCGATGGACATTTGTCGTTACCAGAGGATACAGCCAAAGAGGTGGGAAAGGTTTTTGAGGTAATCTTAATTCCCCTGGAAGAGGCTGATGTTTACTCTTATGTTGAGAGCTTGGCAAAGGAAAAAGGTTTTTTAACGGTCACTGAAGAAGAGATTGAAAGAATTATCCATGAGTCCAGGGGCATCAGGTGAAACGCATAGTTCTCGATACAAATATTACTATTTCTGCTTTCTTCTGGAAAGGGTATCCCAGAGCGGTATATAATTTAATACGAGAAGGAAAAGTAACACTGCTATCGAGCGTAAAGATAGAGGCAGAATTCATCAGGGTTTTGGCCTATCCCAAATTTGGATTGACCCCTGCGGAAATCCTTCCCATAGTTAACAACTTGAGAAAACATGCCTATTTCATCGAAGTAAAAAGCAAAGCCGATCTGATTAAGGAAGATCCTACAGACAATATCTTTCTTGAATGTGCGCAAGATGGAGGGGCTGATTATATTATCTCTGGTGACCATCATCTCCTTAATATAGGTAATTATAAAGGGATACAGATATTAAGGGCAAAAGATCTCCTGATTAAAGAAGGATTCATTTGATCACATGGAATTGATTGATCTTTTTGACCGGAAGATAACTGGGGAAGAATTGGAAGTGACTAAAAAAACTCAATTACGTCTTGTTAGAAAATAATTGGTTGAAATTTTTTCTGCGGAGACCAGTGCTCTTTTTGAGAAAGAAGAAAAGGTTAGCGTTACGAGATATTTTAAGGTAAGTGAATTATGGAATTATTTCATATAGGGTTTTTGAAATTCGGATGGGTGGATTTAATCGATGTGGTCATCGTGGCGTTTTTGTTCTATCGGCTCCTTTTATTAATGAAGGGCACCCGGTCGGTGCAGATCGTTTTAGGGCTTTTTTTGCTTTTCGTAATATCCTTTTTAGCTTTCTGGTTCCAACTGGAGGGAATGAAATGGCTGATCACTAATATCGCTACGGTGGGGATATTGGTTTTGGTCATCGTCTTTCAACCGGAGATCAGAGGAGCTTTGGCTCAGATCGGCCACAACAAACTCTTCCGCATGTTTTTCAAATATGAGAAGGAAAGGACCTTAGATGAAATAACCAAAGCGGCCGTCAAGCTCTCACAGCTTCGTTACGGGGGATTGATAGTGATAGAGAGAGATATAGGATTGAGAACCTTCATGGAGAGTGGAAAGTTCCTAAATGCCCAGGTTTCGGCCGACTTATTGGTGACCATATTTACTCCTTATACTCCTCTGCATGATGGGGCGGCTATAATTCAGGGAGATTTTGTGGTGGCAGTAGCCTGCACCCTCCCTTTAACCCAAAACCCCTTATATGGCAAATTGTTTGGGATGAGGCATAAGGCGGCCATCGGAGTAACAGAGGAATCTGATGCTATCGCCATAGTGGTCTCCGAAGAGACTGGAAAAACTTCGGTTGCTTTCAAGGGCGTGCTATATAAAGATATCGATAACACAAACCTGAAGGAGACTTTGACTAAGATGGCGAAGTCGGGATAAAAGAGACGTCCACAGTCCACGGTCCGTTCACGGTGAATCCGTTCAGGATGAATCCGCCGTCCGCCGCAAATGGAAACCCTGACTAATAAGATGGCGAAATCAGGCTGAAAGAGACGTCCGCTGTCCGCCGTCCACTGCAAAGGCATTACCGCATGAGTATGTTCATTGATTATGTGGAGATTAAAGTGAAAGCTGGAAACGGCGGAAGAGGATGTGTCAGCTTCCGAAGGGAAAAGTATGTCCCCAAGGGAGGACCAGATGGAGGAGATGGAGGGGATGGGGGAGATGTAATAATCAAAGTCGATCCTCACATGAGAACCCTCTTGGATTTTCGGTATGTTAAACACTACAAAGCTGGAAATGGAGAGCATGGGAAGGGGGCTTTAAAACATGGAAAAAGAGGAGAGGACGTTTGGATCAAAGTTCCTCCGGGGACCATAGTGAAAGATATCGAGTCCAAAAAGATCTTAGTGGATCTCACCGCAGAAGATCAGGCTTTTGTGGTGGCAAAAGGAGGGAAAGGAGGAAAGGGTAACGCCCGTTTTAAATCGTCTACTCAACAAGCTCCTCGAAAAGCCGAGCCTGGAACTAAAGGTGAAGAAAAAAAGCTTGCCCTGGAGTTGAAGCTTTTGGCGGATGTGGGGATAGTAGGGCATCCCAATGTGGGAAAATCGACCCTTTTGTCTAAATTATCCTCTGCCAGACCCAAAATAGCGGACTATCCTTTTACCACCCTTTCTCCCATGTTAGGGTTGGTCAAGTTAAACGCCTATAAAAGCTTCGTTTTGGCGGATATTCCGGGATTGATCGAAGGAGCACATGAAGGAAAAGGTCTGGGACTCCAATTTCTGAAACACATTCAAAGAACCAAACTTCTGCTTTACCTTCTGGATGCCACCTCATCTGATTTAAAAGGTGATTACCACACATTACGAAACGAAATTAAGCTCTTTGATCCCGAGCTTTCCGAACGTGCTGGAATTGTGGCAATAAACAAGATCGACTTATTGCCTCAAGAAAAAATACAGAAATTTAATAATGGTAAAAAGAAGATTTGTTATATTTCTGCTTTGACTGGGAGAGGGTTAAAGGATCTTCTGGATGTCATTAGGTCCGAACTAGAAAAACAGGAAAAATGATAAAAATCAAAACAGGATGCATTTGAACCCCTCTGAACTCAAAAGCTGGTTAGCCCTTTCCACTGTGCCGAATGTGGGACCAATTCGTTTTGTCTCGTTGGTGAAACATTTTGGGTCCCCTCAGGCGGTCTTATCTGCAAGCGAAAAAGAGTTGTCTGATTTCCCTGAAATTGGACCTGTCATCGCCTCTAACATAAAAAAGAAAGTTAACGGGGAATTGGTGGAGAAACAATGGGAGTTGATGGAAAAAAATCAAGTCCAGGTTTTGACTTTCAGGGATGAAGCCTATCCGGAAAATTTAAAATCCATTTACGACCCTCCGCCTTTTCTATTCATAAAAGGTGAGATCAAAAAGGATGATGAAAATGCAGTTGCCATAGTGGGATGCCGGGCGGCTTCTCAATATGGAAAACAAATTGCCGAAAAGATTGGAAGAGAGCTGGCAAAGAGAAAAATTACCATCGTAAGTGGGCTGGCTCGGGGAATAGACTCGATCGGGCATTTCTCCGCTTTGGAAGAGAACGGACGGACCATCGCCGTTTTTGGCTCGGGCTTGGACGTGATCTATCCCCCAGAGAATAAAAAATTGGTTGAAAGAATAGTGGAGAATGGGGCGATCATTTCCGAATTTTTATTAGGGACCAAACCCGAGGGACCCAACTTTCCTCGGCGAAACCGATTGATAAGTGGGCTTTCCTTGGGAGTGGTGATCGTGGAAGCGGGAGCAAAGAGTGGAGCCCTCTTGACCGCCCAGTCTGCCTTAGAGCAAAATCGGGAAGTCTTTGCCATCCCCGGAAACATTGGGGCAAAAACCAGCGAAGGGACCAACCGATTGATTAAACAAGGGGCAAAGCTGGTCACCTCGGTGGAAGATATTTTAGAGGAACTAAAAATAATAAGCTCAGTTGAACAAAAAGAAAAAAATCAAATAGAAAAAGATTTATCCCAGCTTTCTGAGATGGAGAAAAGCATATACAATTTGATAGCGAATGAGCCTTATCATATTGATATGATTGCTCACGACACAGGAATAACCACATCTTGCGCTTTGTCCACCCTTTTATCTTTGGAATTGAAAGGATTCATAAAACAGTTGTCGGGTAAGATGTTTGTGCGAACTTAAGACATAATGACGAATGACGAATAAAGAATGATGGATAAAACTTTTTTGCCTTATTGTTTAGATAACCGATAAAAGGCTTATCCTACGGATCCAGAATTCGGACGCCTTAATTACAAAAGGAGTTAATCCGTAAGGATTTTATCCCGCCGAAGGCGGGACGCCTTAAATCCGGATATCGGGAGTAATTGAAGGGAAAATAAAAAGGATAATGTTTTGGTCGAAAGGAAGGTCGAGGTAATCAACAAGTTGGGACTACATGTCCGTCCTGCGGCTATGCTGGTGCAAAAGGCATCCAAGTTCAAGTCGGAGATCAGACTTCAAAAAGACGACTTAGAGGTAAATGCCAAAAGCATTTTAAGCGTAATGGCATTAGCCGCCCAGATGGGAAGTTTTGTGATTATCAAAGCCGAAGGAGAAGATGAAGCTTTGGCAGTGGAGGAATTAGCCAAACTTTTTGAGGAAAAATTCGGGGAGGAATAAATTGCCGTTACGATCCATAAAAAGAAACAAGAATAAGGAGGTCTGCACCATATATCGAGGGATACCCGCTTCCCCTGGAGTGGCTATCGGGAAGGCGTTTCTTTTGAATCGAGAAGCGGTGGAGGTAAAAGAGAAAAAGATTGACGAAAATGAAATTCAGAAGGAGATTCTAAAGTTCAAAAAGGCTCTGGATGAAACCAAAAGGGAGCTCTTTAAGATAAAAGAGAAGGTGGCAAAGAGGATCGATCCGGATCATGCCAAGATCTTTGAGGGACAGATTTTGATTCTGGAGGATGATCTGATCAATGATAGGGTGATAGAAAGGATAAAACAGACCCGAAATAATGCGGAGTTTGTGTACAAGAAGGTTGTAGAACAGACCATCCAGACTTTGTCCTCCTCCACCGATGAATATCTCAAAGAGAGGATTTTGGATATAAATGCAGTGAGCAGTCGCTTGGTCTATAATCTTTTAGGGATAAAACATCTGACCTTAGAAAGCATCGATTCCCCGGTAATATTGATTGCCCGAACCTTATCTCCGGCGGATGTGGTGCATATGAAAAAGGAGAGCATCTTGGGCTTTGCCACCGATGTGGGAGGAGAAACTTCACATGTGGCCCTTTTGGCAAAATCCATGCAAATTCCAGCCGTGGTTGGAATGAAGGACCTTTTCGATCAGATTCAAACCGATCAGAGCATAATATTGGATGGAACCAAAGGGGAGGTGGTGATCTGTCCGGATGAGAAAACCTTAGAGGAATTTGAGAAGAGAAGAACATATATCCTCAAGAAAACCGTAGAGCTTTCGGAGTTGAAGCTTCTTACTGCCGAAACTCAGGATAAAAGGAAAATTGAGCTATCGGCCAATATCGAGCTTCCCCAGGATGCCGATTCGGCTTTGGAATATGGGGCGGAAGGAATTGGCTTGTTCAGAACCGAGTATCTCTATTTAGCTCAATCCGATCTCCCCACTGAGGAAGAGCAGTATCGTGCTTATGAAGAGGTAGCTTCTAAGGTTTTCCCTAAATCGGTGATCTTGCGCACCTTCGATTTGGGTGGGGATAAATTTGGTCAAAACCTGGGGATCCTTTATGAAGCCAACCCCTTTCTGGGCTGGAGAGCAATTAGAGCCTGTTTAGACCTTCCTGAGCTTTTCAAAATTCAATTGCGGGCTATGCTCAAAACCAGTGCTAAAAAGAACATAAAAATCATGTTTCCCATGATCTCAGAAGTGGAAGAGCTTAAGAAAGCCAAAGCTTTGTTAGAAGAGGTTAAAGACGAGTTAAAACATAAGAAAATTCCTTTTGATGAAAACATCGAAGTGGGGATAATGGTGGAGATACCCTCCGCGGCTTTAGCTGGAGATTCTTTGGCAAAAGAGGCAAATTTCTTTAGCATAGGGACCAATGATCTTATTCAATATACTTTGGCGGTGGATCGAGGGAATGAAAGAATAGCCCATCTTTATCAAGGTTTTCATCCCGCAGTGTTGAGGTTGATCAAGGAGACCATTGATGCGGGACACCGAAATGGTATCTGGGTAGGGCTATGTGGAGAGATGGCGGGGGATCCCTTAGCTACGGTGCTTTTGGTGGGGATGGGGGTGGATGAGCTCTCCACCAGCGCCATGGCCATCCCGGAGATAAAAAAGATCATCCGATCCATAACCTTCGAAGAAGCACAAAGGCTGGCAGATCAGATTTTAAGCCTTTCTACTATTAATGATATTAAGAAGGTTCTAATAGAGGATTATGCCAAAAGATTTGGAAGGGATAATAAATAAAGCTAAGTTAGAATAATTTAAAAATGTAGCGTCGTATTTTTGGGTTTCGTGTTAAAAGGTTGCGGTTTAGATTCGCTCCGCTCACTACAAGTCGGTTAGGTATCGTATAAAAAGTCGTTGTTAGTCGTTTATGGTCTGAAATACGATAGGCGAAACCGAGAGACGATTTATCCGCCAGAGGCGGATCTGCCTTTGGCAGACGATACGTGGCCCAAACCGAAACCGATCCTATGGATCCAAATTCGGACAAACGACAAACATATAAATCTTAGTTTGTAGCCAGGGCAAAACAGTAAATCCATGCATGCTCTAGATGACATAAACGAAATCAAAAAGAACGATCAAAATGGAATGTATGATCTGATCTATCGATTTCCTTCACAATTTGAAGATGCTTTGAATATAACTGAAGTTGTAAAGCTTCCGGAATGGAAGGTCGATCAGGTAGAGAACATAGTAGTGGCTGGTTTGGGTGGATCAGCCATTGGGGGGGATTTAGTCCGTTCTTATTTGGCTGAAAAATTAAACCTTCCTTTTTTTATATGCAGAAATTATACTTTACCCGATTTTGTAGATGCCTCAACCTTGGTCTTCATCTCCAGTTACTCTGGAAACACCGAGGAAACTCTGTCAGTTTATGATGATGCCAGAAAAAGAGGTGCCAAAATCATAGCCATATCTTCTGGTGGAAAAGTAAAAGAAAAAGCACTTCAGGACAAGATTACCTGGGTGAATATACCTAAAGGTTTCCCTCCACGAGCCGCTTTGGGATATTCCTTCGTTCCAATATTAGTGATGTTAGAAAGACTTAGATTTGTTCAAGGCGAAAAAGACCAGATAAAAAAGACCAAAGAGTTTTTAAGCTCAAATAGAACAAAATATGGAATGGAGTTGGAAATCGAGGAGAATTTTGCTAAGAAAATCGCTTTGGAGCTTCACCAGAAGCTGCCCATAATCTATGCAGGCAACGATCATTTCGATGCGGTCTCCACCAGATGGAAAGGGCAGATTTGCGAGAATGCAAAGATGCTTGCCTTCAACAATGTCTTTCCGGAGTTTAACCATAATGAATTGGTAGGATGGAAAATCTTATCTGAATATCGAGACGATCTGATCGTGGTCATCTTGAAGGACAGAGAGGATCATCCTCGCATCAAAAGAAGAATGGAGATTGTCAAAGGGGTCATAGAGAAGGAGGGGGTGAAAGTAATAGAAGTTGAAAGTTCCGGAGAGACTCTTTTGTCCCGGATGTTCTCTTTGATTCAATTGGGCGACTTCGCCAGCTTCTATTTAGCCATTTTAAATGGAGAAGACCCCACCCCGGTCAAAGTGATAGACTTTCTGAAAAGTGAGCTGGCAAAGGAAAAATAAAAAGAAAGAATAGAGAGCTTGATCCAGCAAGAATTTTCTGGCGGATTGAGGAAATTAACAACAGAAGTTAATTTCATAGAAGACGATTGCCTTGAGAAAGATCAGACCCAGATATAAAAAGGCTCTAATCCCGGCTTTAATCATCTGTTTTATAATAGCGGTCATTATGCTTCTGATTTTGAACAAATATTTTTTCAAGCCGATTTTTGAAAAGAAGGGTTCAGTTTCCCCTAACCATTCAATTGGAGCGATGTGTTTCGTAGAAGAGGAAAGTAAAATACTTTTCAAGACTCCATCCTTGTTGTGTCGGGGTGCCCTCACCCCGACACACAAAGGTCAGGGGTAGGGGTACCCCCTGACCAACAAATGACAAAAAAGGAGTAGGAGATGACACGGAAGAGTTTTTGGACCATCGCTTTTGGGATATTGCTTGTTCTGATCGGATTCTTGGCGCTTTTGGACAGCCTCGAAGTCATTCGCTTCTGGCCCACATTGGGAAAGCTTTGGCCCCTGATTTTAGTGGTGCTGGGGATATGGCTTTTGTTCAGGAGAAGTTATTTTTCTCCAAGAGAGGTGTTATACATCAAGGAGGGAAAGAAATATTCCAAGGCTTTTGGGGATTTAAGAATAGATGCCAAAGATATGGACCCGCACGGACTGGATGCGGAGATGGGCTTTGGCGACATTGAAGTCAATCTTGCTAAGGCAAGTTTTTTGGATCGGGAAAATGTGGTTCACCTGAGTTTAGGGTTTGGAGATATTAAAGTCTGGGTCCCCTCTGAGGTAAAAGTATCTGCCAGCGGAAGCTGTGGGGCTGGTGACATCGACATTCTGGGAAAACACGCCGATGGATTAGGCCAACGGGTCGAGCATCAAGATGACGGCTACGAAAGTGCTCAAAAGAAATTGAAGATAATCGCTAAACTCGGATTTGGAGACATTAGAGTATCTCGGGTGTGAGGTGAAAGCGGGGAATTAATCCGTAAGGATTTTATAAAAGGCTCACGCCTTAAATCCCAAAGAACAAATTAAAAATAAAGCATTTATCATAGACAAAGCTGAGGCTTTGCACTCCAAAACGAAAAGGAGGAGTTATGACTCAACCATCTGAAAAAATTCCGGACATAAAGGTAACGGTGAAAAGCATCCAAGGAAAATGTGCTTTAAAGCATAAAGTGGGGGAGGAATTTTTCTTTAGGGGCGGAATAGCTCCCGGTGGATTGTGCACCGAGGGAATGTTAACCGTTATCCCTGCGGCCAGAACTTTGATGTTCGGAGGCACACATTTCTGGGAGAAAGATCCGGATGTCATCTCGGTCTGCTGTCCGGATGCAAAGAATCTGGTGGTCTTTGAGATCAGAAGAGTTAAGAGTTGAGAGCTGAAAGCTTAGAGTTGAGAGCTTAGAGTATAAACCCGGAAGGATTGCCCTATCCATTGTTCATCAGGGGCGCCCTCGTCTCCCGCGAAACGAGACCCTTGGACGTGACGCTTTCTGGTAACGGATCCATCCTGATCCCGCCTTTGGCGGGAGAACGGACATCGAAGATCCGTCTGGAAGGTGTCCGTTACCAACGAGAGCCGTTGGCCAAAAAGACCAACAGTTAGCAAGACAAATCTCTTGTCCCCCGGATCTCCTTTTTGGCGGGGACAAGACAACTGATTTTTTACAAGGTTCGCCTGAAGGCGAACACTCCAATTTGTCTTTCAGGATGGATCCTCCTTCAAGCAGTTCTTCAAATGTCTTTCTATAAGTATGCAAGATAGGATCCAAAAATAAAAGTTGACAAGGTGAAGAAAATCTATAAATTCTTTTGTTCGGCTAAGATTGACTTTGTGAAGTGAGGTAGAGAGAATAAAATGTCCACAGGATTTGTAGGGAAAGTAATAATCCCAGTAGCTGGAATAGGGACAAGATTGAGACCGCATACTCATACTGCCCCCAAAGGACTTCTGCATGTGGCAGGAAAACCTATCTTGGGACATGTTATAGATTCTTTGAAACAGATAAAAATCGATGAGGTGATTTTCATCATTGGCTTTATGGGGGACCAAATCGTAGAGTACGTCAAAAAAAATTACAAGTTTAAGTCGAAGTTTATAGAACAGAAGGAGCTTAAAGGATTAGGATATGCCATCTATTTGGCTTGCCCGGAGATTAAAAATAATGAGCCGGTCTTGATAGTCTTGGGGGACACCGTATTCGAGGCTGATCTTTCCCCGATGCTTAAAGGAAAGTTCGATGCTTTGGGAACCAAACAAGTAGAAGATCCCCGTCGATTTGGTATCGTGGAGATGGAAAGAGGATTTGTCAAAAGGCTGGTGGAAAAACCAAAGCATCCCCCAAGCAACCAGGCGCTGGTTGGTGTGTATTATATAACCAGCACTGAAACGTTCAAGGAATCACTGGAGGAAATGATCGGAAAAAATGTAAAGACCAAAAACGAATATCAGCTGACCGATGCTTTGCAGTTGATGATAGATAAAGGGGTCAAATTCAAGACCTTCGAAATAAAAGGCTGGTATGATTGTGGAAAACCGGAGACCTTGCTGGAAACCAATCGACATCTTTTGTCCCAGATAAGACCAAGCAGAGATTCGAAGGAGGTTTCGCAACTGAAAGATTCAGTTATCATTCCGCCGATTTTTGTATCCCAGTCAGCCCAGGTAAAGAACTCGATTTTGGGTCCTTACGTCTCGGTGGCGGATAAGGCGGTGATACAAAACTCCATTATTAGAAATTCTATCATCAGCGAACAGGCAGAGGTAAACAATTGTCTTCTGGATTCATCATTGATAGGAAATCATGCTGAAGTAAATGGAATTTTCCATAAACTCAACGTGGGAGACTCGTCAGAAATCGGATATTTTAGGTTTTGAGGTTAAAAGTAATGGGCACTAATGCAAACATAGAAATTTCTGGCGCGGTACTTCCCTCTCCCTAACCCTCTCCCACAAGGGGAGAGGGACTTCATAAATTTCTCCCTCTCTTGATGGGAGGGAATAAGAGGGAGGGTGATCATGTCAACCCACTCAATTCGTTTATTATGATAAGAATTCTCGTCTATCTTCTGCTCTCTATGACCCAATCGCTCAATGGATGTGGCAAATCTAAACTTTCAATTGAAGGAGAAATAGTAGATGTCTGGTAAAAATTTCTTTTTCACCTCCGAGTCTGTAGGAGAGGGACATCCGGATAAGGTATGCGATCAGATTTCAGATGCGGTATTGGATGAGGTGATAAGACAGGATCCTCTGGGTCGGGTGGCTTGCGAGACTTTCATCACGGTAGGCTTGGTGATCGTAGGTGGCGAGATGACCACCAAAGGTTATGTGGACCTTCCGGTGTTGGTGCGAAATCTTATAAAGGAAATTGGTTATACTAACCCCAAATATGGTTTTAACTATGATACCTGTGCCATCTTGAATGCCATCGGCTCCCAGTCGCCTGACATTGCTCAAGGAGTGGATATTGGAGGTGCAGGAGATCAAGGTCTGATGATCGGATATGCTTGCAACGAAACTCCCGAACTCATGCCTTTGTCCATCATGCTGGCACACAAACTCTGCAGGCGATTAGCCGTGGTGAGAAAAGAGAAAATCCTACCATATCTGGGTCCCGATGGAAAATCCCAGGTTACGGTTGAATATGTTAATGGAACTCCCCTGCGGGTAGATACGGTGATTTTAGCCTGTCAACATACGGACGAGATATTAGATCAAACTGGAAAATTTATCACAGAGAAAGCAAGAGAGGAAATAATTGAAAATGTGGTGAAGCCGGTAATAGAACCAAAACTTCTGGATGAGAAGACTAAATATTTTGTGAATGCCACCGGCAAATTCGTCATCGGCGGACCCCAGTCTGATACCGGAATGACGGGGAGAAAGATTATAGTGGACACCTACGGCGGAATGGTCCCGCACGGTGGGGGAGCCTTCTCCGGAAAGGACCCCACCAAGGTGGATCGCTCGGCCTCCTATATGGCACGCTACATCGCAAAAAACGTGATAGCCGCAGGTTTGGCGGATAAATTTATGATTCAATTAGCTTATGTGATCGGAGTAGCGGACCCAATTTCCATCATGGTTAATACCTTCGAAACCGGGAAGGTGACGGATAAAAGACTTTTGGAGATGATCAAAAAACACTTTCAGCTCACTCCTGGTGGAATCATAGAGATGCTAAACTTGAGAAGACCAATTTATAGAGAAACTTCAGTCTTTGGTCACTTCGGCAGAAACGAACCCAACTTCACCTGGGAGAGAACGGACAAGGCAGAAGATTTAAAAAAAGACGCGTGAAAAAATGGAGCGCAACAATTCACTTGTGGTAAGTTTATCGAGCCATTGTTACGGGTTTAGGTGAAAAAACGGAAAAACTAAGTTTTTCTCGTTCATGCGGGAATTGTTATCAATATCCCTGCCAAAGGCTGGGAGATTTCCCGCACCAACTTAAAATTTCAGCTTAGATGAAATAAGGATCAGTGTGATCATCAAAAAATTACTTTTTACCCTCCTTTTGCTGGCAATAGTATATTTGCCGGCATTCATATTTATATCCTTTCTGACGATGAATAGCCACCGGTTTGCCACAAAAGTCCAAACCACGCCCTGGTTGCTAGTTCCGATAATTGCGGGCATAACTCTGATGATGGCTCTTATTCTCATATCTATTTTTAGTAGGTTTAATTTCTCCGATTATGGATTCAAACTGAGCAGAAATCTAATGATATTGAAGGCACTCATATGTGGGCTGGTAATAGGAGGAGTACTTTCATTTGCCGGTTCATTCGTCCCTTCTAGGGAACTCTCCTTTGGCTCACTTACATTCTTACAACAACTCCTTGTCTTCTGGATCCTTGCCAGCGTCACCGAGGAAATCATCTTTCGAGGGTTAATCCAAACATATCTTTCTTGGCACATTAGTGGGTCGGTTACGATATTCAAGTCCCAGCTTACTATTGCGGGATTGATTGCAGCAATATTTTTTGGATTAGTTCATCTTGCTCTTTTGAGCCAGGGTGCGGCAACATTTCAAGCGATAACCATAGTGCTAAGAGCACTCATACTTGGCATAATCGCTGGTTATTTTCGTGACAAAACCGGCAGCCTGGTTGCTCCGATTATCGTTCACTCACTATTTAACATCACCGGATCCATTGTTGGAACTGCAATTTAAGGAATCGGTGATTTAAATATGAATCCAAAATTTTTAGAAAAGGAAAAGGAAGATGAAATACGACATAAAAGATATTAAACTCGCCAAAAAGGGGAAATTAAGGATCGAATGGGCAGAAAGAAACATGCCGGTTTTAAGATTGATTCGAGAGAGATTTAAAAAAGAAAAACCTCTTAGCGGTGTGAAAATCTCTGCCTGTCTGCATGTGACCACGGAGACCGCTAACTTGATGTATACTTTGACGGCTGGCGGAGCAAAGGTGGCTTTATGCGCCTCCAATCCCTTATCCACTCAAGATGACATCGCCGCCTCTTTGGTCAAAGATTATGGCATACCTGTTTTTTCTATCAAAGGGGAAAGCAACAAGGTCTATTATCAGCATATCAATAGCGCCTTAGACATAGAGCCGGATATAACCATGGATGACGGAGCAGATTTGGTTTCAACTCTTCATTCTTCCCGAAAAAAACTTTTGAAAAACGTAATCGGTGGAACAGAGGAGACCACCACCGGTGTAGTCCGTCTGAGAAGCATGGAAAAACATGGCGTTTTGAAGTGTCCGTTGATTTCAGTCAACGACTCCAAGACCAAGCATTTCTTCGACAACCGATATGGCACCGGGCAATCGACCGTGGATGGAATTTTGCGTGCTACTAACTTTCTTTTGGCTGGATCAAAGGTAGTGGTAGCAGGTTACGGTTGGTGTGGTAGAGGATTTGCCACCAAAGCTAAGGGAATGGGTGCAGATGTGATCGTGACCGAGATTGATCCTTTGAAAGCCATCGAGGCGGTGATGGATGGATTCAGAGTGATGCCCATGATGGAGGCGGCTAAGGTCGGCGACATCTTCTGCACCTTAACGGGTGATATTAAGGTTATCAGACCTGAACATTTCAAGTTGATGAAGGATAATGCTGTGGTCTGTAACTCCGGTCATTTCAATGTGGAGATCGATATCCCAGATCTGGAGAAGATGGCAAAGAGGAAAAGACAGATTAGAGAATTCGTCACCGAATATACTTTGAGAAATGGGAAAAGAATCAATCTTTTAGCTGAGGGGCGTTTGGTCAATCTTTCTGCGGCCGAAGGTCATCCTGCCTGTGTGATGGACATGTCCTTTGCCAATCAAGCTCTCTCTGCTGAATATTTGGTCAACCATGGAGATAAGCTGGAAAACAAAGTCTATAATGTTCCCGAAAAAATAGATTCCGAGATCGCCCGCTTGAAACTGAAATCTCTAGGCGTCACAATCGACCGCCTCACCCCAGAGCAAAAGGAATATCTTGCATCCTGGGAGATAGGAACTTAAACCGGAGTGCGTCCCGCCAAAGGTGGGGACTTTTTTTCGTGGAATTGAAAATGACTCGCCATTTTTAGCGAATCTTTATAACCCTTTGACTTCTCTCTAAATAAAGCAATGGAAGGCTTTATCTAAGCTTTGCACTCGCCAAAATTGGCGAATTCAAAGCTAAAATAATAAAAAGACCGAATCTAAAACAAGAAAAGTCTTATAAAGATTTTGTTGTTTCATAACCATTTGCGAGAAAGCAGATGGTTTTTTGTTTTGAAAAACAGTAATTGGCATAATTCTTGTTGTGATCTTCAATGGCTTAATGATTAGCCTCCTTTCAAGTAAAGTTGAAGTCTCGCCTTGAGGAACCTAATGAGGAGGGGGCAGGCGAGAGTAAAGAGAGAATCGAATAGCGAATGGAATTTTAAAGAGCTTTGTATGTCTCTCTCACGACCCGTAAATAGATTAAAAGTATACAAATGGGAAAAAGTATCTGAAACTTGTGAAAATGTTTTATCGTAGGATAAAGTAGGCTACAAACAGGAATTGAAAAAAGAGAAGTTCTTTTGTTAAAGAGGGATTTTATCTTTGCTTGTTGTTGGTCGTCATGACTAACAACATATCTTCTCCGTTGATGAGAACACCAACGGAGAGCGGAAAGAGGGGTTTTAAACTATGAATTATTAACAAACCATAGGAGGTGGTTACAATGAAACAGTTAATTTGCTTTGGATTGCTGCTTTCAATTGTTGTGGGTTTTTGCACCAACGCGGTTGCGGTAAAATCGACTTTTACCGTAAACTTTGAACTATCTGACCTGACTTTCGAAAAAGCGGACAGATTCGACCAAATTCAGATGAAAGGAGGAATGCCGTTTGGTGAACCTGGTAGTCCTTTGCTACCTATGAAAGCTGTTCAGATAGCTATACCCAGAGAGGTGGAAGTGGAAAGAGTGGAGATCATATCGACTCGTCGCCAAGAGGTTTCCGGAACATATAACATCTATCCAGCACAACCTCCAGTTCCATTAGGCATTCCACCAGAGGGATGGGAGGAACCAGAGTTCGTACTACCCAATCCAAATATTTATGAGCGCACCACGGAATATCCTGGAGAGCTGGTGAAAGCTACCAACAACGGTTTTTTGGCGGGACAGCACATTGCCGGGCTTTTGATTTATCCCCTTCAGTACATACCCTCCAAGAAGAAGCTAATTTTGTATACTGAAATTGAATTCAGATTAGTTTTCAAACAGGCTTCCCACTATCCTACACCGGTCTTTGTGAGATCGGAGAAGGCGGCTAATCTTTATTCAGACATGGCGAAAAGAATAGTTCTCAACCCAGAGGATGTTTCTTTGGAGGCAAAGGGAATGTTGCCCAAAAATCAACTCGTGGATTTCTTAATCATTACCGCGGATTCTTTTGTCTCCTCTTTCCAACAATTGGCGGATTGGAAAATCTCTCAAGGGATTTCCACAGAGATAAAAGATGTTAATTGGATATTTTCCACCTATGCGGGCGTGGATAGTCAGGAACAGATAAGAAACTGCATAAGGGATTATTATGGAAACCACGGGACCGTTTGGGTGCTTTTGGGAGGTGATACCGAAGTCGTGCCTCATAGAGTAGTCTATTTCCCAGTTGGGGGCAGGCCGGACAGTGACACCATTCCTTGCGATTTATACTATTCTGATTTGGACAGCAATTGGGATACTAATGGTAATCACATTTATGGGGAATCGTCGACCGGGTGGGACTGGGTAGACATGTATCCAGACGTTTTTGTAGGCAGAGCGCCATCGAGTACCATCTCACAAGCAGAGATATTTGTCACTAAGTCCTTAACGTACGAAGCTAATCCGCCTGATAGTCATTTAGCAAAAATTCTCCTTGGCGCTCAGATAGCGGAAGGGACGAATGAATACATCGATGAATATTTTATCCCCGGTTCTTACGAGGTTACCAAACGCTACTGTAGTTTTGGAAACTGGGATCGCATCCATTTTGAAGATGATCTAAATTCAGAGCAGAGCATTATCAATCATTTCGGTCATGGAGATTATGATCGGTACGTCCTCGGAACAAATAACGGATTGTGTGATAATGAACGTTGGCTGAATTCGGACATGGATACTTTAGTCAATGGGCCGAATTATTCCCTGCTCTACAGTACTGGTTGTATGACCGCAGGTATTGATAGGGACTGCATAGCCGAGCACTTCATAAATAATCCCAATGGCGGAGGAATAGCCTACATCGGAAACAGTCGGTACGGCTGGGAGGGGACATCAAGTGGATACGACATGGAGTTTTTTCGCTTTCTTTTTGACAGCAGTACGGTGCAAGTAGGCAAGACCTTAGCGTATTCAAAGGTCCGTTTTATTCCCGAAGCACAGAGGGGTGAGGTGTACCCCTATGAGCCCTGTAGATATGTTATGTTCACTTTACTGCTTTTGGGTGATCCTACACTAAGTATTCGACTCTATCGGCCTGATGGTCCGTGGGTTGATTATCATTCTCATGAAGCCTCCGATTCTCTTGGTAATAATAATGGGGTGATAAATTCTGGGGAAGCTATTTCGATGTCTATCACTGTGAAGAACTTGGGGCTCAGCACTGCTCACAATGTGTGGGCCAAACTGCGATCAACGGACAGCTTGGTTACAATAACAGATAGTGTAAAATATTTCGGGGACTTAGAGACAGGGGGCACAGCTACCAGTCAGGGAAGTTATTTGTTTGAAGTAGATGCTGCCTGTCCTGATAATTACAGGGTGAAGTTTAATTTGGAGGCTACCGGTGATTCTGTATGGACAAGCAGAACCTTTGAACAGCTGGTGGTGCAGTGTCATTTTACAATAACCCCAAAGCCAACTTCACAAGTGGTTCGAAGATGCGATTCTACTAGCTTCCAGCTGATCTTTACGCCTAAAGGCGGTTTTATGTGGCCAGTCGATTTGACCTTCTCCGGATTACCTCAGGGAGTAACTGGATTTCTTGATCCTCCGCAGGTAATTCCTCCAGATACGTCGATTCTCACTGTTTACACCACTCTAGAAGCAGACTCCGGAACTCACGTGATCACAATTACTGGCAGTGGGTTCGGAGTGACCCGCCAACGAGACGTAATATTAAAAATACTGCCACGTCCTTGTTGGGGTATGATGTTTCATGTCTCCACGACTGGCAGTGATACACTGGGTGATGGCAGTCAAGAACATCCATTTCGAACTATACTAAAGGCCATGTCGATCTCTTGGTCGGATAGTGACACGGTCTTGGTGGAGAGAGGGAGATATCAGGAGAACTTAGACTTTTCAGGAAAGAACATAATGCTGGCGAGTCATCACATATTTGACGGAATGGAGTCGACCATAGAATCAACCATTATTGATGGTGGCGGTGACCCGGAGTTCCCGGTGGTAAGTTTCGGTGGAAGCGACAGTGCTGCGGTTTTGTGTGGATTCACTATTACTAACGGCGCAGGAGAAAGTGCAGTGAATTGCTCAGGCTCAGGAACAATCATGCACAACATTTTTGTCGATAACTGCACAACCTACCACGCTTCCTACCCTACGATCGTATGTTGGAACTCATCTGTTAAAATAACCCGCAACCTAATCTACAACAATGGGGGAGTCGGTATTAGCCTCGTCATGTGGAATAATGTTCAGGTGACCAACAACACTATATGTTATAACAAGAAGGGCGGAATAAGTGTAAATATGACCTATGGATCGATTCCGGTAATAAAAAACAACATCGTTGCATACAATGAAGATTACGGTGTTTACACTTGGGGACAGAACTCCTATTTTGGCTACAATGATGTTTGGGGTAACGAGAGCAATTATACGGGCATGTTGCCAGATCAGACCGGAATCAATGGGAATATATCCGCTGATCCGCTTTTTGCCGATACCTCTGTCGCAGATTACCATCTCACTATGTATTCACCTTGCATAGATGCAGGTGATCCAAGCAGTCCGAAAGACCCAGATAGTACAATAGCCGACATAGGAAGATATTACTATCATCAAGAATGGGATGGGCCGACTTGGCATGTTACAACATCAGGCAGTGACACCTGTAATGGAGCTCCCTGGTGCCCTCTTGCAACAATTCAAAAAGCTATAGATTATGCTGGGGACGGAGACACGGTTTTGGTAGCTCCTGGCACTTACTTCGAAAATATTAACTTCCGTGGCAAAGCCATTACTGTGGCAAGCCAGTTTATCTTTGACCATAACCCCGCCACGATTCAAGCTACCATAATTGATGGCAGTAGTCCTTGGAATCCGGATTCAGCCAGTGTGGTCACTTTTGTTTCTGGGGAAGGTTCAAATTCCATTCTTAAAGGGTTTACCATCACAGGTGGCACAGGCACTTCGTACAACGGTCCCGGAAGGGCACTGCGTTTAGGAGGGGGTATCTATTGTTCTCATTCCTCACCTAACATAATAAACAATTTAATTATCGAAAACCATATTCCCTATGACCCAGGCGGAGGTCGCTGGGAAATGGGAGGCGGTATAGCTTGTTATATGTCAGGGACCAGCCCTGCGATCGTCAATAATCTAATCTTAAACAACTACGGTGGCATTGACGGTGGTGGTGGAATATTTTCTTGGGGCAGTAGTCCGAAAATTGTTAATAACACATTGTCAAATAATGACCACGATGGGATACTCATGTGGGATAATAGTGTCCCTTTTGTCATTAGTAATAATATCATCGTTAACAACGAGGGTTTCGGGGTATGCTTCGTTCACTATTATTCTTCTGATCCTTTTGATATTTCATATAACGATGCCTGGAACAATAGTGCTGGAAATTTCTGGAATTGTCCTTCTGAACTTGGTGACACCACTTGGGGAACTAATATCAATGGAACTCCTTGCGATACTTTTCGCAACATTATCCGAGACCCCGTGTTTGTCGACCCTGGCTCCGATTACCATTTGCAGGAAAGCTCTCCCTGCTTCAATGCCGGCGACAAGTATGCCCCTGGTTTACCCGACTTCGATTTTGACGGCAATCCAAGGATAAAAGGTGGCCGAGTGGATATGGGTGCTTATGAATATCAGACGACATTGATCCTTGGGGATGCCAATGGGGATGGTAACATAAATTCTGCGGACGGATCTTGGATAATCAACTATCTTTTCGTAGGCGGGCCAGCGCCTAAGCCTTTATGGACCGGAGATGCCAATTGTGATGGAGCAGTCAATAGTGGGGATGTCGTCTATCTGATCAACTATCTGTTCCTAGGGGGACCACCACCAGTATGCGGAGGAAAGGAGCCTTCATCGGCAAATCCTCATTCAAAGCCATATCCCACCTTAGCTTTTTCTGAGATTGGCTTGTTGGGACCAAAGTTTATGAAAGATGGAGTTGGTGAGATCATTATAACTGGCAAGTTTGACATCGAGCTTTCGGCGGTCCAGCTTGAGGCAAGCTACGATCCCAAACAGATAGAACTAATAGAGCCAGCTTTGACGCCAAGATGCGAAGGGCTTCAGATTTATTTTAGTGCAACGGACGGTCGGCTAAGAATTGGAATTCTCGACATCACAGGAGCCCATCGCATCCCTGCGGGCGAAGGTCCAATCCTCACCCTAAAGGTCAAAGCAAGGGATTTGGGCAGTTTGAAAATCTCCGAAGCTATCCTGGTAGATCGAAACGCCACCGCATTTCTGGCAAATGTAGTCGAAAAGATTGAGAGAGCCACATCGCTTCCGGATCAATATTCTCTCTATCAGAACTATCCCAATCCTTTCAACCCAGAGACGGAGATCAGCTACGATCTACCCAATGACTCTTGGGTCAAACTTTCAATCTACAATATCAGTGGGCAAAAGGTAAAAACATTGGTTGACGGATTTGAAGCTGCAGGGCACAAAACGGTTATATGGGATGGCAAAAACGAGCAAGGGGAACAAGTAGCCAGTGGGGTGTATTTTTACAGGCTGGAGGCGGGAGATTTCACTGCAACCAAAAAGATGGTATTACTTCGATAGGCAGGATAAGAACGGAAAAAAGCGGAGAGGTTCAACAGACCTCTCCGCTTGGTTTTATGATCTGTCAGGTTTCCTGACCTGATTCAAAAGTGGCAGAAGGGGGGTTCTGCCACCTCATGCATACCGCTTATTTAATGGGACATCCATTGGCATTCACTTTAACTCCGGGTAGCGTGTCGGGGCATTTGTCTAAGCCGTCATAGATGCCGTCGCCATCGGAATCCAATGGACAGCCATTCTCATCTACTTTAGCCCCTACCGGGGTATCGGAACAATGATCCAGCCTATCTGGGACTCCATCTTTGTCTTGATCTTTAGGCTTGCCAAAATAATAGTTAAGACCCAAATAAATCTCCAGAGTGCCTCTGGGCAAATCAAGCTCTCCGGGTGCGGCACCCACTACGTCCTTATCATTGGTGAAACTGGTCAAGGCATGAGTTAAATAGTGAAATCTGCTTCCGAAATTAATTGCCCATCTCTCCTTCAGCCGATACTCGAAACCACCCCCTCCCAGGAAGGTCAATTCTTGATCCTTAAGATCAAATGGATTTCCATTCTTATCAGGAAATTTTATTGCATTTCCATCCTTGTCCTTGAGGTTCCAGAAGGAGATACCCAGTCCTCCAAAGACATAAGGGTTGAACCTCTCCAGAGGTCTGAAATTATAAGTGGCAAAAGCATCCAGCCGTACAAAAGTGAGTTTGTTGGCATCCTCTTTCCTTTTGAAGGTGAATCCGGCTCCTGCACCACCTTCGCCAGTAAAATCAGCCTCATAGGTAACAGCATAGCTGGAAGAGAAGCCAAAAGCCAGTTTTTCGCGAACTGCATATTTAAAAGAAAAAGCCCCGTAATTTCCCACAGCATAAATGTCTGAATGTTCGGTAAGCCCTGGTTTCCACAAGCCCCCCCAAAATCCCAATGAAAATTTTCTGCTTAAATCCAAAGCCTTTGCAGGGAGAGTCCAACTAAATGCCAATATTCCAACAAAACAAATGAAAGCAAGTCTTCTCACATTACTCCTTCTGGTTGAAAAGATTCCAGAGAATCAACTCTGTTTTTATATAACATTACGCCGGGTTTAATGTCAAGAAATTTTTCCGAGAGATCTGAAAAAGTTAAACAGAGAAAGATTTTTCTGGAGTGTCTCGCTTATGACTATTGAATAATTATTCCACACGTTAGGGTGGGGGTTGCACCCAGTAGTGTCCCCGAGATTTAAGAGTCAGAAAGCTTATTTTACGATAAGAGGTCACAGGTAAGATGGTTGGCGCTCTATTGATGCTTCGGTAATAGCAGGGGTTGTTTCCCAAATCGGTTTTTCTTTCTTTCGAGGAGGATGTGTATTATATTAGACTCAATTTAAGAGAGCTAATAGATATCACCTCGAAGAGGAGGAAAAGAACCATGATGGGACGGAAAGATCAGAGTCGGAGTTCGAAGCCGTTTTATGTTTTGGATTTGGAGAAGGAGATACCAGAGGATCATATTTTGAGGAAGATAGATGCTCTTTTAGATCTTTCTTTTCTATATAAGAAGATGGGAATGAGTCTGTGGACCCAGTGGTGATTTTCAAGATGTGGTTGATCGGTCATCTTTTTGATATTTTTTCGGAGCGGAAGCCCCGCCAACGGCGGGATCTTCGACTGGTAGGGGAGATTCAGTTGAATTTAGGGTATCGTTGGTTTTTGGGATACGATTATGATGATTCTATTCCCACCCATAGTGTGCTTTCCAAAGCCCGGAGGAGGTTTGGGCCGAAGATTTTCCGGGAAGTATTTGAATATATGGTTTTGCGATGTCAAGAGGCTAGTTTAGTGGGAGGGGAGACTGTTTTTGTGGATTCTTCTACTGTTCCGGCGAATGTCTCTTTGGACTCTATTGTGCCAGTGATATTGTAGCAACCAAATTGGAAAGGCACAATCAGGAGAACCATGTTTGCTCAAATATCTTGGAAAGGAAAGTTGGCATTTGAAGGAAAGACCGAATCGGGGCATTCGGTCTTAACGGATACTAAA
>Ga0315289_10000618_pt1 | contig 54436 bp, 50 predicted proteins | sample YL17G11_40_MG_FD_203452 | JGI IMG/M metagenome (GOLD analysis project Ga0315289, IMG submission 203452) | Sediment microbial communities from Yellowstone Lake, YNP, Wyoming, USA - YL17G11_40 | ecosystem: Environmental > Aquatic > Freshwater > Lake > Sediment | place: USA: Wyoming | collected...
GTAGCGCAGCGAACCCAGCAGTTCGGCCATAAACGCCTCCAAGCGCTTGCGACAAGCCCGAAGCTCCTGTGTGGTCATGCGCCAATTCTAACACATCCACTCCAAATAGTCTAACGGAGTAATACTAAGAGCCTATCCTAAAAACGGTTGACTGTCATCCTGAGCGCAAGCGAAGGATCTTGTTGGGCTGTCGCACCACGCTGGCAAGATTCTTCGGCGGCTAAGCCCTTCGGGCCGCCGTGGCGGCTCTTTCGAGCCTAGCCGCTTCGCCTCAGAATGACATTTTCGATGCCCTGCGAGGATTTTAGGATAAGCTCTAATGCCCCGACGCCACGAGAAAATGACCGGTGGGGACCATGAAATGGGCCGCCCGATCGAGCAGCGGGAACAGGAGCTGGGGATAAACCCCCAGCAGCAGGCATAAAGCCGCGAGCGCCACCATCGGCCCCCACACCGAAGCCGGCACCTCGCGCACCTGCTCCAATCGCAGCTCCTCGGTTCGCGGCTTGCCCCAGAAGATGGCGTAGGCGGCGTGCACCATCACCACCAGGGTCAGCACGCCGGTGCCAATGGCGATCCCCGCTGCCCACCACATGCCGGCTTCTGCGGCGGCGAGGAAGATGGTGATCTTGCTCATGAAGCCGTTGAAAGGCGGGAAGCCGCTGATAGCGAGGGCGCCAACGAAGAAGCATGCCGAGGTGACGGGCATCTTCCGGCCCAGGCCCCCGAGATCGTGGATGCTGCGGATGCCGGTGGCATACATGACGGCCCCCGCGGACAGGAACAGCAGCGACTTGTAGAGGGCGTGATTGATGAGGTGGAACACGCCGCCGTAGATGCCCAGGTAGGTGCCGACGCCGAAGGCCATGAGGATATAGCCCATCTGGCTCACCGAGCTGTAGGCGAGCAAGCGCTTGATATCGGTCTGGACGATGGCCATGACGATCCCTAGCACCATGGTGAAAGCGCCCAGGCCGACGAGGAAGACGGCGATCGTCGGCCAGGTGGGATAGAAGATGGTGATGGTGCGGGCGAGGGCGTAGATCGCCATCTTGATCATGACCCCGGAGAGCAGGGCGCTGATGGGGCTGGGGGCCTCGGCGTGGGCGTCGGGCAGCCAGGGGTGGAAGGGGGCGATGCCGGCCTTGGTGCCGAAGCCGACGATGAGGAACGCCGAGATGACGATCACCAGGCTGCGCGGGAAGAGATGGGCGACATCCCGGATCCTGGTGATGAGTAGCGCCTGCACCCCCGGCGGCGGCAGGTGGGAGGCGGCGGTGGCGTACATCAGCACCGACCCGAAGAGGGCGAAGGTGATGCCGACCGTGAGCAGCATCAGGTACTTGTAACCCGCCTCGAGCCCGTGCCGGTCCCAGTAGAAGGCAACCAGCAGCCCCGACGCGATGGTGGTCGCCTCGACCGCCACATAGAGCATGATGATGTTATTGGTGACCACGCCCCAGAGCATGGTGGCGATGAAGACCATGAGCAGGGCGTAGAAGGTGTTGAGGCGCTGCTCGGTGACATCGCGCCAATGGATGGCGGTCTGGTGGCGCATGTAGCGCAGCGAGTAGATCGCGGCGACCAGTGCCACCAGGCTGATGATGAGCACCAGCACCATGCTCAATCCGTCAACGAAGAGCTCCTCACTCCAGGTCGTGAGCACGGCGTTGTGGGCGAGCATCTGGTAGAGCATGCCCCCGGCGAGGCCAAGGGTGGCGAGCATGGCCAGGATCACGAGCACATTGCGCGCGGCGATGCTCGCGCGGCCGATGAAGTAGACCACGATGCCCGCGGTTGCGGGCACGATGAACACCAAGGCGGGTAGTATGGACACCAACTGGATAGGCATCTAGTAACCCCCGGATGATATGTCGGCCCGCGACGACTGGTCGTGAGCCAAGTCGAAGGAAGCGGGCCCACCCACGGCTGTACGCGCTTGGTGCCCGGCCAATCTCACCAGTGCAGCTCCGACAGCTTGTAGGTATCGGTAGAGCCGAACTTCTGGTAAATCCCAGAGATGATGTACAGCAGCAGGTACACGGTGATGACGACCTCGGTGGCGATACCGACGAGGGCGGTCTCCCTGATGCCGGGCGCGAGGCTGACCAGGCTCAGGTGCACCGCGTTCTCCAGCAGGCAGAGCCCGATCACGGTCTTGATGGCGTCGCGGCGCGACAAGATGGCGTAGAGGCCGATCACGAACACGGTCAGCGCCACCGCGAGGTTGGTGCGAAAAACACCCTCGGTCGCGAGCTTGGAGGGCGCGAGGAAATCGGCGTAGGCGTGGGTCAGGTTGTAAAAGCTGACCAGGATGATACTGGCGACGATGACCGAAGGGCCGAACCCGATGATCGCGCGCACCTCGCGGTCCGCGGTGCGCCGCACGTAGAGCAGCAGCAGCCAGGGGGTGATGACCGCCTTGGTGACGAAGGCGACCCCCGCCCACCAGTACAGGGCCGAGTTGTTCACCGCGAAGGCGAGGATGAGACCGCAGATAAGGAGCGCCTGCGCCGCGTAGGCGAAAGCCGCCACGCGCAGGTTGCGCGCCTCCACCGCGCTCACGGAGGTGACGATCATTATCAGGCTCAGGGTCCCGATCAAGCTTTCGTTGTACATTCAACGCGCCTCCTCGCGCAGGGTGCGATGGGCCTACGAGGTCACGCCCGCCGGTCGCTCCTGCTCTTCCTGCGCTTGCAGTGCCGGCCGGCGGAAGCCGGTGACCTGGAGCCGGTCGAGCACCGTCGGCGGCGGATAGCAGCGCCCACAGCGCTGGCAGGGCCCCATGAAGATCTCGGCGCGCAGGCGCAACTGCTTGTTGTCTGTGGTCGCGGTCTCGAACTCGCGACTGAGCGTGATGGCACCCTCGGGGCAGACCTCCTCGCAGCGCCCGCAGTGGACGCAGCGCTCGAGCTCGAACTCGAGGATGCGCTTCTCCGGCGAGGGATCGCTGATCTTGATCAGCCGCGTGGGGCACACCTCGGCGCACCCCCCGCAGCCAATGCACTTACTGACATCCAGGGTCACCCGCCCGCGGAAGCCCTCCGGCGCCTCCATCGGCGCCAGCGGATAGGGCAGGGTCACCTTCCCGGCGCGCAGGCAGATGAGAGCTTCCTTGAGCTTGCTCCAAAACATCCTATCCCCTCCTCATGGGGCGATCAACCTCAGGCCGGCGCAAGCGCTCGCGCTTCCGCGTTGATTTCCCTTTTACGCCTTGATCATGGTCAGCGCCACCGCGACCAGAGCGGCAAAGATGATGTGCGTGAAATAAGTCATGGATTGATCAATGCGCAGGCGCGGATTGACCGCGTCTATCAGCCCTACCAGCACCACCACGACAAAGGCCTTGACCAGGGTCGCCAGCATGCTAAGCGGCCCAAACCCCAGGCCCGGCCAGGGCACGAAGACCTGCACCAGCAGCACCGAGAACAGCAGCAGGCGCATGTGGAAGCACCACTTGATCAACGCCAGCCGCGGGCCGCTGAGCTCGATGAACGGCCCCCCCATGATCTCCTGGTCCGCCTCCGCGATGTCAAACGGCAGCTTTCCCACCTGGGCCTGGAGCGCCAGGAAGAAAGCGCCGCCGGCGATGATGGTGGAGAGGCTGGGGAAGTGCTGCGCGAGCTGCCAGTCAACCATCCCGTCGAGCAAGAGGGTGTGCGATTTGAGCGCGGCGACGATGAGGGCGAGCGCGACCACCGGCTCGGTGGTGAGCACCATCATCATCTCCCGGCTCGCCCCCAGGTAAGCGTAGGGGCTGCCGGAGGCGAAGGCGGTCATCATGATTCCCACCGCGACCATGGTCATGACGTAAAGCAGGGCGATGAGGTCGGCCCATCTGCCCATGGGCGCGCCGGCGCCCATGGGTATCAAGAGCGCGATCATGAGCACCGCCGCGGTAGCCGCGACGGGGCCCAGGCGAAAGACGAGGCTGCTGGAGGAGCGCAGGTCCTCCTTGCCCAGCAGCTTGAGCAGATCCAGGTAGGGCTGGGTGATCGGCGGTCCCTGCCGGGAGTGGATGCGCGCCTTGAGCTTGCGGATGACGCCTTCGAGCAAGGGCGAGAGCAACAGCGCCAGCAGTATCTGAACTATTCCCACCACGACCGGGTGCACCATTTAGCGCCTCCGCTCTCCCTTTTCGCGCGACAGAGCCAGTAGCTCCTCGTGGGAGTAGATTCGCTTGCCCTGGTTCTTGACGTCAACGACCTCCACCCGCTCGGTGCACGAGAAGCAGGGGTCAATGCTGCCCAGGGTGATCGGCACGTCGGCGATCTGCTGATCCTGCACCATCGCGGGAATGCACTGGAGGTTGGGGTAAGTCGGCGCGCGCACCCGCCAGCGCTCGGGGCGATTGTCCTCCCCCGTCAGCACGTAATGCACCGACTCGCCGCGCGGCGCCTCCACCGCGCTGATGCCCTCGCGCCCAGCCGGGATCTCCTCAATCGGGGCCATGGTCGGCCCGTCGGGCATCTCGGCGAGGCCCTCGCGGATGAGGCGGATGGAATCGAAGGTCTCCTCCACCCGAACTAAGGTTCGCGCCAGGACGTCGCCCTCGTCGTGGTAGCAGACCTTGGGCACCAGTTCGGCATAAGCAGCGTAAGGGTGATCCACCCGGGCATCGCGCGGATGCCCCGAGCCGCGCACCGTCGGCCCCACTGCGCACATCGCGCGCGCGTGCTCATGGGTCAGCGGGCCGACCTCTCGCAGCCGCAGCATGATGGTCGAATCACCAGGCAGAGCGTCGGCGACCGCCAGGGTCTCTTTTTCGATCTGCTGGAGGACCTCGAGCACCTTGCCGTGAAGCTCCTTGGGAATGTCGCGGCGCACGCCGCCGATGATGTTCATGCCGTAGGTCTTGCGGTTGCCCGAGATCTGCTCGGCGAGCCACATGATGGGCTCGCGGATGCGCCACGTCTGCATCAGCAAAGTATCGAAGCCGATGATGTGCATGGCGATGCCCATCCACAGCAGATGAGAGTGGACGCGCTCCAACTCCAGCATGATGCTGCGGATATAGCGGGCGCGCGGGGGCGGGGTGATGCCCGCGGCCTCCTCCACCGCCTGGCAGTAGCAGGTGGAGTGGATGAAGCCGCAGATGCCGCAGATGCGCTCCGCCAGGAACGGAATCTCGTTATAGGTCAGAATAGTGTCGCCCATCTTCTCGATGCCGCGGTGGTTGTAGAACCCGCGGTAGTCGCAGCCCACCACGCGCTCGCCATCCACAAACAGGCGCAACTGCGCCGGCTCCTCCAGCACCGGAAAGAAGGGCCCGATGGGCAGCACCGTCGCGCCCGCGGGCGGCTCTTTCAACTGCACCCGCGCCCGGCTGTCGGCGGGCGGCTTGTAGTCGTGCGGCAAGTCCCTGCGCAGCGGGTGCACCCCTTCCGGCCAGTCGTCCGACAGCACCAGCCGCCGCGGATCGGGATGCCCCACCGGCTCCACGCCGATGACATCGCGGAACTCGCGCTCCGCCCAGCCCGCGCCGGGGATTACAGGTGTAATGGACTGGATCTTGGCGTCATCGGGGTCCACCTCAGTCACGAGACAGACATAGCCATGCTCCTCATCCATGGCGAAGATGTGGTTAATCTCGAAGGCGCCCATGGTGGCGCGGCGATCGGTGCCGGAGGTGATGAGGAACCGCGCGCCCACCTCATTGAAGAGGTAATCGCTCATAGGCACGATCGCGTCCCGGTGCAACTTGACGTAGAGCTTGCGTTCCACCGGCTCGCGGGCCTCCAAAAGCCCGCTTCCAGCTCTCTGCTTGATCGCGGCAAGCAGACCGTTATCTGAGAAGTACATCTTTGCTATCTTCCTCCCGAATTCCGCCGCCGGCTGGCGACCGGCCGGCGTCCTATGACCGCACCGTGCACGGCAACTCCTGCCTCCGGGCGCCGTGTCAATCGTGGCGGCGCATTGCCTATCCCCGCAGCACCAGGAACAGCAGCGCCAGCACGATGATCATGCCGATGATTTGCCACAGCATGTACATCTGGGGAATGCCGACGTGAGTCCGGCTCAAGCGCTCGGCGAGTTTGCCCCCGGCCCGCACCGCCGGTTCGTACAGCCATGCATCGAGATCGAAAACGCGCTCCAGTATGCGCGGGAACCGCACGCGCGGCAGGGGCACGCGCAGGTAGACCCGCTCGAACGCGTGCTTGAAGGGGCCGTAGAAGCCGCTGGCGCGGAAGCGCACCAGCTCATCCGCGTGCTCCTCGCCGCAGTACCAGCATTCCACCTTCCGCACCGGTGCGCCGCCCAGGCGCATCAGCCCGTAACTCAGCGCCAACAGTACCGCAAACACCGCCACTACCGGCAGCGGGCTCCACACCCCGGTCACCGCTGTGTTCGGGGTGAAGGCCAAGGCGATGGACGAACTGCCCAGCACCTGCTGGTAACTGGGCACCGCGGCATTGTGCGCGACCGCGGTCACCGCGCGGAAGATATAGGCCGTCGGCAGCGTCGGCAGCACGCCAAACAGCACACACAACGCCGCCAGCACGACCTGCGGCAGCTTCATCACCAGTGGCACCTCGTGCACCGCCGCCAGATCGGTCGGCGCCGCCAGTTTGCCGAAGAACACCGCCCCCAGGAACTTGAGAAACGATGCCAGCGTTACCAGGGAAACGAACATGGCAACGAAGCCGCAGACGAGAAACAGGGGGAACTCCATCCCCCCGACAATGGTGCTCTGGTAGATGAGCCACTTGCTGGCAAACCCGCTGAAGGGGGGAATGCCAGCGATCGACATGGAGGCGATCACCGCCGTCGCCGCGGTGAGGGGCATCACCGCAGCCAGGCCGCCCAGGCGGTTGAGGTCGCGGGTGCCGGTGCGATAGCGCACCGCCCCCGCGTTAAGGAATAGCAGGCACTTGTAGCACGCGTGGTTCACCATGTGAAAGACGCCGGCGAGCATTGCCAGGGCGCCGAGCGCGGGGTTGGTGGGCAGGAAATAGAGGCCGGTGCCGATGGCGACCAGCATATAACCCACCTGGCCAATCACGTGGAACGACAGCAGGCGCTTGGAGTCGTCCTGGGCGAGCGCAGTAACGGTGCCGACGAAGATGGAGCCGGCGCCGAAGGCGGCGATGATGCCGCCCCAGACCGAGGTGGCGTTGGAGAGGGGTAGTGAGTCCGCGAATATGCGCAGCAGTCCATAGATGCCGAGCTTGGTCATCATGCCAGCAAACGCGGCCGAGCCCGAGCTGGGGGCGGCGGGGTAAGCGTCGGGCAGCCAGTCGCCGAGCGGATACATGCCGGCCTTGGTGCCGAAGCCAAGGAACCACAGCGCGAGCACCAGGTGCAGCAGCCACGGACGCGCGTGTGCCATGGTGGCCATGGAGTACTGCGCGGTGATGAAATCGAACTGCCGCACCGGGCCGACCTGCCAGGTGATGATGGCGGCCGCGAACATGAGGGCGGCGGCGGCATGGTTCATCAGGAAGTACTTGAAACCGGCGCGCAGGCTAACCGGGTTTCCCCGCTCGAAGATCACCAGGAAGTAGCTGGCCAGGGTCATGAACTCCCAGAAGATGAGGAAGAACAACCAGTCCGAGACCGAGACCACCCCGATCATCCCCGCGACCAGCAACAGCAGCGGCGCGTAGTAGCGGGCTAAGCTCTCCTCCGGATAAGACTCCATGTAGGCGATCGAGTAAAACGTCACCAGCGTCGCGATTACCGCGATCACCAGCAGAAACAGCGCGCTCAGCGCATCCACCCTGAAGGTCAGCTCCGCTCCCAGGCCGGGCAAGACCAGACCCGACATGTAGATCGCAGTCTCGCCGCTCACTAGCGGCGGCAAGGCCACCGTCACCACCAGCAGCGCGGCGAAAGCAACGAAGATGAACGCCGCGCTTCCGGCACTGCGCGGGTCGCGCGCCATGAACACCGTAACCGCCGCCCCCACCGCCAGAATGCCGATGGCGTACAGGATCAGTTGCGGCGACATCGCTTCCACGAACATCAGCTCTCTCCCTAACTACGGATAAGGAATGTGCGCCACCAGCGGAATGCCCACCACCGGCGCCAGCACACACATTACAATAAGGACAATCAACGCCACGGTCATCGGCGCTGGCAGTCCGCCGTTTTGGGCGGCCAGCACCGTCTCCGTCGGCTCGCCGAGGAAGACCTTCTGCATCACCCGCAGCATCCACGCGAACGAAATCACGCTCTCCAGCAGCACCAGCACCAGGATGGCGGGGCCCACCCCGCCGGCCAATTGCAGCGCACCTGTCAACAGGTAGAACTTGCTCCAGAAGCACCCCAGTGGTGGCACCCCGGTCAGCGCCAGCACTCCCACCGCAAACGCCAGCGCCACCACGGGCAGCCGGCGCCCCAGCCCTCCGAGCTGGCTGATGGAGCGGCTGCCGGTCGCGTAAACCACCGCCCCTGCGCTCAGAAACAGCGTGCTCTTGGCGAACCCGTGGTTGATGATGTGCAGCACCCCGCCGCGGAAGGCCAGCTCAGAGCCCATCATGCCCATCCCCATGCCCAGCAGGACGTAGCTCAAGTGGGCGATTGTCGAAAAGGCCAGCAGTCGCTTGAGGTCGTCCTGCGCGAAGTAAAGCGTCAGCGCCATGAACATGGTCACCAACGCCAGGATCGCCGTCAACAAGCCCATCGAGGGCGGCATCGCCCAACTTGACGACACCACCCGCGCGATGAGGTAAACCCCGGCTTTGACCATGGCCGCGGCGTGCAGGTAGGCGCTGATGGGTGAGGGCGCCTCCATGGCCTCCGGGAGCCAGGTGTGGAAAGGAATCTGCGCCGCCTTCGCCCACGCCGCGATGAGCAGGAAGAGGAAGACCAGGTTCTTCAATCCCGGGCCCAGGCTGGCGAGCGCGTTGAAGCTGAACGACTTGGTGACGATGAAAAGGATGAACAGCGCCACCAGGAAGAAGAGGCCGCCCACGTGGGTCACGATGAGCGCCTTGAAGCCCGCGCGCAGGGCCTTCTCCTCCTGAGTGTGCGAGATGAGGGCCCAGGAACACAGGGTCGTCAGCTCCCAGAAGATGAACAGTTGCAGCAGGTTGGGAGAGATGGCGACGCCGACCATGGCGCCCAGGAACAGCAGCAGCCAGAAATAGTAGCGCCCCTGCCCCTCGCGCAAGTCATGTTCGCGGTTGCGCTCGCTGACGTAGGCGGTGGAGTAAAGCACCACCAGGAAGCCAACGCCGGTAATGACGACCAGCATGAGGCTGGTGAGGGGATCAATGAGCACCCCAAACAGGCCGACCTTCTCCAGGCCCTTGAGCCAGGGCATCCTTCCGAAGACCGATTCGAATGTACCCGGGTAGACGCGCAGGACGACCCAGATGGTCAGGGCGAGGGTGACCAGAGCCGTGATCGTGGAAAGAGCGCGAACGGGGCGCGCGCGCAGTCCGGCAACCGCGGCGGCGCCGATCACCGGCAGCATCACTAATAGGATCAGGATTAAGAGCATCCTCTCACCTCTGCCTGCTGGCCCGCCTCATGCGGGCTTTTGCCGTACGCCGCGGCCCCGCGCGGCCAGCGCCGCGCTGATGGCAGCGGCGATCGCCTTGACGGCGGCTTCCACCCGCGGCGTCATCCCCCGCCCAAACTCCGTGGAGCCCGGCTGCACCCCAATGAGCAAGGACTGCTGCCCCGCCTGCTCCCGGATATAGCGCATCACCAGGCTCAGCGCCGAGCGGTGGGTCACACAGCTCCGCTGCGGCAGGTCGGGCGCTTGCAGCAGCACCGCCTCCCCCGCCTTGCCGCCGAAATCCACCGCATCCACGAAAACTACCACCTGCGCGCCCGATTGGGCTATCGGCCCCAGGCAGCGCTCCGGGGCGTCCCCGGCATCAAGCGCCTTGACCCCGGACCCACGCAATTCCTCGACTACCGCCGGCCCCACGCCATCATCGGCGCGAGCGCTGTTGCCCACTCCCACCACCAGCGCTCGGACGCGGGCCCCGGCCTCGCCCGCGGCGCGCACCGCCCGACGCAAATCCTCTGCCAAGTCCAACCCCTACTCCAGCAGGCCCTTCATTTGCTTGTAGCTGAACACGGGGCCGTCGCGGCACACGTACTTGTGGCCGATGCAGCAGTGGTTGCATTTACCCACGCCACACTTCATGTGCCGCTCCAGGGTGGAAATAATATCCTCGTCCGCGAACCCCATGCTCACCAGGTCCTGGATGACGAAACGGATCATCACCGGCGGCCCGCACATATAGGCCACCGTGCCCGCGGGCCTGATGTCCGCCTTGGGAAAGAGCGTAGGCACCATCCCCACGCTGCCCTCCCAGCCCGGCTCGGAACGATCAACCGTGACCATGAACTTGAGGTCGGAGCGCCTCCGCCATTCTTCAAGCTCCGACTTATAAACGAGATCGGTGGGCGTGCGGGCGCCATAAAGGATGGTGATCTTGCCGAATTTGCCGCGCTCGTCCAGCATATTGTGGATCAACGAGCGCAGCGGTGGCAGGCCGATGCCGCCGGCGATGAACAGGATGTCCTTGTCCTGGACTTCCTGGTAAGGGAAATGGTTCCCCAGCGGCCCCCGGATGCCGACCTCGTCGCCCGGCGCCATCGCGTGCAGCGCCCGGGTGAGGGCGCCGACGGCGCGGAGGGTTATCTCGAAGTTGCCCTTGCGGGTGGGCGAGGAAGCGAACCCGAAGGGCGCCTCCCCGAGGCCAAACACAGAGAGCTCGACGAACTGCCCGGGGCGCCAGGTGAAGGCTTCCTGCACCCCTTGGTCGCGGAAGCGGAAGACGAAGGTCTTGGTATCAGGCGTCTCATCGCGAATGTCCGTGATGCGGGCGATCAGGGGCAGGTAGATATTGGGGCGCTTCTGCATCACTTCCATTCCGCTCTCCTGATGGCCTCGCCGATCTCGGTGATGCCAAGGCGAATGCCAGGGCAGACGCGGATGCAGCGGCCGCAGCCGACACAGCCCTGCATGCCGTCGCGGGCGACGTATTGGTAGCTGATCTTGTGGAAGATGCGCCGCTTGAGCCGGTGCAGTTGCTCCGGCCGCGGATTATGCCCCGAGGCCTCGCGGGTGAGGCCGGCGTATTGGCACGAGTCCCAGCGCCGGCTGCGGACGCCGCAGCCGTTGAGCTGGGCATCGGTTACATTGAAGCAATAGCAGGTGGGGCAGATGTTGGTGCACCCGCCGCACGACACGCACCACTCGGCCATGCGCCGCCACAGGTCCTCCGCCACCGTGTCCACCGAGACCTTGCGGGTCGAGGCGGCGAAATAGAGCCAGGCGTTGCGCGGAAAACGCTCCTCGGCCGCCGCATCGAGCGCGCGGCGCTGCGCCCGATCGCTCTCCGAGCCGGCGGCGAACAGCGCGGGCGCGGCGCTGACCAGCTCCTCCCCTTTTTCGGTGTCCACCTCGGCGAGGTAGTAGTCGCCGCCGAGGTCGGTGAGCTGAATATCGTAGCCGCCTCCAGAGGGCAGGAACGGACCGGTGTTGGCGCAGACGCAGAAAGCGTCGCCACAAGGCTGATGACAGGACAGCGAGATGAGCCCGGTGTTGGCGCGTCGCGCCATATAGTAGCTGTCCGGCAGATCTTCCACCCCCAGGGTGAGATCGAAGAAACGCACCGCGCTCACATCACACGAGCGGATCCCGAATATCACTCGCTTCTGGTCATCGTAAACCGGCTCCACCTGGTAGCCGCCGTTGCGCCGGTAGTGGAGCAGGTCTTCGACCTGCGGGAAGAGAAAGCGCTTGGGCGAGTCCTGGGTGTTGGCGAAATCGAGGGTGAGCTCTGCCGGCGAGCTGATGCGCTCGAAGGCGACATCCGCGCCGTGCAGGCGCACGGGCGCGATCACCGCCGCGGCGCCTTGCAGCGCCGCAACCCACTCCGGGCATCGGGTTTTCTCCAATTTCAGCGCTCGGCTCATCATCCACCTCTCTGGCGCTATGCGGCGGCCACGCTCACCGCAACCGGATGATATACCTTATGCCCCTCGACCTCGCCTGACGCCGGGCCACCCAATAGATCGCGCACCTTCTCGCGCAAGTGGTACGGCACCGCCAGGGTATGTGGGCCTACCCGGGGGCTGAGCTTGACCTGGAGCACCGCCTCCCCATGGGCCGACGTAAGCTTGACGCGAAAGCCCTGACGCACCTGAAGCTCCTGCGCGTCATCAGGATTCATCTCCACGTAGCCGGCGGGGAAGTCGGCGGCCGCGATCTGGTATTCGCGGCGCAGCGTGTCCGAATGCACCACCGTCGCATCTGTCGCCCAGCGCTCGCTTATGGGATCGAGCAGCAGCAGAAAGGGATGCGCCTCGTCGGCCTGCGGCGCTGCCGGGCACGCCACCGGTTGCAGGGAGAGACCCTTGAGCTGAAGCCGCTCTCGGGAGCCGTTCTGGCTCGGCCAGTAGGCGCCCCAGCCGGCGTCCAGCCCCTCGTGGGTGATCCCCGCGTACGTCGGCGTCAGGGAAGCGATCTCGCCCATCACCGCAGCCGCGGAATCGTATCTCCAGGAGGCGCCCATGCGCCCCGCCAGGTCCTGAATGATCTGCCAATCGGAGCGCGCCTCGCCGGGGGCCTGGACCGCCTTGCGCAGGCGCTGCACACGCCGGTCAGTGCAGGTCGCGGTGCCTTCCTTTTCGGCATAGGCGGCGGCGGGCAGCACCACGTCAGCCAGCTGAGCCGTGGGCGTCATGAACAGCTCCTGCACCACGAGGAAATCCAGCGCCTGGAGCTGGCGGCGCGCCTCAACCGGATCCGCGGCCCCGGAGACGACGTCCGCTCCCATGATGTAAAGCCCCTTGACGCCAGCCAGCATCTGGGGCAGGGGCTTGCCCGGAGCCTGCGGCAGTCGGCAGCCCCAGGCAGCCTCGAACTTGTGCCTGGCCTCGGTGTCAGTCAGACTCTGGCCGCCGGTCAGCAGGCCCGGCGCCAGGCCCATATCGAGCGCGCCCTGGAAGTTATTCTGCCGCGCCAGGGGGTAGAGACCCATCGCTGGCTGGCCGAGGTGGTTGGTAAGAGCGACGAGATTCGTCAGCGCGGTGGCCATCGAGGCTGCCGCGGGGTGCTGGGTGAGGCCGGAGGAATACAGCACAGCGCTCTTGCGCGTGCCGCCGCAAAGGCGCGCGGCCCGGGCTATCGCCTCCGCCGCGACGCCGGTTCGCTCCTCAACCGCGTCGAGAGTGAACTGGGCAAGCGCCGCGACGAACTGGTCATAAGCATCCCAGTTGCGATCGAGCAGCGAAGAATCCATCAGCCCCTGGTCCACCACCGCCTTGAGCAAACCGCAGAGCAGAGCGGGCTCACTGCCGGGGCGCGGTTGCAGGTAAATCTCCGCCAGGGCGGCAAGCTGCGTGCGCACCGGCGAGATCACGATCAACTTCGCGCCGCGATCGAGCGCCTCGTAGATGAGGGAGGAGATCATGGTGATCTCGGTCACCGAGGCGGCGCCGACCAGGGTTATGACTTCGGCATCTGCGAGCTCGGGCGATGAGTTGGTGGCACATGTCACCCCAAGCGCCGAGCTCAGGGCGGCGAGATCCGCGATGCGCTGGGGGCGGCTGGAGAAATCCACGTTATCCGTGCCCAGGACCGAGCGGGCGAACTTCATGAGCACGAAGTTGTCCTCGTTGGCGCATCGCGCAGAGCCAATCACGCCGACATCGGCGCCCCGCGGCAGCCGCTCGGCGATGAGTGAGAGCGCCTCGTCCCACGAGGCTCGCTCCATCGCGTCGTTCTTCTTCACCAACGGCCAGCGCAGGCGTTCGGGATGGGAGATGAACTCATGGGCGTGCCAGCCGCGCAGGCAAAGCTTGCCCCGGCTGACGGGGTGGGAGACGCTGGGCAAGACGCCGACGAGCCTACCCCCTTCCAGCTTGAGATAGAAATTGCACCCCGAGCCGCAGAACGGACACGTGGTCAAAACAGTAGCCATGACTTGTACCCTTTGGGAGCTCCTCGCGTCATCCCGGCCCAAACCACAGCGTAACGCGTTGACGCACCGGCGCGGATATGAGGCTTGTGATATACTTCACAACCGCCTTAATCTTACCATACGCCAGCGGGGGCTGTAAACCTCTCAGCCACTCAAAAAACTTCTCCCAGACCCTCAGCCTTTGCCTTTTCGGGTGGTGCAGAGGCTCTCAGCGCCCTTGGCCGCCACCAAGAGCCCCCGACCCGCGCGGCTCGCCTTTTGTGGCACTATCACAGAATCAACGGGTGGGGGCGGGGCTGGCTATCCGGGTATCATTCCCGCCGCCTTGAGAATCCCTACCACCGCAGCGAGAGCCGGGCTCTGCGCGCTGACCTCGACCAGCGGCCGGCCGGCTGTGTCGAGGCGGCGCAGCTCTTCATCCTCGGGGATCGTCGCCTCCACCTTCAGGCCCCGCTCCCGAATCGCCGCCTCCATCTCGGGGGGCACGCGGTCCGCCCGGGTAAGCGCCAGCAGGTGCCTGCCCACCGAAGTCTTCAGCTCGCGGACAAGCTGGAGCGCTCGCGCGGCGGTCTCAATGCCGCGAACGGAAGTGTCGCTCAGAAGGATCAGCAGGTCCACGTCGCGCGTGGTGCGCCGGCTGAGATGCTCCAGTCCTGCCTCGCAATCCATGACCACGAAGCGATATTGCGCCGCGATCTGATCCACGGCCGCGCGCAGGACGTTGTTGGCGTAGCAGTAGCAGCCGGGACCCTCAGGCCGCCCCATGGCCAGAAGGTCGAAGCCATCGGCCTCCACCAGCGCCTGCGCGGTGCGATAGCGCAGGAACTCGGTCTTGCTCATGCCGGCAGGTAAGGCGCCAATCCTGGCCAGCCCTTCTTCGCGCACGTCGCCGACAGCGAAGGCGACCTTGACGCCGAGGGCGGCGTCGAGGTTGAGGTTGGGATCGGCATCCACCGCGAGCACGGGGGTCAGGCCGCGTTCCACCAGGGCGCGCACCGCAAGCGCCGCAACCGTGGTCTTGCCGGTTCCTCCCTTGCCGGTTATGGCGATGGTGGTGGGCACGCTAGGCGCCCCCGGGCGGCGCGGCTTCCCGCTGCCCTTCGATGTTGCGTTCGAGCCAGCGCTTGACGGCTTCGACGGCTGTCGTAAAAGCCGGCTCTGGGCGCTCACAGCCGAGATAGCCTAGGCGATCCACGTAGGGCACGGCAGCGATGACCGGGATAGTCGTCTTCTCGCGGACGAACTCAAGCTCGGCGCCATCGCGTATCTTATTAGCCACGACCGCCAGGCTGCTCAAGCCGAGGTCGCCGGCAAGGGAGGCGATGCGCTCCGCCGTGCGAACGCTGGCGACGGTGGGCTCGACGACGATAACCAGCACGTCCACGTAACGCGAGGTGCCGCGCCCGAGGTGCTCCAGGCCGGCCTCCATGTCCATGATGAGCACCGACTCCGCGGTGGTGACGACCTGACGGGTGAGGGCGCGCAGCACCGAGCTCTCAGGGCAGACGCACCCGGATCCGCCCTGGGCTATGGTACCCATGACGAGCAGGCGGATGCCTTGGTGGGTCACGCTGAACTTCTCGATCAGGTCGTCAACCATAGGATCGAGGGCGAAGAAGCCCCCACCCTCGGCGGTTCCCGCGCGCTCGCAGAGAAGCTCGCGCATCTCGCAGATCGGGGTAATGGAGGCGACAAGCTCGGCGGGAAACCCCAGGGCCGGGCCGAGGCAATTGTTGGGGTCGGCGTCCACCGCCATGACCTTACGACCCTGGCGCGCGAAGGCGTGGGCCAGCGCCGCAGACAGCGTGGTCTTGCCTACCCCGCCCTTTCCGGCAACGGCAATCTTCATGGTTGTATGCGGAATCCGCAGATGGCTAGGCCGTAGGCCGCCATGGCGGCTCCGACTCGTCGGAGCCTAGCCATTACACAGATTTCACAGATGACGGAACAGGAGGAATTGAACCGCCGAGGACGCTGAGTCATTGTCATACATGGGTAAACCCATATCTCTGCGCTCTTTGCGCGCTCTGTCGTGAAAACCCCCTTCCGCGTTTCGGATGACGCTGATGAAGCGCGGTGCGCTTTCAGGAAGTCGGCGCAATAGACGTTGCGGTTTAGCAGCTCCCGTGGGGCAGGAGCCTTGGTTGCCTCTGGTGACTTGTCTCCTGCCAGCGCGCCACAGATACGGGGCAGCAGACGAGGTTCTGCCCTACGACTCTTGCCGGACACAGCCGCGGGCGGCTGTGCCACATGATGATCGGCCAATCCGCGCTTTTCCGCGTTGATCCGCGGCAAGATTCTTCGCCTGCTGCTCGGAATGACGGTGTGAATCGCGGCCCTACCCCGCCGAGGCCCGGTAGGCCTTCAGAAAGTCGGCGCAGTAGACATTGCGATTCAGCAGCAGCTCGGCGGTAATCATGGCTTCCATGAGCTCGGTGTCCATCGGGTCCATAATCGCCGCGTCGAGGCCGTGAGCCAGCGCCATAACTAAGTAGATGCGATTGATAAGCTCGCGATACTGCGTCCCCTGGCTGACATTGCTCAGGCCGAGAATGGTTTTGGGCGGCGGGTCCGAGAGCATCTTGCACTGCGCTATGGTGTTGAGAACATGAGTCGGGGTCATCTGGTCGGCGCTGACCGGGATGATGACGCCGTCAACGTAGATGCGGTCGGGCGGGATGCCGTGCTCCATCGCCGCCGCCACCACGCGCAAGGCGATCTCGACGCGGCCGCTGGCGTCGCGGGGGATGCCCTTCTCGTCTATGGTCAGGGCCACCACCGACGCATCATTGGCGGCCGCGATCGGGAGCAGCGCATCGAGCTTCGACTGCTGCCCGGTGGTGGAGTTGATGACCGAGCCCGGCCCCGCGGCCTTGATCCCCGCCTCCATGACCTCGGTCTTGGTGGTGTCTATCGCGAGCGGCGCATCGCTCACTTCGCGCACGCTCTCCACCAGCCACTTGATGGTGGAGACCGGATCATCGGACGCCGGCCCGACGTTGATGTCCAAACAGTGCGCGCCGCTGGCAATCTGCTTTCTGGCCAGCTCCTGGATCACGCCCCTATCCTTGGCCTGGATGGCCTGGCGGACATCCTTGAACATCCCGTTAATCCGTTCACCGATGACGTACATACCTACCCTCCCTCGCAATGCCATCCGGAATATGAACCACAGAGGACACAGAGCGCACAGAGAATCAATGATTGAGAAGGCGGTGCACCGACCACTTATCTCACGCTGTGTTCTCTGTGATCTCTGTGGTTAAACTCCAACTCTTGTCAGCGCTGCATGAGCTCGTCAATCGCGTGCTTGACCAGCTTGACCGCTTCCGGGTGCCACATGATGACCATGTCCACCCCGCCGTGGAGGAAGCAATTGGCGGTAACTGCTTCCCAGATGGGCCCGCGCTTGGCCTGCGGCCCCCACTGCGCGCCCTCGGCATCAGGCGCCTTCGCTTCCTTGGCGCGCCACGCCTCGGAGCCAACCACCGCGAGCATGGGCATGGAAAGCATCTTGTCCCCGCTCAGCGCCGCCAGGCGAGCGCGCTCCATGATGGAGTACGCGTACTCCATCCCATAGCCGAGGCCGCCGGTCGCCTGGTACATGACGATGCGGTTGGTGGACAGGCCCATATCGGACACCAGGATGTTGACCTGCTTAATGATGTTGATGTCTATGGGCGCCTCGGTGATCAACTTGTGCCCGTCGGCGAGACAGGCGGCGGTGATGGTCTTGTAGTTCTCCTGGCGCGCGGTGCCCAGGGCGCAATTCTCGCCCGCGGCCGCCTCGCTGGCGCGGGGCATGATCTCATTGTCCTTGGCGTCATCTCCGCAGCCCCAGATGATGAGGGGCACGCCCACTGCGCCCAGCACCTTCTTCGCCACCTCCGCCGCGTGCTCCGGAGGCGTGTCCTGGTTATCGGGGTGGGCGCTAATCAGGCGCAGGCAGACGGCTTCCGCGCCGAAATCCTCAACACACCGGCGCGCCCACGCGGCGGGATCATCAAGGACGCCCTCGAAGGGTTGAGCCAAGGCTTGAGGCCACTCTTTCGGCGCCATATCGAGCACCTCCATCGCGACCACCGGGCGGTTGGGGATCTGCCCCTCGAAATGAAGGAACGGCAGGGTAGTCGCGCCGCCGAGGGCTATGGTGGAGGTGCGCGTGCCGCCATTCGGCGCCGTCGCGCCCAGGGTCACGGCGTTGACCGCGGTGCTCCATTTATCAACCGGCACCTCGAAAGTCATGGTGTTCCCCTTTCTCGCTATGCCGCAGTTGCAACCACTAGAACCATCATAACCCCCGCCGTAGCCTCGGCGAAGGCGGGCCGGGTGAGGGCGCGGCGCGCGGCCATTCACCCTCACCTGAATCCTCTCCCTGGAAGGGAGAGGATGTCGAGCGCACTGTGCGCCGCTACCGGATACCGATGATGGCAAAGAGCCGATCGAAATCCAGGTTCTTCTCCAGCAGCTGGCGCGCGCGCTCAACCTTAACGCGTTCGCGCACCCGGAGCTTACCGACGATGCTTTCGATGCGCTCGACGGTGCTTAATGTGTCCGCACCAACCAACAGCATGGGCACGCCAACCTGCTGAGCGCGCTTGACGATGACGCTCGACGGATGCAGATTGCCGGTCAGGATCACCGCCTTGGTCGGCGTCTGGAGCGCGGCAAGCTGGATGTCGGGCCGGTCGCCGCCGGTGATAACGGCCTTATCTTCGCGCTCGCGGAAGTATTTCACCGCGCTCGCCACATTCATCGCCCCGATGACAAAGTGCTTCACCAGCTCGTCCAGCCGGTTCTCGCAGCACAGCACCTTGGCATCGAGCTGCTCCGCCAGCTCGCGCACGGTGACCGATCCCAGCACCTCGTCGCGCGGCACCGCGCCCAGCACCGGGATGCCCCGTCGCTCCACATACTCGCGCACCACGCCGCTCACGTGGTCGAGCGCTTGCGGCGGCACGTAGTTGAATGCCACCGCGGCCAGACGCTCGCCGAGCAGATCCGCGGCGAGCAGGAGATCTTCGACACTGGTTTCGGACTGGTAGCGCGCCACCAGCAGCACGCGCGACTCCAGCAGCTCCGCCACGCGTCCCCCGGAGAGGTTGACCAGAGCGCCCCGGGAGAGGTCGCCGACGCCGCCGATGATGGTGACATCGGCGCCCTGCGAGACCGTGCGATAGGCATCGAGAATCCGCTGGTCAAGGTCCCCGACTTCGCCCCTCAGCGCCTGCTCCGATAGCTCGTCCGTCAAGAGCACCGGGCACAACGCGCCCACCGGCCCTTCGAAGCCCAACGCGCGCGCGACGAAAAGCGCATCCTCATCAGTGAGGGCGCCCCCCTCGCGCACCGGCAGCGTGCCCACGGGCTTGAAGTAGCTCACCTTGCGGCCGCGGTCCCGCAGCCCCAGCCCCATCACCAGCGCGGTGAGGGACTTGCCCGCGTAGGAACCGATGGAGGCTATGTAGATCGGTATCAATCCCGAACCATTATCCACAGATTTCACAGATTACCGAGCGCGGTCCCAGCGGGCCGCAACCAATCAACCACAGATTGACACAGATTCACACAGATTCTTGGCCGCCTTCGGCGGGAACGCAGATAGGCAATCGTGGACGACGCTGTAAGGGCAAGGCATGCCTTGCCCCTACTGCTCATCCGTGTGCATCCGCGTTCATCTGTGGTTCCATATGAACTCTTGCGCGAAAAACAAACGACTTGCGGGTTAGTAGCATAGAGAGGGATGTTCCGCCGCATCCCAACCCGCGGGAAGAGACCACTCCCGTCCGGCGTCATTGCGGCCCCTTCCCCAGCCCAGTGCCCCATCCAGGCAAGAAACGCACATAAAGATCCAGAGCACTGATGACAGCGATCAGCGCGAGAACAGAGACGAACAACAGTCTACCCAAGTCATGTGCGAATCCGAGGAACAGTATACAACCGTATGCTGACAACGAGAGCAACAGGTAGTAGATGGCCAGGGGCTTTGACGCCCCCAACGGCAGTCGACTTAGCACTCTCCCTCGCCTCGCCCGCCTGTAGGCGAACCTGTGTGTATGCCAGTTGAGCCCCTCCACCTTTGACTCGATAGATTCCCTGATGTAGGCACCTAGCAGATTGATCATCTGTGTATGGTCGCTGGTGATTGTTATAGCGGCAATTACGATCAGATATGCGAAGACCACCACCGAGAAACCCGTTAAGGTGGGCGCCATCACCTTTGGACTAACCTCTTTTGAGGCGACGCCAAATAGGGTTGCCACAGATACAGTAGTCAACCCAAGGATGGTCTCACGCGCGCCTTGACGCCGCATCAGCTCCGCGCGTAGCGCCTTGTATTCCTCCAGCCGCGCATTGTCGGGGTCCATGTTCTTGCTCCCTGAACAGCACCCATTGGGTATGAGTGATTTGCAGCGGTGATCGCGCTACTCCCCACCTGCGTCAGCATCTCCTCGACTAGACTGTAATCCTCCTCAGCCGCGGACTATCGCTGCTTGCCTTTGCTCTCTGCGCGCGAAAGCTCAGCCGCCACCGACGGGAACAGGCTCATGTCGGTGTGCGGCAGGAACAGGCCCGCGACATAGCGATCCATGAATGCAGTGATCGCGCTCAACTCAAGGTTGGCCATGCGCGAAGCTATTTCGGCTGCGCGGCGTCTAGCCCTTCTCGATACCAAGGTCATGCGCGCGCCCGCCACTGAGGTGTTGCCCACGAAGCGGATGCGCTCGCGCGGCACATCAGGCAGCAGGCCGATGGTGACGGCGTTATCGGAGTCGAGGTAATTGCCGAAGGCGCCCGCGACCAGGACCCGATCCACCTGCCCCGGGGAAAGGCCAACATTGTGCAGCAGCACCTGAACGCCCGCGAACACCGCGGCCTTGGAGCGGATGAGGTTCTCGATGTCGGCCTCACTGAGGGCGATGTCATCCTCGCGCCCGACCTCGTGCCCCCAGACGAGGACGAACTCCGGCTGATCGTGACGCACCCGCACGCGCGGGCTCGGGTAGCCGAGGTCTAGGCGCCCGGCGCGATCTATGACCCCGGCGCGCCGCAGCGCGGCAAGCACGTCAATGAGCCCGGAGCCGCAGACGCCGCGCGGCTTGGCGCCGCCGATGGTGGCGTAGTCGAAGGCATCGGTGGCGGGATCATAGCGGGCTCGCTCAATGGCGCCGAGGCTGGCGTGCATGCCGTACTCGATGCCCGAGCCCTCGAACGCCGGGCCGGCGGAGCAGGAGCAGCACATCAGCCAGTCGCGGTTGCCGAGGGCGATCTCGCCGTTGGTGCCCATGTCCACCAGCATCCACCGCTCCTCGACTTCGGCGAGACCGGTGGCCAGAACGCCGGCGACAATATCGCCCCCGACGTAGCTGGCCACCGCGGGGGCGCAGTAAACCACGGCCCCGGGGTTGATGCCAAGGCCGATCTCGGCCGCGCGCACCAACGGAAACTGGCGCGCGGCGGGGACATACGGATGGCGCCTGATTTCGGCGGGATCGAGGCCGAGCAGCAAATGCGTCATCACCGTATTGCCGGCGCAGGAGGCGCTCATGATATGGTCGGGCGAGATGCCCTGAGCCTCGCACATGCTCCCGATCAGGCGGTTGATGGTGGCGATGACCTCGCGCTGGAGTCTGTGGAGGCCGCCCTCATGCTCTGAGGCATAGATGATGCGCGCGATGACGTCCTCGCCGTGGGCGATCTGATCGTTAAGCGCGGCCTCGGCCGCAACCGCCATGGCGAGCTCGACGTCAACCAGATGGACGGCGACGGTGGTGGTGCCGACATCCACTGCAAGGCCGTAGGAATGGTGCTGGGCGCATGAAGGGGCGACGCCGATGACGCGGCCGGGGCCATCGTGGTCCGCCAGGGAGACGCACGCGCGCCAGTTATTGCCGCGCAGTGTGCGCGGCAGGTTGCGCAGCACCTCCAGGTCGACGTCGAAGCTCTCGAAATCCGCTTCCGCCGCCCGCAGAGCGCGCAGGAGCCGCTCCAGGTCGGAGGAGTTGTCATCTATGGTCGGGGGTGAAACCTCGACCTCCAGGCGCTGCACCAGAGGCACTGCCGACGCCAGGCCCGGCACCTCCAGATCGCCGGCCAGCATCTGAAGCTCACCCAACTGCGATGCCGTTGGCACCTCGGCGACGATGTCGTCCTCGACCCGGGTCTGACAGGCCAGAGCGTAGCCCTGCTCGATCTCCTCGGCGGTCAGAGACGGCCCCGGCTCTATCTCGGCGCGCCCCAGGCGCAGGATGACGCGGCATTTGCCGCAGGCGCCCACGCCGCCGCAACTGGAGTCAATCGAGACCCCGGCCGCTTGCGCCGCCTCCCGCAGCGTCTCGCCGGAGGGCACCTCGACACACTTGCCCTCGGGATAGAAAACGACGATGTGGTCAGACATGAAACGAATCCGCCGACCCGCTGGCCGACACTTCCGCGGCTGTGGCACACAGGTCTCGGTCTCGCGCCGTCGAGAGCATCCTAGCTTGTAACCTCGAGTCAGCCGTCGCTGGGCGAAACAGTAGCCATGAAGCGCATGAGCATGCAAGCCAACTGGGCGCGATGAGTTCTGTTACGCTGTCAGTTCCTCAACGATCTGCGAATACCAGCAAAGATTCAGATCAAGGGGGCCGGAGTCGGCTATCTCGGCCAGCCCGGTCTTATCCTTTGGCAAGAGTGATCAGCCGCGTAGCGGTGAGGAAGAACCGCTCGACAGGCGGCCCTGCGCCCCTCAGGCCGCTACCGTAAAGAACCCTCGGATCATTCGATGCGGTGTCACCCAACGTAACGCTACCCCTGCCACGTCGTCTTGAGGTACGTCGGGATGCCGCTTGACTCCCGCGGCCCGACCAGGACTTGCCAGCCCGATGCCTCCTGAAGCTTACCGCTCAGCACTGCCACGCCGCCCGGGATGACGATCTTGCGGTGGTTGACCTTCTCTTCGATGCCGCTCTTCTTGATGGCGGCGGCGATGGTGTCGGCGGTGAACTTCTCGGACGCCCACGCGGTGAGCACCGAGGTGCCCTCGGTATCTACAACAACAATCCAGGAGGGGATGCGGCTGGCCTCGACATCGCCCTCAACGGTGAAATAGGTCAGGGAGAAATTGGTCGTGGTAAGCACCGGCGAGGCGGCGCCGGGCTCGCCGACCTGGTAAAGCCCCGCGTCGAGCTGGATCGGCTTCTGCGGGTCGGTGAAGATGTTCTGGCGCGCGGTGAGGATGGCGATGAGCTGCCACGGCTCGGCCGCGTCCATGACCACGATGCCGGCGTACTTGGCGACATACTGCGTCGCCTGCACGACCTCATCCTCGGGCGAGTGGGCGGCGGTGAAGACGATGGTGGGAAAGCCCAGGGGGCGGAACTTCTTGCGCAGAGCGGCGCGGCGAATGAGCGTCTGGTCGGCGAGCACCTTCGCCGGCTCGCGGGCGCCGCTGTCGAGCGCGAGGTCGCTGACCCCCAGGCCCTGCACCTTCTGGCTCAGGGCCGCGAGTTCTTGTAGGCCTTCGGTGTGGAGGGCGAGGGGACACGCATTCTCCTTGGCGATGCGCGCCATGTCGTCGGCATTAGCCGGCGTCGCCGCGTAGATGAGCGGCTTGCGCGCCGCGACTTCTTTGACCGCGGCCTCCATCGCTGCGGCGTCCTCGGAGATGAGCACGAGCCCCAGGTCGCTGTTGGCGGCAACCGTCTTGGCCGCCGCGGCAAACTGCGCCGCATCAGACCCGCCCTTGAGGGCGATGAGGCCGACGCCGATGCGCTGCCCCACGCGGTCGAAGACCAGGCCGTTTATCTGCTTGACGCGGGCGACAAGCTGATCCTCGGGCAACGAAGCGTCAGCGGTTACGGCGAGGGCGGTAGGGTGGTAGAAAGTCTCCTCGTGGCGGAAGAGCACGGTCTCATTTCCGACCTCGATCTTCCTGTCGCCGGCGCCGATGGTGATGAGCTTGATGGGCGGCGCCGCCGCGCCGTCGAGGGCTGCTTTCGCCTCATCTGTAACATGGGGGCATTTGTCCAGAGAGGTCTGCTTCTGGGCCAGCTTCATGGCGAACGCCAGGCACGTGGGCACCCCGCATTCGCCGCAGTTGGTCTTGGGCAGCAGCTTGTAGATATCAAGCCCGGTGAGAGCCATGAGCAAACTCCTGATGAAACTGGTCTTCTGCCGCGGATTGACGCGGATGCTAGCGGATCGGAAGACAGATTATCACGGAATCCGCGTTTTCCGCGGGAATCCGCGGCCAGCGACTTCCCGCGTGTCAGAACAACGGGTCCATTTTCAGCGCGGGATGGTCTTTCTCCTGGAGCCAGGCGAGCAATTCCTCGCTGGTGGTGGCGACGCTCTCGTCGGCGATCTTGTCGAGCAGGTCGGGCTCACCGATCTCGGCGGCGCGCTTGCTGAAGCGCTCGGCGACATCGGCCTTGAGCTCCTTGGGCATCCACACGATACGGCGCTGCCCGCCCTCAGCGAAGATGAACTTGCGGCTGGAGATGTAGAGGCGGCCGATGCCCAGGAAGCCCGGGGTCTGCAAGCCACCGCCAACACTGCCCGCGAGGGTGGTGAAAGGCATGCCGCAGGGGGTCATGTCGGGGAACTCGCGGTTAACGATCATGACCCCGTTGGTCTCGGGCAGGATGGCGAGGATGCACTCGAAACACCCGCACGAGGTCATGGGATCTTCCATCAGCGAATATGCGTTGAAGCGCTCGACGTTCTTGCTGGAGGCGTTATAGACGAACTCGTTGACCCCCTCCCACTGGCCCTTGGCCTGATCAATGACGCGCCCCTTGGTCACGGGCTGGTTGGGGCCGGCGGGGCTGATCTCGTAGGCGGCGCGGCCGTCGAGCCAGTTATAGGCGCCGCAGAGGCCGAGGCGCTCGGGGCTGATGACGCAGACATGGTTGGGGGCGTAGGACTGGCACAGGGTGCAGGAATAGAAGGTGTCCACGCTCTCGTCGGTCATGCCGGCGATGCGCTCGTCGCGGGCGGTCCAGGCCTTGCGCGCCTCCTCCAGGATGGGGGCCATCTGGTCCTCGTCGGTGAGGATGGTGACCTGCACCTTGTCCACCAGCGAGGGAAACTTGCTGAGATACTCGGCGCGCAGCAGCTCGCCGAAGTGGCGCAGGCGAAAGCCGGCCTTGAAGGCGTCCTTGCTGATGCGCACCCAGGGGATGTCGCGCTGCCCCATGTGGAAGATGCCCATGGCATGGTTGACGATGGTATGCACCTGGCGCTCGAGGATCGGCTCGAAGTCGCGCTGCATCTTGCGCCCCGCGACCTCGATGAAAAATGCGAGCGGCAGGTGGCCTCCCACCTCCACCGTGTCCACCTCCGCCCCGATCAACTGGATCTTGCCGTCCTCGACCTCGTTCAGCTCGCGCATGCGCAGGTACTCGAAGCAGGTCGAATACTTGCCGCCGAACTGGACGTGCATATTCTCGCGGCGCACCGTTTCGCCCTCGAAGGCCGCGGCCACCGGCACCGGGATATCGAGGTGCTTGACCGTGACCTTGACCCCGCGCACCTCGACGCAGGTGGGGATGATTTTCTCGTAGTTCAGCTCGTGCACCAGCTCCTCATAGGTGGTGACGCCGGTGGGGCGGATCTCGGGAATCGGGGTGTCGGCGATCACCGGGAAGCCCATGTTGATGGCCCCGGCGCCAGTGGCGTATTTGAGGTCGTCAATAGTGCCCAGGCCGAGGCCGAACGCGAAGATGCGGTTCTTGCAGTAGAGCAGGTTGTTGAGCCATTCGCCTTTCTTATGGCCGCCAAAGGTGAGGGCGCCGCGAATCGCCCAGTTGAGGGCGTAGATGACGGAATGGGTGTCGCGGCCAAGGGGGACGATATACATCCCCCACCACGCCTTCTTGAGATCGCCGTCCTCGGTCTGCGAGGGATCGCCAGGGATGATGCCTTCTTCCACGAGCTGGTCGCGCATGGTGCGCCCCTCGTGGTTGCCGCAGAGGAAGGTCAGCAGGTTGCGTTTCTGCAACTCGCGGATGAGGTAAACCGCGGTGGCGTTGTCCGGCGCTGCGCCGATGACGGCCGCGAACCCCGGCAGGCGGCCGTCCACCAACTGGATGCCGAGGGTGCGCAGGATGGTGTCGGAGATGAAGCCGTGCCAGTTGTCCTGGGGCTCGGCGCGATCGAGGTAACGCAGGGCCTCGACCAGCTCCTCGCATAACAGGGTGCAGATGCCGGCGTCGAGGGCCGCGGGCAGGTAGGGCAGCCACAGACGGTCGGTGGGCTCGTCGTGCAGCAGGGTGCGAGCGTACTCGAGGATCTGCTTGGCGTCGGCCAGGTTCTGGGCGTCAATTCCCAGCAGCGCGTTGGCCATAGGCAGGTAAAAGGCGGTCTCCGGGAAGCCGATAGCGCAGCTCTCACCGCGTTGGGCGGTGGCCGCGGTAAGCATCTCCTCCGCTTCTCTGAATATCTGGCGCGAGCCGCGCACCGCGGCTGCGGCTACGATCTTGGACATAAGCCGTTACCTCTAGGAATTTCTGGACCACCAAGGCACGAAGACACCAAGTAAGACGAGAACATAGGGCTGGCGGCAGGCCCGCTAACACCTGAGTTCGGCAGCCGGGACGGCCGCCCCACCATTACTGCACTTGGTGCCTTGGCGTCTTTGTGGTTCAAACTCCGTTCCGCTGCCTCACAGCCCCGCGGCGTCGAGCACCTTGGGCACGTGCTTATCCCAGCCGAGGGGCATGATGTGCACGCCCTGCGCCATGGGCCGCAATTGGCTGATCAGGCGCGCGGCGATGTCAATGCTCGTCCTGACCTGATTGTCGGCCTGCTTGCCCTCGGCCTTGGCGGCCTTGTCGGCGGCGCCGGCCTTGGCCATCTCCTCGATCAGGTTGTCTGGAACGGTTACCCCGGCCACATTCTGGTTCATGTACTTGGCCATGCCGGCGGATTTCAACAGCACGATCCCGGCCATGACGGGCACCCCCATCGGGGCCGCCTTCTCCATGAACCGGGCGAAGCTGTCAACGTCGTAAACGGCCTGCGTCTGAATGAACTCCGCGCCGGCGTCCACCTTCTTCTGCAACTTCAGCAGCTGCATCTCGACCAGGCTGCTGCCGGGCGTAACCACCGCCCCCAGGCACAAATCTGGTTTTCCGTCGAGCTCATTGCCGGCCATGTCGTGGCCGTCGTTCAGGCCCTTGGCCGCGCGGAGCAACTGAACCGCGTCCAGATCGTAAACCGGCTTGGCGTCCTTGTGGTCCCCCAGCACCGGATGATCGCCGGTGAGGCACAGCACATTCTCGATCCCCAACACCCAGGCGCTGAGCAGGTCGCTTTGCAGGGCCAGGCGGTTGCGGTCGCGGCAGACCATTTGCAGGATAGGCTCGTGGCCGCGCTGCTTGAGCAGGGCGCAGGTGGCCAGCGAGCCCAGCCGCATCGCGGCCGCTTGCAGGTCGGTGACATTGACCCCGTCCACGCGCCCGGTGTAGTGCATGTCGGCCTCGTGCAGCGCGGGCTCGATGTTGGTGCCCTTGGGCGGGCCGATCTCGGCGGTGACCACGAACTTGCCGGACTGAAGCGCCGGTCGCAGGCTCATGCTGCCTCACCTCCTCGTTCGATCACCCGCTTGCGGGGATGGAAGCGATCGTAGCTCTTCGGCTCCCGGTAGGGGCGCAGCGTTTCCAGGCCGCCTGACTTCTTCATCGCCTCAGAAACCAAGTACCAGGCGCACGGCTGCTCGGGATCCACCTCGCATTTGCCCTCCGCCGTGGTGCCGCCGCAGGGGCCGTTGAGCAAGCCCTTGGCGCAGCGCGTGACGGTGCAGATGGCGGCGGTCTGGTCGAGGGTGCACTTGCCGCAGGCCGAGCAGAACTCGCTGAACACGCCGAATCGCTCCACGCACCCCAGGAACAAGGTGTCGGTGGCGGGATGAACCGGCTTCTCATGCTTGAAGGCCTCGGAAGCGGTCTGGCAGCCGGTGCCGCATGACATCGCGAGCACCGCCTCCGCCTCTTTGACCTCCTGGGCATGCTCGCGCAGCGTCTTTTTCAGCCCCAGCAGATGGCAGGCCGGATCGGCCATGACCATGCCGGTGACGCGTTTGCCGTTCGCCTCCAGTTTGGCCTTCATTTCCGCCAACTGCTCCTCGCCGCCGACCTGGGTCACGGTCGCGCACTCGGTGCAGCCGATGAGCAACACTGATTCCTGACCCTCCAGAGCCGCGAGGATCTCCTCCATGCTCTTGGGCTCGCTGATCGTCATTTGCTGCCTCCCTCCCGCCTGGCTAAACCTCTTGCCCCGGCCCCGTCAGCTCCGAGGCCAGCAGGTTCACGACATCAGGCAGTCGCGATTGCACCTCCTGCGACAGCTCGAGGCCCCAATCGGTCGTCTTGGGCTGCACGCCCACCACGATGACCTCCCCGATGGTGCAGCCGCCGCGCTCGACCGAGTCGAGGGCATCGAACAGATCGAGCTCGTGCAGCGAACGCAGCAGCGCGTGGCGCCGTTCCACGTCGCGCGGGCGAAAGCGAAAGACCGACCCCGGCTGCGCCTTGGCGTCAACCGCGTCCACCACCACCAGCTTGCTGATGCTTCTATAGCCGCTCAGGGCATCCCCCACCGCCACGCCGGCGTCAATCACTTGCACCCCGGGCGGCAGGTCTCTCTCGCCGAGCAGGCGCGCGGCGTGGATGCCGACCCCCTCGTCACTGCGCAGCAGGTTGCCGACCCCGATGACCACGACAGCAGATTCCTGACTCACAGTACCCGAAACCTCACAAGCTCATACACGGGCCGATCAGGAGATCGGCCCCTACAATCCGCGTTCATCCGCGGCGAGTCTGTCATCTCAGAACAAGCCTACGGTCTTGCCTTGCTCGTCAATATCAATATCCACCGCCGCGGGGCGGGAAGGCAGGCCGGGCATGGTGGACATCTCGCCCAGCAGCGGGTAGAGAAACCCCGCGCCCACCGAGGGCCTGACATCGCGAATGGGGATGCGAAAGCCCCGCGGGCGCCCCTTGATCGCTGGGTCGTGGGTCAGCGACAGGTGGGTCTTGGCCATGCAGATCGGCAGCTTGTCCAGCCCCCACCTGGTGAACATCTCTATCTTGCGCTCGGCCAGCGGCGCGAAGTCAACGCCGTCCGCGCCGTAGATCTTGGTGGCGATGGTCTCGATCTTCTGCTTGATGGGCGCGTCCAGGTCATAGAGGAACTTGAACTTGGTCGGCTTCTCGCACGCCGCCATCACCGCCTCCGCGAGCTCCACTCCGCCTTTGCCGCCCTGCGCCCACACCTCGGAGAGGTAAGCGCCCTCGGCGCCGGCGGCGACGGATTTTTCGCGGATGAGCGCAATCTCGGCGTCGGTATCCTGGGTGAAGCGATTGACCGCGACCACCACCGGCACCCCGAAGAGGCGCGCGTTCTCGATGTGCTTGACCAGGTTCTCGCAGCCCTTCTCCAGCGCCGGCAGGTTCTCGGTGACGAGCTCCTTTGGCAGCGGCTTGCCGGCGACGACCTTGCCCAACCCGCCGTGCATCTTCAAGGCGCGGACGGTGGCGACGATGACCACGCAGTTGGGGATGAGGCCGCTCGCGCGGCACTTGATGTTGAAGAACTTCTCCATCCCGCAGTCGGCGCCGAAGCCGGACTCGGTCACCAGGTAGTCGGCGAGCTTGATGCCGATCTGGTCGGCGATGATGGAGGAGTTGCCGTGGGCGATGTTGGCGAAGGGGCCGGCGTGAACGAAGACCGGGGTGTGCTCCAGGGTCTGCATCAGGTTGGGCATGATGGCGTCCTTGAGCAAGACGCACATCGCGCCCGCGGCCTTGAGGTCTTCGGCGGTGACGGGCTTGCCCTCGCGCGTCTGGCCGACGATGATACGGGCCAGCCGCTGACGGAGATCCCTTAAATCAGAGGCGAGGGCGAGGATGGCCATGACCTCGGAGGCGACGGTGATGTCGAAGCCGGTCTCGCGCGGCACGCGCGCCTCCCCGCCGAGGCCGGAGATGATGTTGTAAACCGCCCACTTGTCATTGAGGTCAATGACGCGCCGCCAGGAGATGCTGCCGGGGTCAATGCTCAATTGGTTGCCGTGCTTGATATGGGCGTCAACCATGGCCGCGAGGAGGTTATTGGCGATGCCGACGGCGTGGATGTCGCCGGTGAGGTGGAGGTTGAAGTCCTCCATGGGCACAACCTGCGAATAACCGCCGCCGGCGGCGCCGCCCTTGATGCCGAAGACGGGGCCGAGCGAGGGCTGGCGGATGCACGTGATGACGCGCTTGCCGAGGCGTCCGAGGGCCTGGGAGAGGCCGATGGTGGTTACCGTCTTGCCCTCGCCCAGCGGGGTGGGAGTGATGGCGGTAACGTCAATGTACTTGCCGCTGGGGTTGTCTCTGACCCGGTCGCGAACGCTGAGATGGACCTTGGCCTTGTACCAGCCGTAGGGCTCGAGCTCATCCTTCTCGATGCCGAGAGCCTCGGCGATCTCGAGGATCGGCTTCAGCTTCGCTTGCTGCGCAATCTCCAGGTCGCTGAGCATTCAGACCACCCTCCTATGCCGGCGCTGGGGCGCCCCAACGCGCGGAAAGATGGCCCACCCGAAGGCAGGCGCGAACACCGCACCCGTGTTAGCGGGCGCGGCGCTCATTCACTACTGGCCACCGGCTCGCGCTGGGCGCTGCGCGCCCGGAACTCCTCGCGCGTGCCGAAGAACAGCGCGCTCGTGGGGCAGGCCGCGACACATGCCGGGCGGCCCTCACATAAATCACACTTATAGGCCACTCCGCGCTCTTCGTCGGCAAAAATGGCGTGAAACGGGCAAGCCTCGACGCACAACCAACAGCCGGTGCACTTGGATTGATCCAGCGTGACCAGCCCCGACTCCGCATCCTTCACCAGGGCGCCCGGCTCGCACACTTCAACACACTTCGGACGCGCGCACTGCATGCACTGCACGGGCGCGATCTTGCCCTTGGTCTCGCGCACCTCTACTCGCGGGCGGGCGCGCGGCTGCTCCAGCAGCGCCTCCGTCAGCTCCCCGGATTCCGAATGGCGCAGCGCGCAGGCGATCTCGCACGCCCGGCAGGCGAGACATCTGCTCGCATCAACGAAGATTCGCTTATCGCCTTTCGCCATTGGTTTGACACGCTATCGGGGCAGCAGGCAAGCTCCGGCCCTCGGCGCTTGACCTCATCGGGCGGCTCAGAAGCCGCCATCACAGCCGCGCCTCCTTCGCCAAGGCTTCGGAGCCTGAAGGGCGGCTGTGCCACATGAGGTTCCGCCGTCCGCGGCCTAGGCCGCCACCGCCTCCTTCTGCATATCACGCCCCGACGGGTACATCATCGGCCGCAGCTTGAGGGCCGCGCGCTTGCCGTCTATGTGATCCATCATCAGGTTTGCCGCCTTTATCGGGTCCTCCTCGAACGCCCAGCGCGCCCCGACCAGTTGCTCCAGCTCCGGGCCGCACAGGAAATCCGTCAGCGCCTTGGAGCCCATTACCGGAAGCGGCGTGCCGAAGACGGTGAAGATGCCCGAGCCCACGACGTACATGCCGATGGAGACCGCTTTCTCGCTCATCCACTCGGGGGCGGCGCCGGCGACGGGCAGATCGCTGATGTCCTCGCCCAAACCGCCCTCCTTGACCATCTGGCAGCAGGCGATGAGGATGCGGCTGTTATCCACGCAAGAGCCGACATGAAGCACGGGCGGCATGCCCACCGCCTCGCACACCTCCTGGAGGCCCTTGCCGGCGTACTCGAAGGCCGACTCGGGCTGGAGCAGCCCATGCTTGGCGCAGGCTACCGCTGAGCAGCCGGTTTGCACTACCAGCACATCGTTTTTTATCAGCTCCTTGACCATTCCGATGTGACAGCTCTCGTGAAGGACATTGGGGTTGCAGCAGCCAACGACCCCGGCGACACCGCGGATGCGCCCGGCGATGATGGCGTCGTTGAGCGGGCGATAGGAAGGCCGAAACCTGCCGCCCAGCATCTCGAAGACGTACTCGGCGGTGAAGCCCGCGACCAGGTCCATGGTGTCCTTGGGAATGCTCACCAGCTCCGGCTTGCGGTTGGGGAAGTTCTCGATGGCGGCGCGAACGATCTGTTTCGCCACCTCGAGGGCGCGGCGCTCGTCGAACTCGATGTGCTCGACCCCCGGCATCTTCGCCTTGGGCGAGGTGGTAATGAGCTTGGTGTGGAAGCAGCCCGAAACCTCGTCAAGCGAGGGCATGAGGCACTGCACATCCACGATCATGGCCTCCACGGCGCCAGTGGCGATGGCGAGCTCCTGCTGTAAGAAGTTACCGGCGGAGGGGATGCCCTGGCGCATCAGAATCTCGTTGGCGGTGCAGCAAATGCCGCTGAGCTGAATCCCCTTGGCCCCCTTCTCCTCGGCAAGCCTGAGCATCTCGGGGTCGCGGCTCGCCTCGACGAGCATATCGGAGAGCAGCGGCTCATGCCCGTGGACGACGATGTTGACTTTATCTTCAGCGAGCACGCCGAGGTTGACCTTGGCGCGGATCGGCGTCGGGCAGCCGAGCATAATGTCCTGAAGGTCGGTGCCGATCATGGAGCCGCCCCAGCCGTCGGCCAGGGCAGCGCGCATGCTGGCCATGATGATATTGCGGAAATCGGTGTCCACGCCCATATGGGTGCGGTGCATGATCTCGACCACCTCGCGGTCCACGCCGCGCGGCCAGAGGCCGCGCTTACGCCACAAATCCTGGCGCTTCTTGGGCGCGCGTCGCAGCAGGCTCAACTCCCCCTCCTGCTGGCCGAACTCCGCGTAGGCGGCGTGAGCGACCTCCAGGGCGAGCTTCTGCGGATCCTTGCTCTGCGCGCCCTCGATCCCGAAATACCCGGCGACCTCGCGCAGCTTGCGCTCGTTCTTGACGCGATAATCCTTCGCCTCGCCCCTGGCCATAAGCATCATGGTGTGGGCGACATCGCGCCCGTGATCCGAGTGCGCCGCGGCGCCGGAGGCGATCATGCGCGCCAAGTTGCGCGCCGCGATGGTGTCGGCGGTAGCGCCGCAGACGCCGGTGGTCGCGCCCTGCCCGAATGGATCAATCCGGCACGGCCCCATATTGCACACGCGGCAGCAGATCCCGAGCTTGCCGAAGCCGCACTGGGGCTGCATGGCGTCGTAACGATCCCAAACGGTTTGTATCTCGCGCTGGGCAGCTAGCTCCAGCGCCTGCTCGGTCGCCGCATCAATGCTGCGCCGCTGTTTGTCAGCCATTCAGTCGACTCCTTCGTATCCCGCGCTGGCTCGCAACGCCGGTGGTCGGGGCCACCCCTCGGTAAACCTGCTCTCAAAGCCAATCCGCCGCGCGGCGAAGCTGGCGTGCGCCACAGAACCTATTTTGTGAAGTCCCGTACAAATCCTGCTTGTGGCACGAAAACATTCGTCCCGGGTTCCGAGGCTTAAGGGCTCGCCCACTCCGCTGAAGCGAGATGGGCGCCTGGGAGGCGCATCCGGCGCAGGACGACGCTTGCTCGTGCTCGTATCGAAACGGCCCGGGGCGGTAAGCCCCCGGACTGGCCAAACGCCTCTTCTACTCTTAATCTTACCACTCCGGGCGGAGATGTCAACCGGGGGTGTGAACTCCGAGTGTTGGTCTCGCCCGCAGCCAGATGCCGGTCGCCGAGCCATGGAGCGGCAGGCGCCTCGCCTGCCAAACTGGACGGACACAGCCGAGGGCGGCTGTGCTCCATACGGATACGCTACCGCAGACCAACAGAACTCGCTCACACCCTCAACCGGGAAGGGAACCGCATTGGCCGCCAAGTCCGAAATCCGCTATGAGAGCATTTCGGGGTGGTGGCATCCTTTCGGCTGTGCTCAAGGCAAGCCTTTCGGCTGCGCTCAAGGCGAGCCTTTCGTCCTCGCGCACGCCCCACCTCGCCCCCGGATTTCGACAGGCACAGCCCCGGCGTCTACGCCCCCGCGCAGGACATTGCATGCTCACTGCCGAACTGCAATTTCGCGCGGCGGCTACACCCCAAACGCTCGACACAGTATCACGAGGGTCCCTGAATGCGGCTCAGCCAGGCAGAAGTCGAACACATCGCCTTGCTCTCGCGGCTCCAGCTCACCGAGGAGGAGCGCGAGCGCATGACCACCCAACTGAACGACATCATGCGTTTCTTCGAGCAGCTCGGTGAGCTCGATACCACGGACGTCGAGCCGACTTCGCACGTTATCCCCATGTCCAATGTCCTGCGCGCGGACGAGGAGAGGCGGTCACTGCCGGCTGACGATGTGCTGGAGAATGCGCCCCAACGCGCCGGCGATACTTTCCGCGTGCCGCGCGTGGTGGAGTGAGTCCGGTGTCCGACGAGGTTCTTATTACCGCCGCCGAAGCCGGCCGCCTTATCGCCAGCCGCGAGCTCTCTTCAGTCGAGCTCACGCGGGCCCACCTGGAGCGCATTCGGACGATCGAGGAGCGCGTGCACGCGTTCGTGCGCATCACCGACGAGCTGGCACTGAAACAGGCGGAAAACATTGACAGCCGCATCGCCGCCGGTGAAAGGATCGGCCCCCTGGCGGGGGTGCCGATAGCGCTCAAGGACATCGTGTGCACCCGCGGGGTGCCTACGACCTGCTGCTCGCGTATCCTCGAAAACTACATCCCGCCGTATGATGCAACGGTGATTCAGCGCCTCAGGGAGGCGGGCCTCGTCTTGCTGGGCAAGACCAACATGGACGAGTTCGCCATGGGCTCCTCGACCGAGAACAGCGCGTTCGGGCCGACGCGCAACCCGTGGGATCTGGGGCGCGTTCCCGGCGGTTCCAGCGGCGGCTCTGCGGCGGCGCTGGCGGCGTTGGAAGCGCCGCTGGCCATCGGCACGGACACCGGGGGGTCAATTCGCCAGCCGGCGGCGTTCTGCGGGGTCACGGGCCTGAAACCAACTTACGGCAGAGTCTCCCGCTACGGCCTCGTCGCGTTTGCGTCAAGCCTCGATCAGATCGGCCCCATGGCGCGCGATGTGCGCGACTGCGCCCTCTTATTGCAGGTGCTGGCGGGCCACGATGCGCTGGATTCGACGAGCGTTCCGGCGGAGGCGCCCGACTATTCCGCGGCGCTGAATGATGGCGTGAAGGGGCTGCGCATAGGCATCCCGGGCGAGTTCTTCGAGTACCGCGGGGTGCGGGTGTCGCGCGAAATCGAGGACGCGGTGCGGGCGGCGGCGGGCGTGCTTGCGGGCCTGGGCGCGGTGTGCGAGGAGGTCTCGACGCCCCACCTGCAATATGTGATACCGGTCTATTACATCATCGCTCCCGCCGAGGCAAGCTCCAACCTCGCCCGCTACGACGGCGTTGCCTACGGGCACCGAACTCCGGCTGCGGTCGAGGACATTGTTGACCTCTACCGGCGCACGCGCGAGGAGGGCTTTGGCGCCGAGGTCAAGCGGCGCATCATGCTGGGCACCTATGCGCTGAGCGCGGGCTATTATGACGCCTATTATCTCAAGGCGTCGCAAGTGCGAACGCTCATCCGACGGGATTTCGACCAGGCGTTCGAGAAGCACGATTTGCTGGTGGCGCCGGTGACGCCCAGCCTACCCTTCCGGCTCGGCGAGAAGACGGATGACCCGGTGGAGATGTACCTGTCGGATGTGTGCACCATCGCCGCCAATCTGGCGGGGCTGCCTGCGATGTCCATCCCGTGCGGGTATGCCGACGGCTTGCCCATCGGTCTGCAAATTATCGGCAAGCCGCTCGACGAAGGAACAGTCCTGCGCGCGGCGCACGCGTTCCAGGAGGCGACGGATTACCACCGGCTCGCCGCGCTGGAGGCACCCGCGGGCGAGGGGACGGGCGCGGTGGTGAGGTGGGCGGGGGCGGATGTAAGCTAAGTCGCAGCGGCGGCAAGCCCATCTGTTGCTTGTTCGCGCGCTGCGGCGCCGGTATAATTGAGATGCGCGTATAAGGGATTCGGGAGATGGCATCACAATTCGATATCACTGACCTTCGCACCGCGCTGCTCCCGTATATCCAGGAGGCCATCCAGGACATTTCTGGCCCTGACGGCGAATGGGCGGCCAAAGGGTTCATTGACCTAGCGATGAGGCTTTATCCGATACCGGATGACACCAAGGTGATCTCGAAGGTGCTCGAAGTGATGCTAGCTCCGACCCTGGTGCGTTTCGCGAAAGATGCGGGCGTCAGGATCGAATGGTGCCCCGAGCAGAACTTCTACCCCGACGTCACGTTCGTTGCCGAGGATGGTTGCAAGGTCGCCCTTGACATCAAGAGCACCTACCGGGTCTCCGAGACGCGCATTTCAGGATTCACGCTGGGGGCATTTACGGGTTACTTTCGGGATCGGCAGAGCCGGAAGAACATTGTGCACCCTTATGGCGAGTACGCGAAACACTACGTGCTCGGAATCATCTATACCGAGGTCGCCGAAGCAGCGGGCCACCGTGGGGTGTTCTCCATTGATGACCTCGAAACTGTACTGTCCGTGATCCGTGATCTCGAAGCAATACTTCATGAGAAATACCGCATCGCGTCTGATCGGCCCGGTAGCGGGAATACCAAGAACATTGGGTCCTGCACGGATCTGAACCAACTGCGCGACGGCACTGGCCCGTTTGCCGAACTCGGAGTCGAGGTCTTTGACGACTATTGGAAGTTCTTTCTGACCAAGGACATGGCGCGGCAAGCGGAATTGCCGTACCCTCCGTACAAGAATCTTGAGCAGTACCTACGGTACAGGGGAATTAAGCAGCGGTGAGCCGTGCTCAGACAATCGGGCGGGACCAAGGCGCGTTACAGCTACCCTTGCTTGAGACTCCGGTGTCGCCGCGGTTTCCGGCGACGCGCTACCAGGGGAGTAAGGTCAAGCTTGCGCCATGGATCTGGCAGCACATGCGGAACCTCCCATTTGACACTGCACTCGACGCTTTCGGCGGCACCGGGTGCATCGCCCATCTCCTCAAGCGGCATGGCAAGGAAGTCAGCTATAATGACATCCTTCGCTCCAACTATCTCATCGGACTGGCGCTGATCGAGAACGATTCCGTTCGCCTTTCGGAGGGCGACATTGAGTCCTTGCTGTCTGCGCACGAGGGCGTGGCATACCCGGACTTCATTCAGCGCACTTTCTCCTCGATCTACTTCACTGACGAGGAGAACGCCTGGCTGGATATGGTCGTGACCAACATCCGCCACCTGGAGAACCCGTGCAAGCAGGCTGTCGCGTACTTCGCCCTGTTTGAGGCTTGCCTCGTCAAGCGCCCCTTCAACCTCTTCCACCGGAAGAATCTGTATCTCCGCGCCGCCGAGGTGCCGCGCACCTTTGGCAACAAGGTAACGTGGGACGCGCCGTTTCCGGCTCATTTCCGCAAGTTCGCGGCAGCGGGCAATCGGGCGGTCTTCTCAAACGGGCGGCGCAACCGCGCAACCAACGCTGACGCGATGGAGATTGCCGGGTCCTACGATCTCGTGTATGTGGATACCCCGTACATTAGCACAGACGGCATCGGGGTTGACTACCTCGGCTTCTACCACTTTCTCGAAGGGCTCGCCGACTACGAGCACTGGGCGGAGCATATCGACTTTGGAACCAAGCACCGGGCTTTCCAGAAACAGCCCTGTGAATGGTGCGACCGGAACCGGGTTCATCACGCTTTCGACCAGCTATTCGAGCGCTTCCGCGACTGCATCATCGTCGTCTCATACCGTGCAGACGGCATCCCCTCGATCCCGGAACTGACCTCGGTGCTGCGCCGCCACAAGCAGCACGTCACCGTTGCGCAAACGCTCAACTACCGCTACGTCCTCAGCAAGAGGCGCTCTGCTGAAGTGCTAATCATAGGGCAGTAAGCAGACGCGACCGCGGGCGTAGCGCCACTGCTCTCGGAGTCGAAGTGGCTCCGGTAGGAAGGTGATCTGTCATGCCCGAGAAAGAACGGGTGATACTTCAAGTCGCCCTGGATTTCGTTGACCTCGATCGCGCGCTCAAGTGCGCCGAGGAGGCGGTCGCAGGCGGCGCGGACTGGCTGGAGGCGGGCACGCCGCTGATCAAGAGCGAGGGCCTGGACGCGGTGCGCGCCCTGCGCCAGAAGTTCCCCGACCGCACCATCGTGGCGGACCTGAAGATCATGGACGCCGGGCGCATCGAGCTCGAGGCGGCGGCGAAAGCGGGCGCGAACATCGTGGACGTTTTGGGCGCGGCCGCGGATTCCACGATTGCCGAATGCGTCGAGGCGGCGCGCAACTATGGCAACAAGGTCGTGGTTGACCTGATCGGCTGCGGCAACCCGGTGGAGCGAGCGCAGCAGATCGAGCAGCTCGGAGTGGACTACATCGCCTGCCACACGGGGATTGATGTGCAGATGCAGGGGGTTTACGAATTCGACATCCTGAGGCAGGTGTGCCAGGCGGTCAATATCCCGGTGGCGGCGGCGGGAGGGATTCATTCGGAGAATGCGGCAGATGCGGTGGCCGCGGGCGCGCGGATCATCATCGTCGGCGGCGCGATCAACAAATCGGCAGATGCGAAGGCGGCGACCGAGGCCGTTCGCCGAGCTCTTGACACGGGGCAGAAGGTCGCCACCGATCTCTACAAGCGGGCAACGATGGCCAACATCCGCGAGGTGCTATCGCGGGTCTCGACCGCCAATCTCTCTGACGCCCTGCATCGCGGCGGGGTGCTCGCCGGCATCTATCCCATATCACCCGGCGCGCGCATGTGCGGCCCGGCGCTGACGGTGCGCGCCGCCCCCGGCGATTGGGCCAAGCCGGTGGAGGCGATTGACCAGGCGCGGGAGGGAGATGTCATCGTCATTGAGGCGGGTGGAGTGGGACCGGCCTTGTGGGGCGAGCTTGCGACCTACAGCGCGGTCAATAAGAAGGTTGCCGGGGTGGTGATTGACGGTGCGATCCGCGATACCTCCGAGATCCGCAAGCTGGGTTTCGCAGCCTTTGCGCGGCTGATCATGCCCAATGCGGGCGAGCCGCGCGGCTTCGGCGAGATCGGGGTGCCGATCAAAGTGGCGGGGGTGCCGGTGCGCCCCGCTGACTGGGTGCTTGGTGATGACGACGGCGTGTGCGTGGTGCCGCGCGAGAAAGCCGCCGAATATGCCAACCGCGCCCAGGGCGTGCTGGAGCAGGAGAACCGCATCCGCAAGGAGATCCAAGAGGGCAGCACGCTGAGCGCGGTGACGCACTTGATGCGGTGGGAGAAGGCGGGGTAGGCCCAATGCTCTTCGGTTGGGCGCCCATGTCATCCTGAGCAACGCGAAGAGCCTGCCCTGAGCAAAGCGAAGGGATCTTGGCTCGGACGATGCTCGTGCCCAAGATTCTTCGCCGGAGTTTACTCTGAGCGGTGGCGAGATTCTTCGCTATCGCTCAGAATGACGCGAGCGAAGAGGCTCAGAATGACACCGTCACGTCCCTAACCTAACAGTATTGGGGTTAGGCCGGCACAGCCCAAGGGGCTGTGCCACATCTGAAAGCCCAAGCGATGACTATAGCCATTATCGGTTGCGGCGCGATGGGGTCGCTGTTCGGGGCGCTGCTGGCGCGCGCCGGGCATACCGTGTGGATGGTTGACAATCACCCCGAGCGCGCCCGGATCATGGCGGCGCAGGGCATCCACGTCGAGGCGCCGGGCGGGGCGTTGCACGTTTCGGTCAACGCGACCACCAATCCCCGCGCGGTGCCAGCGCCCGACTTCGCATTCATTTCTGTCAAAGCCTATGATACGGCGGCCGCCGCCGACAGCGCCACCGCGTTCGCCGCGCCCGAAACAACTTTCGTCAGCCTCCAGAACGGGCTAGGCAACATCGAGACGCTGGTGAGCCGCTTCGGCGCCGAGCGGGTGATTGGGGGCACGACCGCGCACGGGGCGACCGAGCTCGCACCGGCGTACGTGCGCCATGCCGGCGCAGGTGTGACCGTTGTCGGCGCAGCGGCAGGCAAACCGAGCGAGCGCGTGGCGGCCCTTACTCAGATCCTGCGCGGCGCGGGCCTTGAGGTCGAGGTAACCGATGACCTGGTTTCGGCGGTGTGGAGCAAGGTGATCGTCAACTGCGGCATCAATGCGCTGGGGGCGCTGACGCGTCTGCCCAACGGAGCGCTGATTGAAGACGCCGGCGCGGCCGCAGTGCTTCGCGCCGCGGTCGAGGAGGCAGCCGCGGTGGCGGCGATGAAAGGGATCGCCCTGGCCTACTGCGATCCGGTGGAGCACACGCGGCAGGTTTGTCGCGCCACGGCGCAGAACGTCAACTCGATGCTCCAGGATGTTCTACGCGGACGCCGCACCGAGGTGGAAGCGATAAACGGCGCAGTCGCGCGCGAGGGTAGGGGCGGTTCCTTCGACTCGGCTCAGGACAGGTCGCGAACTGCTCCTACAGGCGTGGCGACTCCGGTGAACGATGCGCTGTCAGCTCTCGTCGGGGTGATAGAGCGGGGCTACGGCCGGCAGGTCCCACCAGCGCCCGGGGCATCCTGACATGATAACAATCGTGGGGGAGAGACTGAACTCGACACGCCGCGCCGTCGCCGCCGCGCTGGCGGCGCGCGATGCGGGGTTCGTGCGCAGCGAGGCGATGCAGCAGACGCAGGCCGGCGCGCATTTCCTCGATGTCAACGCGGCGGCGGGGGTTTCGCGCGAAATCGAGGATCTGCGCTGGATGATAGAGGTGGTCCAGGAGGTGGTTGATACTCCCCTCTGCATAGACTCGCCCGACCCCAAAGCGATCGCTGCCGGGGTCGAGGCGGCGCGCGGCGAAGTCATGATTAACTCCATGACCGCTGAACCGGAGCGCGCCGCCCAGATCTTGCCGATTGTGCGCGAGCGCGGGGCTCGCGTGATCGGGCTGACGCTGGACAAAGCGGGGATGCCCGAGACGGCGCAGCAGCGGCGCGACCTGGCGGCGGCCATGGTTGACCTGGCGGCGAAACACAATGTTGCGGCCGAGCGAGTTTATATTGACGCCCTGGTGCGGCCGGTGAGCACCGAGGCCGGCCAGGGGCGGCAGTTTTTGGAGGCCTTGCGCCTGGTTCGGGACTCGGTGGCCGGGGCGCACCTGATCTGCGGCTTGAGCAATGTTTCCTTCGGGCTGCCCAATCGCCAGCTCCTCAACCGCACCTTCCTGGCGATGGCGATGGCGATGGGTCTTGACGCGGCGATTGTGGATCCGCTTGACGCGCCCCTGATGGCGACGATCCGCGCCGGCTGCGCGCTGCTGGAGATGGACGAATACTGCCTCGGATACCTGGCGGCGCACCGGGAGGGCCTGCTCAAGCAGGCGTAGGCCACGCGGCGTAACATTGAGAGAAACCAAGGCCTGTGCAACGGCAAGTGCACCGCTATGTTAGAGCACTTCTTCCAGCCGAATAGCGTCGCGGTGATCGGCGCCTCAACCGACCCCAACAAGGTCGGGCACGCGGTCTTCCGCAACATGATCTCCTACGGCTTCAAGGGCGTGGTCTATCCCATCAACCCCAACGCAGAGAATCTCCTCGGCCACCAGTGCTACCCCAGCGTCGGCGCGGTTCCGGGACCGGTGGACCTGGCGGTGGTGGTGGTGCCCGCCAAGCTGGTGGCGAACGTGATGCGCGAGTGCGCCGCGAAGGGCATAGATTCGGTCATCATTATCAGCGCGGGGTTCAAGGAGACGGGGCCGGAGGGCGCGCAGCTCGAGCGCGAGGTCGGCGCCATCGCCCGCGAGCACGGCATTCGCGTCGTGGGGCCGAATTGCCTCGGCCTGGTGGCGCCCGCGCTCGGAGTCAACGCCTCCTTCGCCCCCGGGATGCCACAGCCGGGCCATGTCTCGCTGATGTCGCAATCAGGGGCGCTGGCGACCGCGATCATCGACTGGGCGCTCGAGCAAGGCGTCGGCTTCAGCAAGTTCGTGAGCTTCGGCAATGGCCTCGACATCGAAGCGCTGGAACTGCTGCGGGCGTGGCGCGATGACGAGGATACGTCGGTCATCGTGGCCTACATCGAGGGCCTGCGCGACGGCGGCGAGTTCATGAAGATCGCGCGCGAGGTCACAGCGATCAAGCCTGTCATCATCCTCAAGTCCGGCGGCACCGCGGCCGGCGCGCGCGCGGTTTCGTCCCACACGGGCAGCCTGGCGGGCTCGGAGCAGGCCTATGACGCGGCATTTCGGCAGACCGGCGTCACCCGGGCGCTGTCCATCGGCGAGCTGTTCGATTATGCCCTCGCCTTCGCCTATCAACCTCTACCCGAAGGGCCGGGCGCCGCGATCGTCACCAATGCGGGCGGCCCGGGCATCATGGCCACCGACGCCTGTGAGCGCAGCGGTGTCCTGCACCTGGCATCGCCGGACAAAAGCACGGTAGATCGCCTGCGGGAGAAGCTGCCGCCGGCTGCAAACTTCTACAATCCGATTGACGTTCTGGGGGATGCGGATGCGGAGCGCTATCGTTTCGCAATGGAGGCGGTGCTCGCCGACCCGAACGTTGACGCGGTAGTGGCCCTGCTGTGTCCGCAAGCGATGACCGAGGTGGAGCAAACCGCGGCGGCGATTTACGACGCCTTCGTCCGCCAAAGCGGAACTACGTCGCCCGCGGAGGCGGAAGCCGCCAAAGGGGCATCGGGCGCGCCTTCGCTGAAGGCGCAAAATCTCGCGCGGTCAGGCCCTTCGACTTCGCTCAGGGTGAACGACCGCGCGCCCCTACCCAAGCCGGTGCTGGCGTGCATGATGGGCGGGCAGAAGATGCAAGCCGGGGAGCGGTTCCTCGATGGGCACGGGATTCCGTCGTACGCGTACCCGGAGCAGGCGGTGGCGGCGCTGGCGCACATGGTGAGCTACCGGCAGCGGCTGCGCGAGCCGGAGCCGGAAATGGTGCGCTTCGAGGCGGACCGGGAGAAAGCGCGCAGCGTCTTCGCCGCGGTGCGCGCGGAATCGCGGGTGAACCTGGGCGAGATTGAAGCGCGCGAGGTGGTCTCAGCCTACGGCTTCCGCGTGCCCCAGGCGCGGTTGGCGCGCTCGGCGGAGGAGGCGGTGCAGCTTGCGGAAAGCATCGGCTACCCGGTGGTGATGAAGGTCTCCTCGCCCGATATCCTGCATAAGTCCGACATCGGGGCGGTGCGCGTGGGCATCGCGGACCCGGGGCAGGTGGCTGATACCTTCGACCTCATCATGCTGCGCTCCCAGCGCTACATGCCCAACGCCAAGCTGCGCGGGGTGCTGGTGCAGGAGATGATCCGCGGGGGCAAAGAGGTCATTTTGGGGGTCAGCCGCGACCCGCAGTTCGGGCCCCTGATCATGTTCGGATTCGGGGGCATTTACGTCGAGGTGCTCAAGGACGTATCTTTTCGGGTGGCGCCGCTGGACCGGCGTCATGCGCAGGAGATGGTGCACGAGATACGCGCCTCGGCGCTGCTGGGCGGGGTGCGCGGGGAGCGCCCCGCCGACACCGAAGCGATTATCGAGGCGCTGCTGCGGCTGTCGCAGTTGGCGGTGGAGTTCCCCGAGATCGTGGAGATGGATGTCAACCCGCTGGCGGCGCTGGAGCCGGGGCGCGGCGTCGTCGCCATTGACTCGCGCATTACCATAGCCGAGCAGGCGGGCAGCCCGGCCACCCAGGGAGGCGGAACAAGATGACCGGAATATTCGTCGGCTCCACCGAAGCCTATGCGGGCAAGAGCCTCGTCTGCATTGTCCTCGGCCTCAAGCTCAAGCAGGAGGGCAAGAACGTCGGCTATTTCAAGCCCCTCGGATTCCTGCCGGCGCGCATCGAGGGGCAGGTGGTTGACGAGGACGCGGCATTCATCCGCGAGGTGCTTGAACTGCCGGACTCCCTGGCCGATCTCTCGCCCGTCATCGCCACCGAGGATCTCTACCGGCGCGCGATGGCGGAGCCCATCGGCGAAGAGCTCGCCGCGCGAATCACGCAAGCCTATGCGCGGCTGTCACAGGGGCGCGAGGTGATACTGGTTGGCGGCCTGGGCGCGGTCCCGATTACCGCCAAGGCTTTCGATCTGGAGGCGCGCCGGCTGGCGGATCTACTCGACTGCCGCGCTCTGCTCGTCGGCAAGTATGAGTCCGAGCGCTCGCTGGACGCGATCTTGGTGAGCCGCAACGCTCTGGGCTCGCGCCTGGCGGGGCTGTTGCTCAACGATGTCCCCGCGGACCAGCTCTCCTTCGTGCGCGAGGAAGTGATCCCATACCTGGAGGACGCGGGGATCAAGGTGTTCGGCGCGCTGCCACACGACCCGGTGCTGCGATCGGTGAGCGTGGGGGAGCTGGCGGACCACCTCAACGCCCAGATGCTGTGCTGCCCGGAGCAGCGCGAGCAGCTGGTGGAGCATTTCGTGGTGGGGGCGATGAACGTGGAGAGCGCGCTGAGTTACTTCCGCCGTATGCCCAATAAGGCCGTGATCACCGGAGGCGACCGCTCGGACATCCAGCTTGCGGCGCTGGAGACCTCCAGCAAGTGCGTAGTGCTGACCGGGGATCTGCGGCCCAGCTCACGTGTGCTCACCCGCTCGCAGGAGCTGCGGATCCCGCTGCTGCTGGCCCGCGAGGACACCCTGACCGTGGTCGATCGCATCGAGTGGCTGCTGGGCCGGCTGCGCATCAGGGAGCGCGCGAAGATTACGCGTGTCACCGAACTGGCGCAAGAGCATGTGGACTTCCCGGCGCTCTGGGCCGCGCTCGGGGTGTGAGCGCCGATGCTGCTCTGCGAAGCAGCGCTTCCAGCCTTCGCAGCCGAAGCTGCTTCCGCCTTCGCGGGCGACGAAGTACCGCTTCGGCGGACGAGGGCGTCGGCAGAGTAGCCTCGCTGCGAAGCACGAGCCATGGAGCGGCAGGCGCCTCGCCTGCCAAACTGGACGGACACAGCCGAGGGCGGCTGTGCTCCATACGGATACGCTACCGCAGACCAACAGAACTCGCTCACACCCCGGCCGACGAGACTTGCCAGCCTGTGGCCGGCTAGTCAGCCTGAGGCTAGTGCTGCGTCAATGATGTATTGATAGGTAGGGGCGCAATTCGGCTAGGCCCTGCCGCCGCCCCGGCCCACCGGGCCTAGGGGCATTGCGCCCTCCCGGAACGGGCGTGATGAATCACGCCCCTACAACCGTATGCCATCATATCAATGTTGACGCAGCACTAGCAGCCTCGTGATAAAGTGGCGCACAGCCTTTGCCGCTGACGCATTTTGGTGAGTTCTGAGCGTGCGGAAAGGTCCCAGTGACCCGCAATATCTGACCGTCTTGACTTTATCACGAGGCTGCTGGCGCCGCTTCGGGCCGTTCGCGGGCCAGGGTTTTGCAGCGCCTCCACCGGCAGGGATTATCGGCGTGAAACCGAAAGGGCGAAAGCGGGTGGGTCGGGGCCTGCGCGTTATCGGCGCTGATCGTCGGGCGCGGCTTCCCGCCTGCGGCGGGCAAGCGCTGAAGTTGACTTGCCTCTGGCGAGCCGCGCATCGCGGGGTCAGAGCCTGTCCTGACCTGTCCTGAGAGCCTGAGAGCAGTCGAAGGCTTGCCCTGAGCCCATTCGCTGCGCTCAGGGTAAACTCTGCCGAAGGGCGACCCAGCGCCCAGCGCCGGTGCGCCATTTCCAGCGCCTAAGCGCAGGCTAGGGAAAGGGCGATGGCTGATCGTCCGGGCGTTGATCGCGATAAACTATTCCGGGTGTTCGCGCGCTGGGTGGAAGACGCGCTGGTCAGCCGGACGCTTGGGTTTGCCGGTGTAGGGGCGGTTCCTTCGACTCGGCTCAGGACAGTTCGCGAACCGCCCCTGCTCACGCACGCCCAGTTCCGGTGCCTGGATTTCCTAACGCGCCACCAGCAGTGTTCGGTCGGCGACCTCAGCCAGGGGCTGGCGATCAGCGACCCCGCCGCCACCAAACTGGTTGATCGCCTCGAGAGCAAGGGCGTGGTTTCCCGCCGCGCGAGCCGCGATGACCGCCGCGTCGTCTATGTCGACCTCAGCGAGCTCGGCGCTGGTCTCATCGCCAGACTCGGACGCCGGCGCGACGGCCTGATGGCGTCAGCGGTCGAGAGCCTCTCCGCACGCAAGCTGCACATTCTGGCGCAGTTGATGGAAAGCGTGCTGATATCCGCTCTCGACTCTCCGCAGATTATCGCTCAGGTATGTCTGCGCTGCGGCGATGACCACTCACCGAACTGCGTGGTCAACCGGGCGCACATCGTGATCACCGGTGCTAGCATTCCCTGGCTCTAGCGCCGCGCCAGGGGCGATGAGATCGTCTTCGGTTCGCCCTCGGCAGCGCGGGTTTGCTCGCACTATCTCCATCAGAGGGCAGCGATGCTTTCCCCTGACGATTTTTTCGATTTGTCGGGATTCGAAGGCACAGGGCTATTCGCCGGGTGCGAATACGTGTGGGAGGCGTTGAAGCGGCTGCCGGAGTACCTGGCCGAGCGGGCGCGGCGCGAGCTGCGGGGGGAGGTGGCGGGGACCGCAGAGGTGGAGGGCGCGGTGCTGCTGGCGCCGACTGCGGTCATTGAGGCGTCGGCGGTGGTAATGGGGCCGGCGATAATCGGGCCCGGATGCAGGGTCGGCCACGCGGCGAAACTGAGGGCGGGTGTGGTCATGGGCGCAGGCTCGGCGGTCGGGCATGCGACCGAGGTCAAGGCGTCCATCCTGCTGCCGGGCGCCAACGCGCCGCACTTCAACTACGTAGGCGACTCCATTCTGGGGCGGCAATCGAACCTGGGCGCCGGCGCCATCTGCTCCAACTTCAAGCTGACGAAGACGGCCGTCGTCATCACTATCGGCGACCGCCAATACGACACCGGCCTGCTCAAGTTCGGCGCGGTGGTGGGCGACGGTTCGCAGATCGGCTGCAATACGGTGCTGAACCCGGGGACGCTGCTGGGCAAGAACGTGCTGACCTATCCGTGCACTTCGCTGCGCGGGTATTTCCCGGCGGGCATGATCGTCAAGCTGTCGCAGGAGATAGCGACCGCCGAGCGCCGCTAGAGCGCAAGCGCGAATTAGTAGAGGGCGGTTCGCGACCTGTCCTGAGCCGAGTCGAAGGAACCGCCCCTGCTTGCCGGTCGAGCTAGCGCTGAATGGCCGTTACTGGCGAGCGCGCCGCCCCTGCTCCACCAGCTCTCGCACGCGCTGCCCGCCCTTGCGGCCAATTCGCTCGTAGAAGCTCGCGCCGCGCTCGCGTTTGACCCGCTCGCCGCCCCGGCGTCCGATCGCCTGGTAGAAATCGGCGCCGTGACGCTGCCTGGTGGCCTGCCCGCCGCGCTTGCCGATGCGCTGATAGAACTGAGGTCCATAGCGACTCTTGGTGGTCTGGCCGCCGCGGCGACCGGCTTCAGCTACCGTCATTTCCTTGGTCGGCAATTTAGCTCACTCCTCCCTCAAACCGATTCGCGAGCAGCACGCCAACGACCCTTCGACCCGCTCAGGGTCGTCCCGCGCGGGGTCGAGGGACGACCGCTTCGCTTGCGCCAGCACAGCGCTCAAACCCGTCGCTCTTGCGAAGCCCGGCGGGCGAGTTGGGGGCTCATTTGCCCTTGCGCTTCGATTCCTCGAGCTGCCGGCGGACGCGCTTGCTCTCCTCGATCATCCGCTTGACTTTCTGCCCGCCCTTCTTGCCGATCTCCTCGTAGAAGCGAGGACCATAACGGCGCTTAGTTGTCTCGCCGCCTTTGCGCCCTGCTTCTCGCACCGTCATTTCCTTTTCCATCACGACGGTCACCTCCGTTGCGGCATCAATGCGCGATCACACCGGGGTAACATGCGGGCACCCCCATGTCGCGCCCAGGCCGACATGCGGGCCGTACCACCGCCGCTCGTGCTTCGCAGCGACACTGCTCTGCATAGCGTAGCCATGCTACGCAGCGCAGAGGCCTACTCCGCCGACGCCTTCGTCCGCCGAAGCGGTACTTCGTCGCCGGCGAAGGCGAAAGCAGCTTCGGCTGCGAACGCTGGAAGCGCTGCTTCGCAGAGCAGCATCTGAACCCCAAGCGCTTGATCCGAGCAGCGATAGTGTACACCCTAAGCGCCGCTCTTGATAGAGGAATCAACCCGTTTTTGTGCACGGGTTCGCACATGCAAGGGCGCTCAGCAACGCGTAGGGGCGGCAACCGGTTGCTTGTACCCATTGTGGCTCTCAGGATGTGCAATGCGCGCATGCGCCCGAGCGGCCCGAACTCCGAGACGGGCGGGGGCCCTTCGCATCGCTCAGAGCCTGCCCTGAGCAACGCGAAGGGGGGGTGTGAACTCCGAGTGTTGGTCTTGCCCGCAGCCAGATGCCGGTCGCCGAGCCATGGAGCGGCAGGCGCCTCGCCTGCCAAACTGGACGGACACAGCCGAGGGCGGCTGTGCTCCATACGGATACGCTACCCCAGACCAACAGAACTCGCTCACACCCGCGAAGGGGTAAACTCGGCCCCGCCCCTGCGGAGTTGGCTGCGCGCGCCAACGCTCCGCAAACACACGCCCCTGACCAACGAAAAACGGTCATACTCCCCGACCATTTTCACGTTGCAGGGGGCGGGCAATTGGGATATAATATGATGTGGAGATTGACTGCAACAGCGGGCGCGGGCCCGCGAAAGGCGTAAACCATGGGTTCACTTGGTCCTCAAGAGATAGTCCTCATTCTCGTGGGGGCGCTGATTCTCTTCGGGGCGAAGCGCCTGCCGGAACTGGGCAAGAGCCTCGGGCAGGGGATGCGGGAGTTTCGCCGCTCCCTGAGCGGGGTGGCGGAGGAACCGGAGAAGGAAGAGAGCCGCCCGAAGACCTCGGACCCGGCAGGTTAGAGGCTGGTGTCGGGGGCAGGTGTACCGCGCGTCGAGAGGAGTCGGCGGCGATGGCGTGTCCGCTCTATTCGAAGCGGGAGCAGGAGTGCTTGCTTCTCAACGAAGCGGCGGTTGAGGACGAGGAGAGCGTGGTGTCGGAGGCGGAGTGCGTCCGGCAAGACTTCTGCCTTGGCAATGGCAAGCAATACGCGGCCTGCCCCGTGTTCCGTCGCCTCGCGGTTGAGCGCACGAAGGCCTACTAGCCGGGGGGCGCGGACAGTGGCCGCCAAGCGCGACACATAGCGACGGGGTCTGCCGCCTTCAGGGATCCCCGCGCGATTCCGGGACGGTCAGGTGACCGTCCCGCGCGTTTGTCTTCGGGCTCCCAAGGACTCGTGCTTCGTAGCGAGGCTACTCCGCAGAGTAGCATTCGCGGGCATTCGCCTCTCTCAGAGCCTATCCGAAAAACCCACAGGGATGTACCAGAATGTCATTCTGAGGCGGAGCCGAAGAATCTTGCGAGCGTGGCGCGATTCCTCACCAAGATCCCTTCGCTGCGCTAAGAGCAGGCTCTTCGCGGCAGTTTACCCTGAGCGAAGTCGAAGGGCTCAGGATGACACTGGCCGTTCTTAGGATAGGCTCTTAGCATGTTTCCACGCATCGGCGAGCGGAATGGTGATCTACTTCTTGGCGGGGGCGCTGGGCGCAGGCGCAGCGTTTCTATGGTTTCTCGGCAGGCGAGCAGCCTCCCCGTCCGCGATCCTGAGCTTCGAGCGCTCACTTGCGCTGCCTCGTTTGCCGCCGCAGTATGAGGGGCTGCGGGTGCTGCACATTTCCGATACGCACTTGACCCCGCAATGTGATTCCACCGATGCCATTGTCGCGCGCGCCGAGGCCGCTCGCCCGGACCTGATAGCCGTTACCGGGGACCTCGTATCGGGCTGGCGAGGCCTGCCGTGCGCCCGGCGGCTCCTGGAGCGCCTGGCGCAGCGCTGGCCGACCTTTGTCGTGCCCGGCAATGCCGACCTCTGGGCGGATCGTTTCCGCCGCAACGTCGCCCACTGGCATGAAACGGGCGCAAAGATCCTCATCAATGAAGGGCAGGAGCTGCGCGCCGGCGACCCCAACTTCTGGATCGCGGGTGTTGACGATCCTCACCGCTTCCGCGATGACGCGGGCCGGGCGCTGGCCGGGGCGCCGGCGGAATCGTTCAAGCTGCTGCTGGCGCACAGCCCGGATGTGATCCTGCGCCAGGAATCCCTGCGAGCGGATTTGATTCTGGCGGGGCACACCCACGGGGGGCAAGTGCGCCTGCCCTGGATCGGCGCCCTGGTGACGCGAACGCGGGTCAGCCGCAAGTGGAGCCGGGGGGTGTTTCGGCTGGGCAGGACGACGCTGGTCGTCACCACCGGCGCGGGGGCGACGCGGCTGGGGGTGCGCTTCTGGTGCCCGCCGGAGATAACGCTGTGGGTGCTGAGCAACAGGAAGCAGGGAGAAGGAAGCAGGAAGAAACTGCCGACAAACGCCGACTCGTGCTTCGCAGCGAAGCGCCGCTTCGCAGAGTAGCATTGACGCCGAGGACGATGGGACGCGACCTTGCCGTAGGGCGGAAGCTCGTCTTCTGCCCTATCTCCTCTGGGGCAGGAGGCAAGCCCACTTTACCAAGGCCACGTGGGCCAGGGCTTCTCCTTTCGGCCCTACCCGCTGCTACTTGCGAGTCTTGGAGCGTTTCGCGGCCTTTTGGGGCTTCCTCACTTGCCTAGCGGGACCGTGTGCGATTTCGCTCATCAGATAATCCACACTCTCCTGAAGATCGCTCACCGTGCCCTCCAGCGACTCGATCTGCTCTGCAAGACCGTGAATCGCTGAATCCAAATCCCGTCGTAGGTGATCACGTTCATCCTTCACGATCTCGGCCAGCTTGTTGACGCGCTTCTGCACTTGCTCTGCTGTGGGCATGCTTTCACCTCGTTCCGCGCTCGCTTGGCTCGGCAGACTACCGCTTCTGGCGGTCACTCATCCAATGGCAAATCCTGGTGTTTGGGGCGGGGGCGCTTGGCGGCGGCGCTAGGGGCCTTCTTGAATGTTACGTTGACCTGGCGCAGCGGAGGCATGTCAATGCCCGTGCCGTGCAGAAGCTCGTTCACGGTCAGGATTTGCAGCTTGGGGTAGCTCTGGTTCCAGCCGGGAGAGCGGTAGAACCCCGCGCCCGCGGCCTCGGACCGCATCATATCCATGGTGACTCCATGTAGAGGAGTATAACCTCCCACGGCGAACAGACCAACAGGGACCGGACAGGCTCTATGGTACCACTGGACGCACTGCCTCAAGGCATTCGCGACAACTACGAAGTTCACGAATGGCGGCATGCATGCGCCGTTCTCCGTGAAGACTTCCCCTCGGAATGGCAGGACCTTATCGAGGTCTTGGGCGCGTTCACGCTACGACGCTCAGACATAGCCGTCGGCGGCGGAAACAAGTCGCGAGTATCCAACCGATTGGAATCCGCCTTCAATGAACGCGCATGGGCCGAGCGGGACTTTGCCACTCAGATCGTCGTTGACGGTGTTCCTATCGCGGCTGCGGTGGCGGGCGCGGGGATTGCGGCGCTGGCGCTGCGGCTGGCGGGGGCGTGGTGAGGGGCCGCAAGTAGGCATGGACTCCTGCTGGAAGAATAGTAAACCGCGAAGGGATGGTTCTTACGTGATCAGAGAGAGACAGCCTGTGCAAAGCCTATTCCCTGCTGAGCAGCCGCAGATCGCTGGCAGCTTCAGCGAGCATGATCAGATCGTGCTTCACCAAGGCGCCGCGCTCGACTTCCTGCCCTCCGTTCCCGATGGCACCGTTAGCCTGGTCGTGACTTCACCGCCGTACAACATCGGCAAGGAGTACGAGCGCACCCAAACTCTGGAGGGATACCTGACGGAGCAGGATAGGGTGATCGAGCAGCTCGTGCGGGTGCTGGCCGATGATGGAAGCATCTGCTGGGAGGTAGGTAACTACGTAGACCAGGGCGAGGTGGTGCCGCTCGACGTGGTGTTTTATCCGCTCTTCAATAAGCGTGGCCTGGCGCTCCGGAACCGAATCATCTGGCATTTTGGGCACGGTCTGCACGCCAGCCGGCGCTTCTCTGGGCGCTATGAGACCATCCTCTGGTTCACGAAGACCAAGGAGTATGTGTTCAATCTGGATGCCGTGCGGGTGCCGTCAATGTACCCGGGCAAGACAAACCACAAGCCTGGGCCGAATTACGGAAAGCCCTCCGGCAATCCCCTGGGGAAAAACCCTTCTGATATGTGGGAGGCGGTGCGCGAAGACTGGGAGCGGGGAATATGGGAAATTCCAAACGTCAAGTCAAATCACCCAGAAAAGACGAGTCACCCCTGCCAGTTCCCGGTGGAGTTAGTGCAGCGGTGCGTACTGGCGTTGACAGAACCGGGCGATTGGATTCTTGATCCCTATGCTGGCGTAGGGTCGGCCCTGCTGGCAGGCTTGATGCACGGGCGGAGGGTGATGGGCTGCGAGTTGATGCCGGAGTACGTGACAGAGGCAAAGCGCCGCATCGACCAGCTTTACACCGGGACGCTGAAGGTCAGGCCATTGGGGCGGCCGATACATGAGCCATCGGGGCGGGAGAAGGTGTCACGGCGACCGCTTGAATGGCAGGAAGGGGGGGAGGGAGACTAATGATCATAGCAGGCCGGTACTCGTTCAAGCGCGGCATTGAGGAGATTGAAGTACGGTGCCCCGGGCTACTGCGGGAGATCGAGGCGGTGATTGCCGAGGTGGATAGCAGCGAGCACTTCACCAAGGTAAGCAAAGAGAAGACCATGCCCGGAAAGGTCTTGTACTCGCCAACGTCGCTCAATAAGGCGTTTACAAGAGGGTTTCAGGCTCATGGATGGCGGCCGGTGAAAGTGCCGTGCGAGTACCCGACCGATTGCTACGTGGATGGATACCGTCCTCCAGCGGGGCCCATAACCAAACGGCGTCGTTCGCGGCCTGGCGAGTTCCGAGAAATGGATTTTGTCAAGGACAAGTTCGGGGTTGAGGTCCAATTGGGAAAGTACTCTTTCATGGTCTATAACGTGTGCGCCAAGATGACCATCTTCCACAAGCTCGGCTACATTGATGTGGGCGTGGAGATAGTGCCGGTCAAGGAGTTCGCCGAGCATATGTCTAGCGGCGTTTCTTTCTTCGAACAGATGGTGTGGGACCTGGAACAGCGGGGCTGCGCGGATATAGATATCCCTGTCATTATCCTTGGGGTGAACGCTGAGGGAGCGCACCTGGCCCAGCCCGCCGTCAGCCTCTAGCCGTCTACTGCATCAAGTATATTATTGCTCTTCGAATTGCGCGTCGTCAGCGTTGGTATAATAGTCGCGCGTTGCGATGGGTTGCAGGAGATCTTCAATGAACTGGGGCGCGGCTCCTCCTACGGTATGTCGACGACGCACATGAGCAAACTGCTGCCGAAACTCGAAGGCGGTGGCGGTGGCGGATGCCCGGTGCTTGTTCTTGGGATAAGGAAGTCACTGTACAGGGAAGACCTATGACCCTTGAGAACGACTACATAGTCAGGGAATCGGCTGCGCGCAGCCTGCTATCATTCAACCCATCGTGCTTTGGCACCATATTGGCTGATCCGCCCTGGCAGTTTGCCAATCGCACGGGCAAGATGGTGCCTGAACACAAGCGTCTGATGCGATACCGCACCATGCCTCTTGACGAAATCATGGAGATGCCGGTCGCGCGTATAGCCAAGCCTGACGGACATCTGTACCTCTGGGTGCCCAATGCCCTCTTACGCGAAGGCCTTGAAGTCATGAGCCGATGGGGGTTCACATACAAGACAAACATCGTCTGGTACAAGATCCGCCGGGACGGAGGTCCGGACGGCAGAGGTGTAGGTTTCTATTTCCGTAATGTCACAGAACTTGTTCTTTTTGGGGTTCGCAGGAACCTGCGGACGTCTCAGGCCGGTCGTCGCCAGGTGAACTTGATCGCTAGCCGGAAGCGAGAGCATTCCCGCAAGCCGGATGAACTCTATGAAATCATAGAGGCCTGTAGCCCCGGGCCTTATCTCGAGCTGTTCGCCAGGCACCCCCGGGCCGGATGGCACCAGTGGGGGGACGAGCTACTGGAGACGCCGCAGGACATAGAGGCACAGCCGCGTCTACCGCACATGGCGGGTGTCAGTTACTGACTGCTGTTGAACGGCGGGTCGAGGTAAACCAGGTCCACCGACTCGTCGGCGATGTAGCGGCGCAGGATGTCGAGGTTATCGCCGTAGTAGAGAAGGTTCTCGGGCATGGTGGCACCTCGCGGGGCTAACATGTCTTACGGATAAGATCCTTCGCTGCGCTCACGATGACATCCTGCGGGGGCGCACAAGACCCCGGCCATCTCGACCGGGCGCGGCTTCGCTGAAGCCGCGAACTCTCGCGGGGTCGGGTGACCCCGCGCCCAGAACCCCACGGGGTCGGCCCTTCGACCTGCTCAGGATGAACGACCCCGCGCCCGAGGGCATGCAATCGGCGTTAATCTGCGTTCATCCGCGGCGAGACTTTGTTGTTCGCAGGCGAGACGCCTGCGCCACCATGTAGGGGCGGTTCGCTAACCGCCCCTATCTCCTGCGTTCTCTGCGCTTGCCCTGAGCAGTCAGCAGTCGGCGGGGATAGGAATCCCCGCCCTACAATTCGCAGGTTGGGAACCTGCGCCGCCATCAGCCTCTCTCTGCGTTCTCTGTGCTTGCCCGCCATAGCCGCGTATCGAGGGCGACGGCGGGTGCTCTGTGGTTCCAATCCCTCCAGGGATCACAGGCGAGGGCGCCTGTGCTACATTGAAACCACACGGCCCGG
>Ga0315289_10000619_pt1 | contig 54408 bp, 43 predicted proteins | sample YL17G11_40_MG_FD_203452 | JGI IMG/M metagenome (GOLD analysis project Ga0315289, IMG submission 203452) | Sediment microbial communities from Yellowstone Lake, YNP, Wyoming, USA - YL17G11_40 | ecosystem: Environmental > Aquatic > Freshwater > Lake > Sediment | place: USA: Wyoming | collected...
CGACGATCGCGGGTTTCTTCGTGTGCCAGTCCGTCCGGGCTTCGTACATCCGGGCAATCCGCAGCAGCTTCTCTTCGCTGAAGGCGGGCGTCATAATCTGCAGCCCGATGGGCAGGCCGGCCTCGTCGAACCCGCACGGAATGCTGATTCCCGGAATGCCCGCCAGGTTCACGGCGATGGTGTAGATATCCGACAGGTACATCTTCAGCGGGTCGTCCATCTTCTCGCCGAGCCGGAAGGCCGTGGTCGGCGCTACCGGCATCATAATGCAATCGCAGCGCTCGAACGCCCGGACGAAATCGCCGCGAATCAGGTTTCTCACCTTCAGGGCCTTGAGGTAGTAGGCATCGTAGTAGCCGCTCGACAGTGCGTAGGTCCCGAGCATGATCCGCCGCTTGACCTCTTTTCCGAAGGCATCCTCGCGCGACTTGGTATAGACTTCGATATAGTCGGTTGCGTTCTTGCTCCGGTAGCCGTAATGGACGCCGTCATAGCGGGCAAGGTTGCTGGAGGCCTCGGCGGTCGCAACGACGTAGTAGGCGGCTATCGCGTAGTCCAGGTGCGGCATATCCACCTCGATGACCTCCGCGCCGGCGTCACGATAGCTCGCGACGGCCTGATCGATCACCTTGCGGACCGCCGGCTCGGCACCCGCGTTGAAGGTGGAAGCGACGCCAATCCTGAGTTTCTCGACCGGCTCATCGAGCTTCCCGAGGTAGTCGCCCACGGGCGCGAGCCGCTCATCCACACTGGTACTGTCGGCCGGGTCGTGTCCGGCAATGGTCTGGAGCAGCAGTGCCGTGTCGGCCACTGTTCGCGTGACGGGCCCGATCTGGTCCAGGCTGGAGCCGTATGCAACCAGGCCGTAGCGAGAGACGCGTCCATACGTCGGTTTGAGCCCGACTACTCCGCAGAAGCTGGCCGGCAGGCGGATGGAGCCGCCCGTGTCCGAGCCCAAGGCGGCAAAGCACATCCGGGTCGCCACCGCCGCGGTCGAGCCGCCGCTGCTTCCACCCGGCACACGCGACGGGTCCCACGGGTTAACGGTCCTTTTCAGACCCGAGTTCTCCGTGCTCGAGCCCATCGCAAACTCGTCCATATTGGTTTTGCCAACGATCACGGCATCGGCGGCGCGGAGCTTGCGGATCACCGTGGCATCGTAGGGCGAGTGGAAATTCTCCAGGATGCGCGAGGCGCAGGTCGTTGTCCCGAAGCTCGTGCACAGGACGTCTTTGACCGCGATCGGGACCCCTGCCAGTGGTCCGACCGGCGCGCCGCCGGCGATGCGCCGATCGACCTCTTTCGCGGCCTGCAGGGCCTCATCGCGAAATACCGACAGGTACGCGCCGATAATCGAATCGAGGCGTGCGATTCGATCCAGGATCGTCTCGGTGGCCTCCACGCTGCTGATCTGCCGGGCGACGATCCGGTCCCGCAATTCTATCGCTGTCAGATCTTCTATCGGCATGCTCGACGCTACTTCTTTTCCTCGTTTCTGCGATGGCTCAGAAACCAGTCGTAGAGCTTGGGATTATTGTACGTCTCGGTCCAGGAATCGTGCTCCGCTTCCGGATAGACGGTCAGTTGCGCGTCGCCGCCCGTCCGTTTGAGAGCCTCGATCATCTCCGTCGATTCCCGCAGGGGGACCACCGGGTCTTTCGCCCCATGAAAGGCCCAGACCGGGACGTTCTTGAGCCGGTACGTTAGGTACCACTCGCCGCCGCCGCAGATGGGTGCAATGGCAGCGAATCGCTCCGGATACCGACAGGCCAGGGTCCAGGTCCCGAATCCGCCCATGCTCAGACCCGTCAGGTACACCCGATCGGGGTCCACGGCGTACTTCGATTGCACCTCATCCAACAACGCCGCGAGCGAGTCGGTCATCTCCGTCCACCAGGCATTGGCCGGACACTGCGGCGAGACGATGATGAATGGGAAATCCCGGCCCTGCTCGATCAGCTTGGGCGGGCCGTGCTTTTTGACCAGGTTGATATCGTCGCCCCGCTCGCCGGCCCCGTGCAGAAACAGCAGCAACGGCCACTTCTGCTCCTTCTTCTCGCCGTAGCCTTTGGGCAGATACAGCAGGTATCTCAAGCTCACCTTCTTCGTGATTTCTTTCTCAAACATCTGCTCGCTTTGCCCCCCATTTGCAGATTTCTTCTCGGCCGCCATGCTCCGCCCCGATATGCAATAGATGCCCAGAAAAACCAACGCCAGACACACCAGCCTGAAGATTCTCATGCCTGCTATCTCCTACCTGCCGCACCCGTTTGCCACACCGGGCTTGTACCCTACGCGGAACTATCGTCGAGGATTTTGGGAACGATGAAAAAGGACCCGTCTTGCTGCGGCGCGTTGGCCAGAGTCTTCTCCGTTCCCAGCGACTCGTGCACCTCATCCGTTCGGAAGACATTGGTGATGGGCAGACAATGCGCCAGCGGCTCTACGTCCGTGGTATCGAGCTCGTTCATTTTCTCAACGTACTCGAGGATGGCTCCCAACTGCCCGGTGAACTCCTCGACCTCCGCGTCCGTCAACTCCAGCCGTGCCAGCTTGGCAACCTTCCGAACCTGTTCCGCGCTGATCTTCTGCTGCATACGCCCAACCTAAAGAAAAAGCGAGGCTCCACTGCGCCCCGCTGGGAAAGGACGACCGTCGGAACACCCGCCGTTAGCTGGCTTGCTGCGGCTGCGTGGCGGGCTTGTAGTTGCGCTTCACAGGCTTTTGGACCAGACCCATATGAATGGCTTTGGCGGAGACCCGAATCCGGCAGACCTTGCCGTCCACGACCGCGTGGACCTTCTGGATGTTCGGCTTGAACTTCCTTCGGGTTACGCCGGTCACCTTCTTACCGACACCGCCGAGCCGCTTGGCCTTGCCACGCCGGGTAATCGCATTCCCGAAGCGCACTCTCTTGCCCGTAAAATAACACTCTCTCGACATAAACTACTCCTGCACTATTCCTGCAACGATTCATCGCTCTTGTCGTGCCATGTTAGACCCGCCACCCCTGCGAGGCGCGGAACCGGTATTCTAACGCATCACCGGGATTTTGCAACAACTACCCGCCATAAACACTGAAAATTGTGCTATCCAAGCCATATAGAGGGCTTTAGGGGCTGTGTAAGCCGGTCGATATACCCTATAATGGCAGGATTGCCCGTCTGGTCCATGGACAAACCGGCTACCTGCATGGTTGGAAGAACGGCATGAACATCCTGGGGATTTCGGCATTCTATCACGATAGCGCCGCGGCACTGGTGCGGGATGGAGAGATACTTGCGGCGGCCCAGGAGGAGCGGTTCACACGGGTCAAGCACGACAGCCGGTTCCCATCCCACGCCGTGGAATACTGCCTGCAGGCCGGCGGTTTGACACCCGAGAAGCTCGACTACGTGGTGTTCTATGAGAAGCCCCTGCTCAAGTTCGAGCGGCTCCTCGAAACCTATCTGGCCTGCGCTCCCCGGGGATTTCGCCAGTTTCTGGCGGGCATGCCCGTCTGGCTGCGGCAGAAGTTGCACCTGCCCCGGGAGATGGACCGGGCCCTGCTGCACGGGTACAAAGGCCGCTATATCTTCACGGAGCACCATGAGTCGCACGCCGCGAGTGCGTTCTTTCCTTCGCCCTTCGAGGAGGCAGCGATCCTCACGATGGACGGCGTCGGGGAATGGGCCACCGCCAGCCTCGGCGTCGGCCGGGGCAACCGGGTCCAACTGAGCCATGAATTGCACTTTCCGCACTCGCTCGGCCTGCTCTATTCGGCCTTCACGTACTTCACGGGGTTCCGGGTCAACTCCGGCGAGTACAAGATGATGGGATTGGCCCCCTACGGCGAGCCGAAATACTATGATCTGATTCTGGAGAAGCTGCTGGACCTCAAGCCGGACGGCTCGTTTCGGCTGAACATGGCCTGCTTCGGCTACTGTCAAACAATGGTCATGACGAATCGCAGATTCGAGAGGCTCTTTGGCGGTCCGCCGCGAACGCCCGAGGTCCCGCTGACGCAGAGGGAAATGGACATGGCGGCGTCCATCCAGGCGGTCACCGAGGAGATCATGTTGCGCGCCGTCCGGCACGTCTACAACGAGACGGAGATGAAGAACCTCACGCTGGCCGGTGGTGTGGCTTTGAATTGCGTCGCCAACGGACGAATCCTGCGCGAGACGCCATTCGAGAACATCTGGATCCAGCCGGCGGCCGGTGACGCGGGCGGAGCGTTGGGTGCGGCCCTGTTCGTCTGGCACCAGCTTCTGGACAACCAGCGATGCATAGACGGGCGGGACAAACAGCAAGCTTCCCTGCTGGGGCCGGCATACGCCGACGCACAGATTCGGCAGTTCCTGGACGCGGCGGGTGCCCAATACCACGTACACGATGAGCCGGCACTAATCGCGAGGGTGGCCGAGTTGATTGATGAGGGCAAGGTCATCGGATGGTTCCAGGGTCGGATGGAGTTCGGGCCGCGGGCGCTGGGCGGCCGCAGCATCATCGGTGACGCACGCAGCCAGGAAATGCAGTCGGTCATGAACCTCAAGACCAAGTTCCGCGAGTCCTTCCGCCCGTTCGCACCCTGCGTGCTCCGCGAGGACGTGGCCGAGTACTTCGAGACCCGCCCGCAGGAGGACAGCCCCTACATGCTGCTCGTAGCCGCGGTCCGACCGGAGAAACGTCTGAATTCGCAGGCCGGCTCGCAGTCGTTGCAGGGGCTCGACAAGCTGAAGGTCAAGCGCAGTATCGTGCCGGCCATTACCCACGTGGATTACTCCGCGCGGATTCAGACGGTGGATGCCGAGCGTCACCCGAGGCTGCACAAGCTCCTCACGGCCTTCAAACGGAAGACCGGCTGCCCGGTAATTATCAACACCAGCTTCAACATTCGCGGCGAGCCCATCGTCTGCTCGCCCGAGGACGCCTACCGATGCTTCATGGCCACGAACATGGATGTGCTGGTACTGGAGAATCAAATCCTGTATAAACACGAGCAGCCCCAGGCGAAACAGCATGAGATCGATGCCTACAAGGCCCGGTTTGAGCTGGACTGAGGTGACGCAGAATGAGCTGTCAGACCGCAACAGTTTGTCATCCTGAGCCGAAGGCGAAGGATCTGGCCCACGTGCGAGAGGTTTCTCACATTCGCAGCCCAGATCCTTCACTCCACTACGCTCCGTTCAGGATGACAAACCGCGAGCCAGGGTTGGTGCGTGTGGAGAGTAAGGGGGAGACGCTCACATGTCCCTGATGGAATTTCAGTGGCATCCGAATCAAAGGCAGTTGCGGGTGTTCGGCGTTGCCGGCCTGGCGGCCTTATCGGTCGCGGCGCTGGTGCTCCATCTGGTCTGGGGAGTAGCGCTGCCCTGGGCCGTTGGGGTATTCGCGATGGGAGCGGCGCTTTTCCTGTGCAGCCGGATCTCACCCGGGGCAACGAGAATCCTTTATCTGGGTTTGACGATAGCGGCAATGCCTCTCGGTCTGGCGGTCAGCTTCATCTTACTGGCTGCATTCTACTTCCTGCTCGTCACCCCCGTGGCTGTCATTTTCAAGCTCATCGGCCGTGACGCTCTCTGTCGCAAATTCGACACAACAGCCGCGAGCTACTGGGTGCCTCACAGGCCGAGTGAGAATCTGGAACGCTACTTCCACCAGTTCTAACACACAGGGGACAAGCCCAATGCAATCTCGAGACAACAAGACAAGCAGCTTCGATGACCTGGCCCGGCAGAAGCGCACGCCCCTGACCCTGGAGTTCTGGTATTTCCTCAAGCACAACAAGAAGTGGTGGCTCCTGCCGATTCTCGTGGTGCTTTTGATTCTGTGCCTGCTGGTGCTGTTAGGCGGCTCCGGAGCGGCCGTGTTCCTGTATCCGCTCTTTTGAGCGGTCCGCCTTCATGACGTGACCGGTCTGCGTCGGACCCATCCAAGTGCACGACGCAGCTTGACATATGGGCGACAGAACTCTATCCTGAGAAGAGTGTATCCGTGCCTCGACCCATCCGACGCGGCAGGTGCTGTGCACACTTGTTTGAACTACGGGTCCAGAGCCGCACGAACACGAGAGCTGCCGAGGCCCCTTTTGGGATGGACTCGCTTATGCCAGGGACTACAATCCGCGTAATTGGGCAGAACCTCGCACGCACTGTACTCATGCTGGTGCTGCTCGGATTGGGCGCGTGTAACAGCAATCTTCCCGAAAAGCCTCCGGCGGCGCCGGCGAACCCTGTCCCCGCACCGACGCAGCCGGCCCAGACGCAAAATCTTGCGTCTCTACTGGGCGAATTCAATCGCGGGGCCGCCCTGCTCGAACAATACAAGTATACGGAAGCCGCGAAGGCATTCGAGCAAGTCCTGGCCGCCGCGCCGAACTGGTCCGCCGCCCGGTTCAACCTGGGTCTGGCCCGGCTCAACATGCAGGAGGAGGCGGGCGCGAAGGAGAACCTGGAACAGGCGCGGGAAGCCTTCGAGTCCGTGCTGACCAAGGACCCGAATCATCTGCACGCCAGGTTCTGCCTGGGGCTTTACTACCAGCACACGGGCGACAACACCAAAGCAGCCGAGTGTTTTCGCCTCGTCCACGAAGCGGACCCGAACGATTCTTATGTCGCCTACAAATACGCGGAAACCTTGATCGCCCTGGACCAGAAAGAGCAGGCCACAGAAATCCTGGAGAGAATCATCAAGCTCGATCCGGGCTTTGTCTCCGCGGTCTATCGGCTGGCCACGCTGTACCAGCGCGGCGGCGAGCGGGAGAAGGCGACGAGCCTGTTCGCACGATTCCGCGAGCTCAAGGATGCGGAGCTGACCGGAGGCAGCTTCACGGTCCTCAATGCCTACGGCACAGTAGGCAAATACTACATGGCCATCGGGCCGGACAACCTGCCGATTCAACCACCTACCAGACCCGTGCAGCGTATTCTGTTCTCGCCTGAACTCAAACGTCTGCCGGCCAAGACTTCCGCATGGACTGCCGGTAGCGTCGCGGTGAATCTGCCCGGGGTGGCGGCGGGCGACGTGGACGGCGACGGCGATATCGACCTGTGCCTGACGGGCCTCGACGAAAACGGTACGACGTCGATCTGGCTCAATAATGGGTCCGGCGCGTTCAGCAAGGGTCAGGTCCTGACAACGCGTGGGACCTGCCCGGCTTTGGGCGACGTGGACAACGACGGTGACCTGGACCTTTGGCTCGGTCGCGCCGGGCCGGATATGTACTTCGCGAACGACGGCAAGGGGAGCTTCGAGGCCAGCCCGTTGAAGGGAATCCGCGACAGCAATGATGCCACGCCCAATGCCCGGCTGATCGATGTTGACAGCGACGGTGACCTGGACCTCGTTGCCTTTCACCTCAAAGAGGGGACGATCCCGGCGACGAGCCCCTCACAAGCCCGGCCCACCGGCATCTACAATAATAATCGCGACGGCTCATTCGCCGACATCGCGGAGAAGCTTGGCCTTGCCTTTGCCACGACGCCCGTCGCCGCGGCCGTTTGCGATGATTTCGACAACGACCGCGACCTGGACTTTGTCATCTTTCCGCAAGGTGCCCCGCCCATCGGCTGGGTCAACGATCGCGTATGGAAATACCACATCCTGGACGCGAGCCAGATGGGGCTGGCCGTCCCGTTAGAGGGTGTTTTAGGAGCGACGACGGGTGACGTAGACAACGACGGCGACCGCGACCTGCTCGTGTTCACGACCGGAGGCGTGCATCTGTTTCTCAACGAAGGGAACTTCCACTTCCAGCACGACGAGGCGTTCGCTCGCACCTGCGGCCGAATCGGCGCTTCGGGCGGGCAGTTCGCCGACATGGACAACGACGGCGATCTGGACATCGTCGTAGCGGACGCCCTGCGGCCGGACAATACGCGAGGTCCGGCCCTGCTCATCAACGACTGGCCGAAGCACGGCTTCGTAAGGGCCGAGCAGGCGGACCCGGGAAATCTGCTTTCAAGCATCACCTTCAGCGGCTACGCGAGCTGCATCGCCTCCGACTTCACGGGCGACGGGAAAGTGGACCTCCTCCTCGTCCCGGCCGGCACCGAGCCCTTCCTCGTGGAGAATGCTACGTCCGGCGGCCACTGGATTCAGATCGACCTGCAAGGAACCCAGGGACAGGACGGCAAGTCACGGTCGAACAACTCGGCGATTGGGGCCCGCGTGGACATCAAGGCGGGCATGATTTCTCAGCAGTACGTCGTGGGCGTTCCCTCGGGGCCGGTGGCGTCGCCGCCTTTGAGGATTCACGCCGGCTTGGGCGCAAACAGTACCGTGGATTGGCTGCGGATCACTTGGCCGGACGCCGTGCTGCAAGCCGAGCTGGAGCTGCCCGCCGACCAGAGGACGACAATTACCGAGGTGCAGCGAAAGGTCTCCTCCTGTCCTCATCTGTTCGCGTGGGATGGAACACATTACGAGTTTGTCTCGGACTTCGGCGGGATGGGCGGCCTAGCGTATCTCATCGGCGCCGGCACGTACTCCCCGCCGGATGCGACGGAGTACGTTCCCGTGCCCAACCTGAAGCCCCGCAACGGCGAGTATATCCTCCAGGTCGTGGAGCCGCTTGAGGAGATCGTGTACGTGGATCAGGTGGAGCTCATGGCCGTCGATCATCCCGAAGGCACGATGGTCTACCCGAACGAGATGATGGCCGTCAACGGACCGCCGCCCGACTTCGAGCTGTTCTGCGTAAAGGAGAGGATCGAGCCTGTCCGCGCGGTCGACCATCGCGGCGTCGATGTGACCGATGACCTGCGGCGGGCCGACCGCATCTGTGCCGGGCCGACCGAACTGGACCGGCGCTTCGTCGGCTATGCCAAAGATCATTTCGTGGAGCTCGATTTCGGCGACAGGCTGCAATCCCTGCCGGCCGGAGCACGTCTCGTGCTTTTCCTTGCAGGATGGGTCGAGTACAGTTATTCCTCGACCAACTTTGCTGCCAGTCAGGCGGAGCTGCGCCTCCGGGCTCCAAGCATCTGGGTCTATCGGGATGGCGTGTGGGTCGAGCTGTCCCATGAGGTCGGATATCCCGCCGGCATTCGGCATACGATGACACTCGATGTCACCGGCAAACTGCTGCCGGGCGACCGCCGGATGCGCGTCACAAGCAACATGGAGCTTTATTGGGACCAGATTTTCCTGGCGCCTGTTTCGTCCGATGCGCCGCTGCGCGTGCAATCCATCCAATTGAGCGCCGCCGATCTTCATTTTCTCGGCTATCCGCGGGAGTATTCGCCGGACGGCCGCCAGCCCAACCTCCTCGACTACGGCCAAGTGGACCGGGCGATTCCCTGGAAGACGATGCGAGGCGACTATACGCGGTACGGAGAGGTCACGGAGCTTTTGCACCGCAGCGACGACTGTTACGTTATTATGGGTCGCGGCGAGGAAGTGACGCTGCGTTTCTCCGCCGGCAGACTGAGTCCGGAGCCAAAGGGCTACGTCCGCTCGTTCATCCTCAAGACCGACAGCTACTGCAAGGACATGGACCTCTACACGGCCTATCCGGACACCGTCGAGCCGCTGCCCTTCCACGGCATGAGCGGATATCCCTACGGGCCGGACCAGCAGTACCCCAACGACAAACAGCACCAGGAGTACCGAGTGAAATTCAATACCCGGACCATCCGGTAAGCCGATAATAGATCATAGCAAAGCGTTCTGGTTGGAGTTGATCGCGATGACGACGCACCGCAGATCGAGAGTGAAACCTCCCGGCCGGGCCGGGCCGGCGAAGGCTCCTGATGCCCCTGCCGCACCCCGCCGCCGGAGATGGGTGATTGCCGCAGGCCTGTTCGCTGTTGCGGCAGTTGGCGGGACCCTCGTTCTTGTCGGGATATCTCGCCCGGACCAAGCACCACCCGCCCGGACCACGCCGATCGCACCACAGCCCGAGCCGACCTCAAGCCAGGCCAGTCCCAAGAAAGCTGAGCCTACCCCCGAAGAGAAAGCCGCAGCCTTGAAGGAGCAGGAGCTCCGCCTCGCCGAACAGCTTATCCAGGAGTTCCCGGACAGCGAGGAGCCGCTGGTTCTGCTCGGCGACGTCCACCGCCGGCGCGGCAACATCGACCAATCCGTCGGCCTCTGGGAGAAAGCCCTTCAGAAGAATCCCAATCGAAGCGATGTTTACGATCGACTCGCCAAGTTAGCCTACGAGACCGATGAGTACGAAAAAGCCATCGGGCTGTGGCGCAAAGCCTTGGAGATCGACCCGGCGATGCCACGCGCCCACGCGGATATCGCCAAGGCATTGATGGCATTGGGGAGATACGAAGAGAGCATTCCGGAGATCCGGGAGGAGATCAGACTCTCCCCCGAGACGGCTGGTTGCTATTGTCTTCTCGGCCAGGCGTGCCAGCATTGCCAGTGTTACGAGGAGGCCAGGCAGAGCTATGAAAAAGCCGTGGAGCTTCAGCCCAACTACACCAATGTCCACTATGGGCTATACACTCTTTATACCCGGCTCAAAGACTCCGACAAGGCGCAACAACACCTTGCCGAGTTCAAGAAATGCAAGGAAAGGGACGATCAGGAGGTCCGGCGCCGAGATCGAGCTCGGACGGACGTGAATCTCTTTTCGAAGGGCCTGGCACGCGTGTGTGCCGGGGCGCACGAGCTGTACCGAAAGGCCGGCGACGGGGCGAAAATGGAAGCGATGCTCAGGCAGGCGGTCGATCTGGACCCGAATAACATCCCGAGTATAGAGAAGCTCGTCGCTGTGTACCGGGTCACGAACCGGATTCCGGAGGCCCTGGCTCTGTGTCGGAGGATCGAGCGGATCGACCCCAACAACACGCCGTGCCAATTGAATATCGCCAGGCTGTCAACTCTGTTGCGTCGATTCGAGGACGCGGAGAAAGCGATCCAGAAGGTCATCGCCCTGCTGCCGGACCACTATTCGGGCTACCAGGAGCTGGCCCGGCTCTATCTGATGAGCAACGCGAATCTGCCGCGGGCGAGGGAGCTGGCGCAAAAAGCGGTCGAGCTGGAGCCCAGGGCCGACAACTACTTCGTTTTGGGTTGGGCCTGCGACGTCAACGGCGATCCGGGCAGCGCGATGGTCGCCATAGAGAAAGCGATGGCCCTGGCCCCGGATAATCCGCAATACGCGCAGGTCTATCAGCAAATCAAGAAGAAAGCAGCATCCAAGTCACCGACGCCGGATAATTGATCGCCACCCAAGGATTCTCGCTATGAGATTATCCATTATCAGTTATCAGCTATCAGTCCTGGTCGCCGTGTCGTGTGTGGCGGCCCCTGAGAAGCCGAAAAGCACGATTCTTCTGAAAGACGTCACCAAAGAAACCGGCATCGGCTTCGTGCACGCCGACGGCTCCAGCGGGCAATACTATATCGTCGAGACCGTCGCCTCGGGCCTGGCGCTCTTCGATTACGACAACGATGGGGACATCGACATCTACTTTCTCAGCGGCGGTGCTCTGAAAGGCACTCACTACAAGACGCGACCGCGATGCAGGCTGTACCGCAACGATGGGAACTGGAAGTTCACGGATGTGACCAAACGAAGCGGCCTCGGCAACACCGGTCATGCCCTGGGTGTAGCCGTCGGCGACTACAATAACGACGGCTATCAGGACGTGTACGTAACCAATTGGGGCCCTAATGTCCTGTATCGAAACAACGGCAACGGTACGTTCACGGACGTGACGAAGCAGGCCGGCGTCGCGGACGGCAACCAGGTCGGCGCCGGCGCCAACTTCCTGGACATCGACGGGGACGGCGATTTGGACCTGTTCGTCTCCCATTACGTCGATTTCACGTACGCGAAGCACGTCCCTACCGTCGTCAGCGGCTACACGATTTATGTCGGGCCGCGGGCTTACCAGCCGACGGCGGACACCCTCTTTCGCAACAACGGGGACGGGACCTTCACGGATATCAGCGTCGAGTCCGGCATTGCCTCGAAAAAAGGGACCGGCATGGGGACCGTCTGCCTGGATTATGACAACGATGGCGACACGGACATCTACGTTGCCAACGACATGATGCCGAACTTCCTCTGGCGGAACGACGGGCACGGGAAGTTCGAAGAGGTCGGCACGCTCGCGGGCGCCGCCTACAACGTGCACGGCGACGAGATGGGGAGCATGGGCGTCGGCTGCGGCGACTACAACCATGACGGCCTGCTGGATTTGTACGTCACCGCGTACCAGCAGCAGTTCCCCTCTCTCTACAAGAACCTGGGCGACGGGCTCTTCGAGGACGTGGGATTCAGCAGCGGGGCCTCCGCCGGAATGGGCCACACGGTCCAATGGGGCAACGATTTCGCGGACTTCGATAACGATGGCGACCGCGACCTCTTCGTGGCGCTCGGGCATATGGAAGACAACATCGAGCACTGGGACAAGCGTGCCTCCTACCTGGCGACGAACATCCTGATGATGAACCTCGGCAACGGCAAGTTCGTCGATGTCTCAGACTCCAGCGGCGACGGCCTGTCGGTCAAGCTCAGCAGCCGGGCCGTGGGGCTCGATGACCTGGACAACGACGGCGACGTGGATGTCGTGGTCCTGAACTCCCGCCGCGAGCCGACTATCATGAGGAATGACTCCCCGAACCAGGGTCATTGGCTTCAGGTGAGGCTGCGCGGCACGAAGACCAACCGTGACGGCGTGGGCGCTCACGTCACAGTGTTCGCCGGCGACCTCAAACTCTTAGACGAGGTCCACAGCGGTCGCGGGTACCAGAGCCAGTACGGAACGCGCCTCTATTTCGGCCTGGGCAGCCGCACGAAAATCGATCGTATCGAGGTCTCCTGGATCGGCGGCGGAACCGACGTCTTCCAGGATATCGCGGTCGACCAGCTTGTCACGCTCACCGAAGGCGGAACGGAGAAAACACAGAAATAGCACAGCCGGCGTGTATCCGCTCCATCGCGTGTCCTGCTGAACGGAACGAAGTCCGTCATGGCCTTCGGCCCACCACAAGAGGACAAGAACATGTGAGCGGCCTGTCATGTCGAGCGGAGCGCGGCGCGGCCTCCGGCCGCAACCAAAAATGCTTGCTAAAAGAACAAGATGTTGCGCCTTTGCAGCGCAGCGCAGTCGAGACATCTGGCCTCGAACCTGGCGTGGCGTCCATTCGCGGCCAGATTTCTCCGCGCGGCCTTCGGCCTTGGTCGAAATGACAAGACAAGACCTCTGCGCTTGCGAAATCCTCAGAAGGAAGCCGTATCATTCGTTGATCAGGTCCTTGCCTGGCGGTTCAGAGATGGACCCTTCCCGCCTGAGGGTTTCCGCGACGCTTGTGACAGGATTGTCGTCTTTCGGTGCGAACGGTGCGACCTGTCCGTTCCGGATCGTGCAGAGCTGCACAGGAGCATGGTTGGCTCCCGGGGCATCCCAGGCAATCGTGCCGGACACGCCCTCCCATGGTGAAATCGGGGACCCAAGCTCCCGGACGGCATCCCGTATCCGCGCGCGGTTGAGCCCGCCCCGGCGTATGGCGGCCACGAGCAGATTGACGGCGTCGTAGGTGTGAGCGGCAAGGCAGTCCGGATTGGTGCCGAACCGCTGTTTGAAGCGCTCCTCAAACGCGGCCGATCTCGCCGACGGCACATAGGAGCACGGGAAGATGATTCCCTCGGCGGCACTGCCGGCCCCGCCGGCAAATGCTCGCTCGGCCATCGACGGCCCGCCGAAGATGCTCCCCCTATAGCCGCTGTCTCTCAGGGAGCGGACGAGCCGTGCGCTGGGCTGGGCACGGGCGACGAGAACCACGGCGTTGATCTGACTGAAGCGGATTTTCTCCACAAGATCCTTCCACTCACCCTCGACGAGATTGAACTCGTAGTGATATGCACAAACAGGGATACAAGATTTTGCGTTTCTGCCGGCCGTCAGGGCCTTTTCGAGCTCAACCGTGAAGAGGTGCGAGTCGTGGTCGACGGCCGAAGCCAGGACAAAAGGATTCTTCCCAAGTCTCGACGCCAGTCCTTCGCCCAGTGCTTTCGCCTGGATGTGGTCCTGTGGTGTGCAGGAGAAGACCCAGGGCACGTTGATGAGGTTGACCGTCTTGTCGGTGCTTACAGGGTTCAGCAGGGTCAATCCCGCCTTCGTGACGACCTGCTCCGCCAGATGGGTGGAAGGACCGTCGACGCCGCCGATCACGGCCCAAACCTTGTCCACAAACACCAACCGGGTGAGGTCTTTGACCCCGGAGCCCCAGGGGTTATCCGACCACGCCGGCAGGAGGCGAAACGGCAGGCTCCTGTATCCGCCGGCCTCGTTGGCCTGCTCGACAGCCAGACATGCGGCACGCCACATGTCGCGGAATTGCGGATGGCGGATGGCGGATTGCGGATGAGCGCCGCTCGTTTGTTCCAATCCGGAATCGTCGGGCGGGCCGAAGTACCCGATAAGAACTTCCTTCACATCGGGCGGGGCCGTCTCCTCGCGACCCGGGCCTGCATAGTTCGGCTCCCGGGAGCGAAGGTCAAAGAAAGGCCTGGATGAGCGACTCTCGGGAACGGGCGAGCCTTTGGCGCACCCCGCCAGCAACAACACCGCGAGCACTCCTGCTGCATGAGACAACACAGACACCGCACGTGATCCTAATTGCCGGTCTGCGACGCGGGCGCACCACCGGCGCCGGCCGCCACCGGGCCTCTGCTGACCCTGTCCCGCGGCGGAATATACCCGCGTGGGATCTTCAAATCTTCGCGGGAGTAGTAAACCCATTTGCCGCCCTCGCACCTGGCCAGGTACACTTCTCCGATATCATCCAGACACGCACCGAACACGATATCACCCGTCGCGCCCTTCCACGGCGTGGTCCGGGTCGCCAGCACGTCCCGGATTCTGGCGCGGTTCAGGCCCGCCGCCTCGATCGCCCAGATGACCATGTTCATACCGTCATAGGCATGAGCGGCGTAAGTCTCGGGCTCCTCGCCGAAGCGTGCGCGGAAATCCTGGCGGAACTGCTCCAGCCGGGCGTCCTTGCCGGTCGGATTCCAGGGGAAGCCGCAAACCACGCCTTCGGCATTGGGGCCGGCCACGTCGATAAACTCCTTCGAGACACAGCGGTCGCAGGCGAGAAACGGCTGCGGCATGCCCATGGCGCGCATCTGGTTGAGAATCGCCGCACCATCTTTGGCGTCACCCCAGTGCACAATCGCATCGAGGTTCTCGTTCTTCAGCCGTTCCAGTTGCAGCGAGAAGTCGGTGGTACCGAGCGCGTACGCCATCTCCAGAACGATCGGATGCTCCAGCCGCCGGCTGCCGTCATTGATCTCCCGAACGCCGAATCGGCCGTAACGATTGCTGGCGCGGACGATTCCCACCCGCTTGTAACCCATCTTCCGGTACATGTAGTCGACCAGCAGATACCCCTGCTGCCGATCGTCGCCGATACAGCGCATCACCCACGGGATATTGGTCTCGATGAAAGTCGGGTCAGTATCGCCGGAGTTCATCATGGGGATCTCGATTTTGAGCCCGACGCGAATCGCGATGTGACTGTTCGCACCGTCGACGGTGCCCAGGATCGCCCAGACGTTGTCCTTGTATGCCAGTTTGACGATCTCATTGCCGGACGAGCCCCACAAACCATTGTCATTGCTGATGACCAACTCGAAGGGGATATGTCTCTTGACGTACCCGCCCCTGGCGTTCGCCTGCTCGATGGCGAGCCTGGTCCCCTGCAGCATTTTGACCCCGAGGACTTCCTCGTGGCTCTTGCCGCCGGTGGCGACGGAGACGGTGGACATGATCGGACCGATGAAGCCGATCCTGACCGTGTTCACGTCCGGCGGCTCGGGAGTCGAGCGGCCGGCGCCGGTGTACTCCATCTGGAGCAGGAAATACTCCTTGTCGGGCTTGACGTGCCGGAATGGCGCGACGTCCTCCGAGGTCCCGGCATAGTTCTCGTCCTTGCGCAGTCCGAGGGCAGGCACCTGATAAGGATTGGCCGCATCGATCCTGGCCAGCGCGGCGGCGGTCTCGGGAGGGACCTCAAAGATGGCCGGTTGCAGATCCTGCGCCTTTTCCTGCCGGCTCGGCGCAGCGCATGACAGGACGATGACCACGAGTGCCGTGAACAGCGGAATTGCGAATCTTCTCATGTTAGTCGTCCTCACCCCCGAATCCCCATTTCCATAACAGCCGCTCTTTCATTTCGCATCATTTTCCCTTGCGGGCAAGCCAAGCCGGGCTTTCTTTGACGCCGGGATAATAGCCGTCGCCGATCGCCCAGCCGAGTCCCTTGCCGGTGGCCACCCAGACATCGTTGCCGTCGATATCCATGCCGATAGTGAAGTTGTGCGGCACGGCCTTTTCCACATCCACCGTATTCAGGAGCTTACCCGCCCGGTAGACCTGGGCCTTGCCCCGCAGGGTGTTCGGATCGCGCGTGTAGGTCACCACGCTTTCCGTGGGGTAATCCGCCACGACGCCGAGGCCCTTGTCCATGGCAAAATAGCACTCGTTGGCGCTGCGGGCCTTGACGTTGTTGGTAAAGTCGCTGGGCAGGCCGGTCTCGCTGGCATAGAAGCCCCGCCAGTGCCGGCCGTCGTAGCGGCTGTTGCCGAAGTAAGTCGACAGCCAAAGGACATCGTCCACGGGACTGACGCCCGTCACAATCACATGAATGAGCCCGTCGTCGCGATAGAGGTCGATCTCCATTTCCCCATCCGGGTCGAGGTAGACTTTCCAGCTCTCGCGTTTCACGTCGAATTCGAGACAGCCGCTGCCCCATACGGCGAGATAGACCTTGCCTTTTCCGTCGTAAGCCGCTCCATAATTCCAGATTTCCTCCATCGGGGCGTTCTTCTCGGTGAAGATGGTCCACTCGTTCGTGACAGTGTTGTACCGGCTGGCGCCCGCCGTGGTCGCAACCCACACGTTGTCGTTTTCGATCGCGATGCCGTAAACGACGTCGTTGACCAGCCCGCTGTTGAGCTGATGCCAGTGGTCGAAGCGCCCGCCGCTCAAACGGGCCAGGCCCCCTCCGAACAAGCCGATCCAGAGGTCGCCCGTCTTCGGGGAGACCTCCAAAGCCGTGACCGCCCGCCAGGGCAGGCCGTCCTTTTCGAGCCAGGTCTTCTCCGCTTTGCCGGTCGCCTTGTCGATCCGCGCCAGACCGTTTTCCGTACCCACCCACACCTTGGGTCCGTCCGCCTTGACGGCGAAGATATGGTCGTTGGGCAGGCCGTCCGCGACGGTGAAGTGCCGCCAGTTGGTGTACACGTAGGGCAGCTTGGTTGCACTGTCGTTCGCGCCCGCGCTGGCGGCGGCAAACCAGAGCAGTGTCAGAGAAGTCCACAAAGAGGCCATACGAACCCTCGTTTCCACCCGCGCCTGTTAGAGCGTTTTCAGGTACTCGATCAGGTCGTTGAGCTGGTCCTTGGTCATGTCGTTCGTGACGCCGTGCTTGTCCTGCGGGTTATAGCGCGTCCAGATTTCCTCCAGCGTATCGGCCATGCCGTTGTGCAAGTACGGAGCCGAGTCGTAGATATTATTCAGGTGCGGCGTGTCAAACTTGCCCTGCCGGTCGTACAGGTACCGTGTGCCGACGTCGTGCAGGCTCTTGTCAGTGTAAAGCGGCGGCGCGTGGCAGGTCACGCAGCGCCCGTTCGGAGGAATCGTTCGGCCGTCGTTGGTCGTCGTACGACGGAACATCTCGCGACCCCGGCGCTGGGCATCCGTGAGCTCCGCCCCCAGCGGCCGGTAGCGGTTTGGAGGTCTGGGAATCGTGCAAATGTAATTGTCCACGGCCGCCAGCTCGTCGGGGGTGAACGGCTGAATCCGCGTGAAGAATACGGCCAGCCGGGGTCCGCACTGGCGGGCCAGGCTCGGGTTCGTCCCCTCCCATTTGAAAGGAGCTGTATCGAGAATCCCCCGCAGCGTGCGGTTATCCACCGGGCTGACGCCGATGCCGTCGGGCTCGGTGTCGTACGTGATGCCGTCGACGTGGCCATCGGGGTGGCAACTGTGGCAGGAAAACTGGCGATGGAAGGTGATGTTGGCGCTGTGAAACACACGCTCGCCATACCGCGTTTTCGTGACGGCCTTGGGTCCTCCAAGCTCAATGCTCCCGACCGCCTTGAATTGTTCGAGATCAATGACGCCGATCGAGTCATCCAGGGAGTTAGCTGTCAGTGCGGTCCGCCCGCCCGGCATCATGATAATCCCGCGCGGGCCACAGCCCGTCGGAATATGAGCGACGATAAACTCCGTCGGTTTGCCCAAGTGGTTGGGCAATACGTGCTGCCGGTCGTAGTCAGAGGCGTTTTGGAGCAGGGACAGCAGCTTCTCGATATCCACGACCGCGATCCGATTGGAGCTGGAGCTGATGACCAGTGCGTACCGTCCGTCCGGCGTAATGACCACGTCCGCCGGGTCCGGAAAGCACAGCCCGGGCTCATCCAGGAGGACTTGATCGACCCGGCCATCCTTCCAGACCACGCCGAGCCCATTCGTGATCGTCCAGCCCTGGAGCAGACGCGTCATAGGAACATTGTTTTTGGTGCGCATCAGCGTGACGAGGGCGAAATCGCCGCTCGGATGCCAGGCGATGCCCTGAATGAGGTTGGCCGCCGGAACCGTAAATCGATCCGTCACCGCCACATTGCGAGTATCGATGACCGCCACCTCGGAGACCAACTGCTCGCGAAACTTGACGAACCGGGAAAACGTGTGGGTGATGTAGATGCGAGAACCGTCCGGGGAGCGCGCCAGCGACCAGGGCCCGCGGCCGGCACTGAGGCGCTTGACCTCCTTCAGCGTGCCCGTATCGATGACGGAAATACTGTCCAGCGACGTGTTCAGCACATACAGGTACTTGCCGAAGGCGTCCGTCAACACACCGTGAGGCTCATCACCCACGTTGATCGTCGCGGCCGTCCGTCGCGCGGCTGTGTCGATCACGGATACGGTGTCATCCAACCGATTGCTCACGTAAGCCCGCGAGCCATCCGGCAGGAACGTCACATCCGTCGGCTGACGACCGACTTCGATCTCCGCGATTCTCGCCCGCGTCCCGGCATCCACCACGACCACTGTATCCGAGGCCTCGCACGCCACGTAGATTTCTTTGCCATTCGGGCTCAGCGCCATGTTCAGCGGTGTTTTATAGCGGGGTCCTTCCTCCACCTTTTCGATTTTGGTCGGGTGCGCGATCTTGGCAAGCGCCTCCGGGTAGTTGAAAGGTTTGCCGTGCGCAACGCGATGGCAGCCCAAGCAAGTTTCCTGTGTGACTTCCTTTAGACCGGCCGCCTTTGCCGCCCGCGCGTCCATCATGACCGCCTCAACCGAATACGCACTACCGGCCCCGTGGCACGCCTCACAACCAACGCCTTCGTATTCCCAATAAGACTTCTGCCCGCCGCCCGCCGGGTCGTGATACGCCGTCGCATGACACTTCAGGCAAGCCGGGCTGGTTTGGGGCGAGCCGGTCACGCCCTCTTTCGCGGCAATGTCAGACGCCTGCCTGGTGGCCAACGTGGCAAAGGCCCGTGCGTGCGCGCTCATGCGCCACTTGCTGAACTGATAGCCCATGGAAGGGCTCGCATGACAGGCCGCACAGTTGTAGACGCCTACGTAGGCAGGTGCGTTGGGCTGTGAGGCAATCGCCGGCAGCTCGGGACGCGGGCTATGAGTCCCGTCTTTGGACGCTGGGTGTGCGATCTGTTTGAGGCCCTGGGCAACGTCCAGCGCGGGCAAGTTATGAACCGCCACGTGAGAGCCCTTCTCCCGGTGGCAGACTAAGCAGTCATTGGCGGTCGGCATCTGCAAGCCGGCAGCCATGGCCTTCTCACGATCCTTCATGACGGATTCATCCATATACTCACTGCCGGGCCCGTGGCATTTCTCGCACTGGACCCCGTCCTGGGTGCGGAAACCTTCATCCTTTTCCCAATCCTCCGCATGAGCGCCGGTCGCATGGCAGCCAAGGCACATCGGGCTCTGCTGCGGCTCCTGCGGAATGCCGCTCAGTCTGGCAATCTCTTTCGACTCGGGCTTAGCAAGGGCGGCGTAAGCCTGGGCGTGCTTGGACAACATCCACAGGCTGCATTGATGCCCCATCCCGGCGCCATCGTGACAGGCGGCACACGCCCGGACTCCCACGTAAATCGGCTGCTTCTTCGCCTTCTCCGCAGCCGGGAGCACGGAGCCACCAGCGATGAACGCGAACGCAATGACAAAGCACAAGCGGCGCATCTTGCGGTCACTCCTTGGATTTCGATGTCTGTGTCACCTTGAGGAACTGATTTACCTTGACGTCGTGCAGGGTCGTAATCGTACGGTCGGGCCAGCGAATCTCGACGGTGTCCACCTTCCCGGCGTTGCCCAAGCCGAAATGGCACCGATGGTCAGCCTGCGACAGGTAGCCTCGCACCGGGATAGCGTCCTGAATCTGCACCAGGGAGCCGGTCTTAACCATCACACGGGCACCGAGGGCACAGCGCTTGCCCCCTGCCAGCATCGGCTCCACCATCAGCCAGTTGCTTTTGTTGCCGCCGTCGTTGCGCAACAATCGCGGGCTGTCATTGAGATTCACAATGAGCAGGTCGAGGTCGCCGTCGTTATCAAAGTCGCCGAAGGTCGCCCCGCGTCCGACGTATTTCTGCTTGAAGTACGGCCCGGACTTGTCGGCGACGTCAACGAAGCGGCCGGTCCCGTCGTTGCGCAACAGCACGTCCTCTTCCGGATACAGATGGTGCGGGTCCCCGTTGGCGACGAACAGGTCGAGCCAGCCGTCATTGTCGTAATCGAAGAGGATGCCGCCCCAGCCGGTGTATTGGCCGCAGACCACAGCGATGCCGGCCTGGGCGGTGCGATCCTCGAAAAACTCCTTGCGATTCATCAGCAGACAGCCGTACCCCATATCGGGAATGAACACGTCCAGCCAGCCGTCCCGGTCCACGTCCCCTATCGCCGGACCCATGGAAGAGACCCCCTGCCCGCCTTCCCCGAATGCCATGCCCCTTTCGAGAGCTTCCTCTGCGAATTTCCCGTTGCCAAGATTCCGGAAGAAATAGTTCTCCATCGCATCGTTGGGAACGTAAATGTCCGGAAAACCGTCATTGTTCAAGTCCGCGACGGTGGCGCTCATGGCCCGCCCCTCCGGCTTGTAGACCCCGGCCTCCCTGGTGATGTCGGTGAACGTTCCGTCTCCGTTGTTGCGATAGAGGACATCCGCCTGGCCATTGTAACTCAGCGGCCCCGGATACCCGGCGGCGGCGTAGAACGAACGGAACTTGCCGCTGTCGTATTGCAGGTAGTTTGCCACGTAGACGTCCAGGTCGCCGTCGTTGTCGTAATCGAACCAGGGCGCCGAAACGCTCCAGGCCGGGCACCCCAACCCGGACTTCTCCGTGACGTCCGTGAACGTTCCATTGCCGTTGTTGTGATAGAGGGTGTTCGGGCCATAGTTGAGAACGTAGAGATCGATATTCCCATCGCCATCGTAATCCGCCGCGGAAACGCCGACGCCATAGGCGTTGCCGCCTACGCCGGCCTTCTCCGTGACGTCGGTAAACGTCCCGTCGCCGTTGTTTCGATACAGGGCATTTGTCAGCTTATCCTTCAGCCGGCGCCCCCGGTTGTCGCTCACATCCTCGAGCCAGCGGCCATTGACGAGATAGATATCGAGATACCCGTCGCCGTTGTAGTCGAAGAACGCGGCCCCGGCGCCCGTGCCCTCCACGATGTTGCTGAGCTCGAAGTCGCCAAAGCTATGCTTGAACCGAATGCCCGCCTGCTCCGTGACATCCGTGAACACCGGCAGCTCCTGCGGCGCAGCCAGCGCGCCCGAAAGCGACAAGAGAACGGCGAGTGCTGTTGATACCGAAAGCCTCATATCTATTGTCCTCCACCGCCTTTGTCGGCAGACGGATTCACAGGTGCCGGGATGCCGTCCCACAGACCGCCCAGATCAATCCACTCGATGAACGTTCGTTTCTCCTCCTCGCTCAGGGCCGGCGACGTATCCGGCGGCATCTTCCCGACGGACTGACCCGCGGCCGCGATGCCGTCCCACGGCCGGGATGTGTTGCGGCCGTAAAGGGTCCAGATCAGAGGGCTGGTCCGGGCCTGGCCGCAATGCACATATCGACCCTTCCCATTCTGCGCCCCGTCCAGCAGACTCTCATAGCTGCGGTTGAACGGCGACGCACGACCTTCGCTCGACGCCGGGGCCAATTCGGCCGTCAGGCGCACGGGCGAATCCCAATCCGCATGGCACTGCGCGCACTTGCCCGCAATGATCGGCATCACGTCCCGGCGAAAATCCACCGTCCGCCGGCGCTCGGTCGGGAGTGTCAGTTTGACCGAGGGGCGTGTCAGCGCCCCCGCCAGGATGTTCTCCGGGGTCAGCTCCCCATCCTCGTGGCAGCCGATGCAGCCGCGCGGCTCATGATTCTTCGCCCAGATCCAGCCGCAACGGCGCAGAGCCATGCCTTTGTCATCCAGAATCTGAAGCTCGATCGGAGTGTTTGCCGGGACCTCCAGATTGAACGAGCCGTCCGGCGCGATCGGAACCTCTCCGAGGATTCGCCTTTGCGCGAGAGCAGGGATCCCGCCACAACCGGAGCCGTCCGCCGAGCTGCCAATCCTGGATTCACCTCGCACGGCAATCCCCTCCAGGACCCGCAGGCGTTTGACGGACCCGCGTGGCAACCACTCCCACTTCAGGTCGTTGGTGTACACGCTCAGACAATAGAGCTTGCCGTTCGCATCTTCCTCGCTGACCACGCTGGACCGCCCGTCCGGCTCAGGACGAGCGCGGATCACCTTCGCGTGGACATCGTGCCACTGAGGATCATCGAAGACCGGATCGAAGCGGCCGGTCTCCGGATCGAGAACGCCAAGACCGAACGTGCCGCCGCCACCGGTCGGCAGGTGCGAAACGAGAATCCGTCCGTCGGGAAGCGGCGACGGGGAGTGGAACCATCCCTGGTCCGCGCGCGTGACGGGCCGGTAGGAATGAAGCGGCCGGCGCGTCGTGACAGAGCCGAGCGCACCCCCACCGTGCCAGGGGAGCTCGTTCGCTTGGACGAAGACCACCAATCCTTTTGTCGTCACGCAGGGCATGTGTTTGATGCGCCGGCCCTCTTCGGTGCAAAAGGCGGCACAGTCGGCGCCGTCGATATTGACTCCGAACAACCCGACACGACCCGAGGGCCCATGATTGAGGCGTGCCCGCTGCCAGCTCGCAAAGACCAGCCGGCCATCGGGCATGAGGTACGGGTCCAGGTCGCTGGAGAGATTGAACGTGAGCTGTCGCACCGCCGTGCCGTCGAGCTTGCACGAATATAGATTCGTGAGAATTCCCAGCCCGCATTCGTTTACAGCGCCCGGGGTCGAGCTCACAAAAGTAAGCTGATACCACGGTGCGGCCGAGACGATCGTATAGAGGGTCGATTGATAAGAGGGACTTCGGCAGTCGCTCAGGCTGTGCGCGATCTGACGAACGCCCGAGCCATCGACGTTCATCTCGAAGATGTTCCAGCGGTCGGAGGCCCCTCTCTGGCCCGCAAACAGAATCCGGGCACCGTCGAAAGAGACCTCGGGATCCGAGGCACTGTGGAAGCCTTCACTGAGAATCTTCGTCGCCCCGTCCGGGCGAAGCACGATCAGCCGTGCTCCCTCGCCATACCGCGATCGAAGCATCCCCCCGGCAACTGACTCCCTGTTCCCGAACAAATCCGCGACGGGAAGCTGCGTCAAGACAATCGCATCCTCGACCGAGGCGAGGGCAGGATTCAATGGCTTTGCTGCTTGCTCGGACGCACGCGCGGCAGTTACCGCCACGGCCGCCACGAGCAGAAAGCAGGCGGCGTACCTCACAAATCCGCTGATTGGCACCCTATAGAGACGACGAATCCCCCCTTGTTGCTCTCTGTATCTCCCCAACCCGATACGATGGATCTCTCGAGAACCTGCCGTCATGGCCTCTTCAACCACCACACGGGACGTCTCCGACTGCACAGAGTCCATGCACGAACACGATACCTGCAATCACGGCTTTGTCAAGACTGACAGGATCAGAACGTGCTGATACGGCACGCAACCGTCACCGGAGCAAACCAGACGTCCGTTTGTTGCTTCCCTGAGCTTGCCGCAGGAATTCCTGCCGCAGCTCCACGCGTATCTACTTCGGCTTTATGGCATCCACCTCGATCTCAAACAGGAGATTATCCCGGCAGATATCGTTCTCCACGACCACCGCCGGAAAGCGCGGAATCGCGTGGTTCTCCAGGTACTGCCGGAACAGCGGGGCGTCCTCGGTCCGCTTGAAATACACGAGCGACCGGACGACATCCGACCAATCCATATCTCTGGACTCCAGAATGGCCTGCACCACCTGCATGGTCTGTTGGACCTGGGCCACGGTGTCGCCGAGGAAGACGGTCTTGCCTTCCCCATCGATACTGGCCGTTCCGGAGACGTACACCCGCCGGTGATCGGGCACCGTCAGCTCGACGGCCCGGCTGAACGAGCTGCCGTAGCCCGACGCCGGCGACTGGAGCGGGGAAGGGACCTCGACGGCCTTTACGTCACCGCCTTTGGATTCCATCGCAATCAGCCCGGCGATCAGGGCCGCACCGACAGCATTGCGCCCGCTGACGCCGGTGCTGGCGGGAAGCAGTCCGTCAAACACACCCTTCTCCTGGAAGAACTGGGTGCGAACGCTGTTGAAGTCACGATACCAGTCAAGAATGTTGTCGTTATAGAACCAGGTGCGGAGCACATGGGAGAATTTCATTCCCGCGACTCGCAGGACATCTTCCATCTGGTGGAGGATCTCCGCGGCCTGCACGGCTCGCGGCAGAGATACATCGTCCGGCAGCAGTCCGACCAATCGGCAGTAGCGGGCATACTTATCCTCGAAGAGACTGCCCACGCGCCGGCCGTTCCATTCGAGCGGCTTGACCTTTGTCCCGGCGATCACCCACAGATGCACGCCGTAGAGGTTGTCAATTCGGGTGTTCTCAACCCAGCCGACCGGCGCCTCGGTGCCGTCCAGAGACTTCGTCAACACAGCGAGGTCTTTCCGATCCTGGGCCGACGTGCCCAGTACCTCGACCGAGACGATTTGCCCACCCATCTGGTGGACAGTGTCCCCGACCCGTTTGAAGAGCGATCCCGGAGATTCATCACCCTGGGGGGTCGCCGTGATGAAATGCTCTTGAATCGGGTCCCGCGTCAGAGTGACGACCTCCAACCCCCTGTGGACCCGTCTCTTCATACCTGCCAAAGCTCCAACTCCTTCACACCCCTGATTTCATGTTGTTGGATGCACAGCCCCTTATTTATACCAATAACGACTCACGAATGCAATAACTTCATGGTCAAAATGGGCAAATCAATTCCCTTTGACAAAACACCGGCTCGGCCTTCGGGAAGTCCCATAAACGGTTGTGCGAAACCCGGCCCCAAGGCCTTCACCCTCTGGAGAAGGTCACACCCGCCCGGGAAAAGCCGCATGTCCGGGCCGAACGTGGATTTATGGGACCTCAACAAACCCTACAGAGCCCTTCATCGCAGCTGGGAGCCGAACCACCGGCTCCCAGCCGGAATAACCTGTAAAGCCTTCGACTCAGGTTGGAGCATATATATCACAGGTATTCGGGCATCGCATAGTAGGGAATATCCTGATTAGTCGAGTCGCGGGCCAGCATCCTGAAGAGCATTCGGGTCCGGGCGCGATGCGGCCCGGGCTTCCAGGTCGGCCTCCGCATTTCGGCCCTGCCGGCGGAGCACCCCCGCCAGGCAGTTGCGCAGCCTCGGGTCGTCGGGCACATTTGACAGCCCTTGGCGCAGAATGCGTTCGGCTTGAGGGACTTGCCCCCGGGTCAGCAGAAGTTCCGCGGTCCGCTGATAGGCCTGCCAATCGTCGGGCCGAAGCTCGATAGCTTTGGCAAAGCCGGCCAAGGCCTCCTGCACCTGTCCCTGGGCTTGGCAGGCCAATCCCAACAGATGATAGGCCTGGCCGCAGGTGGGTTTGATTTGAACGACCTTTCGCAGATGCTCGACAGCCTCCTCGAACCGATTCAGCCGGCCAAGCGAAAGAGCCATGAGCAGGTGCGGCTTGTAGGAATGGGGCATCAGTCCCTGGACCCGCCCGCACTGCTCGACCGCGGTCCGCTCGTCATTCCGCCACACGGATGCGAATTCCGCAAATCGCAAACGATGCCAAATGTCGTCCGGTGACTTCTCTATAAGACTTCTGTATTGGGCCGCGACCTGCTTGCGTACCTCGACGGTCAGCGAGCTCTCCGCCTCTTTCAGCTCGTTTTCCAGCCGCCTCACTAACTCGGCGTGATAGAGCTGATTCACGAACGGCGGCTTCTTGACGTAGTAATTGAGGACCTTGAATAAAGTGTTGTAATGCGCCCAGGCATTGTACCCCAGCCGTTGGACGCAGCCCGCCTCCTCGGGAAACGAGGAGCCCGCCGGCTGTGACTCTCCGTTGGCGGCCAGAATCCGTTCCACCTGCTCGCCGAGGATCCTTGCCAGCAGGTAATTGCCGTGAAAGGTCAAGTGCACGTGCTCGTGGAACAACTCCCGGCCCGGCACGCCGGACGGGCTGCCGGCCCGAAACGCCTCATCGACATCGACAAGATGGATGCGCTGGTCCTGCGTCGCGGCGGCCGCTTCGCGAATCATCTCGTTGATGCGCCGGTCCGGCCGCAGTCGCAGGGCGTCGAGTTCCCGGGCGAGCGCGAATCGGTCCCGCGCCTGGTCGTAATCACCCGTCAGCCAGTAACATTCCCCAAGACGAAATTGCAGGTCGGCGAAATGGTCGTCGATTTTCTCTGCCGCAAGGTAACTCTCGAGGGCGGCGACGTAGTCTCCTTCCGCTTCTCGCTGTGCGGCATTCTCATACAATCCGGTCCACCTGGCCACGTCCCCTTCACCGAGGCCGGCTCGAGGCATCGATGCAAACGGCGGGCAGTCCCGGAGATTGCAGCCGAGGGTGCAAAAAATGACCTCGGCGCCGCTGTGGACCGCCACACGGCGGATGTCGTCGAGATTTTGCCGGAAGTGTTTGTACGTCGTCTCCAGCCGGGGGTCATCGGCCGCCACGCGTCGGCTCTCGAACATTTCCAGCCCGCGCCAGACCTTCGGAGTCTGTGCCTCAGCTCCCATCCGGGAAGCAAGATTGGCGAGTAACTGGCCCGTTCGGGTCGCCTTCAGCCGGATGCCTGCGCGAATCAACGCCAGACTCGGTGACAGCGGCGAAAAGACAGTGCCCGGCCCGTACGGCCCAACGATCTCGTTATTGCCGAGATAGAGAACGAAGAGGTCCGGCTCGTACTTCGCCACGTCCCTTGCGATTTCGACCGCCACATGCGAGTTAATGGCCGGCATGGCCGCCACGATGACTTCAAAGTCTGTCTCCGGGTGTGCATGGTCGAGCATGGCTTCCAATATGCGGCCGAAGCTGTATGCGGGGTCCGGCGTGCCCTGGGCCGCCGACTCGCCCAATACGAAGATCCGATAGGTGCCCGGCGGCTTGACTGCAGGGAAGACAAAGGGATCGAATTCCTGCGCGATGTTCCGGGGGAAGAAGCGCCAGCCGAACTTCACGTTGTCGCCGCGACAGGCTACTCCACTCACCGTGCAAGGAACGGTGACGGTCGGTCGAAAACCATAGCCGCCGACCCGCAAGCCGGTTTCGAGCAGAAGCAGGAATAAGACGGGAGCCAAAACCACGGCGGCGGCGCGAAGAAGCCAGAGCCGCCGTCCTGTGACAAATGCGAGAGCAGACTTCTTTCCACCGGCTGATCCATCAGGTGTGTGCTTGCTGACCTTGCCGAGTTCTCCTGCTGCATTGCCGTCTTGACGATGCGCACGAGAAGGTTGTGGCCGTTTATTCGTCTTATGCCTTCTGGGGCTCATATCCTGGCAGCACAGGGTCCATTCTTGTCGGTCGGGAAGGAAGGTGGGCAAGCCCACCCTGCGGCCGCAGCCGCATCCACAGAACCGTCAGCTCGTCGCAGCCCGCTTGAGCGAGGCCACTTCAGCCTTGGACAGGGGTCTGTATCTGCCGACGCCCAGGCCTTCGATCTTCAGCCCACCGATTCGCGTCCTCTTGAGCGACTGCACGTGCAACCCGACTTTGGCGAGCATCCGGCGGACCTGCCGGTTCAGACCCTGTTGGATCGTGATCTCGATCAGGGAGTCATGGTGGCCGCTTTTGAGGACTTTGACCGCCGCCTGCGCCGTCCTGCCCTCGGCCAGCCAGATTCCCTTCCTCAGCTTCTCCACCGCCTTGCTGTCCACGCGTCCCGCCACCTTGGCCACATAAGTCTTTGAGACTTTGTATTTCGGATGGGTCAGAAGGTTAGCCAATTCCGGGTCGTTGGTCAGGATGATCAGCCCGGTGGTGTCCGTATCGAGCCGACCCACGCAGAAAATCCGCTGCCCCGCCGGGACCAGATCGATTGCCCTGGGCCGGCCCTGGGGATCGCTGTTCGTGCAGATGACGCCCTTGGGCTTGTTCAGCAGATAGTACACGCGCTGCGGCTTCTTCAGCGGTCTGCCATTGACGCTGATGACATCCACATCCGGGTCCACGAAGGCGGGCAGTGTATCGACGACCCGGCCGTTGACGGTGACGGCCCCTTCGAGGATCCACTCCTCGGACTGCCTGCGCGAAGCCACGCCGGCCGACGCCATCACCTTCTGGAGTCTCTCTTTCGCCATATCCATCAAAACCGCAAATCACCCCACCGCTCACATTCCGGGCACCGGTCCGTGGCCGTAAATGATCGCGATGCAAAGGATCACCCAAAGCACAAAGCCGACCTGGAACGGCCGATCACGAATGATCAGCTTCACCGGGTCGGAATACAGCCCCTTCTGCGTCAGGGCGCTGAACCGGAATATACAATACAGCACTACGGGCGTCGTGTACACAAGGTCATTCGTCCCGAACAGCTCCCGGGTTCGAAAATCCATCGCATACAGCAGGAAACAGATAACAGCCAGAACGCTGCTGACATCAAGCATGTGGGCCAGCAACTCCGGTGTATACTCGCCGAGCGTCTTGCGGAAGGCTTCGCTGTTCTCCTGGAGTTGGGCGATTTCGCCGCGGCGCTTGCTGAACGCCAGAAATAACGTCAGGGCGAACGTGCAGATGACCAGCCAGGGCGAGATGAACACATGAATCGCGACCGCCCCCGCCACGGCCCGCAGGCAGAACCCCACCGCGATGATCGCACAGTCCAGAATCATCACGTGCTTGAGACCCTTCGAGTAGAAGACCATCAGCACCATATAAGCCAAGATGATCGCTGCTAATGGCTGGGAGAGAACGACGCTGCCGACAAGAGCCACAACGGCACAGCCGCCGGCCAGTACCGCCGCCGCGGGCACGGTCACCCGGCCCGCCGCAATCGGCCGGCTCCGACGCTCCGGGTGGACGCTGTCGGTCTTGCGATCCAGGATATCGTTGAGGATATACACCGCCGATGACGCGAGGGAAAAGCACAGAAACGCCCCCACCGTCCGGCCAAGGGCCGTCAACATTTGGTCGAACGGCCCGGCAAGCTGGCGGCTGAACACCAGAGCGGCAAAGACAAAGATGTTCTTCACCCAGTGAACAGGCCGAAGGCTCCGGAGGTACTCCACCGATGGCCTTGCCACCGTGCCGAGCGCGACGTCACAATCGATCTTCGGGCTTTCATCTGTCATAGCGGGTTCTGTTATCATCGACAAATCGTCATAACGCGTGTAGAATTATACAGCTACGTGGGTGTTTTGTGTACGCCCGGCAACAGGTTTACGAGGTTCGGACAGCGACAGACATGATAACCACCGTGATCTTCGATCTCGACGATACACTCTTCGATGAGATTGATTTCTGTCGCAGCGGGTTCCAGGCGGCGGCACGCTACATCGCCACATTATCGGACGCCTATTCAGCCGAGCACATCTTCGCCGTGATATGGGATAGCTTCATCAGCGGAGACTGCGGCTCGACATTCAACGTGGCATTAACGAAACTGGGCATTTCCTACGACGCCAGAGTGATCCACAACCTGGTTGAGATCTATCGCACTCACCCGCCGACGATCACCCTGCCGCCGGAGAGCCGAGTCACCCTCAATGAGCTTAAGGACAAGTATACCCTGGCCCTTTTGACTGACGGGTTCCTGCCGACCCAGCGGCTGAAGGTGCAGGCGTTGGGGATCGAGCACTACTTCAAGGCGATCGTTTACACGGAGGAGCTTGGCCGGGAGCACTGGAAACCCTCGCCACGAGGCTTTGAGAAGCTGATGAAGACGCTCAGCGCCCGCCCGGAACAGACGGTCTACGTTGCGGATAACGAAACGAAGGATTTTATCGCCCCTAACCGGCTGGGACTGGTGACAATCCAGCTCCTGCGTCCCTCGGGCCTCTACAGGCAGCCATCCCCACTTCCGGAGGCCGCTCCTAAGCTGAAAATCGACAGAATAGATAAATTGGCGAAAATTCTGGCCGAGCTCTGATGTTCTCGTCACTGCAGCGTCGCGACGTCCCCTCATGGTCCTCTTTTTTCTTGACTATAATACCGGCAAAGGCGATAATATGGCTAAATTAGCAATTATGGGAGATGCCCTCGTTTAGCAAGGAGTTTGGTTATGCCGGCAGGCAAAAGACGTCAAAGCAACGCCATGCTTTATACTCTTATCACCTTTGTCGGGCTTTTCGTTGTGGCCACGACGGTTGCGGTGATCTACTACGTCAAAGCCGAGGAACTCCGCACGCAAACGAAGGAATTGCAGGATAGGACGGAGGCATTAGCCACGGCGGAGGAATACCGCAACCTCGGCAGCATCGTCGGTACTAAGCTTAAGGGCCAAAGCAATCTTGGGACAATGACGCAGCATCTCGACGACATGATCAGACTTATCAAGGGGGCGCCGGTCGAGACGACCTCCGCCGAGGTCAAGGCATCCAATGCCGTGAAGGCGGTTGCGGTCGCACTCAGAGGCGCGAGGGCCTATATCACGCTGCCGGCGGCCGAGCCGAACGCGGCCGACCCGAATAAGGCAACCGATCCCAACGCGCCGCCCAAGGCAGCGGACCCCAATGCCGTCGCGACAAAGCAAGTAGCATTGACTTCCGTGATCACCGACCTGCTGGCCAAGCTCAAGCAGACCACGGAGTTGAAGAACGCCACGGAGAAGCAGTTGGGCGACCTACAGCAGAAATTCAATGATGCGGTGGCAACATGGGACGCGACCCAGCAGAAGCTGGCGGCCGACGTGGACCTGTGCCGACAGCAGGTCGATAAGACCAAGGCCGATTACAACGACCTCCGCGCCCGCGTCGAGAAGAACGCCGACGAGCGGGCCCAGATGCTGACCAGTCAGATCGACCAGGCCAAAACCGAGGCGAAACAGTCGAATCAGAACCTGCTCAGGACGCAGGCGGAGCTCAATGTCGCTCAGGGCCGGCTCCAGGGCGCTTTGACCCAGGTCAGCGAGATCAAGCCCGCGCCGGACAAAGAAGTCGCGGCCTTCAAGCCCGACGGCGAGGTGATCCTCGTGGATGAGTCGGCCGGGGTGATTCGCATCAATCTGGGCTCCGACGATCACGTCTATCGGGGCCTGACCTTCTCCGTCTACGACCGGAGTGCCGGCATTCCGAGGGACGGCAAACCCAAGGCTGAGGTCGAGGTCTTTGCGATTGACCGGATGGTTTCGGCCGCCAGGGTGCTCTCTACCGGGAAGAAGAATCCCATCGTCACGGGCGACCTCGTGGCCAACCTGATCTGGGACAGCAGCAAGCAGAACCAGTTTGTCGTCGCCGGTGAGTTTGATGTCGACGGCGACGGCAAGGTGGATTATGACGGGGTCCGCAAGGTGGAAGCCCTGATCAAGAGATGGGGCGGTGCGGCGGTGAATGATGTCTCCGCGAATACGGATTTTGTCATTCTCGGAAAGGAGCCGCAGGTGCCGACGGAGCCGACGCTGGACCAGCAGACGGCCGATCCGACCGCGAAGGAAAAATACGAGGCCATCCGCCGGAGCAACGAGCGATACAATCAGGTTCGGCAGCGGGCGGAGGCGCTCTGGATCCCGATCTTCAATTACGACAGATTCCTCTATTTCACCGGCTACGACAGCCAGATCAAAAAGCCCGGCGCATTCTGACAGGGGCTCGGGAGAAATCCCGCGGCACGGCACGCGAGGTCATCATGCGCGGGGCTCGACTCCGATGGAGGCGACGTAGACCTCGCCTGTATAGCGGCTCGCTTCGGCGGATGCGACGAAACCCTTTTTGAGGGCGACAAAAGTCACGGTATAAGCCGCCCGAATGGCCGCTCCGAGCGGCTCGCCTGTATCGCAATCCAGCCCGGAGGGAATATCCACCGCTAAAATCGGACGGCCGAGGCTGTTGATCGCCTCGATCAGGACTTGAGGCTCCCTCTTTAGCTCGCCGCGCAGACCCGTGCCGAACAGGGCATCCACGATCAGGTCCGCTTCACTGCCGAGCGCCCGGACCCGGGCGGCAACATCGCCGGCGGCCGGGTCCAGCAGTTCCACCCCATACCCCAGCCGCTCCAGGATGTCGAGATTGATCCGGGCATCGCCCTGGACCTTATCGCGCCGCCCGCAGAGGACGACCCTCGCTTCAAAGCCCGCGTTGAGTAAATGGCGAGCAATCACATAGCCGTCTCCGCCGTTATTGCCGGTCCCGCAGAAGAGACAGACCCGGGGCTCATTCACGCCGGCAAGCTTTTCCTTCGCGAGCTCCGCACCACTGCGGCCGGCGTTCTCCATGAGCACCACGCCGGGCACGCCGATTTCACTGATCGCCCAGGCATCGACCTGGCGCACCTCATCCCGGGTCATGATCCGAAACCTCTTGTCGGGCGTATACTTTTTCATATGCTCCTCACTGGACTTCTGCAAAATGGAGATTAGACTTATATTATTCAAGGAAATCGTTTTTTCAGATTTCCTTGAATAATCCTCCGAACAAGTTGCGTGTAGAGACGCAAAATCCTGCGTTTCTACCGTTTCGGAAGGAAAAATCACGAAGACGATTTTTCCTTCCTCAAGTAAGCCTAATCTCCATTTTGCAGAGCTCGTCTCCTTATATACGGCCCGGTGCAGCGAGGTCAAGACCGGCAGATTCCTGCATTTGCGTGCTGCCGACATCGTCGCAAATTGACGCGATGGGTCCGCCCCGCTACAATACGCGCCATTACGCAGTAACGATGACAGGTGTGGTCATTTTCCCGACGACGCCTTCATACGCCGTGGAATCGTACTCCCACGAAGAAATGATCGAATGAGGCTTTGGTTTGGCGCCGATGCGAATCTTATTGACAAACGATGACGGGATCTTTGCTCCCGGCCTGGCGGCCCTGTACAAACGGCTGACCACCCTCGGCGACGTAACGGTCGTGGCGCCGCTGGACAGTTGGTCCGGCGCCAGCCACAGCATCACGTTCTCCGAGCCGCTGGTCTGCCAGAAGATGGAGGTTGGAGGCTTGTTTACCGGCTACAGCGTGCAAGGCTCGCCCGCCGATTGCGTGAAGCTCGCCGGCATGCAGCTCCACGAGGGGCCGATCGACCTGGTCGTGGCCGGGATCAATTACGGGGCCAACGTCGGCATTAATGTGTACTATTCCGGCACCGTGGCCGCGGCGATGGAAGCAGCCTTTCTGAGAATCCCGTCGGCGGCGATCAGCGTGGCCGCCGAGGAGGGAACGGACTTCGACAAGGCGGCGGACCACGGGATTACCGTGCTCCGCAAGCTCCTGCCCCTGCACAGCGGCGACGTCATGAACATCAATATCCCTCTGCTATCCCGCGGCGAGCCCAAGGGCGTTCGTATCGTCCCGCAGGCCACCTCCGGATTCCACGAGTACTATATCCCGCACATCAATGAGCTCAGCGAGGTCGTCTTTCGGCTGGCGGGCGGCGCGCATCGCGAGGAGCAGGCCCCCGCCGACACGACGTCGCTGGCGGACGGATTCATCACGGTGACGCCCCTGCTGCCCGATATGACCGATCACAACAAGACCCTCGCGCTGCGGGCACGATTCAACGGTGAGCTGGGGATGTAAGATTTATGATTTCTGATATGTGATTTCTGATTTTCCAAATCATCAATCAACAACCATCAATCAACAATACCGAAGGGGTGCTATGCCAGATCAGAAGGCAGGTCAAATCTGCATCGTGACCGTAACCGGTGCAGACCGAGTCGGTATCATTGCCAAGCTGGCCACCACGATGGCCCGGGCCAACATCAATATCGTGGACGTCAACCAGAAGATCATGGAGGACTACTTCGTGATGACCATGGCGGTCGATATCGGCAAGGCCACGATCGACATCGGCGAGATCAAAAAGAGGCTCGACCGGGTCGGTAAGGAAATGGCCCTCAAAATCACCATCCATGATGAAAACATCTTCAAAGCGATGCACAGGGTTTGACCATGCGGATATCCGTCGAAGAAGTATTCGAGACCGTCAAGATGACGCTGGACCATCATTTCGATATCCGCACCGTCACTCTCGGCATCAATCTGAAGGACTGCATCGACAGAGATCTGGCCCGGCTGACGAAGCGGGTCCACGCCCGCATCGTGGAGAAGGGCCAGTTGCTGAACAAGTACGCCGACGTCGTCGAGCAAAAGTACGGCATCCCCATCACCAATCGGCGCATCGCCGTCACCCCCGCCTCTTTGCTCCTGGAGCCGCTGCCCCGCCGGACGAGCACTGCCGTCAGGTTCGCCAAAGCGCTCGATATCGCCGCCCGAAAGGCCGACATTGACTTTCTCGGCGGCTTCGGTGCCATGGTGCAGAAAGGCATGACGGCGGCCGAAGAGAACCTTATCGACGCGATCCCGGGAGCCCTTTCCCAGACGCAGCGGGTCTGCGGTTTTCTGAACCTGGCCTCGACCCTCGCCGGCATCAACATGAACGCGGTGGTCAAGGTCGGCCACGTCATCAGGGACCTGGCACACCGCTCAGAGAATGGTGTCGGCTGCGCCAAGCTGGCCGTCTTTGCCAATGTTCCCGAGGACAGCCCGTTCATGGCCGGAGCCCATCACGGGATCGGGGAGCCCGATTTTTCGCTCAATATCGGCATCTCCGGCCCCGGCGTTGTCCGCAGTGTCGTTGCCCGCAATCCCGACTGCGACCTGACGCAGTTGTCCGAGGTCATCAAGCAGACCGTGTTCAAGATCACGCGGGCGGGAGAGCTGATCGGACGGGAGCTGGCCGGCCTTATGAGGGTCGATTTCGGTATTGTGGATATCTCCCTGGCGCCCACCACGCTGGCCGGCGATTCGGTGGCCGAGATTATTGAGGCGATGGGTGTCGGCCGGATGGGCTCGCCCGGCACGACCGCCGCATTGGCCCTGCTGATCGACGCCGTCAAAAAGGGTGGGGCTATGGCTTCCGGCAACGTCGGCGGCCTTTCGGGCACCTTTATTCCGGTCAGCGAGGATGCCGGCATGATCCGGGCCGTTCGCTCGGGCGCTCTGAGCCTGGAGAAGCTCGAAGCCCTTACCAGCGTCTGCTCCGTCGGCCTCGACATGTTTGCGGTGCCGGGCGATACGCCGCCGGAAATCATCTCCTCCATCATCGCCGACGAGCTCTCGATAGGGGTGGTAAACAACAAAACGACCAGCGTCCGAATCATCCCGGTTCCGGGCGCCAAGCCAGGGGATATCATTCATTTTGGCGGATTGCTGGGCTCTGCCCCCGTCATGAAGGTGGCCGCCAGGTTCGCCTCTCCCCGATTTATCGAGCGCCGCGGCCGTGTCCCTTCCCCCCTCCTCGCCCTGCGGAACTAACTGAAGAATCTCCCCACCCCCAAATAGGGAAATTCCGTCCGGAAAACCTGTTGACAGGTGTCATCGGTGTGGTATATACTGACAATGTCGGGTTAGGTAGCTTTCGAGTTGACTTGCCAGCCTAAATTGCCGGGATGGGAGGATATTGATGGCAAGAAGAGGGCTGACACTTATTGAGTTGTTGATTGTCATAGGTGTCATTTCTTTCCTATTAGCCCTGTCGTTCCCTGCGCTCCTGGGTGCCAGAAATCAGGCACAAAGCGCCGTTTGCGCCCAGAACATCAAGACCCTCTCCCTGGCTTGGTTATTGTACAAAGATGACAACGATGACCGGCTGGCCGGTGGCGTCGTGGGAACTCGCCCATATGATTGGGTCAAGAAGCCCGCGGGCGTCGGCTCGGCCGTCGAGCGCCGTAAGGAAGGAATACGCCAAGGTGCTCTGTTCCGATATGCCGGCGGCAATGTGGACGTCTATCGTTGCCCCGCCGACGAGAGGAAGCTGGTTCCCGGCCAAACCGCCTTCCGCAGCTACTCCATTGCAGGTGGGGCGAACGGAGAGGGATGGAAGAACACCTACATCCCCGCCGAGAAGTACTCCGAAATAGCCCGGCCCGCGACCAAATACATATTCGTGGAAGATCCGGACCCCAGGGGATCGAACAGAGGCTCGTGGATCCTGGACCCTCAAGGTGTGACTTGGGTGGACCCGCTGGCTATCTGGCACAGCCGGACCAGAAGCTCCCTCGGGTTTGCCGATGGGCACATGGAGCTGCACTCGTGGGTGGACAACAGCACCATCGAGATGTCAAGAAAGCAGGAGTTCTGCTACCCCGTGCCGCCAAATGAGGGTGAGGACCTGCGCTACATGTTGAGCGGCTTCCCCCAGAAGGCCAGCGATATACCGCAGTCACCTCTAACCGGACGATGATCACGTTGAGGGTCGATTTTGCGGCTTGGAGCCTGCCGGACATACCGGCTGCAAGTGCGAGCAGGGAACAGATAACATCGATCCGGCATCTTAAAGGCAGGTACCGGTCATACAGGTTCTTTTTCCGAAGAATTCAAGGATTCTGAGGTCGGGACGTCAGTGCCGAAGGTGAAAGGACGGAAGACATGAAATCGAGAGGCTTCACCCTCATCGAACTGCTCGTGGTCATTGCTATCATCGCGCTCCTCATGGCCATACTGATGCCCAGCTTGCAATTGGCCAGAGACCAGTCCAAACGGGTGCACTGTGTCAGCAATACGAAGTCGCTCGTCCTGGGATGGCTCATGTACAAAGATGAGTTCGATGGCAGGATCGTGCCCGGCCATACGTTGACACAAACGGTCAACGGTAAGCAACAAATTCAGTGGGTCGTGGGTGTCGAGGGCACCTGGGAGCAGCAGAAAGAATCCATCAAGCAAGGGCTGCTTTTCCCGTTCGTCGGCAAGGAAGTGGATATCTACCGCTGCCCGGCAGACACACGAAAGCCAAGCTCATCGTTTCAGATGGCCTTTCGGACCTTCTCGATTGCCGGCGGTGCCAACGGGGAAACCTGGCCCGGCCAATACAACAAGGCCACGCTGTACACGGAGATCAAGAACGCCTCGATCCGATACATCTTCGTAGAGGAGGCGGACACCCGGGGAGGTAACCTTGGCTCCTGGCAGATGAACCCGAAGACGAGGACCTGGGTCGACCCAGTCTCCATGTGGCACAACAAGAGGAGTACGCTGGGCTTTGCCGATGGCCATGCCGACATCCGTGAGTGGAAGGATGAGAGCTTTATCAACTGGAACCTCAAAGCCATGTACACGCCGACGTCGTTCAGTTTCAGCATGACCCCTCCCGCCGATGAGCAGGAGGACCTCAATTACATGATCAAGGGCTTCCCTTACAAATCGCTCCAATAACCTTGCATGTGGAATTTCTTCGAGCAACCGTGGACGCTGTTGGGGGCGGCGGTCATCGTTTTGTTTGGGGTTCTGACGTTTCGCAGCGTCTGGGCGGATAAACAGAAATGGTGGCAGTGGCTCTTCCCTGTGGGCGTTGCTGCATTGGCTTTGGGTCTGGATTTCGGCGTCACGACCGATCTGGAGAAGGTCAATCGCGCTATCACGACCGGCATCAAAGCCGGCGAACGGGAGGACATAGTCGCCATCAGCCGGCTCATCGCGGCGGACTACGAGGATTCCTATCATAAGAGCAAGCAGGCCCTGCTCGACCGCTGCCGGGCCAGACTCGTGCCCCCTGCCATCGACCGAATCCGAAAGGTGGGACGGCCCAAAGTACAACTCTCACCGTCCCAGGCCACGGCGACTCTGGCAATGTGGATTACTTTCGACAAAGAGAGCTATTGGGCCCAGAGTTACAAGCCGAACGCCCTCGTCGTCATGCAGCTTTATTTTCGCAAGCAGCCCAACAAGACCTGGCTGCTGAACCGTGCGGAAGTACTCGAAGTGGACAAGATGCCCGTCAACTGGGGTGCGGCAAAACTCGTCGCGCCCGATCCGTCCGGCACACGATCGACATAGACCGAGTGCCACCTGCCCGTCTCATTAGTCATGGGGTTTTGCGGCCAGCGGTCAGTTGCGAGGCCACCGACTCCGTGGCGGCTCTGATCTTCTCCTCGTCGCCAAGATAGTAGTGAGTGAGGGCCTTCAAGTTGTCGTCCAGCTCATACACCAGCGGGATACCGGTGGGGATATTGAGCTGTGTGATTTCCTCGTCACCTACGTTATCGAGGTATTTGACCAGCGCCCGCAGGCTGTTCCCGTGCGCGGAGATGAGGACGCGTTGCCCCTGCCGCAGCACGGGAACAATCGTCTCGTGCCAGTACGGGAGGACGCGCTCCAGGGTCGTTTTGAGCGACTCGGTCGCGGGCAGAAGCTCGCGCGGCACATTCGCGTAGCGGCGGTCGTGACACGGATGCCGCGGGTCATCCTCCGACAGGGGCTCGGGGGGAATGTCATAGCCGCGCCGCCAAATCTGGACCTGCTCCAGCCCGAATTTCTCGACCATGTCGCTTTTGTTCAGCCCCTGCAGCACGCCGTAATGCCGCTCGTTCAGCCGCCACGAACGACAGACCGGAATCCACATCAAGTCCATGTCATCGAGGAGAATCCAGAGCGTCCGGATGGCCCGTTTCAGAACCGAGGTGAACGCGATGTCGAACGTGTAGCCTCCTTCGAGGAGGGCTTGGGTCGCCTCGTGTGCCTCCCGGATCCCCTGCTCCGACAGATCGACATCGGTCCAGCCTGTAAAGCGGTTTTCCAGGTTCCACGTGCTCTGGCCGTGTCTGACCAACACCAGCTTGATCATACCATCGACTCCTCACACAGCAGCGCTTTGCGATGCGGCCGCCGCGCCCCTTGCCGCAACTCCTGCGGAAAGTAAGCCTACAACCGTACGGGCTTACAGAGGTTCTTCTCGCTGGCGGCGACCCGGCCACATCTCTGGCACAGGAACCGGCCATTGCGCACCAGCTCCTTGTACTCCTCGGGGTTGCTGATCTGGAAACCGAGGTTATTCAGATAGCACAGGTGTTTATCATGTCCCCGGTGCGGCATTTTTGCCTTGGCCATGACGCTTGCCCTTTCCCAATTCTGATGGAGAACCGGTTGAACGGCCAATTGTCCCGTCACCCGTTGTCCTGTGCAGCCGGTTACTCCTGTACACGTCCGGCGGCATCCGGGTTCAGCTTGATGGACCCAGTCGACAAACATCCCCTCGACGCCTCCGGCTGACTGCGATATACTCACGAGGCCATTAACACGTGTGACCCAGCAGAATTATAGCAGGACATGGAGAAAAAGAAGATGGACTATCGCAGAATCATCCCTTGTCTCGACGTCAAGCACGGCCGACTCGTAAAGGGCGTGAACTTCGTCAATTGCAGGGATGTCGGCGATCCGGCCGAGAATGCCGCCGCCTACAGCGAGGCCGGTGCCGATGAACTCGTCTTTCTCGACATCACCGCCACCCTGGAGAACCGTAAGACGCTGCTCGATGCCGTCAAGCGAACCGTGGAGCGGATTTCCGTACCGCTGACGGTGGGCGGCGGGATCAGTAGCTGCCAGGCCATTGAGGAGTTGCTGAACCTCGGCGCGTCCAAGGTCTCCATAAACACCGCCGCCGTACGGAATCCGGAGCTGGTCAAGCAGGCCGCGAAGAAATTCGGCAGCGATAAAATCACAATCGCCATCGATACCGCGCAGAACCCGAGCCTGCCTTCCGGATTCGAGGTCATGATCAAAGGCGGCACCACCGGCGCCGGCATCGATGCGGTCGAGTGGGCCAGGAAGGTCGAGAGTCTCGGCGCGGGGGCGATTTTGCCGACCAGCATGGATACGGACGGCACGCAGGCGGGCTACGATATTCCGATGACCCGGGCGATTGCGGATGCCGTAGCGGTGCCGGTCATCGCTTCGGGCGGAGCCGGCACGCTCGAGCATCTGTACGAGGCGATTGCCGAGGGCCATGCCGACGCCGTGCTGGTCGCCTCCATCGCCCATTTCGGCACATTCAGCATCAAGCAGATGAAAGACTATCTCGCAGGCCGTGGCGTACCCGTCAATCTGTAACTCCTACGACGATTATTGCCCCCTGCACGAGCACAACGACCCGTAGAGATGCCAGATTCTGCGTCTCTACAGGCCGCTCTTCGTTTTTCCGCAAAGTCCGGCCGGAAATTGGCCGATAGGGAGGAGGGTGATGGTTTGGAGTCCTTAACAAGGAACTGATGACGCATGTTCGGCAAACTGAGAAAAGATGGCTTCCTCCTGAAAGCGAGACTCTTCACCATCCGCTGGTACCCGAGCAGCCGCTGCTGCACCAACGCCGGAAGCCATCGCCGCCCCCCGCAACTGATGCCCCCGCTCATGGTGCGCAAGCCCGAGTGGCGAAGATAGCCGTGTCCAAGAGCCCTCGGATAGTGTGGCACACATCAATCGCTCGACACAGAACCCCTGTGGAGTCTCTCCAGATCAACGCCCCTGTCTATCCGGACCACCGGCGAATTCATTTGTATGCCGTCGCTCCGTCGTGTGAGCATCGTCCGGCGGATGGCTGATCTCCATGGAGGCATCCGAGCCGGTAACGTTCGCCCCCTCTGTCCATTTCTTTCGCGATGCAGGGTTGCGCAGCCTCAGACAGAGGAGCCGGCGCGTGATTCTCGCCAGTTTGCTGTTCGGCCGGGCCCGGACCCATGCCCACAACCTGTTCTCCAGGAGGATTCTCAAGCCGAGGAACTCCAGGCCGACCAGAATCAGCCACGAACCGGGCGTCAAAGGCGTCAGGAGGGCGGCAAACCCCAGAACGATACAGATGACGCCAACGGTTATCTTCAGGGTTCTCTTCATCTCAACAAGCAACTCTCAGTTCCCACGGCGGGCAAGGATCGTTTCAATCTCATCCATAGTACGGATTCATCACCGCCATGGTTCTCGCAAACGGCTCGGCAGTCGTCAAGTCCACGCCCGCCCGCTTCAATGTCTCGATCGGGTAGTCCGAGCCGCCGGCCGAGATGAAATCGAGGTACCTCTGCGCCGCTCCGGGCTCGCCGCGGAGGACCTCTTCCGCCAGCGCCGTCGCCGCCGTGAACGAGGTGGAGTACTGATATACATAAAAATTGTAGTAGAAGTGCGGAATGTAGGCCCACTCCACCGCGTACAGATCGTCGATCTGGCAGACGCCCGTGTCGTGGCCGTAGTACTCCTTGAGGATATCGCCGTAAAGCTGCGTGAAGACATCGCCGGTCAAGGGCTCGCCGCGATCGGCTTTCTCATGGATCCGCAGCTCGAATTCGGCGAACTGCGTCTGCCGGAACACGGTCCCTTTGATCCCGTCGAGATAGTTCATCAACAGTGACAATCTCTTGTCATCGTCCTTGATTTCCCGCAGCATCTTGTGGACGAGCAGGGTTTCATTGAAGGTCGAGGCGACCTCGGCCACGAACGTGGAGTAATCCGCCAGCGGATACGGCTGGCTCTTGTTCGAGTAATAGCTGTGCAAAGCATGCCCCATCTCATGCGCGAGCGTGCTGACATCATCGAACCGGCCGTTGTAATTCAGCAGAATGTAAGGATGCACCTCGTAGGCGCCGCCGTTCGAATAGGCACCGGAACGCTTGCCCGGCGTCGGGTACACATCGATCCAGCGCTGCACAAAGGCCTTTTCCGCCGCCTTGCGATAGTCTTCGCCCAGCGGCTGGAGTGCGTCGAGATATAGCGCCTTGGCCTGATCGAACGTGTACTGGAGGTCCAGACCCTTGACCACGGGGGCGTAGAGGTCCGAGTACTTCAGGGTCGGGACGCCGAGCATGCGCTGCTTGAGCCGCAGATACCGATGGAAGGAATCCAGATTGGCCCGGACATTGGCGACCAGATTGTGATACACCTCGGCCGGAACGTTATTCTTGTCGAGCGCGCGGTGCAGAGACGATTCGTATTTCCGCGTCCGGGTGTAAAAGACGTGCGTCTGCAGGTGCGAATAGAGATCGATGCCAAAGGTCTGCCGGAACTTGTTGACGGCGGACCAGAAGGCCTGAAAGACGGCCTCGCGGTCCTCGCGATTCGTCGCAGCGCGGTGCAGGGCGTACCCGGCCTTGTTGAGCGTCGCCACCGTGCCGTCGTTGAGTTTGACCTCCGGATACGGCATCTCGGCGTTGCTGAAGACGTTGTAGACCGAGCCGGGGCCGTCGGCCATCAGTCCCGTCCGCGCCAGGATCTCCTCGCCTTCCCGCGAGAGCGTATGGGCTTTGCTGCGGAGGATATCCAGAAGATAGAGCCGGTAAACCTTCAGGTCCGGCTCGGCCGCGAGGAATTTCTCGATCACCTCGCGGTCGAGCGTAACGATCTGGGGCTCGATGAACGAAGCCTTCGTATTGTATTCGGTGGCAAGCTGCTCGATCTCCTGCTTCATCGCCAGGTACGTCGCGTTGCCCGTATCTTCGTCGGACTTCATCGAGGCGTAGCTGCTCAGGCGGCCCATCGTCTTCGAGATATCACTGTTGAGCCTCAAACACGCGAGCAATTGCGAGGCCGATTGGGTCAGGGTTCCCTGGTACCGTAGAATCTCATCCAGCCGGCCCGCCAGCTCATCCTTAGCCTGCCGCCATGCCTGGTCCGAGGGAAAGAGGTCCTCCAGACGCCATTTGTACGGGGGCGCTATATCGGACCGTTGCCGCATCTGGGCCCGACTGTTGCCCGCCGAAAGAGAAATCAAAGTCATCATCAAAGCACCCAGCATCAACCACTGCTTCATCCGATATCCCGTTCATTGAGATCGATCAAACCGCAAAATGCAAACAGCAAATCTACATATCAGAAATCCAAAAGATTGTCGCCCAGGAAAATCAAAAAATAGCATCAGAGCGGCGAAATCGGCTTCGGCTACGTTGTCTTTCCTCCTCGCATGTGGACAGGCCGTTTGCTTTTTCCCTTTGATTGCGGGTATTCTTTTATGCCGTCGGCACAAAACGCACCTCGGTGCCAAGGATAGATGCGATGATGTTCATGAAGGGGTTCTTGCTTGGAATTGCCAGCGGCGGCGTGTGTCTCGCCTATTGCGCGCCGGTCCTGGTCCCCTATCTATTGGGTGAGGGCAAAACCATACGAGGCAATGTAGCATCGATCAGCACCTTCCTGGGCGGACGACTCGCCGGCTACCTTCTCTTCGCGGTTCTGGCGTGGGCCACCCATTTCGCCGTGGTGAAGCACCTGCCCTATCAGAGGACTGTCGGCGGCAGCGTCACCATCGGTCTTGCCCTGCTTCTGATCGTCTATGGCTTCGCAGGGAGCGGTCAACGCTGTAACGCGATTCCCGCGACGGCCGGAGTGCCCTGTCTACCTCCGCGTGGACGTGCGTGGCTTCCGCGTGCCTGCGCAGGCGTGAGCATGGCACCGGGCGCGGCGATGCTGGGATTCCTCACCGGCGTAAATGTTTGCCCGCCGTTCCTGCTGGCTTTCAGCGACGCCGCACAGTTCCCCAGGCTGGGACAGAGCCTGCTCTTTTTCACCGCCTTTTTCCTCGGGACCTCGGCCTATCTGGCCCCCCTTCCCTTGGTCGGCATGGTCGGCCGCCGTGAGAGTATCCGAACCATCGGCCGGCTTGCCGCTGGCATTGTGGGCCTGTTTTGCTTATATTCTGGTATTGTGGATGTGGCGGCCGGCATGCGCTAAGGGGTGAGAAGATGACCGACAACAACGGTAAGGTGCGACGGCTCTTAACGGCTGTCCTTTTGACCGTGCCGATCCTGCTGCTGATGAGGATGATGATCACCCAGGGTCAGCCTCTGCCGAAAGATGCCTTGCATCGGATCCCGCCGATCGTCGCTTACGTCGTCACGGTAAGCTTCTTCTTCCTGATCGTCTACACCGGCCGGACCCATAGGTACCGCTCGATTCTCTTTGTGACCTATGCCGTCTGCTTCGTCATCGTCTTCATCCCCAACCTGCTGGAGACGCAAGGCAGCATGGCCATCACCCAGGCCGAAATGGCTCAGGGTCACACGCCGTTTTGCCACATGGTTATCCCCATGGTCATCATTCCGGCGGCCCTGTCACGAACCATCATCTTTCCCGGCTCGATGCTCGAGGGCTTTGCTCCGATCGCCACGATGCTGGTGCTGTGGCTGGGCGTCTCGATCACTATTGGCCGGGGCTGGTGCAGTTGGGGCTGCTTCTACGGGGGGTTCGATGAGGGTTTCTCGAAGATCGGCCGAAAGCCAATCATCCGGAACATCAGCAGGAAATGGGCCTATCTGCCTTTTGCCGTCCTGCTGGCGATTGTCCTGACCTCGGCGGCGAGTCTGACCCCGACCTATTGCGGATGGTTGTGCCCGTTCAAAACGGTCACGGAATACGCGGCCATCACGTCCACCACCACCCTGATTCAGGCCGTGATTTTCGTGTCTTTGTTCACGGCCCTGGTTGTCGTGCTGCCGATCCTGACGAAGCGAAGGACCCAATGCGGCCTGTTCTGCCCGATGGGCGCGTTCCAGTCCTTCACGAACAAGCTCAATATCTTCGATATCCGTATCGACCAGGACAAGTGCGTACAGTGCGGCCGGTGCGAGAACACCTGTCCAACCTTCTCCATCGACCGCGAAACCATCAGAAAAGGCAGGACCCGCATGACCTGCACCAAGTGCGGCCGGTGCGTGGAGGAATGTCCCAGACACGCCGTCTCGTACCATATCAAAGGCACGCCGGTCGGAGTCCGGCCGCAGGTCGCACGCATGATGTTCGTCTATCCGGCGTTCCTCCTTCTTGGCACCATAGGCGGCAGCATGATTAGCGGTGCCACGTATCGGATTCTGCTGCTGATCCGCACCGGCAGCTTGCTCGGGTAACAGACGTCGGGGATATTGGGGCTCAGTTGCTGATCCTCAGCCCTTGAGTAAAGGAGAGCCATGTCTCGCGTTAAGATATATATGGCCTACGGCTGGGCCGTCGCGGCCACACCGCTGCTGCTGGCCACGTTCATGGGCATGCCCCCTCTTGCCCGCAACCTCGTCGTGTTCACCGGCTTGCACGTTCATCCTCTCTACACCGGCGGCGAGGTTGTCCAGACTATCGGCCACGGAGCGTATCAGACGTGGATTCATCGTCCCGTCTTCGACGGCCTTATCGGCGAGAGAAAACATGGGTATGTCCAGGTCAAATGGCAACCCATTGATGGAAACCTGCCTGACGTGATTGATGAGCCTATCGACGTTGACGCCGACGGCACCGCGGATTTTAAGGTCCACCTCGACACCAACACCGGCACCGCTCAGCTCCTGCGCGATGGGGCGAGCGCCGGAGGGCAGAACTCAGGCGCAGGCCCGCTGCTGATCCCTGATCTCCGATCCGTCGAGGTCCTTAAAGTCGAAAACGCGCGAATCATCCGCGTCAAACTTACGAAAGTCGTCCGTCGCTAACCCATCGTGAGAATCACGCAGCGCGTGGATGCACGCATAATCCCGCGAGTATGATGATCCCCTGACGAACATATAGAAGCGGGACCTGTGCCGCAGCACAGGTCCCGCAAGACACATCCGAGAATCAGCCGCAGCCAATCCGCAGCCAAGGCCGTCGGCCTAACAGCTATTGACCGGCCGCCACGGGCTTGATCAGGACAATGTCGTCGATGTACAGCAGCCCTTTGCCACCCGCTGCCATACTCGCCTTGTCGCCGACACCGATAATCAGCTTCTCGACCGCGGTGATCTCAACTCCAGCGGCGGTGAAGTCGCTGAGCGGGATCTTCCATTCGACCCACTTGGTCGCCGTGACCACCTGTGCGTCCGGATGGGTGACGACGCCGGTGTGACTGGAAGCATCCTTCAGAGCGACATACAGCGGAGCCGCATCGTTCTTGGCTTTGCCCCGGATGTACAGCACCAGTGTATCCGTGCCTTCCGCCGTCCAATCCTGGGCCGGCGCAAACTCCAGCTCGGCCTCACTGTAGAAAGGCGAGCTGACGTTGTTGTAATCGAACGGCATGGACTGCGTGCCGCCATGGACGATCGCCTGCTCGGTAAACGGAGGATCCACGTAGCCGACTTGAGACCCGTTGGAGTTGGTCGCCCAGCCATCGACCCAGGCATCGAAAATGCGCGTGCCTTCATCGATTCCATAGCTCTCACAGTCCTCAATAGGCAGCCAGGTCGCGAAGCTCCAGACCGGGCCGGCCACAATCGCACCGCCGAGGACGGTCTCATCAACGCGCCAATAATAGGTCTTGGCCCCTTGCAGATCGCCCGGTGCGAAGGTCTTGTCGGTCAACATGCCCTTGTCCGTATCCGATGCACCTTGGGTGACCGCGTCGAGGCTGTCGCCGAAGAACAGGTGATGCGCTGTGGCATTCTTGCCGCCCAGCCACGTCAGGGTCGGGGCCAGCGCCACGGCATTGGCACCGTCCGCGGGCTCCGGGCGATAAGCCGTCAGGGCCTGCGTCATGAAGGACCAGACATCACCCGGATGGGTCGTGACGCCGTCCTTCTCGATCTCATCAACACGCCAGTAATAAGTAGTCCCCGGCTGGAGGCCCAGCGCGTAGTAGAACAGGGCCAGGACCTGGCGCGGTCCTACGAGCTGCTCCGGTCCCGGGTCCGGCGTCGTACCGAGGTAAACGTTGTGGAAGAATGCTCCCTTGCCCGCCGTCCATTTGAAAAGCGGCATCTGCACATCCACCGCCCCGTTCTTCGGATCAGGGCCGCTGGCCTTCAATGGCGCGACAACGAACGCTGTACCCCATTGGGCCGGGGTGTTCCAACCGGTCCCGTCAATCGCGTGCCAAGCCACCTGATGCTCCCGGCCGCCGGCGTTATCATCGTCATTGATGAAGCAGTCCATACCGACCAGCTTCCCCATCGGTATGCCGGCCTTGCCCATCAGGGTCGTCCAGGGGAACTTGATCTCAAACCGGTAGCCCGTTTTGGTCTCCGCCATCATGTACTCGACGCCTACCAGGCTGTCGGGCCGATGGAAGTACTCATAGAAATAGCTGTCGGGCGCGTCCGGGTTCCAGTTGAAACGGTACTGGTAAGCGTGTTCATTGATGACACCTGCTCCCGCCTTCGTGTTGTCTCCGTCGAAGTAGAACTCGGCGCTGTCGTCCTGCCAGCCGTCCGCCAGCGGATTATCCATGTACAGCTCACTATCGTTGACGTCTATGAGGATGTACAGATAATCCGAGTCATGCAATGCCTGAAAGTAGCCCGAGCAGTCTTTGGCGTCCGTACGAGGGCCCTCGCCCGTGTCGGTCTTCATCTCCTGCTTGGAGGCAAGCTTCCAAACATCGTCGATTTTGCCGTCGATTACAGGTACCGGGTCGGCCACGGCGATATCGAAGTCCCGCTGCTGTCCCAGGGACACAGCGCAGATTCCAAGCACCCCGGCCCAAAAGAATAGAACCATCAACCGTCTGCCCATGTCAGTCCTCCTTCACAATAGATGTGGTTACACGAAATGCCTGCGTCCTGGCCACACGCCAGATACCTCCTTCATGCATCGAATCGATTGCTCCGATCTGTCCGAATGCACACACCGCCACAGGTGCCAGAGGTGTTGAGAACTTGGTGTGGTGGCGCCCTGCCTGCTCACCTCCTTCCTTCCGGTTTGCACAAGTGACGAATCGTCGCTGACCCGCACGAGCCCGGGAGAAAATAGGCGTGAGGTTACACTGTCGCCTTCGCCAGAGTCGTGACGGGTCTATGCCGCAGATGCACCGATGCGCCGGTCACTCGATGCACCCGCTTTTGCATCGTTACTTCCTGCTGCAAGGCCAATACAGACCTAATCCACCTTATTTTATATCCGATTCGCTCCCCCGATTTCAAGATAAATCTCGTAGTTTGCAGTCGGTTTCACCGCGGGCTAGCGCCTCACTCCATCGCTCCCGACCACTCGTATCCCCGGCCTGAGGGAAAACACTCACCAACGGGCAGGTCTTCTAAACCCTTACGAATAGAGCATTTATGAAATCACCACTCTGCCGATTCCGCACGTTGCCCCCGCCGAGCCTCCAATACCCAGACCACATCCACCACCGCGGGACTCCCACCGTTATTCTTTTCGGACTTCTACAGCGGCCCTGTCGCTCGGCATGATAACTGACCCTGTCATTGAGGCTACCATCCCTTGCGCCCCCTACTCAAAACAACAGAAATAACTTCCCACTTCATCCAGTTATCCCAATTTCACTCAAGATTTTGGAGAGGCATCTCCGATACTAAGTTCATGAACACGCCATTGCCCATATTAACACGGTTCAGCACGACGCAACCCCTCAGATTCACCCCTGACAGGCAAAAAGCCCAAGACAGATAAAGGAGAATCTCATGGTTAAAGAAGATGTTCTTGCTCGGTACCTGGCAGCCCTGCTTCAAGGTGACAGGAAGACCTGCCGCTCCGTAGTTGAAGAAACCATGCAAAGCGGCATACCCGCGAATTCTGTCTACCTGCACTTGATTTGGCCCGTGATGGTCGAGATCGAGCGGCTCGCGCGGACGGATCGAGTCACATCGGTCCAGGAGCACCTTGCCACGCGGATCAACCGGACGATCGTGGACCAGTTGCAAAACAAGCTGCCCCGCCGCCCCGCCAAGCACAAGAAAGCCGCCGTATGCTGTTCCCGCGAAGAACTGCAAGAGCTCGGCGCCCAGATCATTGCCGACCTCTTTGAGAGTGACGGCTGGCAGGTGCGGTTCGTCGGCGGGGGTCTGTCCAACGATGACATCTTCGCCTTCATCAACGAATATGCGCCGGACGTGCTGCTGATTTACGGAACGACGCCGAAGCAGGCCCCGGATGTACGACACCTGATAGATCGGATACGAGGAGTGAACGCCTGGCCCGAGATGCGGATTGTCGTCTCCGGCGGGCTGTTCAATCGTGCCGAGGGTCTTTGGGAAGAGATGGGGGCCGATGGATTCGCCCCTACCGCCGCAGAAGTCCTTCAAGTGGCCGCCGACGAATCGCAGGTCGCCAATCCCGATCGACGGACGGTGAACCGCCGCAAGCGAAGGCAGCAGAGTGCGGCGTTGGAGCCCGTCCGCGCAGGATAGTATCCGGGCGGCGCTTGTGCCGAGAGGGCCACAGCCTCTCTGGGGCATTCGATGAGTGAGAATAGGTCCTGTGGGTTTCATGGGACCTATTTCATATGGCAACACGGCGGCTACGTCGCCGACTTCTGAAGCTTGTATTCGACGCTGTCTACCAGCGCGAGCCAGCTCGCTTCGATGACATTCTCCGAGACGCCTACCGTGCCCCATAGAGACTGCTTGTCACGGGACTCGATCACGACGCGAACGCGGGCCGCCGTGCCCGCTCGTGCGTTCACCACGCGGACCTTGTAGTCGATCAAGTGCATCTCCCGGATAGCCGGATAGAAAGTCTCGAGCGATTTTCGCAGGGCGGCGTCCAGCGAGTTCACGGGACCGTCGCCCTCGCCGACCGCGTGTACGATCTCCGGGCCGACCTTCAGCTTGACGGTGGCCTCGGTGACAATCTCGCCCGTTCGGTGTTTCTCGACATCGACATGATACTTGAGCAGCTCGAAGGACGGCTTGAACGTGCCCATGACCTTCTTGACCAGCAGGTCGAAGCTGGCATTCGCCGCCTCGAACTGGTAGCCCTCGTTCTCGAGCGCCTGCACGCGGGAAAGGATCTTCTTGGCCAGTTTGGCGTCCTGTTTGATCTGTGCCTTTTCGAGCTCGGCGAGAATGTTCGATTTGCCGCTCAACTCGGAGATCAGAAACCGCCGTTCGTTGCCCACCAGCCCGGGATCGATGTGCTCGTACGTGCGCCGGCTCTTGCGCAGCGCATCGACATGCAATCCCGCCTTGTGTGCAAAGGCACTGCCGCCCACATAGGGCAGATGCATGCTCGGCGTGAGATTCCCGACCTCGAAAACAAAACGCGACGTCTCCGTCAGCATGCGCATTTTCTCGGGACGGAGGACATCAAGACCCATTTTGAATGCCAGGCCGGGAATGACCGCGCACAAGTTCGCATTGCCGCACCGCTCGCCCAAGCCATTGATCGTGCCCTGGACCTGGCGCGCCCCCGCTCGGACCGCCGCCAGGGTGTTGGCCGTCGCGCAATCGGAATCATTATGGGTGTGGATACCAATGACCACGGACCCGAAGGCGCGGCAGACCTGCTGGGTGATCTCGAAGACCTGTTCCGGCAGCGAGCCGCCGTTGGTGTCACAGAGGACCAGGGCGTCCGCCCCCGCCTCGGCCGCCGCCGCCAGCACTTTCAGCGCGTATTCCGGGTTCTCCCGGTAACCGTCGAAGAAGTGCTCGGCGTCAAAGATCGTCTCCAAACCCTTTTGCTTGAGGTACCGCACCGACTCGGAACAGATCATCAGGTTCTCGTCCAGCGAGCAGCCAAGCACCTGCTTGACATGGAGGTCCCAGGTTTTGCCGACAATCGTGGCGGCCGGCGTCTGGCAGGCCAGGATCGAATTGAGGGAGAGATCCTCGGACACGCGGCAATCGGCCCTCCTTGTGCTGCCGAACGCCACCAGCCGGGACTGGGTCAGGCCGAGCTTCGCCGCTTCCTGGAAGAACTGCATTTCTTTCGGATTGGAGGCCGCATAGCCCCCTTCGATGTAGTGCAGCCCGAGCCCGTCGAGCCACTGCGCAATCGAGAGCTTGTCCTCCAGGGAAAAGCTGATTCCTTCGGCCTGCATGCCGTCGCGCAACGTCGTATCGTACAATGCAATCTTCGTCATATCGAACCTTATTTGCGCCTCGTCGTATCCGGAACATCGACCATGCCTCGACGCCGGCACGAGTCTGCCAGAAACTCGTTGATTGTACCGATTTGCCTCCGCCTGTAAAGAGCGACGTCCGAGAACGGAATCTGGTGGGTGCCGTCGGTATTCGGTCGCGGATTCGGGCCGCAGAGTAGGGCGAGGGTGGGTCTGGTCCCCAGGTGCGATATCGGGAACCTGCGCTCGCCATAGACAAGCCGCAGGGCTCGCCACCGGATTCCGACAACACCCGTTTGGCCCATATCGCTGCCTTTCCTGGCGGAAGCACCCCGCGTTGGCCCTGGCCGCCGGAAATTGGCTTTGTTTTTGCACGCGGGCCTGCTCGTAGTGACGCCGTGTAGACGTCTGCCGGGAAGTGCGAAGTGCGGGGCGCCCACCCCGAAACCTCCAACTTGAAACTTGAGACTTCTGGTAGAAATTGGCTTTGTTTTTCACGGCCGGTCCCGAGGGGAGTATATCATAACTCTTTGTCTCATCCGCAATTAGCACGCCTTCGTCCTCCCGGAAATTGGCTTTGTTTTGCGCAGAGGGCCCCGCCCGTAGTGATGGCGTCGGGGGTCTTCCGAGAGCTATGAACTGCGGCGTGCCCGCTTGAAACTTCCCACTTGAAACTTGAAACGTCTCGCGGAAATTGGCTTTGTTTTGCGTAATCACATCCTCCGCTTCCCGCTCTCCCCGGCCTGTGAGTAGGAAGAAATTCCGAAGTCCAAATTTCGAAATTCGAATTTCGAGTTTCGGATTTCTCACGATGGATGGTGGATGCTCGGGCGACGGAATGCAGGGATGATGGAATGCCGGCGTGATGGCGTAGGGACGCAAGATTTTGCGTCTCTAGTACCGCCGAGGCGCGGATTTGTGCTTCACCAGTCACGATCAGAACCTCCGGTTCACTGACCACGTGTCACTGTGACTCTATAGTTGCATACGCATAATACATACCCATCAGTTGCCCGTCAAGTGAAATTCCGGAAATCCGGTGACTTCCCTCATGCCGCTGGTGAACGCTGGTAAACTCTTTCTCGACATGGCTTTACACGGTTGTACCGACAGCCGTAGGGCGGGCCGTGCCCGCCGTCTCCACTGAAGCGGACTTATGCCGATTTCTCCGGAAAAAGTACCTTACACCGTCTCATTTCCTCTGCTTATGCCGCCGCCCTTTCTGGCCGATAGAAGGCGCGACAGCGGATTCCTGCATCTTTGATGGGGCCACCAGGGCGTTGATTGTGGACTATTGACGATTGGCGGAGACGCCATGGGCTGGCGCAGCCTGCACGATTGGAGGATTAACAATGAACAGGCCGCCATACATTTTCCGGGTCATTACGCATTTCCCAGCGTTGATGGCTTGCCGAGACGATCGTGAAGGAGAATTGGCATGTCTACGTCCGAGATAATCACGATCATAGTCAGTACTTTGGGTGGATCTGGCGTTGTGCTGGTAGCGGTAGCATGGATTGTGAAGTCGATTATCAATCATGCCCTATCCAAAAACATCGAAGAATTCAAGTTGAATCTACAAAATCAGTCCCAGCAGGAGATTCTTCGTTTGCAGTCATCGCTCCAGTTACATGAGTTCGAGCACCAAGTCCGATTCAGCCAACTCCATGAGCGACTTGCGCAAGCAACCATCGAGGTCTATGATAAGCTGCGGTGTCTCTATTCTGAAGTAAGGGATACTGTCGCCTTCATCACAACGGATTCCCGGCCACCGGGGGAAAAAACACAGGCTCTTCAAAAGGCGGCAACTGCTTTTGCCGACTACTACTGTCGCCACAAGATTCTGTTTCCAAAGGAACTGACTGACAGTATTGACGCGTTCCATTCCTTGTTACGGAATGTGATCAGGAAGGATCAGCAATCTGCACGCGCCGGCCAAGCAAATCCCGAAAATTCCCGCTGGGAAGAACTCCGAGCTGAAGTTGATAAATTGGTCGACGAGAAGCTGCCTTCGGTGTTTGATTCATTGGAGTTGCATTTCCGGGGAATACTTGGTTCTCTGTCCCTGGATAGGGATCTCAAGGACGAACCGTGCCCTTCAGCAATGTAGTGCGGACCTCACATTGCAAAAACCGAAGTGCGATCTTGAACGCCGACAATGAGAAGCGATTTGCATATTACGGTTAGATCGAAGAGGCAGACATGATGAATCTGTATCGAGGTTTTAAGAGGATCACCCTTCTGTTGAGCATCGTCGTCACTCTGGCAGCGTGGTTCTGGTTCTCTGAGGGGCGTTTCAGAAGCGCCGAGCAGAAACAGAAGGCATTAGAAGAGGATGCAGAGCAGTATCGTTGCTTCTGGGATTGCTGGGACGCAGATGATTTCCTGGGCGCCAGCAAGAGAATGGTTGTCGCGGACTTGCTCACCGGGCCGGACAAATTGAAAGCAGTGATTGTGCCAAACGGGGATGATGCGAGAGTGCTCTTCTTGGCCCCCGATGTCGTTTTCCCCGGCATAGAGAGCCTCAGAGTGCATCTTGACACCGTCACGACGGGGTATGGTAGATTGCTCATGTCCGTGTCCGACTCTGCTTTGGAGGAAGCGGCCCAGGCCGCGAAGGCGAAGTGCCTCGCTCTGGAACCGCGCTTCAGCAGGCATTTTGTCCGCTCTCCGCGGGAGATGCTGACGAGCAGCATCCTTGAGGGCGGCCCCGTCGCCGCAGGCACTTTCGGAGCGGTGTGGCTTCTGTTCCTGCTCTTCAGATGGATTGTCTGCGGATTCTATGGTGGTGTGGCCAAGACTGGAAAAACACAAACCGAAACAGGTACTCCCGCCATAGTCCCGGAGGTGCCAAATGAATACGATTCGGCGCCGCTGACGCACGAAGCAGTGAGGAGCGCACGCCGTTGAGAATAAAGCGAATCTGGAAGTAGGACATAGGAGAAGCAATCTGTAGGAAGAGGTTCACCCTACAAGGTTCCTCTGAAAGGGGCATTGATGTGCGATGCGATTTACCGAAGAGTTGTGAAGGAATTATTCCAGGACACGTATGGTGGGCTTGCCGACCGCGACAGAATAAAGGTCGTGCAACTCTTCGACAAGCTGCTGGCAAAGGGATTGCTCATTCATGTGGATGACCTGCGCCGTATATGCAGACAAGCTGGCTACGCTGAGTACGCGGCCGATGGTATCGGGCGAATCTACGATGATCTCGTCCTTATCAGAGAAGAACTGGAGGACCCCCAAACCTTGGACTGCTGGCCGCCTGAGCGAGTAGAGCGGTTTATTAGCGGCGAAGGCGTCCCGAACGTATAGTAGGAGCCTAGAGCCTAGGAGCCTGTCCGACTAATTGATTCCGACGAAGTCTTTCCTTATCTGTCTCCGCTGTCGCTCTTGACTTGAGTGTCCCGCTCCCAGTTGGAGCCTGCGGTCGCCTGTTCGCTGCAAGGTCTCGA
>Ga0315289_10000620_pt1 | contig 54384 bp, 62 predicted proteins | sample YL17G11_40_MG_FD_203452 | JGI IMG/M metagenome (GOLD analysis project Ga0315289, IMG submission 203452) | Sediment microbial communities from Yellowstone Lake, YNP, Wyoming, USA - YL17G11_40 | ecosystem: Environmental > Aquatic > Freshwater > Lake > Sediment | place: USA: Wyoming | collected...
GGGAGCGACACCATGGGAAAGCAGAAGTTCGAGAGGACCAAGCCGCACATTAACATCGGCACCATCGGGCACGTGGATCACGGCAAGACGACGCTGACCAGCGCCATCAGCTTTGTCCTGAGCAAGCACGGGCTGGCGCAGTTTCTGGCTTACGAGCGCATTGACTCGGCGCCGGAGGAGAAGGAGCGGGGGCTGACCATCAACATCTTCCACGCCGAGTACCAGACCGAGAAGCGCCATTATGCGCACGTGGACTGCCCGGGGCACGCCGACTACATCAAGAACATGATCACGGGGGCGGCGCAGATGGATGGGGCGGTGCTGGTGGTATCGGCGGCGGACGGGCCGATGCCGCAGACGCGGGAGCACGTGCTGTTGGCGCGGCAGGTGCAGGTGCCCTACATCGTGGTGTTCTTGAACAAGGTGGACATGGTGGATGACCCGGAGCTGATTGACCTGGTGGAGCTGGAGCTGCGGGAGCTGTTGACGCGGTACGAGTTTCCGGGGGACCAGATTCCGATCGTGCGCGGCAGCGCCTTGAAGTGCCTGGAGACGCAGCAGGCGGAGCGGGAGGGGGAGTGGAGCAAGGGCATCTGGCAGCTTTTGGATGCGATAGATGACTACATTCCGACCCCGGTGCGGGACACCGAGAAGCCGTTCTTGATGCCGATCGAGGATGTCTTCACCATCAGCGGGCGGGGGACGGTGGTGACCGGGCGGGTGGAGCGCGGGACGCTGGCGCGGGGGACGGAGGTGGAGATCGTGGGGCTGGCGGCGCAGTCGCGGCGGACGGTGGTGACGGACGTGGAGATGTTTCGCAAGAGCCTGGATCAGGCGACGGCGGGGGACAACGTGGGGCTTTTATTGCGCGGGATCGAGCGCGAGGAAGTGGAGCGGGGGCAGGTGGTGGCGCTGCCGGCCAGCATCACCCCGCACACCGAGTTTGCGGCCAACGTCTATGTGCTGAGCAAGGAGGAGGGGGGGCGGCACACGCCGTTTTTCTCTGGCTATCGGCCGCAGTTTTACTTTCGCACCACCGATGTCACGGGGGTCATGCATCTGCCGGAGGGGGTGGAGATGGTGATGCCCGGGGACAACGTGACCATCCGGGCGGAGCTGATCCAACCGATTGCGATGGAGCCGGGGCTGCGGTTTGCGGTGCGCGAGGGGGGGCACACGGTGGGCGCCGGGGTCATCGCCGAGATCGCCAAGTAAGGGAGCGCCGATGCCGTGAGCCAGGCGCGGGCTCCAGTTCGGCTGAGAAGCGAGGCTCAAGCAATGGTCAGCGAGGCGCAGGCATATGGGTAGGTCAACCGAGGCCGCGGCGGATAAGATCCGCATCCGCCTCAAGGCGTTTGATCATCGCATCCTGGACCAAGCAGCGGTGCGCATCGTGGATACCGCGCGGCGCACCGGAGCGCACGTTTCCGGCCCCGTGCCGCTGCCGACAGAGATCAATCGCTTCTGCGTCGTGCGCTCGCCGCATATAGACAAGGAATCCATGGAGCACTTTGAGATGCGCACCCACAAGCGCCTGATAGATATCCTGGAGCCGAGCCCGCGCACCATAGATGCGCTGATGAAAATTGACCTGCCCGGCGGCGTGGATATCGAGATTAAGCTCGGCTAGGAAACGCAACATGGCGGTGGCGAAGGGCATAATCGGGCACAAGCTGGGCATGACCCAGTTGTTCGATGATCAGGGGCGCGCGGTGCCAGTGACCGTGATCCAGGCCGGGCCGTGCGTCGTGGTGCAGCGCAAGACCGCCGCGCGCGATGGCTATGACGCGATCCAGTTGGGCTTCGGCGCGGTGCGCGACAAGCACGTCAATCAGCCGGCCCGCGGTCATTTCAAGCGCGCCGGGGTGGAGCCGAAGAAAACGTTGAGCGAGTTCCGCCTCGCCGACTGTGACCAGTGCCAGGTGGGCCAGGAGCTGCGCGCCGACCTGTTCAAGTCCGGCGAGCGGGTCAATGTCACCGCGATCTCGAAGGGCAAAGGTTTCGCAGGGGTTATGAAGCGCTATGGCTGGCACGGGGGCCCCGCCAGCCACGGCTCGATGTCCCACCGGCGGCCGGCCTCGAGCGGGCCGACGGATCCCGCGCGCGTCTTCCCGGGCACACGCAAGCCGGGCCACTTGGGGGCGGTGCGGGTGACGGTGAAGGGGCTGGCGGTGGTCCGCGCCGACGCCGAGCGCAACCTGCTCATCGTCAAGGGCGCGGTGCCAGGGCCGCCGGGCGGGGTGGTGCGCGTGACCAAGGCGCCAGAGCGGCCGAAGCGCATCGCCAAGCGCCGGCTCGTCGGGTGGGGAGGGGCATAGGATGCCCAGCATCCCGATGTACAATTCAGCCGGCCAGCAGGTGGGCGAGATAGAGTTGAGCGCAGCGCTCTTCGACACCGAGGGCAACCAGGGCATCGTGCATCAAGCCGTTGTGGCTCATCTTGCCGGCCAGCGCGCGGGTACCGCCAGCACCAAGGGGCGCAGCGAAGTGAGGGGCGGCGGGCGCAAGCCCTGGCGCCAGAAAGGCACCGGGCGCGCGCGCCACGGCAGCCGGCGCTCACCCATTTGGAAAGGTGGAGCGGTGGCGATGGGGCCTAAGCCCCGCGATTACACCCAGCGGCTGCCGAGAAAAGCGCGACGCAAGGCGCTGGCCGTAGTGCTCTCGGAGCGGGTGCGCGCCGGCCTGGTCACGCTGGTGGATAGCTTGCAGTTGGAGCGTCCGAGCACGCGGGAGTTCGACCGGATGCTTGCGAACCTGCAAGTTGACGCGGGCGCGGGGCGGGTGCTGGTGGTGGATGCCGAGCCCTCGCGCGAGCTTGAGCTGTCGGCGCGCAATCTGCCCGGGGTCGAGTTGATCCGGGCCGACGCCCTAAATACGTATATGGTTGCAGCGAGCGAGCGGCTGGTGCTGACCCACGCTGCCGTGCAGCGGCTCCAGGAGACGCGGATATGAGGGAGGCGCGCGACATCATAATCAAGCCCATCCTGTCGGAGAAAAGCGTCGCCGCGGGCGGGGCCAACAAGTACGTTTTCCGGGTCCATCCCGAGGCCACCAAGATTGACGTGCGCAACGCCGTCGAGGAGATCTTTCCCGACGTCAGGGTGCGCAAGGTCAACACCATGACGGTGCGCGGCAAGGAGCGGCGCACCTCTGGCTACGGCAAGCACCGCCGGCGGCCGGGGCGCACCTCAGACTGGAAAAAGGCGATCGTGACTCTGCGCGAGGGCAAGATCGCGGTTTTCGAGGGGCTCTAATCGCCCCAGGAGCATATAGTGCCATTAAAGAAATATAGGGCTACTACCCCGAGCCGGCGCTTCATGACCCGCATCAAGCGGGCGTACACTCGGCAGCGGCCGGAGAAATCGCTGCTCAAGCCTCTAACGGCGAGCGCCGGGCGCAACGCCTCGGGCCGCACCACCATGCGCTACCGCGGCGGCGGGCACAAGCGGCGCTACCGGGTCATAGATTTCAAGCGCACCAAGGACAAGGTCCCGGCAAAGGTCGCGACTATCGAGTACGACCCGAACCGCTCCGCCGACATCGCGCTGCTGCACTACGCCGACGGCGAGAAGCGCTACATCCTGGCCCCGGTGGGGCTGGAGGTGGGCGCCAGCGTCATCTCCGGCGCAGAGAACGTGGACGTGCGCCCCGGCAACGCGATGCCGCTTGCCGCGATGCCGGTGGGCACCGTGGTGCACAACATCGAGCTCTCCTCGGGCAAGGGCGGACAGTTGTGCCGCAGCGCCGGCGCCAGCGCCCAGCTCATGGCCAAGGAGGGCAAGTTCGCGCACCTGCGCCTGCCCTCGGGGGAGACGCGCATGGTCTATATCGGCTGCCGCGCTTCCGTGGGCCAGGTCGCCAACCCGGAGCACTCAACCATCACCATCGGCAAGGCCGGGCGCAAACGCTGGATGGGGCGTCGGCCCCATGTCAGGGGCGTGGCCATGAACCCCAGGGATCATCCCCACGGCGGGGGCGAGGGGCGCAGCGGGGTGGGGCGCAAGAGCCCGATGAGCCCGTGGGGCAAACCCACCCTCGGGCCCAAGACGCGCAAGCGCAATAAGGCCAGCAGCCGCCTGATCGTGAAGCGCAGGCGGTAAGGATGGCGCACGTTTCAGGGAGCACAGCCGCTGCCACGCTGCGAAGTGGCGAGGCCACCCTGCTTCGCGGGCTTCGTAGCCCTGCTACGCAGGGCGGAGTAGCCTCGCTACCAAGCACGAGCCTCGGCGGTGTCCCCTTTGCACTCGGCGAGTTCGATACCACCGACGAAAGCTTAGAGACATGGCGAGATCGCTGAAGAAGGGGCCGTTCGTGGACGCCCATCTCATGGAGAAGGTCGAGCGCTTGAATCGCTCAGGGGAGAAGAAGATCATTCGCACCTGGTCGCGCCGCTCGACCATCATCCCCGATATGGTCGGGCATACGATCGCGGTGCACGACGGGCGCAAGCACATCCCGATCTTCCTCACCGAGAACATGGTCGGCCACAAGCTGGGCGAGTTCGCCCCCACGCGCCATTTCCGTGGCCACGGGCACCACACCGAGCGCTCGACGGCGCCGCGTTGAGAGAAATCATTGCGGCGTAGCGCACGGGCGTACGCTTAGGAGACATTTGTGGAGGCTAAGGCGACGGCGAGATTCGTGCGGATCGCGCCCTACAAGGTGCGCCGGGTGCTGGCGCTCATCCGCGGCCGCGACCTGGCGGAGGCGCTTGCCGCGCTTGACTTCACGGCGAGTTCGACGGCGCCGGTGATTCGCAAAGTCGTGGATTCGGCCGCGGCCAACGCTGAGGCCAACCACGGCATGAACCGCCAGCGGCTGTGGGTGCGCCGGGCCTACGCTAATGAGGGGCCGAGGTTGCGCCGCTATCGCGCCGGCTCCATCGGCCGCGGCGGCGTCATCAAGCGGCGCATGAGCCATATTACGGTGGTGGTTGACGAACGGCCGGAGGCGGCGGCGCCGCGCGGGCGGCGGCGTCGCGCTGCGCCGGCCAAAGGGAAATCACAACAAGATGGATGATGCGATGCGGCGCATTCGCCGCCATACGCGGCGCTGCGCGCGAGCGCGAAACGATCGCGCAGCCGCCGGGAGGTAGAGTGGACGCATGGGTCAGAAAGTGCACCCCATCGGTTTCAGGCTGGGGATAGTCAAGGACTGGAAGAGCCACTGGTTCGCCGATAAGGGCTACGCGCACATGGTGCTGGAGGACGTGGCCGTTCGCGAGTACTTCAAGCGCCGCTTTGTGCGGGGCGAGGGCGGGCGCGGGCGGCGAGACCGCGGGCGCGACGCCGGCATCGCCGAGGTGGAGATCGAGCGCGCCGCCAACAATGTGCGCATTACCCTGCACACCGCCAAGCCCGGCATCATCATCGGCCGCGGGGGCCGCGGCGTGGACGACCTGCGCGCCGACCTCGAGCGACTGACCAACCGCAAGGTGCACATTAACGTGCAGGAGATCCACCAGCCCGAGCTCAACGCCCAACTGGTGGCGGAGAACGTCGCCAGCCAGATCGAAAAGCGCGTGGCCTTCAAGCGCACCGTGCACCAGGCGGTTCAGCGCAGCATGCGCATGGGCGCCCAGGGCATCAAGATTATCTGCTCCGGTCGGCTTGGTGGGGCGGAGATGGCCCGCACCTACGGCGATAAGGACGGCAAGGTCCCGCTGCACACGCTGCGCGCGGACATTGATTACGGCTTCACCGAGGCCCGCACCCCAGCCGGCCATATCGGTATCAAGGTCTGGGTTTATCGCGGCGACATCCTGCGCGAAAAGGCTCCCGCGCGGCCCGAGGTTCCGGCGCAAAAGCGCGAGGAAAAGAAGCGGCCGGGCTGGCGCCGGGTGCCGCCGGCGGCCGACGCCGCGGCTGCGCCCGAAGTCGAAACCGCCGCAGTCGAAGCGCCACCGGCGCCGGAGCCGGCGGGCGAGCCTGAGGAGCAGGCGGGCAAGGAGCTCGCCGCGGAGGCGGCGCAGCGCGCCGCTGATGAGTCATTGGGGCATGACCAGCAGGCGCCCGAGTCGGAAACCGCCGGCGCCGATGACCCCGACGAGACCGGCGCCGACGAGTACGACGTGGACGAGGAGCAATGACGCATCGGGAGTGCGTGGGCGGATCCCCTGGCCGCGCGGCGCGCCCCGGCGCGAGCGGGGCCGACTGGGCCCGACAGGACAACATGCCATGTTGATGCCGGCGAGAACGAAGTATCGCAAACAGCAGCGGGGCCGCATGAAGGGCCGGGCGGGTCGCGGCAACACGCTGGCCTTCGGCGAGTACGGGCTCCAGGCGCTGGAGAGCATCTGGATGACCAACCGCCAGATCGAGGCCGCGCGGGTCGCCCTGACCCGGCACATCAAGCGTGCGGGCAAGGTGTGGGTGCGGGTTTTCCCGGATAAGCCCATCACCAAGAAGCCGGCAGAGACCCGCATGGGCAGCGGCAAGGGGCAGCCCGAGGGATGGGTGGCGGTGGTCAAGCCCGGGCGGATTCTATTCGAGCTGGGCGGGGTCGGCCCGGAGTTGGCGCGCGAGGCGCTGCGGCTGGCGGGTCATAAGCTGCCGATCAAGGTGCGGATGATCTCGCGCGCTGCCGGCGCCGGGGAGGCCGCGTGATGAAGGCATCGGAGCTGCGAGAGCAGAGCACACCCGAGCTTCAGGAGCGCCTGCGCAACCTGCGCGACGAGTGGTTCCGGCTGCGCTTCCAGCAGGTGAGCAGGCCATTGCCCAACCCGCTGCGCATCCGCGAGGTACGCAAGGATATCGCGCGCATCCACACCCTGCTCAGCGAGCGCGAGGCCGCGGAGGCCGCGGAGGCCGGGAAGTAGGGAGATTACTATCCGCAGATGGCTAGGCCGTAGGCCGCCATGGCGGCTCCGACTTGTCGGAGCCTAGCCATTTCACAGATTAGAGAAACACCGAACAAAATCTGCGAGAATGGCGAGGCGGCTTTGCCGCCGCCATGGCGGCCCGTAGGGCTTAGCCATCTGTGCAATCTGCGGATAGCATTCTTTCCTCTCGCAGAATCTGCGGCGGATGAACGCGGCTTGGCCGAATACTTAGAATGGGCGACGGGTGATATGGCTCAGCCAACCAGGGCAGTGAGAAAAGAGCGCCAGGGCATTGTGGTCAGCGACAAGATGGACAAGACCGTTGTCGTCGCGGTCGAGCGCGTCGGCCCCCATCCTCTCTACCAGAGGGTGGTGAAACACACCACCAAGCTGCTTGCCCATGACGAGGAGAATCGGTGTAAGCCTGGGGACAAGGTGCGGGTGATGGAGACGCGTCCCCTGAGCAAGCGCAAGCGCTGGCGCGTGATCGCGGTGCTGGAGCAGGCGAAATAGCGGCTGGAATGTGATATGACTCGGGTTTGCCGCGGGATGGGTGGCGCCGCCGCCGGATGAGGGCGGCCGCGCAGCGCAATAGATCACGCATCCAATGAAGAGATACGCCACCGAGGATATACGCAATGTCGCCATTATCGGGCATGGCGGCTCGGGCAAGACCAGCCTCGCCGAGGCGATCCTGTTCGCCGCCGGGGTCACCGATCGCCTGGGCAGCGTCGCCGCGGGCAACACCGTCGGCGACAGCGACCGCGATGAGGTCGAGCGCAATATCTCGATCAGCGCCGCCCTGCTGCCGCACGAATGGCGCGGGCGCAAGCTCAACCTTGTGGACACGCCGGGATATGCCGACTTCATTGGCGAGGTCATCTCCGCGCTGCGCATCGCCGACGGCGCGATAGTGGTGCTCGATGCGGTGGCGGGCGTGGAGGTGCAGACCCAACGCTACTGGGAGATGGCGGCGAACCAGGGTCTCGCGCCGGTGATCGTGGTCAACAAGATGGACAAGGAGGGGGCGGATTTCGCGGCGGCGGTGCAGCTTGCGCGCGACCGCCTGGGCTGCAACGCGGTGCCCACGCATATCCCGATTGGCCGGGGGCAAAGTTTCCGCGGCGTGGTGGACCTGCTCGCCGAGCAAGCCCTGGTATACACCAACGGCAAGGCGACCCGGCAGGCGCCGCCGGCGGACCTGACGGATGAGATCGCGGCGGCGCGGGAGCGGCTGATGGAGGCGGCAGCCGAGGCCGATGACGCGCTGACCGAGAAATACCTGGAGCAGGGATCGCTGACCACCGAGGAAATCGAGCGCGGCATGCGCTCGGCGGTGCTCGCCGGTCGCGCGGTGCCGGTGGTGCCGGTCTCGGCCACCGCCAACATCGGGGTGGAGGCGGCGGCCGATGTCATCGCCTCTTACCTGCCCAATCCGTCGCAGGCGCCGCCCCAGGTGGCGACCGCGGTGAATGGGGAAGAGCGCTTTGAGCTGCGCGCCGATGCGGAGCAGCCGCTGGCGGCCCTCGTTTTCAAGACCATGGCCGACCCCTACGCCGGACGGTTGACCGCCTTCCGCGTGTACCGCGGGGTCATGCACTCCGACGCCAACGCGTATAACGCCACCCGGCGGCGGCGCGAGCGGGTGGGGCAGATCCTGGTGCCCCGCGGCAAGCAGCAGGAGGCGGTCGCCGCAGTGGGCGCCGGTGACATCGGGGTGGTCGCCAAGCTCCACGAGACGCTGACCGGCGATACCCTGTGCGACGAGCAGCAGCAAGTGCTGCTCGCGGCCTTTGGTTTTCCCCAGCCGGTGCTCTCGGTCTCTGTGCGGCCCAAGACCAAGGGTGATGAGGACAAGGTCGGCAGCGCCCTCGACCGCCTGCGCGAGGAGGACCCGACCATCAGCGTCAGCCTTGACCACGATACCCGGGAGACGCTGCTGTCGGGGATGGGGGACCTGCATCTGGAGGTCATCGTCGGCCGGCTGCGCCGCAAGTTCGGAGTGGAGGTCGAGACCAGCACGCCGCGCGTGGCTTACAAGGAGACGGTTACCAGGAGGGTGGAGGCCCAGGGCAAGTACAAGCGCCAGACCGGCGGCCGCGGCCAGTACGGCGATGTCTGGGTGCGCGTGGAGCCGATGGAGCACGGCGCCGGGTTCGAGTTCGTGAATGCGATCGTGGGCGGCGCGGTGCCGCGCAACTACATCCCGGCGGCGGAGAAGGGGATCGTGGAGGCGATGCAGCGCGGGGTGCTGGCGGGCTACCCGCTGGTGGACTTGCGGGCGACACTCTACGATGGCTCGTACCATCAGGTTGATTCGTCAGACATGGCGTTCAAGATCGCGGGCTCGATGGCGCTGCAAAAAGCGGTTGCCGAGGCCGAGCCCAGGCTCCTGGAGCCGATCATGAATGTGGAGGTGGTGGTGCCCGACCAGCACATGGGCGATGTCATCGGCCACCTCAACGGCAAGCGGGGGCGCATTCAGGGCATGGAGCCGGGGCCGCCAGGCACCCAGATCATCAGGGCGCAAGTGCCGCTGGCGGAGATGTTTGCCTACGCCACCGAGCTGCGCTCCATGACCCAGGGGCGCGCCAGCTACACCATGAAGTTCTCACATTACGAGGAGGTCCCGGGCCACATCGTTCAGCGCATTGTGGAGGAGGCGCAGCAGCGCAAGGCCGCCGAGCAGCGCTGAGCGGTCACCGCTTATTGGCGGATCGCCGGACGGCGGGAGCGGTGCCCGCGAACAACGGCGTGCAACTAGCCGAGAACGGCCATGATACAGACACGCAGCCGATTGAAGGTTGCCGATAATACGGGCGCCCGCATGATCGAGTGCATTCGCGTCATGGGCGGGTCGGCGCGCAAATACGCCGGCGTTGGCGACACCATCATCGCCGCCGTCAAGCAGGTGAGCCCGGGGGCGCCGATCCGCAAGGGTGAGGTGGTGCGTGCGGTGGTGGTGCGCACGCTCCAGCCCATCGCCCGCGCCGATGGCTCACACATTCGCTTTGATGAGAACGCTGCGGTGCTCATCACCGAGGCCAATGACCCGCGAGGCACCCGCATCTTCGGGCCCGTCGCCCGCGAGCTGCGCGATCGCGAGTTCACCAAGATCGTCTCCCTGGCGCCGGAGGTGCTCTAACCCGGGGCGCGGATGGTTTGAGGATAATCGTTATGGCAAAGTCCGTCCAACTGCACATCAAGAAGGGAGACACCGTCTACATCCTGCGGGGCAAGGACCGCGAGCACCGCATGGAAGGGCGGGAGGAGGAGCTGGCACGGCTTGAGCCGCGGCAGGTCAGGGTGGAAGCGGACAAGCGTCTGGGCCGGCGTGGGAAGGTGATCGGGGTCAATCGCCAGACCCAGCGCGTGCTTGTGGACGGCGTTAACATGATCACCAAGCACGCCAAGCCGCGAGGGCTGACCTCGCGCGCCGCCCAGATGCAGACCGGTCGCATTCAGCAGCCGGGGCCGCTGCATGTTTCCAACGTGATGCTGGTATGCCCGCGCTGCGACCGCCCCACCAAGGTCGAGCGGCGCGAGGTCTCGGGCAAGCGCATCCGCGTCTGCCGCCGCTGCCACGAGTACATTGATGAGGTCTGAAGTCAGACGGATATATCGCGATGACTGACGATACCCAACAGGCTGAAGAACCGCGAGCAGAGCCGGTCGAGGCCGCGCCCCAGGCCGCGTCGCCCGCGCCCCAGGCCGCGTCGCCCGCGCCCCCCGTGCAAGCGCTAGCAGCACCGGTCGCCGAGGAAGCGGCGCCTGTCGCCGAAGCGGTCGGCTCGGCTCCTGGGGCGGCGGGCGAGCCGGTTGCCGAGCCCGCCGAGCCGCCTGCGCAGGAGCCCAAGCCCGCCGCGGAGCGCAAGCCGAGGGCGCCCAGAAAGCCTAAAGCAGAGGGCAAGGCAAAGGCCGAAGCCGAGGCCAAGCCCAAGGGGGAAGGCAAGCCCAAGGCCGAGGCCAAACCTAAGGGCGAGCGCAAGCCCAAGGGCGAAGGCAAACCCGCGGCGGAGAAGCCAAGGGCGGAAGGCAAGCCAAAGGCGAAGGGCAAAGCCGAGGCAAAGGCCGCGCCTGAAGTGAAGGCCGCGCCGCAGGAGAAGCTGCCCCCGCGGCTCAAGGTGCGTTACAAGGAGGAGATCCTGCCGGCGCTGATGCGCGAGCTGGGGTTGTCCAACCCGATGCAAGCGCCGCGGCTGCGCCAGGTGGTAATCAATATGGGCGTGGGGGTGGCGACCCAGGATCCGAAGGCGCTGGAGGGCGCGGTGCGGGAGCTGGCGCAGATCACCGGGCAGCGGCCCGCCATTACGCGGGCGCGCAAGTCCATCGCCGCTTTCAAGGTGCGCGAGAACAACCCGGTCGGCTGCCGCGTGACGCTGCGCGGCGATCGGATGTACGAATTCCTGGACCGGCTGTTCAACGCAGCGCTGCCGCGCATCCGCGACTTCCGCGGCCTGCCGCCGCGTTCGTTCGATGGCCGCGGCAACTACACCATGGGCATACGGGAGCAGCTCATTTTCCCGGAGCTCAGCATAGACGAGATCGAGCGCGTGCGGGGGATGGACATCACCATCGCCACCACCGCGAAAACCGATGAGGCGGGGCGGGCCCTGCTGTCCAAGCTAGGGCTGCCGCTGCGCGAGAGCTGAAGGAGGGGCGTGTGGCCAAGAAAGCGCTTGTGGAAAAGGCAAACCGGGAGCCGAAGTTCCGGGTGCGGCGCTATCATCGCTGCCAGGTCTGCGGCCGCCGCCGCGCCTATTTTCGCAAGTTCGGCATGTGCCGCATCTGCCTGCGCAGCTTCGCCCACCGCGGGCTCCTGCCTGGCGTGACCAAGGCGAGCTGGTAGGAGGAAACGCATGGCCCAGACCGACCCTATCGCCGATATGCTGACCCGCGTCCGCAACGCTTGCCGCGCGCATCACGACCAGGTCGAGATTCCCGCCTCCCGGCTCAAGCTCGACATCGCTAAGATCCTGCGCGCCGAGGGCTACATCCAGAAGTACGAGCTGCGGGATGACAATAAGCAAGGCGTGCTCGTGCTGACCCTGAAGTACGGCGCCGGCCGCCAACCCGCCATCGTTGGCCTGCGCCGGATTAGCCGCCCCGGGCGGCGCGTCTATGTGGGCGCGCGTCGGGTGCCGCGGGTCATGGGTGGACTAGGCACCGTCGTGGTCTCGACGCCCAAGGGCCCCATGACCGGCCGCGAAGCGCGGCGCCAGGGCGTCGGCGGCGAGGTGCTGCTATATGTATGGTAGTCTCATCACAGGAGACGCGATATGTCGCGCGTAGGCAAGCAGCCGGTGCCGCTGCCGCCGGAGGTGACTGTCGAAATGGGCGACGGCCGCATCGTCGTTTCCGGCCCCAAGGGGACGCTGGAGCGCGAGATTCATCCTGCCATGCGGGTGCGCATCGAGCCGGGCGTGCTGTTCGTCGAACGGCCCAGCGATCAACGCCAGCACCGTGCGCTGCACGGGTTGACGCGGACGCTCATCGCCAACATGGTCACCGGGGTGAGCCAGGGTTTTCGCAAGAGCCTGGAGCTCATGGGTGTCGGCTACCGCGCGCAGATGCAGGATCGCAAGCTGGTGCTCCAGGTGGGCTTCTCCCATCCGGTCGAGGTCCGGCCGCCGCCGGGGGTCGAGCTCTCGCTCGAGACCTTCACCCCGATGGGCGACAACAACTACCTGGCGGCGCGCATTACCGTACAGGGGATAGACAAGGAAAAGGTGGGTCAGCTCGCTGCCGATATCCGCGCGGTTCGCAAGCCCGAGCCCTACAAAGGCAAGGGGCTGCGCTACACCGGCGAAGTGGTCCGTCGCAAGGCGGGTAAGGCCGCGGCCAAGACCGGGATCGGATAGCCGCGCTCCACCCCTGACGGGGAGCGGGACCGAAGTTGGCTCGGTGCCCTGGTTGATGTGATCGAAAGGAAGAGTGAGTGACACCGACAGCAACACGGGTGCAGGCGCGGGCGCGCCGCCGGCGAGGCGTGCGCAAGCGTATCCGCGGCGTGCCCGAGCGGCCGCGCCTCGCGGTCTTTCGCAGCGCGCGCCACATTTACGCGCAGATCATAGACGATACCGCGGGACGCACGGTGGCCGCGGTCTCCACGCTCGACCCCGCGTTGCGCGCGCGGCTGGCGCGAGGCTCTAACCGGGAGGCTGGTCACCAGGTGGGCAAGGCGCTCGCCGAAAGGGCCCTGGCGGCCGGGGTCACCAGGGTAGTGTTTGATCGCAATGGTTATCTCTATCACGGCCGCGTGGCGGCGCTGGCGGCAGGGGCCCGCGAGGGAGGCCTGGAGCTATGATGCGCGGCTCTGCGGGTGGATACCGGCGGATGAGAAGGAGCGAGCATGCCGAGAATTGACCCCTCCGAGCTGACCTTGGAGGAGAGGGTGGTGGCCCTCAACCGGGTGCAGAAAGTTCACAAGGGCGGGCGCACCCTGCGCTGGAACGCGCTAGTGGTTGCGGGCGATGGCGCGGGCATTGTCGGCGTGGGGCTGGGCAAAGCGGCCGAGGTGCCTCAGGCCATTCGCAAGGGCGCCGAGGACGCGAAAAAGAGCCTGAAGCGAATCCACTTGCTGGGCACCACCATCCCGCACGAGGTGGAGGCGGATTTTGGGGCGGCCAAGGTGGTGCTGCGCCCCGCTGCGCCTGGCACCGGCGTTATCGCCGGCGGGGCGGTGCGGGCGGTGCTGGAGGTCGCGGGAATCAAGGACATTCTGACCAAGTCGCTGGGGAGCGCCAATCCGATCAACATCGCGCGCGCGACCATGCAGTGCCTGATGCAGCTCACCACGCCGCGCGAAGTCGCCGCACGCCGCGGCCGGCCGGTGTCCGAGTTGCTTCAGGCTTACTCCCCGCCCTCGGGGCAGCACATCACCCCCGAGCAAGCGGGCGAAGAGGCCGCGCCCGCGCAAGGCGGCGCCGAGGCCTCGCGAAAGGCGCCCTGATGGGGAGGTTCAAGATAACCTTGGTTCGCAGCACCGCCGATCGCCCGCGTAACCAGAAGTGGACCGCGCGCTCCCTGGGCCTGACGCGTATTCGCAAGACCGCGGTGCATAACGATACGCCGCAGATCCGCGGCATGATCGCCGCGATTCGCCACCTGGTGGAGGTTGAGGAAATCGGGGAGCAAGGGCAGGTCTGACCGCGGCTGCGGCGGGGCCATGCGTACCCGTTAAGAGCTTGAGAAGACGGTCGTTTTCGCGTATAATAATAGTTTGCGGCTCTCCATCAGGAGGTCTGCAATGCTCTTTTGGGGAGCGCTGAGATCAGGGATTTGTGCATGAGAATAGGCGAATTATCACCGCCGCCCGGCGCCAAGCACCGGCGCAAGCGCGTCGGCTTTGGGATCGGCTCCGGCCACGGCAAGACCGCAGGTCGCGGGATGAAGGGCCAGAAGGCGCGCGGCAGCGTGCCGCCGCGCTTCGAGGGCGGACAGACCCCGTTGCACCGGCGCATGCGCAAGTTGCGCGGCGTCTCCAAGTCCGCCATGCCGCGCGGCATGTTCCGCAAGGAGTATGCGATCATCAACGTCGGGCAGTTGGAGCGGTTCGACCCCCAGACCGAGGTGACCCCGGAGGTGCTGGTCGCCTCGCGGGTCATCAAGTCGGTCAAGGATGGGGTCCGGGTCTTGGGAGAGGGTGAAATCACCAAGCCGCTGCGCATCCTCGCCAGCCACTTCAGCAAGTCGGCGCGCGCCAAGCTCGAGGCCGTTGGCGGCACCGCGGAGGTGGTTTGAGTGACGGGTTCACTGGGATCGCTGGTCGCCGCCTTCAAGCTGCCCGATCTGCGGCGGCGGATACTGTTCGTCTTCGGCATGTTCGCGGTGTTCGCGGTTGGTCTGCACATCCCGATCCCGAACGTCAGCCGCAGCGCGATGGACCGCTTGTTCGAGCAGGGCGGCAACCTGCTGGGGCTCTTTGACGTCTTCTCCGGCGGCGCGCTGCGCAAGTTCTCCATCTTCGCGATGGGGATTATCCCCTACATTAACGCCTCCATCATCTTCCAGTTGCTGGGCATCGCCTCGCCGCGCATCATGGAGCTTGCCCGCGAGGGCGAAAGCGGGCGCCGCAAGATCTCGCAGTACACGCGCTATCTGACCATCGCCCTCGCCATGCTCCAGGCGTGGGGGCTGACCCTCATGCTGCGCCGCCAGGGGGTTATCGAGGTGCCGTCGGTGCTGGGCCTGATCCCAATGACCGTCAGCCTCACCGCGGGCACCGCCTTCCTCATGTGGCTGGGCGAGCAGATCACGGACAAGGGCATCGGCAACGGGGTCTCGCTCATCATTTTCGCCGGCATCATGGCGCGCATGCCCTATGAGCTGACCAAAACCTGGGACGCCCTGCGCAACCAGGTCATCGGCATCCACAACGTCGCCTTCCTCGCCGGCATCTTTGTTCTCACTGTGCTGGCCATTGTTTATATGCAGCAGGGGCAGCGCAAGATCCCCATCCAGCACGCCAAGCGCGTGGTGGGCATGCGCATGTACAGCGGCTCCAGCACCTACCTGCCGCTGCGGGTGAACTCGGCCGGGGTCATCCCCATTATCTTCGCCATCTCGGTTTCCATGTTCCCCGCCACCATCGCCCAGTTCATACGGGTCCCGGAGGCCTGGGATGAAGCCCGGCGGCGCTTCCTTGAGATGGCGATGCCCGGCGGCAGCGCCTGGGGCTCGGGCTTCTACTTCCTGCTCGTCATTTTCTTCACCTACTTCTACACCGCCGTCACCTTCAACGTCGAGGAGGTCGCCGATAACCTGAAGAAGAGCGGCGGCTATGTGCCGGGCATTCGCCCCGGCAAGCCGACGCGCGACTACCTTGACCGGGTGTTGGTGCGGCTGACCCTGGCGGGGGCGCTGTTCTTGGGCGTCATCGCCTTGATGCAGTACTACGTCGGCGACATCGCCGGCGTGCCGAGCAACATCTACAGCCTGGTCGGGGGCACCTCGCTCTTGATCGTGGTCGGCGTCGCTTTGGAGACCATGCAGCAGCTCGAGGGCCACCTCGTGATGCGCCATTACGAGGGGTTCATCCGCTGATGCGCGTGGTCATGTTCGGGCCGCCGGGCGCCGGCAAGGGTACCATCGCCGGGGCGCTCACCGAGAGGTGGGGTATCCCGCACATCGCCACCGGCGACATGCTGCGGGCCCAGGTGCGGGAGGGCGCCGACCTCGGTCGCCGCGCCCAGGAGTACATGAACGCCGGCGAGCTGGTGCCGGATGATTTGATCCTTGAGATGGTCAGCCGGCGGTTGAGCGAGCCGGACGCGCAGAACGGTTTCATCCTGGACGGATTCCCACGCACCATCGCCCAGGCCCAGGCGCTGGACGAGATGCCCGACGGCGGGGTGGACGTGGTGATTGATTTGCAGGTGCCCGAGCCGGAGCTGGTGCGCCGACTATCGGGGCGGCGGGTGTGTCCCCAATGCGGGGCGATTTACCAGGTGGACACCATGCCGCCGCAAGCGCCGGGCATCTGTGACCGCTGCCGGGGCGAACTCGTTCAGCGGGCCGATGACACGCCGGAGGCGGTGCGCAACCGGCTCGAGGTCTACCGGGCGCAGACCGCGCCGGTTCTCGTCTACTATCGCGAGCGGGGGTTGCTGCGCTCGGTGGACGGGACGCGGGGGTCGGCGGCGGTAGTCGCGGAAGTTGCGGGCGCGTTCACCGCTCGGGGGCGTGAGTGAGCGACCCTGTGGGAGGCGGCAGTCGCAGCCAGGCGCGCGAGCCTCAGGTTATCATCAAGACCGAGGCCGAGATCGAGACCATGAGGCGCGCGGGCAAGATCGTGGCCGAGGCCCTGGAGGCGATGCGGGCGGCGGTCGCGCCCGGGGTGGAGACCGCGGAGCTTGACAGGCTGGCGGAGGCGCTGATTCGGGGGCGTGGGGCGACGCCATCGTTCAAGGGCTATAATGGATTTCCGGCGAGCGTGTGCGTCTCGATCAACGACGAGGTGGTGCACGGCATCCCCGGGCGTCGCAAGCTTAAGCAGGGCGATATCGTCGGCCTCGACGTCGGGGCCATCGTTGACGGGTATCATGCGGACGGAGCGGCGACTTACCCAGCGGGGGAGATCAGCCCCCGGGTGCGGCGCCTAGTGCGCGTGACGCGACAGGCGCTGTACGATGGGATCGCGCAGGCGCGCGCCGGACGGACGCTGCGGGACATCGCTTGCGCCATCGAGTCGCGGGTGGCGAAGAGCGGATACTCCGTGGTGCGGGAGCTGGTCGGTCACAGCATCGGCCGCCAGATGCACGAGGGTCTCCAGGTTCCGAATTACGCCGAGGGCGCCAGCGCCCTGGAGCTGCGCGCGGGAATGACTCTGGCCATCGAGCCGATGGTCAACCAGGGCGGTTACGAGATAGTCAAGGACGCCGACGGCTGGACCTTCCGCACCCGGGATGGCAGCCTGAGCGCGCACTGGGAACATACCGTGGTAGTGCGCGAGCAAGGCGCCCAGATCATCACCGTCCGTTGAGGGCGCGCAACGAGGAGGGCACTTGTCGAAGGAAAAGGAAGCTCCGATCGAGGTCGAGGGCGCGGTGACGCAAACCCGGCCCAACGCCATGTTCAGGGTCAAGCTGGACTCGGGGCACGAGGTGCTCGCCCACGTATCGGGCAAGATCAGGATGTCCCACATCCGCATCCTGCCTGGGGACCGGGTCAAAGTCGAGCTCTCGCCTTACGACCTGACCCGCGGCCGCATCGTGTGGCGCTACAAGTAACTCGCTCGCGCGGTGCCCCCGGGGTGCGGGAGCACGCTGGTGCGGATTGGCGGGACCGAGATCGCGTGAGGCTATGGACGCCGTGGTCGCCCAGCGCTGAGCGGTGCGCCTGGGCGCATGAGTTGCGGGATGGAGAAGGGGATCTGGAATGAAGGTTAGAGCTTCGGTAAGAAAGATGTGCAGCCGGTGCAAGGTGGTTCGGCGCGGGGGGAAGGTGCGCATCATCTGCTCCGACCCCAGCAAGGGCCCGAAGCACAAGCAGGTGCAGGGGTGAGACGAGCCGGGGTCCGAGGTTCGAGATCGCGGATCGCGGATTGGGGATTTCGGATGCAGGGCTTGCGGAGAGGTTGAGATATGGCACGAATTGCCGGTGTGGATCTACCCAGGGACAAGCGCGTCGAGATCGCGCTTACCTACATCTATGGGATTGGGGTCTCCCGCAGCCGCAAGCTGCTGGCGCAGACCCGGGTTAGTCCCGATACGCGGGTGCGCGACCTAACCGATGAGGAGACGACGCGGCTGCGCGGCGCCCTGGAAGAGCAGTACCGGGTGGAGGGCGACCTGCGGCGCGAGGTGCAGGCCAATATCAAGCGCCTGATCGAGATCGGAAGCTATCGCGGCCTGCGCCACCGCCGCGGCCTGCCGGTGCGTGGGCAGCGCACCAGCACCAACGCGCGCACCCGCAAGGGCCCCCGGCGCACCGTGGGTGTGCGCCGCGGCGCCACCAAGAAATAAACGACCGGAGCCTGGCATGAGAGTGCAGAGAGCGAAAAAACGCGAGCGCCGCGTGGTGCCCCACGGGCGCGCATATGTCAAGTCCACGTTCAACAATACCGTGGTTACCATCACCGACACCAGCGGCAACGCCATCGCGTGGGCGAGCGCGGGCTCGGTGGGATTCAAGGGCACGCGCAAAGGCACGCCCTTCGCCGCGCAGTCAACCGCGGAGGCCGCGGCCCGGCGCGCCATGGAGGCGGGGATGAAGCGCGTGGATGTCTATGTCAAGGGCCCCGGGGCCGGGCGCGAGACCGCGATTCGCTCGCTCCAGGCGGCGGGCCTGGAGATCACAAGCATTCGCGACGTCACGCCGATACCGCATAACGGCTGCCGGCCGCCCAAGCGCCGGCGGGTGTAAGATACGGCAAGTTCACGACGGCGACGGGGTAAACCGGGAGAAGGTATTCATGGCACGATACACAGCTGCGCGCTGCCGCCAGTGCCGGCGCGAGGGGATGCGGTTATACCTCAAGGGCGACCGCTGCTACACCCCGAAGTGCGCGGTCGAGCGGCGCACTTATCCGCCCGGGCAGCACGGCCAGGGGCGGCGTAAGATGTCGGATTACGGCTTGCAGTTGCGTGAGAAGCAGAAGCTGCGCAAGATCTACGGCGTGCTGGAGCGCCAGTTCCGCGGCTGTTTTGAGGCCGCCGAGCGGCTGCCCGGTGTCACCGGCGAGAATCTGCTCCAGCTCCTGGAGCGACGCCTGGACAACGTCGTTTACCGCCTTGGCTTCGCCAGCTCCCGCAGCCAGGCGCGCCAGCTCGTAGGCCACGGGCACTTTCGGGTCAACGGCCGGAGGCTCAACGTCCCCTCCTACCGCGTGAAGCCCGGCGATGCCATCGAGGTCCGCGACGCAAGCAAGCAGGTGGAGCCGATCCAGGTCACCCTGTCCGCGGTGGGCAGCCGCCGGATGCCCGAGTGGCTGGAGCTCGACGCCGAGAATCTGCGGGGGCGCATCGTCTCCCTGCCCAGGCGCGAGGACATAGACGTGGAGGCGCAGGAGCAGCTCGTGGTCGAGTACTACTCCCGCTAATCGCCGCCCAAAGGAGCGAAGCCTCATGCTACTGGATACCGTCAGCGCCAAGATAGAACGACTCGACGATGCTAGCGACCCGACCTACGGCAAGTTCGTGGTCGAGCCCCTCGAGAAAGGTTATGGCACCACCCTGGGCAATGCCCTGCGCCGGGTGCTGCTGACCTCGATCCCGGGGGCGGCGGTGGTCGCCGCTCGCATCGAGGGCGTGCTTCACGAGTTCTCGACCATCCCGGGTGTGATGGAGGATAGCACGGAGCTGCTCCTCAATCTTAAGGAAGTGGCGATTCGGGTTTCCGATAGCCATCTGGGTCGCGGCGAGACGCCCTTCATCCTGCGCCTCGACCGCACCGGCCCGGGCGAGATACTCGCGGCGGACATCGAGACCCCGGCCGAGGTCGAGATCGTGAACAAGGACTTGCACCTGGCGACCCTCGATAGCGAGCAGGCGCGCCTGGCGATGGAGATGGAGGTTGAAGTCGGCACCGGCTACATCGTCGTCGAGCAGCACAGCCGCAAGCACGAGATCGGCACCATCCCGGTTGATGCCATTCTCTCACCGGTGCGCCGGGTCTCCTTTCGGGTCGAGCCCACGCGGGTTGGCCATCTCACCGACTACGACCGGCTGACGCTCGAGGTGCGCACCAATGGCACCATCGCCCCCGCCGACGCCATCAGCGAGGCCGCCAAGATCCTCGACCGCTACCTCATTCTCTTCTTCGACTTCTCCGCCGAGGAACGCGAGGAAGGGCCGAGCGCCGAGGCCGATTTGGCTCGCCAGCGCCTGCTCGACACCCGCATCGAGGACATGGACTTCTCGGTGCGCACCTTCAACTGCTTGCGCAAGGACGGCGTCACCAGCGTGGGCGAGCTTATCGAGCGCACCGAGAGCGATCTCATGCAAATCCGCAACTTCGGCCGCAAGTCCCTCAACGAGGTCAAGGCCAAGCTCAAGGAGCTGGGCCTGAGCCTGGCCGGGGCCGAGGGCGTTGAGTTCGGCGAAGAGGAAGTCGCGCCAGAGGAGCCCGAGGAAGAAGAATCAGCGGAGGCGGAACAACAAGAGGAGTGAGGGCGTCGCCGCGCGCGGTTGGCGTTTTGCGGAAGGCAGCATAGTCATGAGACACAAGCTAGCGGGAAAGAAACTGGGCCGGCCCCCGGATCAGCGGATGGCGCTGGTGCGCAGTCTCGTCTCCGCCCTGCTGTGGCACGGCAAGGTGGATACCACTGTGACCCGGGCCAAGGAGGCGCGCTCGGTGGCCGAGAAGATCATCACCATGGCGCGGGAGGACAACTTCAACCGCCGCCGCCAGGCGCGCAAGTTTCTCAACGACCGCGACCTGGTGGCGCACCTGTTCCTCAACGTCGCGCCCAAATACCGCGAGCGCGCCGGCGGCTACTCGCGCATCATCCGCACCGGCACCCGGCGCGGCGACGCCGCGGCCACCGCTCGCCTGGAGCTGGTGGACTACGAGCGAGGCTCCTGAGCGGGCGCGCCCGCATGGCGAACATCAAGCTGGTCGTTGAATACGACGGCACCGGCTACAGCGGGTTTCAACGCCAGTCGTCGCTGCCGACCATACAGGGGGAGCTCGAAGCGGCGCTGAGCAAGCTGCTGGACGAGGAAATCAAGCTGACGGCGGCGGGTAGAACCGACGCCGGGGTTCACGCGCTGGGGCAGGTGGTGAACTTTCGCACCCGGCGCCCAGCCCCGCCAGAGCGGATGCCCCTGGCCGTCAACCGGCTGCTGCCGCGGCAGATCGTGGTCAAGAGCGCGGCACAGGTGGGCGAGGAATTTGACGCGCGGCGGATGGCTAGGAGCCGGCGGTATCAGTACACCATCCTTAACCGCGACCAATCCTCCGCGCTGCTGGGGCGGTATGCCTACCAGGTGGGGGGAGAGCTGGATATTGCGGCCATGCGCCAGGCCGCGCAACGACTGGTGGGGGAGCACGATTTTGCGGCGTTTCAGGCCGCCGGCAGCCCCACTGCTTCGACCGTGCGCAGGTTGACGGCGCTGCGCGTCGCGCGGCTCGGCGACATTGTGATCGTGGTCATGGAAGCCAACAGCTTCCTGTACCAGATGGCCCGCATCATGGTGACCGCCCTGCTTGCGGAGGGGCGAGGGGAGCTGGAACCGGCGGCTCTGAGGGGCATAATGGAATCGCGCGATCGCGGTCGCGTCGGCCCCCCGGCGCCGCCCCACGGGCTGTGCCTGGTGCGGGTGGCTTATTGAGTGATGAGGTAGGGATGATGCTCGGCAAAACATATAGCCCGCGCAAGCAGGACGTGCAGCGCAAGTGGTTGGTGGTGGACGCGGCAGGGATCCCGGTGGGCCGGGTCGCGGCCGAGGTCGCGGCGATCCTGCGCGGCAAGCACAAGCCGATCTACGCGCCGCATGTGGACACCGGCGATCACGTGATCGTGATCAACGCCGCCAGGCTGACAGTGACGGGGGACAAGGGCACCAAGAAAATGGTCTATCGCCATTCGGGTTATCCGGGCGGGCTCAAGGCGTATCGCTACGGCGACCTGCTGGCAACCAAGCCGCAGGAGGTGCTGCGGCGGGCGGTGCGGGGGATGTTGCCCCACAACCGCCTTGGCCGCGACATGCTGCGCAAGCTCAAGATCTACCGGGGCTCGGATCATCGCCATCAGGCGCAGCGTCCGCAGTTGCATCGTATCGCGGCGCAGGATCGTATCGCGGCGCAGGGACGGCGTTACACACGCACCAGGACGGGAGAAGAGAATGCCTGAGAGATTCTACGGGACCGGGCGCCGCAAGAACGCAGTCGCCAAGGTGTGGCTCGTGAGCCCGGGCCGGGGACAGGTGACGATAAACAGGACGCCCATCGAGCACTACGTGGGACGCAAGACCCTGGAGGTGCTGGTGCGCGAGCCGCTGGAGGTCACCGACACTGCGGGGCGTTTTGACGTCAAGGCCGACGCCAGCGGCGGCGGCGTTAGCGGGCAAGCGGGCGCAGTGCGCCACGGCATCGCGAGAGCGCTCGTCACCTACGACGAGAACCTGCGCTCGGTGCTGCGCAAGTCGGGCATGCTGACGCGCGATTCCCGGATCAAGGAACGCAAGAAGTACGGCCGCAAGCGCGCCCGCCGCGGCTTCCAGTGGACCAAGCGCTAACCCAGCGCAACGCCGCGGTCTGGGGCCGAGGCTCCCGGGGAGCGGAACCATGCGCCGTTCGCGGTGCATCCTTTGCACCGACCTTTGCCGGCCGCGGGCGCGGTGAGCAAGTTGCAGCGCCATGTGGAATAATGTAGCCGGCCTCAGTACGGCCGCAATCATGCGCAGCCGCAAGACATCTGCCCTCGCGTTTGTTGCCGTCGCGTTCGCGTTGTGCGTCATCGCGTCAGCCGCCGCCCTCGCCGTCACCGGCTACGAGGTTTACGCGGTGCAGCCGGGAGACACCCTCGCCGCTCTCGCCCAGCGCTTTGGCGTGGAAGCGCGCGCGATCGCTGACTTCAACGGCATCGCGCCCGACGCAGCGCTCGTCCCCGGCCAGTCGTTGAGCATCCCAACCGGGCCCGACGCCGCCAACCCCAAGGCCCAGGAGAAGTTCTCTACCGAGGAGAAGCAGGCCGCGGATGTAGCGGCGACCGAGCTCTCGGTCGAGCCGGCGGTGCAGGCGCGCAACGGGCCGGTGGTCGGCTACCTTGGCATCGCGGTGGAGAACACCTCGGCGCTGCTCGATCCGCGCCGCAAAGAGCGGCTGTGCGCCATCAGCCGCGGCACCAACCTGTGCGTCTCCTGCCAGTACGGGGACTATTGGGGCATCATGATGTCCGACGGCGCAGTCGCCTGGGTGCCCAAGCCAGCGGTTGACGTGCAGCACGTGGAACTGGTGGCAGGCATCGAGGTGCCGGCGGGCGGCAACGGCTGCCCCGAGGCGATCCAGGCCGCCTTCCGCTACTACGGGTTGCCCTACCTTTATGGCGGCACGCCGCCCGGGCCGACCGATTGCTCGGGGCTGGTGCAGGCCGTCTTCCGCGACTGCGGTATGGCTCTGCCGCGCACCGCCGCCGCGCAGTTCATGGCCGGCTATGCCGTGCCCCTCGACCAGCTCGCCGTCGGCGACCGCCTCTACTTCGTCAATAGCGACGGCTATATCGGCCACGCCGGCCTCTATATCGGGAACGGCCAGTTCATCCACGCCTCATCCCGACGTGGCTACGTGGGCATAGACAGCCTGCGGTCCGGGTTTTATCGCAGCCGCCTGGCGGGCGCCCGGCGCCCGTAAAGCCCCGAACCGCTCTCCCCTGGGTCAGGGTTACAGGGGCTGTACTAACCGAGATTGTGCGTCGGCAGTCTGAAGCATTCACCTGGCGGGTGAACGCTCCAACCGGGCGCGGCTTCGCCTGAGGCCGCGTTTCGCGGGGTCAGCGACCCCGCGCCCAGTGAACCCCGTATGCATAATTCGGGACTAACCTCCGGCGCGCCGGGCGCGATTGTGACGCGCCTCAGCGCTTGATGAGCCACACCTCCGCCACCTGTACGCCGCGCCCGGTCACTCGATGCCACTCCAACTCCAGCGTTCCGCCCGCAGTCGCATCGCGCGGCAGGTCGAACTCCACTGGCGCGATGGGATCGCTTTGGCCCAGCGGGCCGTGAATCTCGTAGCGGCGGTTGGCCACCAGCGTGGCGGTCCCGCGGTAACGGCCGGCGTAGGTAATGCGCAGGCGGTAGGAAGCATTGCCATCCAGCCCTTGGTAGCGCATCCGCAAGGGCGTCCCAAAGACGGTGGCGGCCTGGCACTGCCAGGACCGGCGTCCGTCGCCAGGCACGTCATGTTCGTCTTGGGCGCTCAGCACAAACCCGGGATCCTCTTCCCATCGGCGATCCACCAGCAGGTGCGGTTCCTGCCAGCGCTGCCCCAGGTTGTCATAGAAGCCGCCTGGCCCTGGGTTCTCCCATTCCACGATGCGGCGGATCGCGGCAAGTTTCGCTGACTCATCTTGCCCCTCGACCGCCGCCAGCTCGCGCTCCATCCAGCGGCGATTGTTCAGGGGCCAGCGCAGGGTGGTGACCATCGCGCCGCGCTCCCAGGCTTGCGCATGATGGCGCTCCACGGTAAGCTGGGCGCCGATGCTCTCCCACAAGTCATCAGCCAGCTCATCAACCCGCGCCAGCCATTCCGATTTTGGCGTCCCGGTGTCGGCGCGAGCGAGGATCGCCTTCGCCGAAGAAGCGGCTTGATCGGCGCCTTGCTTTGGCGCGGCGGCCAGCGCGCGCAGCGCATCACTCTCCAGCCCGTCCTCGAAGCGCAGCCGCGCCTGCACGTATGCATCAAAGTACGCGCGCAGCAACATCTGCTGGAAACGCCAGTTGGCGAGCACCTCGGCGCCCGCTTGCTGCTCCAGCGCCTGCCACTGCGCAAGCGTCTCGCAGACCTCGTCGTTGTCCGCCAATCGCCCCTGCCAGTTGCGCTCCAGCGCGAGGATGCCGGCGGCGATGCCGTCGGCCAGTTGCTCCGAGATGTAAACGCGCCCATATTCCACCAGCGCCGCGCGAACATCGGTATTCCGGTCCCAACCCATGACGTTCCAGATGAACTTGTTCACATCATCGGCGATGCCGTCGGAGTAGGTGATGAATCCAACCGCGAGGTCGGCGAACAGATTGTGGATGTGCGCATGCTGCATGGGGCAGGGGTTGATGGGCTCGCGGTTCGCGGTAATGGCGAATGCCTGATCCCACGCCGGCACTGGGTACTGGCAGCGAATGGTATGGCAGATGTCGGGATAGCGTCGCAGGAGATACCTGTCGGGCACCGCCTCGCGGGTGTGCGGGAAGGTATCTTCCACCCACGGCCCATAGACCACGCCGTCGAGCCAGTCGGGCTGCTCCGTCTGCAAGTAGCGGTAGAAGTGGCGCAGCGCCTCGCCCCGGAAGTTCTGAGACGAGACCCACATCGTGCATTCGGGATGGACGCTTTTGAGCAGCGCCGCGTGCTCCGCAACCACGGCCATGAAGTCGCGCGGGTGCAGGTTGCCCGGGTCGCCGCCGGGGACGAAGACTTCGTCCACCCGTTCGCAGGCTGCGTAGAGACGGCGTCGGCTCTCCAGCGCGGCCCTGCGGCCCGGCGGCGTCAAGATGTCATCTTCGATATTCGGCACCCACAGGCAGACGCGCAGGCCGTAGTGGTGAGCAGTCTCCGCCAGAAACAGGGTCATCTCCCAGGGGTCCACGGGCATGATCTCGTTGGAGGCGCTGACATCGTCAACGGTTATGGAGGGCACGATTTCCAGGGCATTGGCGCCAAAGACGATGAGGTCGCGCAGGTACTGCTCGAAGCGCGCCTTATCCCATGCATCATAGGAGTTCGACTTGGGGCGATTGGCCAGTTGGTGGCCGCGCAGCGCCACCTGGGGCGCGGAGCAAACGTTGAGCCCGGCGTCAATCGTCACCTCTCCGCGCGAGATTTCAATCGCCCGCAGCAGTCGCCCGATGCCGAAAAGCCGGCCGCGAATATCGTTGCCCTCGATCACAACCCGCGCCTGCTTGCCCGAGGAGCGCACGGCCAGTGAATAGCCCTCGGCGGCCCCGCCACCCTTCAAACTCAGCACCACGGCCGGCCGGCTGCGCGGAGGTTGGTCAGCAACTGGCCATCGTATACCGGCACGCCGCGCCACTTCTTGGCTGAGGAACTGGAGCGCCTTGTCCTCATGCACATCTCGAGTGGGCTGGTCGAGGACGATCACCGCCTCCGTCAGATCCATGCGCTGCGGCCTCGTCGAGGCCGCAGCAAGACTCAAGACTGCTGCCGCGACCAGCAGCAGGACCAGTAGCTCCAATGTGGACCCTCCAATCTGCGCGGAGTGTGACAGCGCCTCGACCTATTTCGCAGCGCTGGGGGTCTTTCCTTCGCGTCCGTCCGAACGGAGACCTGGTGCGCGGGTTCGGCAGATTGCGCAGATTCGGAGCTGTCAGTCTTCCCGCGCACTCTGCGCCATCTGCTCGGCGGCGCACATCCCCACTTTTTGCGGTCACACCCTGCGGATTGGATTGTTTGACCTGCGCGCGGGTGTCTGCTATAATCCAATTGATCGGGGCGTAGCTCAGTTTGGCTAGAGCGCACGGTTCGGGACCGTGAGGTCGGCAGTTCAAATCTGCCCGCCCCGACCAGCTGTCTTCGAGGGGCCGGGGCCGGTCATGTCACCCAGACTGAGCGCACCGACGAAGCGGTGGGTGGTGCTGGAGAGGGATGCCGAAACCGGCGAATGGGCGGCGTGGGTTCCGGAGTTGCCGGGATGCGTGTCTGCCGGCGACACGCGCGAAGAAGCCCTTCACAATATCGAAGAAGCGATCGCGCTCTACTTGCAGCTCGATCCCATTTCCGTTCCTCCCGGCGCCGAAATCGAAGAGATCGCCGCCTGATGGCCGAGCGCATCATTCATCAGCCGGGGCCAATCGCCGGGCCAATCTAACAAGCAGGGATCTGGTGTCGCGGAGACATTCGATAGTAGAACCCAAAGCGATCAGCAGTGAGCCAACCACCAGGGCAGATATGATCGAGGAGGCGCCGGTCATGCGCCAGATCGTCACCTGCAACCGGGCGGCGTCAGCCGCGGGTTTCAGCAGTTGGCGGACCTGCCAATCCGAACTCAAATCATAGGCCCCGATGGCTATCGTCAATGCCTGACCGCCCGGCAGATCGCGGGCATCCGCGAAGAGGAGAAACAGCCCGCCGATGATGCCAAGGATGATGACGATCCACCCCAGAAACCGTAGCCAACTCGTCATGCGCGCCCGCTTCCCGGCCATCCGAATTGTTACGTTTACGTCGAATTGTTACACTTTGGCACAAAAGCGTAACAATTCAAGGGCCGGCTATTGCCCCATTGCTTGGATGAACTGCCGAACCTGCTCCTCCGTGACTTCGGGGCCCATCTTGTGGGGCGGCAGGGCCCCCTTTAACTCATCGAAGGTGAGATTGATGGTCTGGACGGCTATGCGCCGTTCATTGGATGAACGCTTTGCCGAGCCCGAACGGCTGCCCGTATCTTGCCAGCGCACCCAGTAAAGGATCTTCTCTGATGCGACATCGAGAATAACCAGGCGCAGATCTATCGCGGCGCGATGTGAGATGTCACATTCGAGTTTCTCAACCTCGCCGTAGATGACCCAACGCGCATTCAACTGGCGACCGAGGCGCACGGCATCCTCGCGCTGGATTCGGGCACCGGGCTCGCGCTGTGCATCCGCCTTCACAACGCGATCTGTCTCCTGGGCGCAGACGACCAGGGACGCCGTGGCCGGGACGATCCCGAAGCGATGCCGCTGAAGATTGAGCAGGATCGCACCGCGGGCGATCTCTATCTGCCGCTGGTTGGCCGCCCAGAACGGCAGGACGGCGACTTTGACTTCGGACGGCGCGGGCGGGTTAGTGGCGGCGAAGGTCTCGGGCGCGGTGCCCTCCCGTTGAGATCCTGCCAGGGCTGCGCTTGACGTGACGACGCAGGCAAGCAGACAGATCAGTTTCTTCACCCTATCCCCCTTTCATCGGCTGTTGACCAGCCAGCGAGATCAACTCATGTTGCGACGGCCGGGCGCAAGCAAGTAATCGGCCAGGAGGAGTATCCCCGTCGCGCGTTCGACTGCTCTGTAGAAAAGTGTAACAGTTTCAATAGCCGGAGCGCGGCGCTTACCTCGCCGACGTCAGGCCCATCAGTGCCAGCAGGACGGAGAGGACCGCGCCGGCGCAGCCAGGCCGTCTATTTCTCTCTTCGGTCAGCCGGATAACGTCGGCTGGGGTGAGGTGATCCGAAGACGTCTGCTGCTGAGAGTTCCTCGATAGCAAACGCGCGGCATCGGACTGCTCATCGGCCTGCAACTCGGGAATCACCACCTCGTCGGCGTAGCGCTGGGCGTCCTGATCGGAAACCTCGGGTTCCGCGACGATGATGACGAGGTTGACGCCAAGTGTCGTCGTTTTCTCATTCCCCTCATCATCAAAGTACTCGTCGCCTCCAGTCACAGCGCTAATGAACGCCACATGCCGGTAACCGCGGGCGGCGCGCCGAACCGTTTCCCCCGCCAAACGCCGATCCAGGTAGCCGATCTGGTCGCCATTCGGAAGCAACACTTTCACCGCATTTGGATCATGTGGGTTATCGGGCTCGTGATCGAGGGTGACCTTCACAAGGGCTTCGCACTCTTCTTCGATGATTTCCTGGCGGCGTGAACGATCATCATTGCGATGCGTCACGCCGGCGACTTTAGTGTAGAAGTGTTTGATACCCGGAATGTCTGCCATATGCCCCCCCGAGTGAGTTACTGAATAACCGGGATCGTCGCCAAAATCCGCTTTCTTATTTCGGTGCTAGCAATCGGACTGCACGGCGCTTCTCTGCTCCTCGGATCAGCTTCAGCCGCTCCTCAATACGGTCGCGGGCTAAGTCATTCTCGGGATGCAGTCCCTCCGCCTCCGCCTCCCTGATGTAGCCGATGCGCGCATGCTTCCCCGCCCACTCACAGCTCCACCAGCGTGCACTGATACATGTGGGCCAGGCGGCAGATCTTCTTCATCACCGCCGGCGGGATCGGGCTGTCCACGGCCAGGATCATCAGCGCCTTGCCGCGCACCGTCTTGCGCCCGACGTGCATGCCGCCGATGTTGATGTCCTCGTTGCCCAGCATGGTGCCGACCTTTCCGATGACCCCCGGCCGGTCGTGGTGGTCGGCGATGAGCATGTGACCCGAGGGCTCGAAGTCCACGCGATACTCGTCCATGCGCACGATGCGCAGGTCATTGCGGCCAAACAGCGTGCCGGCGATGACGTGGTCGCCCCGATCCGATGTCACGCGGCTGGTGATGAGGCTGGCGTAATCCTCGGCGGCGGTGCTCTTGGATTCCTTGACCTTGAGGCCGCGCGCCTCCGCCAGCAGCGGCGCGTTGACCAGGTTCACCGGTTCCTCGAGCGCCGGCTGGAGCAGCCCGACCAGGAATGACCGGGTCACCACCGCCACGTCGAGCTCCGCGATCTCGCCGCTGTAAGTGACCTCGAGATCGCGCAGGTGTCCCGCGGCGAGTTGGGTCTGCAAGCGGCCGATCTTCTCGGCCAGCGTGATGTAGGGCTGGAGCAATGCGAGCGCCTCTGGGGGCACCGGCGAGACGTTGACCGCGGTGCGGGCCGGCCGGCCGTGCAAGACATCCACGACTTGCTCCGCGACATCCACTGCGACCTTGATCTGCGCCTCCTCGGTGGAGGCGCCCAAATGCGGCGTCAGGATGATCCCCTCGACCTCCAGCAGCGGCGAATCCTTGGGCGGCTCCTGCTCGAAGACGTCAATCGCCGCGCCGGCGACGCTGCCGGATTTCACCGCCTCGGCCAGAGCGCGCTCATCAACGATGCCGCCGCGAGCAGTGTTGACGATGCGCACGCCGCGCTTCATCTTATTCAGTTCGGCCTCGCCAATCAGACCGCGGGTGTCCTTGGTGAGCGGCGCGTGAATGGTAATGTAGTCGGACCTGGCGAGCAGGTCCTCCAGCGGCACCAGCTCCACCCCCAGCCGCTCGGCGTGCTCGGCCGGGATGAAGGGGTCGAAGGCGATTAACCGCATGCCCAGCGCGCGGGCACGCCGTGCCACTTCGGCGCCGATCTTCCCCAGGCCGATGATGCCCAGCACCTTGTTGTACAGTTCGACCCCGACGAATTTGCTGCGCTTCCACTCCCCCTTGCGCATCGAGCTGTGCGCCTCGGGTATGCACCGCGACAGCGCAAGCAGCAGCGCGAGGGTGTGCTCGGTCGCGGCGATGGTATTGCCCTCGGGCGAATTGAGGACGATGATGCCGCGGCGCGTCGCCGCCGGCACGTCAACATTGTCCACCCCCACGCCCGCGCGCGCGATGACCTTGAGCCGGGGCGCGGCCTCGATGATGTCCGCGGTGACCTTGGTCTGGCTGCGCACCAGCAGCGCATCCGCTGTGGCCACGGCGCGCTTGAGCTCCTCCGGCGTGTGCTCCGTTTTGATCACGACCTCGATGTCGGGATCGTGGCGCAGGATTTCCAGACCGCCCTCCGCGATGGGGTCGCTCACCAGCACGCGAAACGGGAGCCGACGCTTCTTTGCCCTGCCGTGTGGCACACCGGGCGGTGTCTTATCTGGCTTGGCGCGCGTACGCATCGTCAATTGCTCCTCGGCCTGAGCCTGTTCTAGCGGGCGCTGAGTTCTCTGTGCGCGGCGTCCAGGGCGGCGCCGATATCAACCTTGAGCCCCAGCTCGTGCAGGCCCGCGCCGAGCGCGGCCAGGGTGGTGATGATGTCGGTCTCGTTGACATAGCCGAGGTGCCCGATGCGGAACACGGTGTCCTGAACCTTGCCCTGTCCGCCCGCGAGCACCACGCCGTACTTGTCGAGCAGCAGGGAGCGAATCTGCTTGGGCGCAATGCCGTCGGGGGCGATGATGGCGGTGACCGCATTGGATGCGTACTTGGGGTCGGCGAACAGCTTGAGGCCCATCGCCGCGCACGCCGCGCGCACCGCCGAGCCCAGCCGCCGGTGGCGCGCGAAGCAGTTCTCCAGCCCCTCCTCCTCGATCAGGCGCAGGCCTTCCTTGAGCCCGTACATCTGCGGCAGCGCGGGGGTCCACGGAGTCTGCTTCTTGTCCATGAACTCCTTGGCTTTCTTGAGGTCGAAGTAATAGCGGTGCATCTTTGCCTGCGCGTTGGCCGCCCAGGCGCGCTCGCTCATGGAGACGAAGGCCAGCCCCGGCGGCAGCATGAATGCCTTCTGTGACGCCGCGGCGACGATGTCAATCCCCCACTCGTCGGCCCGCAGATCCATCGCCACCAGGCTGCTGACCGCATCCACCAGCAGCAGCGCGCCGTGCTCGCGCACTGCCGCCGCGATCACCGCCAGGTCATTGGTGACACCGGTCGAGGTCTCATTGTGGGTCACGAGCACCGCCTTGATCTCGCGCGACGAGTCCTGCTTCAGCCGCGCCGCGACCTTCTTCTCGTCCACTGCGGTGCCCCAGTCGAAGTTCATGCGCTCGACCTGCGCGCCGAAGGTCTCGGCGATCTGCGCGAAGCGGTCGCCGAAAGCGCCGATGGACAGGCACAGCGCCTTGTCGCCCGGCGACAGCACGTTGACCACCGCCGCCTCCATCGCCCCGGTGCCCGAGCAGGTGAGGGTGAGGATATCACACTGCGTCTTGAACGCGGCTTTGAGCCCGCGGTTGCATTCATCTTGAAGCTGCGCGAACTCGGGCCCGCGATGGTTGATCATGGGCTTGCTGCACGCCCGCAGCACCGCCTGCGCGACCGGGGTGGGACCCGGGATCATGAGCAACTGCTTTTCCTCCAAGGGACACCTCCGTGGGTTATGATGCAGGCTCCAGCGCGCTTTCGCAACGGTGCCAGCGCCACCGTCAAGAAACGCGCCATATTATGCGGGCAGAGTGCGCGCCGTGTCAAGAATTGCACCGCGGCGGGTGTGTTCGCGGAGAGTGAGTATCGCAGTTCAACTCCGTGCTCAACGCCGACCGAGGAGTGCACTGGGCGCGGGGTCGCCTGACCCCGCGATTCGCGGCTCGCCTGAGGCGAGTGAACTTCAGCGCTTGCGCGCCTCTGGCGCGAAGCCGCGCCCGGTTCGAGCGCGCGGCTCCGTCCCACGCCCACAGAAATCGAACACACCCACCGCGGCGGCCGACCACCCCATGACACGCGCCAATCAGGCTACTTCCCCCCGGAGCAACCAGGCTGCGCGACGGAAGCCCCCGCGCGCATCCGCCGCATGCGAAATGAATCGCTCGGCTCTCGATGGTCGCACTCGCCATAAACCACGAACCCAAACTCCTGGTAGAGCTTTCGCGCGCGCAGGTTCTGCTTGTTGACGGTCAGAATCACCGCTTGCACTCCTGGGCGCGCATCGGCTTCTGCGAGCGCCTGGGCGAGCAGGCGCCGCCCGTAACCCCGGTTCTGCCACGGCTCTGCAATGCCGATGCCGAGCGACGGCTCGGCGGCGCCGATGTTGCCCAGGAACGCATGTCCCACGATGTCCCCTGAGCTGGCCACCAGCACACGAGCGAAGTCGCGCCCAGAAACCGCCTGCCGCACAACGTCCTCCATCGTTTCCAGCGACATGTTCGAGTAAGGTTCGTAGAACCTCACCGTCTCAGGCGAAAGCCCCTGATAGAAGCGCAGCAGCGCCTCTGCGTCACCCTCGCGCAGGGGCCGGATCAAGGGCTCTTCCATCTCAGCATTCCTTGCGATCGCATTCGCCTCTATGGCGCGTAGACTCCCACGCTGCTTGCGAAGTCAGGGTCGCTACCGAACACCAATGCACGCGGTGGCCCGCGGCTTGGCGCAGGTTATTTGCGTTCGTTGCTCAGATCGAGGTCATCGAGATAGAACACGGTCATCTCGGTCGCGTTGCTAACGAAACCGAGCCACATCAAGCTCTCCCATTCGGGGCTGCCGTTGGGCAAACCCGTGAACACCGCCGGCCTCTCTCCCGGCACGGTCACCACCAGCTCCCAGGTGCGGTTAGACTTGCGGCCCAAACCTGCCGCAATCTCAAACCCAACCCAGTGGCCCACCGGGATCGTCAGCAAATCCTTGCCCCCTACGACGAGCCTCCCCTCGCGCACCGCAAGGCTGGGGCCGACGTGATAGGGACTGGCGCTGTCGCGCCACTCGTGGTACATGTTCGCGCCCGGCTCGATGCGCAGCTTGAAGCGAAGCCGGGTCACGCCCTCAGCATGCCCGGGGATGTAGAAGAAATGCGGATTGTACGCGAACTGCAACCCGGGCGCGTCAACGACTTTCAGGCTGTGCTTGCCGCTGGCCGCGGTCTCGTCGGTGACCAAGATGCCATCTCCCTTGTTCTCGACCATTGCCTGCGCGAACTGCGGCTGTGCGCCAAGCGGCGAGGCCTCGAAGTCATCGCTGAATATCAGTGGAGACGGTGGGGGAGGGGCAGGAGCGAACTCAACCGCCGGGTAGCGGAAGCCTCTGGCCAATTTGACCCACGCAGGATCGCCGTGGACTCCAGCCTTGCTGTAGTCGAACGCCTTGAAGCCGATCTTGAACGCCGGCGAGTCGGGCCTCAGGCGGAAGTCGCCGCGCTCGGGATCAACGAACTTCGGATCAGCGACCATGCTGCCCGCGTCCTTGCCCAGCTTCTGCCATTCCGCAAGACTCATCCCCTCGAACGAAACCGGCGCGCCGGAGGCGTCGAAATAGAGGTTGCGCTCGAGCTTGACGTTGGCATCTTGCCACGAGCCGGAGAAGAGCCGGCCCCCGTGCCAATACACGATATTGTTCTCGAATGTAAACGACAAGTGCGGCTCCACGCGCGAGCGCTGCAACTGCCCGTCCGTGCTGAAGGCGAAGATGTTATTGCGGATGATGTTCTCTTTGCCATAATGCTGGTGATAGCCGCCGGTCTTGACATTGTAAACGAGGTTGTTCTCCAAAACGATGTCGGAGCTGCCCTCGTCATTGTACAGCCCCCAGCCGCCGCGGCCGTAGTAATCGTACGAGTAAACGTCGTGGATTACGTTGTTGCTCACCGTCGTCCCCGGCGAGGGCCCCAGGGTATATACGCCGCCCATATCGCTGAGCACCCCCCACCCGATGTGGTGGATGTGGTTGAATTCGATCTGGTTGTGATGCGCCAGGCTTTCGTCGTAACCCCAGCGCCAGCCGACCGATACCCCGGTGTAGCGGAAGTCGCCGATATCATTGTGGGTCACGCGATTGTACGGGCTGTGGCCGATCCACACTCCGACCGCGCCCATGAAGATGTGTCCGCCGGAGCGGATGACGTTGTTGTCAATAACGATGTGCTCGGTGCGGCTGGCGAGGTCAGGGCGGATTTCGCCTTCGCCGATGCGCACGCCCCCGGCGCCGAGGTCATGCAGGTGGCAGCGCTCGACCCGGCAGTGGCGGCAGCCGCGGCGAAACCATATGCCATAGATGCCCGTGTGGCCGATCTCGCAGCCCTCGATGATGACGTTGTGCGCCCCGTCGGCCATGATCACCGCCGGCACGCTGTACGCCGCCTGGCTGTCGCTGTGCCCCTGGGGTTCGAGGGCATACTGGCTGTAGCGAAACACCAGTCCCTTGAGTGTAATGTGCTCGACGAAGCGGCCTGATTCGGGCTCACCTGCGAATTCGACGAACCGTTCGGCCACGGGCGCCACTACCTCTGCGCGCGAAGGGTCCTCTCCGGGCAAGGGCATGTAATAAAGCGTTCCATCGCGGTCGAGAAACCATTCGCCCGGCGCATCCAGCGCCTCGCGGAAGTTCTCGACGTGGTAGCGTTGGCTCGGCCCCCATGCCTGGAATGGCCACGCCGCCGGCCCGGTGAAAACCACCGTATTCGTGGCCTCGTCGAATGAGGCAATGCGCAGGCGCGAGACTTCCCAGGATTGGTAGGCGACGACGGTGACGTCGCTCAAACTGCGCCAGGCCTTGAGGTCACCCGGCCGCGCGACGAAGGCGCGGTTGGCCAGATCAACCGGCTGGCCCGTAGCCGGGTCAATCTCATAGCGCACCGAGCGTGCGGTGTAGTAGTAGAACTTGTTGGGCGACCGCGCTCGCACCGCTCGGCGGCCATTCACAAACAACTGCTCGAAATACCACCGCTCCGACGCGACCTCGGGGATTTTCGCGGTCCAGATGCCATCCGCGTCGCGCTTCCAGCCGGTGATTGCGCGGCCCCCGGTGAATACAGGCTTTGCGCCGCGCGCCGCCGAGTAGGTGATAGGGCAATCCCTGGTGCCGCTATCTTCTGGCGTGAACGTCACCGGCTCGGTTAATGAATAGATGCCGTCGGCGATCATCACCTGCACTGGCTGCGCCAGGGGCCCTTGCGCCTTGAGCCGGCGCACGGCGTCGCGCGCGCCCCTCAAGGTCGCGACCGGGCCGTCGGTGTGCTGGGCATTCGGCCGCGCCGGCAGCCCCGACCACGCATCATTGCCATCCGGCGCGACGTGCAGGGTCGTCGCGCCGCCGCTTTGACCGGCGATGATCGCCGCCGCGCCTGCTAACAACGCCGCCATCATCGCGCCTCTCAATCCGCGCATCCGCGCACCTCTCCTGGGATGTGTCGGCATCTCGGTATGGGAACCTACGACGCGCTTTAGGCTACACCTGCTGCCGCCTGAGTGTCATGCCGAAGCTGAAGATGGGGCAGCGGTGACCATTAGCGGAGATGCACATTCGACGCAGTTGAAGCAGTGGAACAGGACAGACGCAACCCGCCGTCGAAGGTGAGCCCCGTCGAGGTGGGCACCATGCGGACAAGAGACGTCGCGCGATCCAACCAAGAAAAGAGGACTTTTTATGCGTTGAGTCGCGCCCTCGAGAAGCGCGGCTACAGGGTTTGGATGAATATGCGCCTCGATGAGGTGCTGGAGAGAGAGCCGGAGGAACTCGGCGATGTCGAGGCGCAGGTTTTCGGCAAGATGCATTTTGACTTCGTGGTCACCAAGGAATTTGCTCCCGTTTTTGTTGTCGAGTTCGACGGACCTCAGCATCAGGAGGACTCCACGCGTGACCACCTCGACGCGGTCAAGAACAAGTTCTGTAGGGACGCGGGCCTGCCGATGCTGCGCATCTCGTCCCAGGAACTCGAACCTCACGAGGGAGTGGACCTGGTTTCGTGGATTCTCGAACGGTGGATCGCATGGCAGACGGAGGGGCCGAGGCTGTGGCGTGAGATCACAGAAGAAATCGAACAACAGCGCCTTGCCCCAGAGGATTACACGGCAGGCGACATCGGCGGGTTTGCCGTTCTGGACCCGTCCTACGACCCGACGGTGCGATTCGGTATTCGGCATCCTTATCCCGCGATACTGACGGTTGCTCACCGCTTGCACCGCCTTGGGATCATAACTCATCGTGCCGACGGTCGCACGATAGAGCGACTCACGTCAGCAAGGCCAGCGAATGCACTGGCACAGTGCGGCGCACGTATGACCGGCGTGCGTATGGGCGACCCAGGGGAGGACGAATGGCAGATCACCGAGTGTAGAGGCGCGGTCGCGCCTTGGGACGCTGGGCCCACAGGTCAACCATGTCCTCAGCCACTTTACGCAACGGTACAACGTGTGAGAATGCGGTGGGCACTGCCGGTCGGCTGGAATGCGCGCGACGCCTTGCGTCTGCCAGAGAGCCATCCTTTTGACCTGGAGCTGATCAAGACAAGGATGGAGCATCTGTGGACGTGCGACCTGCCGGGGGCTTGGAGCAGCGATATCGCAGAGGGTCTGGGCGAGTATCTGGTCCTGCGAGACATTGAGCGGTGGGCGCGACGTCACTGGCCACCGAGTTCTTCCTGAATGGGAAATGTCCAATCGGGGAACACCCAAGGGAAAGCAAAGGCTCCAGCGGCATCGGCGACGCGTTCCGCGGCGCGCAACACCGAGGCCAAAACGCGAAAGCCCGGTTGCGCGCCGGGCTCTGTTATCTGCTCTTTCCTCTTTTCTCTTTTGACTAGCGTCTAGAAATTGGTAGCCCCGGCGGGATTCGAACGCTGGTAACATTGGAGACGCCGGCTCAGGAGTACAGGCTCTGGGGCCGCCGCTACCGGCCGGGCAGCGTTGCTGATGAACGACGCGCTGCCGGCCGCGCCCAAGGCCACATGCTCGCGTAAGGCTCGGCAACTCCCGCCACGTGGTTCGTATCCTGTTGGTTCCGCTGGTCGCCCCCGACCTCACCGAGGCGATGCTGGATGGCACGGAGCCAGACGGCCTCTCGCTGGAGAAGCTCTATCGGGCGCCGCTGATCTGGGAGGAGCAGAGGCGGGCGCTGGGGCGAGATCCTGTGGGGACCGAGGTTAGCCCAGGCTGAGGACTCCACCTCAGCCCTTGGCAAGCACGACATGCTGGCGTACAATGCGGGAGTGCCGAGGGGCCGCAGGCGCGGCCCGACGAACTCGACTTTGAGCCAGGGCTTGCGGAGCTTGGCCTGGCGGAGCTTGGCGAAGATGGTGAAGTGCTTGGTGTCCAGGGGTGATCGCATCACCCTGGCGCTCGCGCGCAGGTTGGGCTGGCCGACCAGGGAGACCGCCCTGAGCGTCGAGATCGAGTTGCCCGAGGACTGGGCGGCCCGCGTGGTGGCGGAAACGCCGATGCGGGCCGAGATCTGCCTGCCAGTGCTGCGCCGCGGCCTGGCCGCAGGATCGTAGGCGCGCCGGCGCCCAGGCTGCGCGTGGCGGGTGCGCGTGGGCGCACAACTCGTCTGCACACGTCTCGCGGACGCTACAGCCGCGTTCAGTACCGGCAGCGTCCGCTCAACGTTCATTCCTCACCTGGCAGATCCCCCCTTCATACCCTCCAGACTGCTCAATGACACTGTGACCTCCGTACCGCGCACGCCTCAAGCCAGACGGAAGGCCGCGGCGGTGCGTTGCAAGGAGGTCCCAAAGCAACGTGACAACTGCACCAGGTCGCATTGCTGAGGATATCGGTGCCTCGAAACGGCTCACCGGGGGCAGTTGGATCAACTGAGTACGCCTGGGCCTACCATCGGCGCCGGTCGCCGTGTCACACTTTCGCCTGCGCTCGCTTCTCGGTGAGCGGGGAGGGGGTGCCTGCGGGATAACGACCCTGCGGTCCACGTTGCAGTGTCAACGACAGGGGTTCAGCGCGGGAGTCGGTAACAGCGTGCGGCGTTCATGTGCAGCACTTGCTCAAGCACGCTATGCCCCAGATTGAGTGAGCGCACAAACTCGAACTGACGTGCGATGGGAACCATCGGCCAATCGGAGCCGAACATGACTCGATCCGGACACCGCTCCGCCAGCAAGCTCACCGTCTCTCGCATTGTTTCCTCACCTGTACGAGCAAGAACCGAGGCAGCGGCGATTGCTGACAGGTCGTAGTGGATATTCGGGATTGCCTGGCACAATTCCAAGCATTCGCGCACGCGTGGCCAGCACAGATGCGCGACCACGACTCTTACCTTTGGCCAGGCCAACGCCAACTCCACCAACGTTTCCGGCTGGTTCCAACGGCTTGCCGTCGGATCGCCGGGATTCTCACCAGTATGCACCACTAGCGGAAGGTCTTGGCTCTCCAGCAGATCGAGATACGGACGCAACCGCGCGTCAGTAGGAAAGTAGGCGTCATGGCCGCAGAACACTTTCAGGCCGCGCAATAACCCTTCCTGCATCATCTGTGCAAAGAACCCGAGTTGGCCGTGTCCTTGACCCAGGATGTCCGGGCTTCCTAACACGTAGACCCGAGGATCAGTCCTCATCAGTGCGAGAGTTGCCTCCAGCCCAAGCATGTTCGAGTTGGGGACATTATCCGGGATGACGATCACGGCAGCCAGGCCGAATCGGTCCATCTCTTCAGCAAGCACACGCGTTGCCTGCTGTGGGGAAGCCGTGATCCCCTCCACTCGTGAAATGTGGATGTGGGCGTCGATCATGACAGTGGTCTTGCGCCGTGCGCCAAGGCAGCAACGCCGGCCCCACTGCTATTCGGCGAGGGACAGGAGAGTGCCTGCGGGAGACCGTCCCGCCCGTGGAGGAAAACCTCCTGGCATGGTTCGGCTACGCTCACCACAGGTCGAAACAACATGCTTTGGATAAAATCGTGGCCTGTCGCGGTTCGCGGATCGCCTCGCTGCAAAGGCAAGATTCCCGCTGGCGGCGGAAATGACAGGCTGGCCTGCACAGTCGGGGTTGAATAGCCACATGCCAGCGCCTCTTTGCCAGCCTCTCCGTTCTGCTCTATAATCCGTTCATGGACCGCATCCTTGTCATTGGCGCCGGCGCCGCCGGCCTTTTCGCCGCCCTCACCGCCGCCCGCCGCGGCCGCGCCGTTCTGGCACTGGAGAAGATGCGCCGCCCCGCGCTCAAGCTTGGCATTACCGGCAAAGGCCGCTGCAACCTCACCAACCTGTGCGACGTCGATGAGTTCATCGCCAACGTCCCCGGCAACGGCCGCTTCCTGCGCCCCGCGGTTTACGCCTTCACCCCCCATGATGCGATGGACTTCTTCGCCGAACTCGGGGTGGAAACGAAGGTGGAGCGCGGGCGTCGGGTCTTTCCGGTCTCGGATGACGCTCCCTTGGTCGCCCGCAGCCTGATCAGCGCGACGCGCGCCGCCGGCGCCCGTATCCGCATGGATGCGCCGGTGGCCGAGATCCTGTTGGTCGAGGGCAGGGCCGCCGGGGTGCGCCTGGAAGGCGGTGAAGAGGTGCCCGCGAGCGCTGTCATCCTGGCCACGGGAGGTGCATCCTACCCGGCTACCGGCAGCACCGGCGACGGCTACCGCCTGGCGCGCCAGTGTGGGCACACCGTTACCGACATTCGCCCTTCGCTCGTGCCCTTGGAGACGCAGGAGGACTGGCCTCGGCAGTGCCAGGGCCTCACTTTAGAGAACGTCGAGCTGCAAGCATGGAGCGGCTCCCGGTCGGTTTATCGAGAGTTGGGCGAAATGCTCTGCACGCACTTCGGTGTGTCCGGGCCGCTGGTGCTTACCGCAAGCCGGCACCTCGCGGGCGTCGCCAGCCCCAGGCTTACCCTGGATCTCAAGCCCGGCCTGTCGCCGGAGCGGCTCGATGCCCGCCTGCAACGCGACCTCGTCGCCGGCGGCAACAAGCAGCTCAAGAGCATCATGGGCGCGCTGGTGCCGCTGCGGCTGATCCCGGTGGTGCTCGACCTGGCCGATGTGCACCCCGGGCTGCCCTGTCATTCCATCACTAAGGTTCAGCGCCGCCGCCTGGGCGAGACCCTCAAGCGCCTGGTGCTGCACGTCACCAAGCCGCGCCCGATCGCGGAGGCAGTTGCCACTGCGGGCGGGGTGAGCACCCGAGAGATCAACCCCGGGACGATGGAGAGCCGGCTGGTGCCGGGGCTTCTCTTCGCCGGGGAAGTGATGGACGTGGACGGGTATACGGGTGGCTTCAATCTGCACATCGCCTGGGCCACCGGTCGCCTCGCCGGGATGAACGCCTGAAGAGGGGACAGGAACCCCATCTGTCCAAAACAGGCTTGGTCCCCCGGCTCCACAACCGGGGACGGGCCCGCGTTGGGACGGTGTTCGTCCTCCGCATTAGCGCGACAAGTCCGAGCATGAATTAGGGTGTGGCTCGCGTGTCCCTGCCGCTGCGTTTTGAGCGTTCCCCCTCATCTGGCGATAGCGCTGTCGCCGGGCCACCAACGTCCTTACCCGGAGCGTTTGTCTGCGAGTTAGGATGGCTTCCCTGCGGCCAACGTACCATCACCTGCATTTTCGTCGGCCTGCGTCTGCGCCGGGACCGTTGTCGCGTCTGCGGCGTGCCATTGCCCTCACCAACGCCCGCTCCTCGCGGGGTGGGTTCGCTCCTCATCCGCCAAAGACCGATCGATGCAGAGTGCTAACGGCGGGAGTTCGGCGCCCAGATGGCTCATCGACACCAGGGGACTGCTGCTTTGACCTGGGCTTCAATGTGATTTGACATCAAGGGCACCGACAGCGATCAGCATGCGCGGGGGCCCGGCATCAGCCTACCCTGCCGGGCCCCCGAACATACGCACCCCGTGAGCCGCTGTTCGGGCTCACGATTCACGCACGAGTTCCTGCTTCAGGACTTCTTGGCGCCGCAGCTCTCCTTCTTCTCGGTCCCGCAACCCTGCTTCTTCGTCGCGGCGCACGCGTCTTTCTTCTCAGTCCCGCAGCCCGGCTTCTTCTCGGATTCACAGCTTCCCATTGCGATTCGTCCTTTCTCGACGTGGCATTTGAGGGGTGATAATCACACCCCACTGAAGTTATCTTCCGCGGCGACCTAGTGCCTTCCTTGTCGGCAATTGAGACAATTGGGGGCTACGCGGTTGACTGGGGAAGGTTGGCCGCAGTGTCTTCGACGAAGCGCGACTCCGGCCCGCCTGGCCCGCCGCCATGAATGATACCAGCGGCTCCGTTAGTCCCGGTCATAGGGGGTGCCCCCGTTGCTTAAGCCACCCGGGATGAGACTCCTGCTAACCGGCTGGACAGCGGGCAGCAGCGCTCGCTGCCTGACGCCTCCCCGCGTCCCATCAACGAATGCATATGCGATGTCGAGTCGCAAGTTCTAACAGAGCCGCTCATCGCATATCTTCTCCCGGACTCAGCGGCGCCTAGATGCCAGTCGCGCCTGAGATGGCGCCGGGGTGCTTCTTGGCCTTCTTCTCGCGACGCTTCTCCTTGATGCTCTTGAGCGCCTTCTTCTTGTCCTCGTGCTTGGTGGTATGTCCCTTGTCCTTTGATCCCATCTTACTGCTCCTGTCAGTTAGGTTCTGTCAGAACTGATTCGCCGGCGATTCCCCTGGGTTGCCAGGGGTCACGCTGCGGCACACAGTCGGCGCCGCAACGCAGGATCCGCCTGCCGAAAGCCTCATCCGGACCGATGGTCGCATCTTAGCCGATCGACTGCGGCGTTGAGACGGGCAAGCATCTGACGTGCGCACTCCCGGTACACTTCAAGCGAATCTTCGAATGGGTCTGCGATCTCGCCAGGGTAACGCGCAAACTCGCTTAGGGTGAACAACTTGCCGCGAGAAGGGGCAAACCGCTCCTCGACTTGCTCCTTGTGTCCGGCAGTCATGGTCAGTATCAAGTCAGGGTTGGCCTCCCCCATGAATGATACCACGGGCTATGTTAGTCCCGGAGCGTCGCGGACCTCATCCCGCCACTCCAGGTGCACACGCTGCGTGTCCGGGGCGATGCGCGCGGTGGCCCTGCCTTGAAGCGTCGCGAGCAGTGGCTCACCCGCCGCTTTCCGCCGCCACCCGCGGAGCAGGGGCACGCGCGCTTTCTCACCGTCGCACACGACGGCCGTAAGGTCGGCGCGACTCGCCAGGAGGCCGGGCGAGATCTGCTTGTCGGCCGAGAGCGACCGGAGGCAGAGGACGAGGAAGTCTACTGTCGGCTCCATTTCCCGCGGAAGAGAAGGCGGCCTCTCCACTTTGGGCGGGGGCGTGTCGGCACCTCGGCTTAGCGCCTCGATCATGCCCCGGCCGAACCGCCGAACCTGATCCGAGCGCAGCCCGCGCACCTCAGCCAGGGCTCCGATGGTATCCCGCGGTCGGCGCGCTAGCTCCACGAGCACCACGTCCATGCATATGCGCGGCACCGGGAGGTTGAGCTCCCGTGCAGTCTCCTCTCGCCAGGCGGCGATCTCGCGCAGGCGGGAGAGCTCTTCCCCGGTCAGCCGCTCGACGCCGCGTATCTGGCGGAATACCTTGCGCGGATCGGTCGGGGCGAAACGCGCCGCCCTTTCGAGGCCCCTGAACTCCTCGCGCGCCCACCCGAGCCGGTTGTGCAACCTGAGCTCTCGCACCAGGTGGGCGTGTACGGGCGCGAGGCAGCGCACGTCATCCAGCGCATACTCGACCTGCTTGTCTGTGAGCGGCCGCCGCAGCCAGTCGGTGAACGCGTGCGACTTGCTCGGGCTCTGCTTGGTCGCTCGATGAACGAGATTCGCGAGGGATATCTGCTCGTCGTACCCCAGCAGGGCGGCCGCGATCTGCACGTCGAACACCGGCGCGACCGGGTGGCCCATCATCTCGAAGAAGATGGCAAGGTCCTGGCGCCCGGCGTGGAAGACCTTTTCGATGTCGTCCGCGAGGAGCACGTCGAACAGCGGAGTGAGATCGCGGAGGGCGAGGGGATCGATGAGCGCGGCGCGGTCGTCGGTGGCGATCTGGATGGCGCCGACCGCGGGGTAATAGCGTCCCTCGCCGACGAACTCGGTGTCGAGGTACACGGTAGACGACTTGCCCAGATCAGAACACAATTTGGCAAGCTCGGTAGGCTTTTCGATTATCATGGCGCCGCTGCTGGGTCACGTCGCGGGAGTTCCCCCTCGGCAGTTCCAAGAACAGCGCCGTGGGGAGTGTCTGATTCCGGTAGTGCCGGCTACTTCGCCGTTGAACGGCTCTTGACCTTGCCGTTGGAACAAGTCGAGGTTGAATGTCAGTATGTGCCTGGAAGGTGAGGGTGTCCGTCCTCCGCGTCAGTGGCACAAATCCGGGGGTGAATCAAGGTGCAGTTCCGGTGTCCCTGCTCTTGCATCTTGTTCCGTCCGCGCGAGCTTTCGATAGTTCTCGTGACTTGCCACCGGGCTCCGAATCTGCAACGCTTTCCGCCACGCCAGGACGGCTTCCCTGCGCGCCAACCTCCAGATAGTCCATGCTCAACCGGGGCGCAAGTCAGGGCCTAACTCGCGGCCGGCCTGGGTCACGCCTGAGGGCAAGCCCACAAGCCCGTCAGAGCGGTCTCACGGGCGGTTGACAAGCACAGGCAGCCCCCTTTGCCTCGTGCGCTCCCGGCACGCCTAGGGCAGGTTGGCCAGTGCCTCCTGCAGCCCTGCCTCCACCGCCAGGCCTATGGTCGGCCCCACGCACATGCTGGTCTCGTACTCGTATTCGCTGGTGCCGTAGTCGGCCGGGTAGAGAATGTACCCCAACTCGTCCTGGCATAGCCCCAGCACCATTCGGTGCGGTGCACTGAGGATGCTTTGCTTGATGTTGAGCGCGATCTTGGGGTAGATCTCGCCGGGCGTGCAGGCAAGTTGCAGCTCGCCGATGCGGATCATGCTCACCCGGGTGAGCACCCCCTTGCCGATCGGACTCGCGCTGTTGTCGGCAATCCGCCCGGGGCCGCTGCGCACCAGCCCGATGAGCATGCCGTAGTACAGGTAGGTGTTGTACAGCGGCACGTTGAGTTCGGTGCTGGCGCAGGCGATCTGCGGGTTGCGCTCCAGGTCCGCGCCGGCCACCCCCTCCAGGATGCGGTCCCCCAGCGCCCGGCCGATCCGCTCGCAGGAGGTCCAGTTGCGCTCACTCGAGGGAATGTCCACCGTCACCATTGCCCCGCAGCCGCCCTGCAACCATATGGTGACACCGCCCACCGCCTGCTCCACCTGGTCGTAGGCATAGTTGCCGATGTCGGAGGAGATGTACTTCCATACCGTCATGTCCTCGTGGTTGCCGCCAGCCACCTCCGGGTGGCAGGCGAAGTTGAACACCGTGGCGATGGTCTGGGGCGCCTCGCTTTCCGCCTCCGGCCTGGTCGCCACCCGCATCACCGCCACCTCGTAGTCCTGCGGGCCGCGGCCCCGCCCCGGCTCCCACGGCGGGCTGTCCGCCTGGAACCAGCGCTCGTTCGCATTCCAGGCGATCCGGTCCTCGGGGGTGGTCATCGCCGAGCCGCAGTACAGCTTCGCCGGCTGGGCATTCGCCTTGGCCTGTAAGATGGCCTCGATGATCCGCCCCTGGGCATAAGCGATGTAGTCGGCGTCCCAGCCCGGGGTCTCCTCGTCCGGCCCCCACAGCCCGATCACGTCCGGCCCGGAGTGCGTGTGGGTGTTGGTCATGAACACGTTCGTGCCCACCTCCGAGGCTACCGCCTCCAGGATCGGCGCCTGGTCGGTCTTCATCAGCCCCACCAGGTCCAGCCCCACCAGCACCAATTGCGTCCGCCCGTCCGTCAGGTAGAGCGCGCGGGCCCAGACGTCGTCATGCACGCCCTCCATCATCCGGTTCTCGCCCCAGCCGCCCATCCACACCGGGCTGGTCGGGGTGATCGCCACCTTCGCCGCCCCTGCCCGCAGCCGCCCGAAGGCCGAGCGCCCGGGCGGCTGCGGCCCGCTCGGCTTCGCCCATCCCGGCAGGCAGATTGCCGCGGCCAGCCCTACTGCCCATGCCACCAGCCACCGTTTGCTCATCGCTTGCCTCCTGTCGCGTTTGCCCGGGCACCCCTTCGGCTGCCCCCACTCCCCCGCTGCGGGGACTCTGTCTCCGGGATTTCCCATATCAGATCTGCAATTCCTGTTCAGTGCTGATTCCTCGGTTTCCCTGCCATAACATACGACGTTTCTATGCTAGAATCCCCTCTGTCAACAGTCGACCGCACCAAAATAACGTCTTTCTCCGCTGAACCGTCAGACTTACACATCAGGACGACTGCCAAAGCGTGGAGAAGCTGTCAATCCTCAGCGTCACTGGAACAAATCCGGGTGTGAATTGGGCACAGTCCCGGTGCCCCTGCTTTTTCGTCTTGTTCCGTCCGCGCGAGCTTGCGATGGGTCTCGCGCCTGGCCACGAGGGTCTGAGTCTGAAGCGCTTTTCGGCGCGCCAGGATCGCTTCCCTCCGGCCCTTGGCGGCCGGAGCGGGAAGGTAGGAACGGGCCGCCCCGCCGAGTGGCTCACGGTCATGCAGAGCATTGCACGGCGAGTCGTATGGCGGCGGCTAGACCATCCCGCAGGAGGTATTCGTAGGCGTCCCAGCTGCCCAGGTACTTGTTACCCCACGAGGGATGGACAAATGGCCGCAGCAGGAACAGGCCCCACGTGGCAGCACACCACGCATCAAGATCAACAGTCTTGTGGAGATCCGTAATGGACCCGAGGCCCGGATGGCTGGGCGGGTACCGGTCCATGATCCACTTGGTCGGCTCGGCCCCGACGGTCACGACCAAGCGCGGGTGCAGTGCTTCCAGCTCGTCCGTTAGAAACTGTCCACAGACTCCTATGACGGCGCTTGTAATCCCATGCTTGCCTCGCGGCGGCAAGCACTTCACTAGGTCGGTAAGGTAGAAGTCACGGTCCAACTCAAGGCTTCGGCTTTCGCTGGGGTGGGTCGCTGAACTGACAAGCCGCCGAAGTCGCCTGCCCGACACGCCAAGCCAGTACTTGGCGCGGTCTATGCTCTCCTTACTCGGGGCCTCGCCGATCATGACCCACCGCGCGCCTAGGTTCCCGTGGGTTGAGAACCTACGGTGCGGCCGCATTCGAGGGCACCTGTCGCACGCGGCTATGCTGGCGTGAACATCCTGTACCCTGACAGACCTTGCCTCTTCCCCGTCATTGGCAACCGTCATGGCCACCGACCTTCCTGCTGGCTTCGTTGCTCCGGCCTAGAGTGGCCGCCCGCGCGCCACCGGCTTGCCATTCTCTACAAGCGTGGGGGCATCAGACGGAGTGGCGGCGTTGAGGGCGCCCAGCAGCATCAAGGCGACCAATGGAACCGAGCGCATTCCATGCCTCCAGGAGTGTCGAGCTTCAACGATCGTGGGACGAATCCGGGGATGAATCAAGGTGCACTCTTGGTGTCCCTGCTCTTGCATCCTGTTGCGTCCGCGCGAGCTTTCGGTCGTGCTCGCGCCTCGCCACCAGAGCGAGAAGCTGAACGGCGTTTCCGCGCGGCAGGATCGTCTCCCTGCGGCCGAATCGAGTAGCAACACCCGCCTCATTCGCCCCAGAGCGCAACATGCTGAATGTCCCAGGAACGCTGAAGACGCACAATACAGGAGCAAGGCCGAGCACACAACCCCAGCCCGCCTTCGGGCCGGCTTCACGGGCGGTTGACAAGGACACCCGGCTTCAGGCAAGAACGCGCTTGCCGGCGAGCCCCAGTCCGGCCTCTGGTTCGGCAAGACCGACGACCTGTGGCATTTCGGCAAGCCCTCCGGTTGGGGCGGCGCGTGGTGGGCGTCGCCCGTGAAAGCGGACGCGCCCTCCGATCCGTACCTGATGACCGGGTTCGAGAACAAGGTGTTGCACCTCGCGCACGAGTCGGCGGAAGCGGTGACATTCAACGTGGAAGTGGACTTTCTCGGGAACGGGAGCTGGCAGCCCTACCAGGCGTTCCAGATCAGCGCCCGGGGATATGGCCACCACGAGTTCCCCCGCGGTTTCAGCGCCCACTGGGTGCGCGTGACGGCGAACCGGGACTGCACGGCCACCGCGTACCTCGTCCACACCTGACGCGTGATCATCCATCCAGCACATCCGGCGGCCTGGCAAGCGTCTCCTCCGCCATCCGCACGAAGGCCAGCACGCGCTCGTCCAGGGTCCCGTGGTCTATGTCCGCCATCACGATATCGCAGGGGCTCAGTTCCCGCCGAATCCGCATCAGGTCGGCCTGGATCACATCGAGCGGCTTGTTGGCTAGGTCGCTCGGCGTGTACATGATCGCCCGCCGCGCATTGCGGCAGAGCCGCTTTACGCGCGGCAGGTCCGACTGGAGCCCCATGTCCACGTAGCCCAGGTTGGCGATCCGCGCGTAATCCTCGATGTACGGGTCTACGTTCCACGCGCAGTTGTGGATCCCGAAATGCTCGAACGCTTCCGAAATCATCTTGTCGTACGGGAACAGCATCTCCCGGTACACCTTGGGCGACACCATGTTCACCACGCAGTTGCTCGCCGTCGCGTGCCTCACGATCACCCCGGTCTTGCGCTGGCGTTCATACACGTAGCGCATGCCCGCAATCATGGTCCGCGCCACCACCCCGAAAAGGTGGTCGGCCAGGCCCGGATTGGCGAGCACATCCAGGAAGATGTCGGGGCCGCGAATCCGGAACGCGCTGTTCAGCACGCCCTGCCAGTTCACGTATCCCTCGAGCCGCCCGAACTCGCGCTCGATGATGTCCATCTGCTCGATGAGCTGCGCGAACGTCGGCACCTCGGGTAGGTTGGGGACCTCGAGCGCGGCGATCTGCTCCTCGCTCAGGAACTCATGTTTCGCCGCCGGCCAGTTGTCCGGGAAGTACTGCGCCGGAATCCCGAAGATCATCGCCACCTTCAGCCCCCCGTGCGCTCCATCCAGGTTGGCTGGAATCCGGTCGGGCGGCCCGCCGATGGGCAGCGACGGGAACCGCCGCTTCAGTTCCTTGCGCATCGCCACCACCGTTTCGCCGCGGTAGAGCGGATCCGTGTGCCACCGCTCAGAGAAGTCAATGCCGCACCGTTCCCGGTACCACCGCGGCGTGAACCCGAACTCGATCCGCATCTCCGACTCCGTCCCGTCGCAGGGAGCGCGCGTCGCCGGCGCCGCCGGCGCGATGTAACTGCGCAGTTGATGCTCTCCGATCATGGCGTCAGTCCTCCGTCTGAGTCTCGGTCACTCCGGGGCCGGGGCCGGCTCCTGCACCCAGGCCCAGTTGAAAGTATGATGGAGACGGCTGCTGATGAGGTGGATCAGTCCGTTCTCGCCCTGGCAGCAGGCGAGATAGCCCGCCGGCTCCGAGCGGTGGATGCTCATTAGCCTGAGATGCCCGTCCATCGTTTCCACCACGCGGGCGTCGCTGTCGTCGCTCACCGGTCTTCGGATGGGCCAGGTCTTCCCTTCGTCCAACGATGCGGCGCAGTACAGGCCGCGGACGGGACGCTGTGTCCATGTCAAATGGCGATGAGATACCTCTACCGCCCCTTTTGGCTTGCCTCTGGTTCGCTCAACCAGCCCCCAGCCCCACTTGCCCGCTGCACTTGCCCGTTCGCACGGGACCCAGGTCACAAGCCCGTCAGAGCGGTCTCACGGGCGGTTGACAAGCACATGCTGTCCCAATGCTATTTGACAAGGACACAGTGGCCCGAAGTACTTCATGCGGGGGCCGCGGTTCGAGTGGGGCGTCATCGTGTTCCATCCCGATCAGGCGCTGGGCGCTCATCGCCACCGCGAGGTCGAGGAAACCTTTTACTTCGAGTCTGGCGCGCCGGTCATGGTGGTGGACGGAGAGCAGCACCGAGTGCGGCCCGGCGATGTGTTTCGCCTCGAACCCGGTGAAGCGCATGACATCATCTCGCGCTCGTCTGCTCAACCACCTTGCTTCGGCCCCCTGTCGGTCGGGTAACCGCGCACGTTACAGCTTCACAGTCACCGTCTTGGCCGACCGGATTACCACAGGCCCCAGCAGTCCCGACTCGACGAGCTGGCTGTCCTTCCACCAGAAGCGCCATGTCGTGAACGTATGGCGCTCTGTCTGGGGGCGGGGCTTGCCGGACCAGAGCCAGTCGGGCCATGCCTTGATTCTGTTGCCGTTCCACTCCACGTCCGGCGGCCTCTGCTCGTCGCCAATGAGGCGGTTGGGCCACAGGTTGGTAACCTTGATCGCCAGCGTGTTCTTGCCGGCCTTCAGCATACCGGTGACGTTGACGCGGAACGGCGCTTTCCAGAGCACGCCGAGGTAACGCCCGTTCAGGGTGACCTCGGCGAAGTTCTTGACCGATCCGAGATCAAGTGCTACGTCGCGGCCTGGTCCGAGGACCGACGCCGGAACGTTGATGTCCTTGATGTAGGTCGCCGAGCCGGAGAAGTACCGGATGCCCTCTTCCGCGTTGTCCGTCCACGACGCAAGTTCAGGGAACGTCGCCTCTGGCGGAGCGCCCCATCCGGATGGGAAGCGCACTGTCCACGGCCCCCTCACCTGTATCTCGTCGGCATCGGAGCCGACCGGTATCGTTCGCGTCTTGCCCGATGCGGTGCGAACCTCGAAGATCCCTGCGCGCCACGGGGTCAGGATCGCCGCGCCCAATGTCTCAAGGCGTAAGGACCACTCGGACGGCGCCGGCGCACGCGTCTGCGAACCCAGTAGCACCGAGCCGCCCTCGTCCGCCATTGCCTGCATCGGCTTCCCGTTGAGCAGATACTCGACTCGCAGCCGCTTAACCACCAACGGCACGGGGTCGTCGAACACCTGGTTGGTCGCCGGTATCTCAGTCTGGCCTTCTGCCGCCATCTCGGCGACGCGAGCGGTCACATCGGCCCCGCGGCTTCCGTCCTGGGCCTCGTACCGCGCGAGCGTCACCTCGATGCGCTCCGCCGGCGGCTTCGGAGCGTCGGGGCCGGAGCGTGCGACATGAGTCAGGTGGTCGCCCTTCGGGGGCTTGCGGAAGACGACGAAGACGGACGCAGCGGGCTCCATGCGAAGCGAGACGACCGTGCGACCGCCTTCTTCGCGCCACAGCGGCGCAAGCTCGATCGCACCGGTGTCTGCATGCCATAGCTCCGGCAGCTTGCCCTTCACCCGGAACCGGCAATCCACCGCCACCTCCCGGTATTGCTGATTTGAGACGAAGTAGACCTCAGCATCGCCGACGCGCCGGTGAATATAGACGAGCTTCGCTGCGCCTACCGCCCGATACTCAAAGTCCGGCGGCGTCTTGAGCAACGCGAGCACCCGGGGCATCGTCATGCCCCAGAGCACGCGGCCCTTGCCGTATACGCGCTGCTTCACGGTCCGACCGTCGCAGTTGCCCCAGACCTCTTCACCGATGGCGCCCACCTCGGCATCGCATTGCGGGTAGCCCTGGAGGCTCGGCGACTGCTCCGGCTTCGGCCCGATGACCGTCGCACCCGCGCGCACGAGGTCGCGTATCTTGCGCGCGAGCGAGGGCGTCATGAACCGGCTGTCGGGGAGGACGAGCACGCCGTAGCTCATGCCGTCGGGGAGCACGATGCGCCCGTTGTGGACCGCCATGCGGTTCATCACCACGGTCGCGTCGCATCCGTCGTAGTCGTAGCCGGCGGGCAACTGCGGATTGAGTCCCGGACGACCAGGCAGATCGTTGGGACCGGCCTCGCCCGTGAAGTAGCAGACATCGGCCACGAACTTGCCCGACTGGAGCAGATACTGGCAGCGCGCGGTGTAGCGGAACCACGCGGGCGCCTGGTTCCACCATGTGATCGTCCGCTCTAGATGCGTGCCCCAGGGGCCCATGGTCATGCCGGGGTACAGATCCATCCACGGCTGGTGAGCGTAACGGTGGAAGATGTAGCGGTTGACGCCTTGGGTGAAGACGTCGTCGCCCAGCGCCTTGATGCTGTAAGGCTCGACGAGCCAGCGCCCACGGCTCTCGTCGGCGGTGAACGACTCTGCGCCCACGTACTTCCGGCCATTCGTGTGCGCCGCCGATGCCGCGATCTTCAGCGTCTCACCGGCTCCGGCGTTGGGCACCCAGAACTCGCCCATGGGCACGTCGGCCAGTCCGCCACACTGCAGGTTGTCGAAGCCGCCGTTGCCGTAGGGCTCCGTCGAGAAGAGCATGCCGTGCTTGCGGCACAGCTCCGCGAAGTAGCCGTAGTAGTTGGCCGCCCACAGATCGGCCACCGTGCGGCGGAAGTCCCAGAGGAAGCGTTCGCTTTTCTCGAGACTCTCGACGACTCGGCCTGTGATCGCAGGCAGGTAGGGTATCGGGTCGTAGCCGCGGAGACGCACGAAGTCCTCGCGGAACCGAGGCGTCCAGTTCTGGTAGCCGGTTTCGTAGCTATCTATCAGTGCATTGTTGAGCGTCTTGCCCGTCAGCGGTCCGGCTTCGGCGATGACCGTGCCCATGAAACCCGGCCAAAAGGCGTCCATGGCCTCGCGGCTGAGCTTGTCCACCTCCAGCCCCCGTCCCGAGGCTGGCGCCGGCGCGTTCTGGGCTCCGGTGCACGTATGGCCCATGCGGAGGATGATCCACTGGCCTTCGGGCACGTCCCAAGTCAGCTTGCCCGAGGCGTCCATACGGCTCGTTAGGTTAACAATGGTCGGCGCCGGAATGCCGGCGGGAGCATCGGGCTTCAGATCGGGATCCCGCATGGGCGGCCTATCGAACGATGCCTTTGGGCCGATGCCGGAGATGCGATACGCGGCAGCGGCTGGGTCCTTCGGCGTTGGGATGGCGAAGACGGCGATGTCGCGGTAGTAGTCCCGGCGTGTTGGGGGCTGCTTGAGCACGGCATCGAAGCGAGCAGGGCCGGTCACCGTCTGCTCCGACCACGTGAGCATCTGCATGGCGTGTTCGGGTCTTACCCACGGCCCCCCGCTGCTCGACCAGCCGGGGCAGTTGTGGACACAGACCTCGAGACCTAGTCGCGCGGCCTCGGCGATGGCGTGCCGCGTGTGCTCGCGCCATGTTTGGCTCATAACAGGCACGGGGCCGTCGGGGATGCCGCAATCCACGTTGAAGATCTGCACGCCGCCGATGCCCGCGCGCTTCATGGCTTCGAGGTCGGCTGTGATGCCCGCCTTGCTCGAGTTGCCATTCACCCAGTGCCACCACGTATGGGGCTTGGCCGAATCGGGCGGGTTCTCGAAGGCGGCGGCCAGCGAGTCCGGCGCAGCACGGCCGGCAAGAGGCGTCCACGCGAGCAGCGCGGCCAGGAGCGTCAGTGCCGCGCATGCGCCCTTGAGGGCCATGGCGGCGCGGAGATGGCGTAGGCGAGAGGCGGGTCGTGTCACGATGGTAGGACCTCCGTTGGGAGTTGGCAATGGGATTCGGCGCTGCACGAGGTGATGCCTGCCGGGTGCAACCTCGATCGCCGGTCCGCGGTCGGCGGCTGCATCCTGATCGCGGGCAAGGTCGAAGCCTTCACCCTCGGCGAACCGCTGAACGATGACACGATCACCATCCACCTGGAGAAGGCGAACGCGGCGTTTCACGGCCTCTACCAGGTCGTGAACCAGCAGTTCCTCGAGCACGAGTGGCAGGGGTACACATACGCAAACCGGTAGCAGGACCTGGGGATCGAGGGACTGCGCAAGGCGAAGATGTCGTACTATCCGCACCACATGATCGAAAAGCACGTCGTGCGCCGGCGCAAGTGAAGAGAAGTAACGACAGAGGCCACAGAGGACGCCGAGCCGCAGTTGACTGAACTTCTTCAAGCCCTCATTGTTCTGTGTGGCTGAAGTGTCTTCCATCCGGCACGGCGAATTGCTGTTCCCGTGTGAAGCCATATCGCGGTCCGAGTGCATCTCTATTATCAGAAGTGACGCGATATGGAGGTCATCATGGGGCATGTGCAGGTGGGTTCCGATAGTTCCGGGATAGTGTTCCTGGTCGCCCTGTTCGCTTGGCCGGCGTGGAGTCGCCACCTGCATCACAAGGAAGTGCTAGCGCTACATGACCGCGGCGGCGACTGGCGCGCCCGCGTCGCCCTGCGCGAACGCTGGCGGATTCGCTGGGGCATGTGGGCGGGCATCATCGTGCTGCTGGCGGGCGCAGGGGTGCTCACGGCAGGTCTCGTTGTGTTGCAGACAACGGATCGCGTCGGCGGCGGCGTTATGGCAACCCTGGGTGGCTCTATCGCTGCTGTAGGTCTGGTGGTGCTGGTGGCTCACATCATCTGGGGTCGGGCACAGAGCGCTACTGCTGCATGCTCGGACACGGAGAGCACGTCATGAACGCGGCCGCACGGTGCATGGGTGTGCCACGCCGGAGTATCGCGGCAAGGGCCGATGCCCGAACGGCCTCACCGTGAACCGCGAGGTGCTGGAGCGGATTATCCTGGACCGGCTTGGCAAGGAAAACGACCTGCCATGGTTCGGGTTCACTCACCACAGGTCGAGACTGCGGAAATGTGGACGAGGCCGCGGATTTCGATGGGAGGGCGTTTGCCTCAAGTCGTGAGAATCGAACCGGGGGGCCTTGCTGATGGGCGACGAGGTCCCATTGCAGTCCGGCCTTACCCTCACTGCTGTCCTGCCTCTGCCGGCCCAACTGCGCCTGATCAAAGACGGTCAGCCGATCGCCCTGGCGGGCTCGGCTGAGCGCAATACCTTGGAGTACGAGGTCAAGGAGAAGGGCGTCTACCGCCTGGAGGCCTGGCTGAAGGTCGGGGATGAGTCGTTCCCGTGGATTTACAGCAATCCGATCTATGTCAGATAGGATCGGTTGAGAGACGCGAGTGCCGGTGTCAACGGCCAGCGCTTGAGGCGCGGGCGGCGCTCGTCGGCCGCCAGTGTCTGCATCAGCCCTGGCACAGAGTCAATGCTGGCAACCGGCTCATCAGTGGCAGCTTGTCGTCAGGGCAGATCCGTCCCTCACCACGCCCCAGGAAGTGCTCGATTCGGGCCGCGACACGGGTCCCAAAGCAATGTGACACGCACAGGGGGCGTCGGCCGAGGCCAAGAAGCTGCTGGAGGTGCCCCGGGAGGTGATGACCGACCTCACCCATTACAGCTTCGACCCCGAGCCCATGCTCCGCCACCGCGCCCGGGTGGCAGCCATGATCGAGCGCCTGGGCGGCGACCGGGCGCTGCGCTGATATCGCCGCCGCGGCAGGGGGAAGCGCCTGCCGCGTGCAACAGGTAGACAGGTTCATACACCACAAAAAGGGGAGCGTGCGATGCGAACACTGGTCCGATTAGTGGCCTGCGCGGCCCTGCTCGCAGCCTGCCTGGGGATGGCGCAGGCCGGTCTCATGGACGAGTGCCTGCAAGCGCTGCGTGCCAAGCCCGACCCCGGGGATCACTTCTCGTTCGTGGTGCTGGCGGATACCCACGCCGGGCTGACGCCGGACGAGAGCGTCATGCTGCGG
>Ga0315289_10000621_pt1 | contig 54360 bp, 54 predicted proteins | sample YL17G11_40_MG_FD_203452 | JGI IMG/M metagenome (GOLD analysis project Ga0315289, IMG submission 203452) | Sediment microbial communities from Yellowstone Lake, YNP, Wyoming, USA - YL17G11_40 | ecosystem: Environmental > Aquatic > Freshwater > Lake > Sediment | place: USA: Wyoming | collected...
GCCTTGGCTTGTTCAGCTTCGGCCTGGGCAGCTTGGACCTTGGCATCTACTTCCGCCTTGGCGGTGGCCGTTTCATCCTGAGCAGCCGCATAGGCTGCCTTGGCTTGTTCAGCTTCGGCCTGGGCAGCTTGGACCTTGGCATCTACTTCCGCCTTGGCGGTGGCCGTTTCATCCTGAGCAGCCGCATAGGCTGCCTTGGCTTGTTCAGCTTCGGCCTGGGCAGACTCAGCGTCAGCCTTAGCCTGTTCCGTTTCAGCGCGGGAAGCATCCGCTTCAGCTTTCGAAGCCTCTGTCTCAGCCCTTAGGCTCGTCTCGACCCTGACCGCTTCCTCCCGAATCTGCGTAGCTTCTTCCCTCGCCGCTGCCTCTGCAGCCAATAAAGGAGCTGCCTTGGCCGCGTCAATAAAGGAGGACTGGGCAAGGAGTGCCGATTTCTTCACCTCCTCATATTGTTCACGCGAGAAGGCATCCTTGGCCGAATTCAACTGGTCCTGGGCATTCTGGTAGGGCTGTGCAGCGTGGGTGCTGGCTCCAACCGAATCCGCCTCAGCCGCTGCCTGCTCGGCGTCCGCAATAGCCACCTCGGCTTCTTCCCTTAGCTTCTCTGTTCTCTCTCGGTCTTGTTTTTCTGCTGCCCGCCGGCTCGCGGCATCGAAGGCAAGGACGAATCCTTCTTTGGCGGAGACTGCTTGCTCCCTGGCCTCTTCGTAGTTCCTATTGAGGTAGCTCGCCTTGGCCTCCTCCAACAACTCATGGGCAGAGGCAAACTCCGACTCCGCAGCAACCTTCGCTCCGGCCATTTCTGCCTCTTTGGCTGCCTCCTCGGCATCTGCAATGGTGCGGTCGGCCGCGATCTTGGCCTGTGCCGTCTTCTTCGCTATTTCGCCTGCGGCAGTAAATTGCTTCTCGGCCAGAACCGCTATATCTTTGGCTTCTTCATAATTGCCCGAGCCAAAGGCCGCCTTCGCCTGGGAGAGGATATCCTTAGCGCTGGAGAACTCCTTGTCCGCGAAGACCTTTCCTCCCTCGCCCTCAGCTTTTTGGGCGGCCTCATCCGCCTTGCCAATGGCCATCTCTGCCTTTGCCTTTGCCGATGCCTTCTCCATTTCCGCCTTCGCCTTGGCAGAGGTCGCGTGGCCCTTCGCGGAGAGCGCCAGGCTCTTTGCATCCTCGTATTTCTTTTTCTCCATCGACCCCATGGCCCCAGTTAGGGCAGTTTCAGCATTCTTAATCTCGCCAGCCGCATACTTCCCCGCGTCCGCCGCCTTTGCCGCCTCGATGGCCGCCTTTGCATCTCCAAGCTCTTTAGTGGGGGCCACGGCGCAGCCAAAAAACATGAAGGTCGAAAATAAAGCGAACACCGCTATCAGTGCCGTTGTCGTGACGTATCTGCCTGACATGTATTCACCTCCTTTCTGCATGAATTTGAGTGACACCTAATAAATAGAACGACCAAGCCCCTTTGTCAACGAAAAAGGGGAGATCGCATCCCAATTTTTTCCTTGGGCTTCAAGCTGCGCAGAGAAACGGTCTGGACGGTACTTTGGAGCCTGATACCTTCTGCTGAAACGGACCTTTGAGTCTCAACTTCCCAAGGAGTCTACGAAATTACATCATCCCTGGGGAAGGCGGGAAATGAGGTGGGAATCCCCCGCTTGGTCTGAGGTCAGTGGGGAAGAGTAACCTGGAAAGGCCTTGGATCCAATGACTGCACAGTCCCGGTCTGCACCTGCAACCCGCTTCGCTTACTCTGTGCTCAACTGCAATTGAAGTCCCAACTCCTTCAGCTGGGCAGCATCGACCGGGGAAGGGGCTTTGGTCATAAGGCACTGCGTCCGCTGGGTTTTGGGAAAGGCCATCACCTCTCGGATCGACTTGGCTCCAGATAAAATCATCATCAGACGATCCAGTCCGAAGGCAATCCCGCCATGAGGGGGCGCCCCATATTCAAGGGCCTCCAGGAGGAATCCAAATTTCAGTTGGGCCTCCTCCTCACCAATCCCCAGGATCTGGAACATCTTTTTCTGGATCTCCCGGTGATGAATCCGGATGCTTCCGCCGCCGACCTCTTGACCATTGAGGACCAGATCGTATGCCTTGGCTCTGATCTTTCCTGGCGCGGCTTCGAAGAGGGCAATGTCTTCGTCCAACGGAGCAGTGAAGGGATGGTGCATGGCTTGAAAACGACCCTCCTTCTCGTCATACTCCAGCAGGGGAAAATCGAGTATCCAGACCGGGTTCAACGCTCCTTCCTTTGCGAGCCCCAGTTGCTGGCCCAATCGGACCCTTAATCTTCCCATCGACTCATAAGCAACCTTGTCCCGTTCCGCTACCAGGAGTAGTAAATCCCCTTCCTGGGCCTCCAATTGCTCTCTGATCGCCGCCGCTGCCCCCGAGGTGAGATATTTGGCATAGGAGGACTGAAGGGCACCTGCTTCCACCTTAAACCACATCAGGCCCTTCGCGCCGAAGACCTTGACTTGCTCGTTCAACTCCTCGATCTGCTTGCGGGAAAAGGAACCCTCGCCAGGGAGTCTCATTCCCAACACCTTGCCTTGAGTCGAGAGGACCTCCGATACCCACTTGAAGTCAATCCCCTTAGCCACCCCGGTGAGGTCATGGAGGTGAAGGCTGAACCTGGTGTCCGGGCAATCAAGTCCATATTTCCCTATGGCCTCACCGTAGCTGAGGCGCGGAAAGGGAGTCGACAGTTGGATGCCCTTCGCCGAGCGAAAGATCTCGCAAACCAAGTTCTCCATGATTGGGAGGATCTCTTCTCGGTCTATGAAGGACATCTCAATATCGATCTGGGTGAATTCCGGCTGGCGGTCCGCCCGCAAATCCTCATCCCGGAAACACTTTACAATTTGAAAATACCGATCGAATCCCGAAACCATCAGCAGTTGCTTGAAGAGCTGGGGAGACTGGGGAAGGGCGAAGAAGTGACCGTGGTAGACCCGGCTGGGAACCAGGTAATCGCGGGCCCCTTCCGGAGTGCTCTTAGTTAGAATCGGGGTCTCGACCTCGATAAAACCTTCTGCGTCGAGGAAGCGCCTTATGATCTGGTAAACGCGATGCCGCAGGAAGAGATTCTTTTGTAGGGAAGGCCTTCTCAAATCGAGGTAGCGATAGGTCAATCGGAGATCTTCGGAAACATCGATTTGATCTTCGATGGGGAAGGCGGGGGTCTTGGCTTCATTCAGGATGATCGCCTCTTCCGCCAGGACCTCGACTTCTCCCGAGTCGAGATGCGGATTTTCGGTACCTTCCGGGCGCCGAGAGACCCTCCCTCTCACCGCGACGACGTACTCTGGCCTCATTTTCCTGGCGGCCTCTATGGCCAAGAGAGGAGCATCATCCCCGAAGAGGATCTGGGCGAGGCCCGCACGATCCCGCAAATCGATGAAGATGAGCCCCCCGTGATCGCGGCGACGCTGCACCCAACCCATGACACACACTTCACGACCTATGTCGGAGGAGCAGATCTCCCCACAATACTTGCTTCGTTTCATCATCATGTTACGCCTTTTTCTCTTTCCTCAGAGAGATAATCCGGTCAATCACCTTGGAAATGGGAACCTCCGACTGCTCCGCGGTGGCCATGTCCTTGAGGATGACAAATCGCTTCTTCAGCTCCTCATCTCCAATGATGAGACAATAACGAAACCTCTCTTTGTTGGCTAACCTCATCTGGCCTTTGAGGCTTCTGCCCTCAAAATCCAGAGCAGCCTTCTGTCCCTTTTTGCGCAGTTCCTGCGAGATTAACATCCCTGACCGGAAGGCCTCGTCCCCGAGGGTGGCGATGAAGGTTCCTTCGAGTTCGGGAGAGGCATCGGGAGGGTCGGGAGGAAGGGATGCCAGAGTACGTTCCATTCCCAGGGCAAAGCCGATGGCCGGCGTGGAGACCCCCTCGATTTCCTCGGCTAGACCATCATATCGGCCTCCCCCTGCCAATGCATTTTGGGCGCCGAGGGCAGGGTTAATAAATTCAAAGGCGGTCCGGTTGTAATAGTCGAGGCCGCGAATCAGTCTCTCGTTAATGACGAAATCCACCTTGAGAAAGGAAAGGGCACCCTGAACCTGGCGAAAGTGGGACGCGCAGGAGGTACAAAGGACGGTAGTCAATTTCGGGGCTTTGGCAATCACCTCTTGGCAAGCTTCGTTCTTGCAGTCCAGAATGCGCAGGGGATTTCGCTTCAGGCGACCCTGGCAATCCGGACAGAGCTTGTTGACCTTGGGCTCCAAATACACGGTGAAGCGCTTTTTGAATTCGGGGCGGCATAGCTTACATCCCACACTATTAATATGAAGCTTGATGGTCTCAATCCCCAAGTCAGAAAAGAGATGATCAATCAGGGCGATCACCTCGGCATCGAGCGAAGGATTCTCTAATCCGATCGCCTCCGCCCCAATCTGATGAAACTGCCGGAATCGCCCTGCTTGGGGCCTTTCATGGCGGAACATCGGACCCATATAATAGACCTTGACCAATGTCCCTCTATTGTACATCTTGTGTTGCAGAAAGGCCCTCATGATGGGCGCAGTCCCTTCAGGGCGGAGGGTTATGCTTTCCTGCCGTGGGTCCAAGAAGGTATACATCTCCTTTTCCACGATATCCGTATCCTGTCCAATACCCCGTACAAACAGCTCGGTCCTCTCAAAGATCGGGGTCCTGATCTCGGAAAATCCGTAGTGCTCCAAGGTCTGCCGGGCTCTGGCCTCCAAATATTGCCACCTCTTGATTTCCGAGGGAAGGATATCCGGGACTCCGGCGATACCTTTAATCATCGAGATACCTTTCGTCTCTGGGGGTTGGCTCTACTGAATATGATTAAGAAGTGAGGTGCTTCTCGATTGGGAGAACGGAAGCTTGAGGATAAACTCAAGCACGCCGCATATGCGTGAAGAGATTACCCGAAAAAAGATGGTGTTTTGGAAGAATCAGGGATTTTCCTTTTCCCCTATCGATTTGCCTCCCATAACAAATGGCCCAATTCCGGAAGAATGAGCTCCTTCAAGGCCGTTTGGACAGCATGGGTCGAGCCCGGCAGCGCAAAGAGAACCTTGCCCCGGGCGACACCCCCTAAAGCCCGACTCATTATGGCCCGTGGGCCAATTTCCCGAAAACTCACGGAACGAAACAGCTCACCAAATCCGTTCAGACTCTTCTCCAGCATCGGTTGGATGGTCTCGATGGTAAAATCCCTGCGGCTGATGCCCGTCCCCCCGCTGGTGATGATCAGGTCCAGGTCTGAACTCAGGAAATCGGCAATCTCTTCCTGCAAGGTCAAGGGATCATTCTTGATGATCTGATAGCGGATGACCGAATGCCCACCCTCCTCGAGAAGTCTGCGAATCGTCTTTCCCGATTCATCAGTCTCGAAGGATCGGGAATCGCTAATGATCAGAACGGCGCAGCGGGCTTTTATGCTCCTCTTTTGGGCGTGCTCATTTGTCTCCATAGGCGAACTCGAGGAAAAACAGGGTGAGTATAGAAATAGGGTGATGAATTGTCAAGGCGAAAAGAAGAAGGGCAATGGCCCATTTTTCCTTTGCCCAAAGGGGCAGGTTGTGATAACAAATAGATCGTCTTTCGCCGGCTCTGCAGCCGATGGAGCAGGACCGAGATAGGGCATGTGCCATTGGGGTTGTATCTGCATTCGTTTGGCAGCCCCGAGGCCGGCTGCGGGAATTGTGGTCGGCGTGCATTTTCACTCTGAGGTGAGGAGCAGGAAAGATCGATGAAACGCATCGGGATCTTAACGGGCGGGGGAGACTGTCCGGGATTGAATGCCGTCATCCGGGCGGTGGTAAGGAAGGGAATTGGGCAACACAAGTTGAGCGTGGCTGGCATCAAGCACGGATGGCAGGGCCTACTCACCGGTGATATTGCGGAGCTTACCCTGGAATCCGTCTCGGGGATTCTCCCCAAGGGAGGAACAATCCTCAGGACCTCGCGCACCAACCCTCTCGGCAATTCGGACGGATCCCACAGGGTTTTGGATAATTTAAAGCGTTTTCGGATCGAGGCTCTGATCGTGGTCGGGGGAGAGGATACCCTGGGGGTCGCACACAAGTTCAGCCAGATGGGGGTGCGACTAGTAGGGATTCCCAAGACGATCGACAATGATCTGCCGGGCACCGATTGCACCTTTGGCTTTGACACCGCGGTGGGGATTGCGACCGAAGCCATCGACCGACTCCATTCTACCGCGGAATCGCATCACCGGGTGATGGTGGTGGAGGTCATGGGGCGCCATACCGGATGGATTGCCACCGTTGCCGGCATTGCCGGAGGGGCTGATTGTATTCTGGTTCCCGAGGTCCCCTTCAGCATCGAGGAGGTATGTCGCTCCCTGCGCAAGCGCCAAGCCCGGGGAAAGGATTTCAGCATTGTGGTCGTCGCAGAGGGGGCCAAACCTTTGGAGTGCGAGGATCTGGTCACCTGCAGCAATCAGGTGGATCCCTTCGGCCATGTGCGCTTGGGCGGCATTGCCAACATCGTGGGACAGGAGATTGAGAAGCGCACCGGGATGGAGTCTCGGGTGACGGTCCTGGGTCACGTCCAGCGGGGGGGCTCCCCTACCCCCTTTGACCGCGTGCTCGCTACCCGCTTTGGTATCGCCGCAGTGGATCTGGTCCTACAGGGGGAATTCGGAAAGATGGTCAGCCTGAGGGGAAACCGGATTGAGTCCGTGGACTTGGCAGAGGCGACTACAGGTATCAAGTCTTTGGACATGAACATCTATGACATCGCCAGGGTCTTCTTCGGGTAAAGGGAAGACTGGTCGGCTCCCTCTCCCGCCCTCTTCCCTCCTTCGCATGCCCCTTACGCTTCTTCTCTCTATCCATCCCTCTTCAGCAGCAAAGAGGCGCGGATCCTCCCCCGCAGAAGCGAAATCAGGATCTTCTGATATTCCAGTAAGACCCTCTCCTGGGACTTCTCCTGCTTCCACCACTGGCGAGGATCGAACCCATCGTAGGGCGTGGGTAAGCTCCAAATCTTGAGCTGGGGGGAGTCCAAGAGGGAACGGAAGGTGAGGTAGGCCCGCCGGGAATGGGATTTGGAGGTCACCAGGATGAGATGGGAAAGGGGATGACTCGCTATGAAATCTCTCAGGATGCAGGCCTCATCATAGGTGCTGGTGGCTTCCCGCTCGTCCGTTAGGATGGCCGCTCTGGGAATTCCGGAACGGAGGAGGATTTCGCGGGATAGATCGCGGGATTCGGGTAAGGAAATCCCCTTCTTCCGCAATAGCTCATAGCCCTCTGGGTTCTGCTCGCGGAAGAGAAAGACCCTTCGGCTCCAGCCGGCCCGATAAAGGTCAACGGCCGCCAGGGTTCGGTCACCCCACGAACCGGAAAGGCAGACGATGAGATCCGCCCTCTGGGGCCGATCCTCTTTCACCAGGAATCGGCCCAGACCCTGCAGAAGTCGCGGATGCTGCCAATAGAGAAGCCCCCCTATCAGCAACAGCAGCAGGAGCAGTCTCGCCTTGGGAAAGACCCTCACTTCCAGACCTCTGGATTGACCATCGCAGAAGGTGCTTCCCCGCGCAATACCCGGATGGCGTTCCTGGCCGAATCCAAGCTCATGGCTCGCATCGCCGCCAGGCTCGCGCCTCCAATATGAGGCGTCAGCACCACGTTTTCCAAGGCAAAGAGGGGATTGTCCTTATCCGGCGGCTCTTTCTCCAGGACATCCAAGCCGGCCCCCGCGATCCACCTCTCCTGTAACGCGCGAATCACGGCGGCCTCGTCGACTACATTCCCTCGGGAGGTATTAATGAGATAGGCGGAGGCCTTCATCATCTTCAACTCCCTCTCCCCGATGAACTTGGCGGTCTGGGCCGAGGAGGGAAGATGGATGCTGACGAAATCGGAACGGGAGAGGACCTGCTCCAATGGGAGGTACTCGATGCCATAACGAGCCGCGAACTCCTCATCCTTCACCAGGTCAAAGGCGAGGATCTTCATATCGAATCCCAAGGCCCGCCGCACCAGAGATTTTCCAATGCGCCCCATCCCGATCAGGCCCAATGTCGTGCCGGAGACATCACTTCCCGGCGTTCGCTTCCAGAATTCCCCCCGACGGATGAAGCGGTCAAAATAGGGGATGTGACGGGCTGCACTGATGATCAGCCCCATGGCGAGATCTGCCACGGAGTTGTCGTTGGCACCGGCGGTGATTGCCACCACGATGCCCCGCTCGGTCGCTGACTTCACATCAACATTGTTGAAACCCACCCCGTGTCGGGAGAGAACCTTGAGGTCTGGCAGGGCGAAGAGGACTTTTCGAGTCATTGGCTCATCCGCACCCAGGATCATTCCCCCATAACCTTGCAGGGCGGCAATGATCTCCTCCTCACCCCAATCCCCTGAATGGTCCTGTTCCACCTTGTACTCCATCCTCTCCTTCCTGAGCAGATCGAAGGCCTCCGGGGTAGTACGTCCAAAAAGGCGAGAGGTGATCAAGATCTTAGGCATCTCTTTTCCGTCCTTTCCATTCGAGATATCGAGCGAATTCCTCCTCGAAGTTGGGGGTAAAGGTACCGTCCCCCAGATGGTGCTGAATCCCGTCTATCGGCCAAAAGGCAAGTGCCGAGATCTCCTCAGCGTCAGGATGAAACGGGCCGCTACAGTGGCAGAGGTGGGTCCGAACCTGCTCAGACTCAATGGCCGTCCGCCAGAGGTAATCATAAAGCCGAAGGAGGGGTCTTCCTTCAATCCCCAGCTCCTCTTGCATCTCCCTTGCTGCCGCTGCCTCGTAATTCTCGCCGGGATGCAGATGGCCGCCCACCGAGATATCCCATTTGTCCGGTTGGATATCCTTATGGGAGGAGCGCTTTTGCAGCAGGACCTGCCCTTCCTGATTCACCACCAGGACATGGACCACCCGGTGGAGCAGCGCGGGATTCCGATGGCAGGCCCGGCGGGAGGCAAGGCCAATCACCTTCCCCTTTTCATCCACAATCTCCAGGGTCTCTGAGGACATGGCTCTGCGCGGCATCTCCTATTCCACCTCGGCCGATCTCGCTCTCCTTCCTCTCCAATCCCCTGCAAAAAAGCGAAGCTCCCTCCAAAAAGTGGGAGGAGCTTCGAAGGGAGTGTACGATCTCTTGCTCAAACGCCCTTGGGCACGAGGGGTCGGGCAGACCGCCACCCGGAATCACCCCTACTTAAGCCCATACACAAATTCCCTCAGTCCCCCTGTTTTCCCCTCTCCGATGGGAGGCGACACGGCATTTCACAATGCCTGCAGAATTGCTCGGAAGAGAGGTATTTCTCCCCCCGATCCGGCAGCAGGGCCACCACCAGTCCCTGGGAGGCTCGGCGGATCACCTCCAGTGCCCCGGCCATCACTGCCCCCGAGCTAATTCCGGCGAAGATGCCTTCCTCCCGCGCCAGCCTGATGGCGGTGTCAAAGGCCAGATCGTCTTCGATTCGAATCACCTCGTCCAACTGAGCCGGATCGAAGATCTCGGGGACCCGGGATTCGCTCAGATTCTTGAGCCCCTGGATCTTATGTCCGGGAAGGGGTTCTACGCCCACAATCTTGATTCCGGGCTTCAATTCCCGGAGCCTCTTCGAAACCCCCATGAGGGTACCGGTGGTGCCGATGCCCCCCACGAAGAGATCCACCTTGCCCTCGGTATCCTGCCACAACTCGGCTGCGGTGCCCTCATAGTGGGCGCGGGCGTTGTCGGGGTTGGCAAATTGGTTGGGAAAGTAATAGCGTTCGGGGTTGGCCCGATAGAGCTCCCAGGCCCGCTCAATCGCCCCATCCGTCCCTTTCGCCGCCGGAGTGAGGATGAAATCGGCACCATAGGCCCGGAGGATGCGCCGGCGCTCCATGCTCATGTTCTCAGGGAGGATCACCAGGACGCGATACCCCTTGACCGCTCCCACCATGGCGATTCCGATGCCGGTGTTGCCGCTGGTGGGCTCCAAGACGATCCTATCCCGCGTAAGCTCGCCCCGCCTCTCGGCTCCTTCAACCATGGCCATCGCCACGCGGTCTTTCACGCTCCCCCCGGGGTTTCCCCCTTCGAGTTTGACCGCGAGCGTCACCGCCGGGTTGGGGTTCATGCGGTTGATTCTCACCAGAGGGCTATGACCTATCGTTTCCAGGATATTGGTAAACATGATAACGGACTCAATGGCAAGGGGTTGGGGGGAAAGTGAAGCTCCCCGTCCACAGGGTGGGGCTTCCCGCAAATGAAGTACATATCAATTTGTGTTGTGCCCCTTAACCCCGCCCACAGGGCGGGGCACGCTCCGGTCAGGGAACCAGGACCACCTTCATCTCGGTCTTGGCCTCCATACCTAGGATCGATTCCTTCCATTGCTCCAGAGGGCGAATACTGGAAATTAAGGGTTTGGTTTGGACCTTTCCCTCTGCCAGCATCTGGATGGCCTTTTCCCAGGTGGTCCACTTGGAGCCAAAGGAACCGGTGACCTGGATCTCCTTGAAGCAGATCTTTTCAAAGTCAAGCTCGATCGGCTTTCCGAAGAGGCCAATCTGGGTGAATTTTCCCCGCTTCCGCACCACCTCCAGGCCCTGCGCAGTCGCTGCCGGAACCCCTGCACACTCAATGACCATATCGGCCCCCATCCCGTGAGTGAGGTCCTTGAGGATGGCCACTGGATCCTCGCGGTCCACGCGCAGGGTGCGATTCGCCCCCAGGGATTCGGCAATCTTGAGGCGATCGTCATCCACCGCCGCCCCTCCCACCACCACATTCGCGCCCGCGGCCTTGGCCAACTGCATACAAAGGAGGCCGATCGGTCCAGGCCCACTGATGTAGACCCAGTCCCCCGGATAGACCCCGGTCAGCTCATAAGTGGCATGGGTGCAGACCGCCAGGGGTTCGCAGAGGGCGCCTGATATGAAATCGACTGTTTCCGGAAGTCGATGGAGGGCGATCTCCGGCACCACACAGTACTCGGCGTACGCGCCGTGGGCCCGAAATCCCATGATCAGACGCTCAGGGCACATGTTGTACCACCCGATCTGGCAAAAGGGGCAGCGCCCACACTTATAGTAAGTGGTCTCCGAGGTCACCCGGTCTCCCACCTGGTAGTTCTTAACCCCCTCGCCCACCTCGGCAACCTCGCCACAGAGCTCATGACCAATAATGACGGGCAGATTCATCGGAATGCTGATGTGCTCGTGGTAGACATGGACATCCGAGCCACAGACCCCTGCCCCCCTCACCCGAATCTTCACCTGGCCAGGATCGGGGTGGGGCTCTGGCCAATCCATGAATTCGATATGGCCCTCCCCCTTCTTCGTCTTGACGACCGCTTTCATCTTCCCATCCTTTCCATTACTGGGCCTTACAAGCACGCCCACGCCTCTGGCGCCAAGCTGCCATTTTACTGGAACAGGGCATCCTGAATCCTCCGCAGCTGCAGAAGGAGGGAGCGTTCTTCCAGTTCAACCTCATCGTAACGAATTGGCTGCCCCTTCTTAATCGCTCGCTTGAGGCGAGCTCCGTAGGTCAGGCCGAGGGGCAACAGGTTTTCCTGTCGCGCTACCTCCGCCCGATAGATCATCCCGTGGACGGTAAATCCCCCAATTCCATCCAGGGGCTCTCCCGCTTTCAAGTCCTTCTTGGCAACGGTAGCCACCTCCGCCACCAATCCCCCGCTCGGGGCGAGGCTGGCCTCACCGTAAATGGCCGCCCGGGCAATGGAGATCGGCGTCTCGATGCCCACCAAGTGGTAGGGTCGGTAGAGACAATAGTTGGGGCCCGGGCCCATCAACAGCCACTCCAGATCCTTTCTGATCTGGGCGTGATCGGTGGTAAACACCACGAAGACTCCCGGGGCAACGCTTTTCCCGCGATCGGTCTCTCCCTCCTTGTTCAAGAAGGAGGTGGCAAAATCGACCACCCCCTGGCGACCGAGGATGCCTCCCTGTCTCTTGAGGCTAAAGACCTTGGGCAGATCAGAGATCGTGGCCCGGGGGCCATGCATCCCTGGGATGTCGGGCACCAGCCCGGTCCCATTGGCCACGGCCGCCATTTCGATGTCGGTCTTGGATCCATCGCGGAAGGAGCAAAGCATCTTAGGATTGAGCCCCAGGCGCTCCGCCTCCTTCTTCAAAGTCTGGGGGGTCTCCTGTCGTTTGATAGGCTTGAACGGGCTTTTCCCGGCACAGACCACCTTCATCCCCAAAGAGACCACGAAATCGTAAAGCTCGGCAATAGCCCCTGGTTCATCCCCTATGGTCAGGGTATAGACCACATCGCTGGCGTCTGCCATGCGCTTGAGCAGGGGTCCAATGACCACATCCGTCTCCACATTCAGCATTACCATATGTTTCCGGTTCTGAATGCCTTCCAGGGCCACCATGGCACCCACCTCGGGCACACCGGTAGCCTCTACAATGGCGTCGATAGGAACTTTGGGCACAAGCCGCTTCTCCCGGGTGGCAACGACTTTGCCCTCCAAAATCGCCAGCCGCGCCCGCTCGAGGTCATCGGTCGTCACGATGTCTTTCGCCTTCAGCCCGTTGAATCGAAAGGCAGCGGCCGCGTTTTCCAATTGGATATCAGCCAAAATGACCACCCGCATCCCCTTCATCCGAGAAATCTGACAGGCCACGCCCGTTCCCATCCTGCCGGCTCCCACAATTCCCACCCGGATGGGCATTCCCTGCTCTTCTAATTCCTGCAGGCGGCTATTTAACATCTCCTCCTCCTCCTGATCCTGTAATTGGAACCAGATCTCGGTCGTCTGGGGGCCAACCTCACGCCAACCTCACCTGCACCGCCTTCTCCAGCGGCAGGCTGTCTCTCCCCCTTATCCCCCTTGTGGTGTGGACCTTCTTGTCTTTCTCCTGGCCTACAAGTCAAAGGACTGTGGGCGATAATTATCAATCTCCTGAGGGGGATGTCAAGGGAAAAAGGGAAAATGGATATCGGCCCTTCGGCCTGTCCGCTGGCCCTGAGGCCAGATCTTGGAAGTGATGAACATGCAATTCTAAGCTAAACGCCGAGGCGCGCCCCGGAGAATTCATTTGCTATGCCTTGGAAGAGGGCGGGAAACACCTCTTTGAGCTTCATTTGCGGGAGTGGCCGGTGGCAAAAAGGAATTGACACCCTTTATTTGCCTATGCTATTTATCTTCCAGTTCAACCAAGGGAGCTCAAGTTGTTCAAGAGGGAAAAAAGGGAACCGAGTTTCGGGGATATCAAGGCATTCTTGGGAGAGGGAACGGAATTCAAGGGGATTCTGAGTTTCGAGGGAACCGTGCGCATCGATGGCAAGCTGGAGGGGGAGATCATCAGCAAGGACCTCCTGATTGTGGGGGAAACTGCCTTCATCAAGGCCGAGATTGATGTCGGGCAAGTGGTGAATAGTGGAAGAATTGAGGGAAACATCTCGGCCCAACAGCGGATCGAGATCTTGCCCCGGGGGAGTGTGACTGGACACATCCGCACCCCCAATCTGATCCTGATGGAGGGGGCGATATTCAACGGGACTTGTGAGATGATCCCTGCAAAACCTGCGCAGTCTGCACCGGAAACCCACCTCCAGGTCCAGGCCCATGAAGGATAGCCTTTCCCGCCAGGGAAGGAGCTGGGGATGATGAAGGTTTATCTCGACCATAATGCGACCACCCCAATCGACCCTCGGGTATTGGAGGCGATGATGCCTTACCTGCAAGAGGAGTTTGGCAACGCCTCCAGCCTCCACCAATGGGGACGAAGGGCCAGGGCCGCCCTGGAAGACTCCCGGGCGAAGATTGCTTCCCTTCTGGGCGCGGAGAAGGACTCGATCGTTTTCACCGGGGGGGGCACGGAGGCGGATAATCTGGCCATCAAGGGGGTGGTCTGGGCCAACCAGGAGAAGGGGAAGCACATCATCACCTCTGCGGTAGAACATCATGCGGTGCTCCACACCTGCGAATGGCTGGCCAAGCAGGGCCTCGAGGTCAGCTTCCTCCCGGTGGATGCGAAGGGCAGGCTCGATCCGGAGGATCTAAAAAAGGCCATCCGTCCCGACACGATCCTCATCACCCTGATGCACGCCAACAACGAAACCGGAACTATCTTTCCTCTGAAGGAGTTTGGCCAGATTGCCAGGGAGAGGAAGGTCTACTTTCACACCGATGCCATCCAGTCTTTCTGCAAGATCCCCTTGCAGGTAGAGGAGGACCAGATCGACCTCCTCTCCCTGTCAGCCCACAAGATCTACGGTCCCAAGGGCGTGGGGACCCTCTACATCCGGAAGGGGACCAAGATGGTGGCGACCCTTCATGGAGGGAGCCAGGAGAGGAAACGGAGGCCGGGCACGGAGAATGTGACTGGGGCTGTGGGATTCGCCAGGGCAGCGGAGCTGCTGCACGCTGACATGGAGAAGGAAGGAACTCGCCTGGCCGCCCTTCGGGATCAGCTCCAGAACGGGATCAGGGAAAGGATCCCCCATGTCCAGCTGCATGGCGATCCCGAAAACCGACTTCCAGGGACCCTCAACATGAGTTTCGAGTTCGTGGAGGGAGAATCGCTCATCCTCAGCCTGGACATGGAGGGTATTGGGGTCTCCTCTGGATCCGCCTGCACCTCCGACTCGCTGGAGCCTTCCCACGTCCTCCTATCCATGGGAATTCCCCACGAGGTCTGCCACGGCTCCTTGAGGTTCTCCCTCGGTCGTAATAACACCAAGGAGCAGATCGACTATGTGCTGGAGGTTCTGCCCAAGGTCGTTGCGCGCATGAGGGCAATGTCCCCTCTCGCCAAAACCTGAAAAGGGAGAGGAAGGGCCAATGTATACAGAAAAGGTCATGGATCATTTCACCAATCCTCGTAATGTAGGAGAGATCGAAAATGCGGACGGGGTGGGATTGGTGGGAAATCCTGTCTGTGGGGATGTGATGAAGCTTTTTATCAAGGTGGAAGACGGCAGGATCTCGGATGTCAAGTTCAAGACCTTTGGCTGCGGAGCGGCGATTGCCACCAGCAGCATGGTGACCGAGATGGTCAAGGGCAAGACCTTAGAGGAGGCCCTAGCCCTCTCCAACAAGGCGGTGGCCGAGGCCTTGGATGGCCTTCCCCCTAACAAGATGCATTGTTCGAACCTGGCTGCCGATGCCCTTCATAAGGCAATTGAGGATTATCACAATAAGATGAAGACCAGGGCTTGAGGCCTCTCGGTGGATTTGCCCAGGGAGGTTGAAAGCATCTGAAGATGGTCAGGGTAGCGGTAGCCATGAGCGGGGGGGTTGACAGTTCCCTTGCCGCCGCTCTATTGAAGCAGAGGGGATATGAAGTCATAGGGATTACCCTTCGTCTTTGGCCATCTGAGCAGCCAGATCAGGAGGCGGAAAGGGCTGGCGCCCGTTGTTCCCCTGTCGCGGTTGAAGATGCACGGCAAGTCGCCCACCAACTTCAGGTTCCCTTTTACATCCTCAATGTTGAAGGCGAATTCTCCCAGGCGATCGTCTCCTATTTCATCCGCGAATATCTCCAGGGCAAGACCCCGAATCCTTGCATCTTTTGCAACGCGCAGATAAAGTTCGGTTCTCTGCTCCAGCGAGCCAGGGGATGGGGAGCGGATTATGTGGCCTCCGGGCATTATGCCCGGGTCAGTTACGATCGAGGGCTGGGGCGCTTTCTACTGCGGCGGTCTCCAGATCTCGCCAAGGACCAGTCCTATTTCCTCTTCAATTTGGGCCAGGAGCAATTGGCCCATATCCTGATGCCCCTGGGGGATCTGCGAAAGGAAGAGACTCGACGGCTGGCCAGGGAGCTGGGGTTGAAGGTCGCAAATAAGCCGGAGAGCCAGGATCTCTGTTTCATCCCGGGCGGGGACTATCGGGAGTTCCTCCGCCAGCGGGCTCCGGAAAAGATCACACCAGGAAAGATCCGGGATCGGGAGGGGGTGGTGCAAGGTGAACACCCCGGCATCGCCTTCTATACCATTGGCCAACGGAAGGGTCTGGGCATTGCACGGGGACGTCCCCTCTTTGTGGTGGATCTCGATCCGGAGCGAAATGAGGTGATCGTCGGGGAGGAGGAGGACCTCTGGCGCTCCAAGCTGGTGGCGGAGGGGTCCAACTTCATCCCCTTCGAGCAACTCTCGGGGGAGATGGAGGTCCTGGCCAAGATCCGATACCAGCACCAGGGGGCCAGGGCTCGGATCCGCCCCCTATCTGATAGCCGGGTGCAGGTGGAGTTTGCCGAGCCCCAGAAGGCAATCTCGCCCGGGCAAGCCGTGGTTTTCTATCTGAACGATCTGGTCGTCGGCGGAGGCATCATCTCCTCTGGGCCAGGGGGTTATCATTGATGGCCTATCATTTCTCTCTGGCGACGCTGAGCAACCCAGATGCCGAGGTACATGGCCATCTTGCCTTCCTTCGGAGGGGCATGGGCTTGGCGATTGGTCTGGCGCTCGTCTGTCTCCTGGTCTCGGCCCTGCTGGGCAGATGGGACTGGTCGCTGGGCCTCCTGCTCGGGTCCGGCCTGAGCCTTCTCAATTTCCGCCTGCTGAGTCACTCTGCCTCCAGGTGGCTGCAACAGGAGGAAAGGCCCAGGCCCTCCCTGCTCTGGAAGGGCTTCCTCTTCCGCCTCCTGTTCAGCGGCGCAGCCATCGCCTTGGGCCTCCTCTATCTCCCCATCAACATCTGGGGGCTGGCGATCGGCCTTTTCGTGGCCCAGGGAGGATTGCTCCTGGGCTTTCTCTTCCGGAGGGAGAAGCTGGAGGAGGGATGAGGCACCTGGAGACAAAACCATGGTAGAACTCAATCGCACCCTGCTCTTCCAAATCTTGAATTTCCTGGTCCTGATGGCCTTTCTCTACCTCTTCCTCTTCAAGCCGATCAGTCGATTTCTGGCCCAGAGGTCCGCATCCCTCCAGAGGACCCTGGATGACGCGAAGGACTCCCGGGCTGAGGCGGAAAGAAAGCTCTCCGAGTACAACGACCTCCTCTCCCAGGCCCAGAAAAAGATCGAGGCAATGAGGAATGTGGCGGAAAGGGAGGCGCTGGAGCACAGTCGTCAGACCATCAAAGAGGCCAAGGAGGAGGCCAAACAGTTAATCGACCGGGCCAAGGAAGAGATCGAGGAGGCAATGGATGAGGCGCGGCGCGATCTGAGGAGAGAGGTGGTGGGCCTCACCACGACCCTGGCCGAAAAAGTGATCAAGCGATCCCTGAAGGAGGAAGACCAGGCCCGCTTTATCCAGGATTCCTTGGAGCAATTGAAGGAGAAAGGGTGAGCAGAAGTCCGTCCGTCCGATATGCCCGCCCTCTGCTCGATCTGGCCGAGGAGGCGGGGGAGGTCGAGGAGGTAGGAAATCAACTGGAGCAGGTCTCCCGCATCTTCGAGGAGGATCTGGCGTTGAGATCCTTCCTACAGCGTCCAGACCAGGACCAGGAAGGGCAGCTCTTGCTGGTAAGCCGCATCCTGGATGCCTTGGAGATCCAAGGCCTGGCGCGTAGGTTTCTGCTTTTCTTGCTTCGAAAGGAGCGTTTTCCCCTCCTCCCCGAGATCTGCCACCGATATGGGGAATTGGCGGACGAACGGCTGAAGAGGGTCAGGGTCACCCTATCCGTCCCCTCCCCTCTTCAGAAAGATGAATTGGAATCGGTCCGTCAGGCCCTTGGAGAGAAGATAGGAAAAACGGTGGACCTGAAACAGGAAGAGGACCCCTCCCTCTTGGGAGGGTGGGTGGCCGAAATTGGGAGCAGTGAATTGTGGGATGCGAGCATCACAGGGGAATTGGCGGGAATAAAACGGAAATTAATGAGGAATGAGGGATCTGCTTGAAAATAAAGGCTGAAGAGATCAGCGAGTTGATCAGGCGACAGTTGGCTGCCCTGGAGCCCGAACTCGATTTCAGCGAAGTCGGAAGGGTGGTCGAGGTAGGCGATGGGGTAGCCCGCCTCTATGGCCTGGATAGGGTCATGGCCGGGGAGCTCTTGGAGTTTCCGGGCAACACCCTCGGGTTGGTGCTCAACCTGGAAGAGGACAGCGTCAGTGCAATCCTCTTGGGCGATGATACGCACATCAAGGAGGGCGATCTCGCGAAGCGGACGCGCCGCATCGCCGAGGTCCCCGTGGGCCAGCCGCTGTTGGGCCGCGTGGTGAACGCCCTGGGGCAACCTATAGACGGCAAGGGGTCCATTCGCGCGACTGAATTCAATCCCCTGGAGAGATTGGCTCCGGGGGTCGTGGATCGCAGGCCGGTGAAGGAGCCTTTGCAGACCGGCATCAAGGCCATCGATTCTCTGATCCCTATTGGTCGCGGACAGCGAGAGCTGATCATCGGGGATCGCCAGACGGGCAAGACCGCCCTGGCCGTGGATACCATCTTGAACCAGAAGGGTTCGGGGGTTTATTGTATCTATGTGGCCATTGGGCAGAAGAACTCGACCGTGGCCCAGATCGTCAAGATCCTGGAGGACCATAATGCCATGGCCTACAGCATGGTGGTGGTGGCCAGCGCCAGCGATCCTGCTGCCCTCCAGTACCTCGCCCCTTACGCCGGATGTGCCATGGGAGAGTACTTTCGAGATCGGGGCAGGCACGCGCTTTGCATTTATGACGATCTTTCCAAGCACGCGGTCAGCTACCGCCAGCTCTCCCTGCTCTTGAGGCGTCCACCCGGGCGGGAGGCCTACCCGGGGGATGTCTTCTACCTCCACTCTCGCCTGTTGGAAAGGGCTGCCAAGCTCAGTGACGAGCTGGGAGGTGGGTCGCTCACGGCCCTGCCCATCATCGAGACCCAATTGGGCGATGTCTCTGCCTATATCCCCACCAATGTCATCTCGATTACGGATGGCCAGATCTATCTGGAGGTGGACCTCTTCTTCGCAGGGATTCGCCCGGCGGTCAATCCAGGTCTCTCGGTCTCCCGGGTCGGGGGATCCGCCCAGATCAAGGCGATGAAACAGGTCGCTGGCCGACTGCGTCTCGATCTCGCCCAATACCGCGAGATGGCTGCCTTTGCGCAGTTTGGGAGCGAGCTGGATAAGGCCACCAGGGCGCAGCTGGCCAGAGGGGAGCGCATGGGGGAGATCCTGAAGCAGGATCAGTTCAAGCCCCTGCCGGTAGAAGAGCAGGTGTTCATCATTTATGCGGGCATCAATGGTTTCCTGGACGATCTTCCTTTGAGCGAGGTAAGGTCCTTCGAGGAAGGATTCTATCGATTTCTGGAGGCCAACTATCGCTCTATCGAGGAGGAGCTGCGGGAAAAGAAGGAGATCGATGCTGCCCTTCGGTCTCGAATCGACCAGGCCCTGAGAGAATGGCTTGAATTGTTCAATGCACGAAACTGTAACCGCAATGAAAGGTCGAGCAATTAAGGCATGGCCACGCTGAGGGACATCAAGTCGCGGATCGCTGCGGTGAGAAATATCGAGCAGATCACCCAGGCGATGAAAATGGTGGCCGCCGCCCGCCTGCGTCGAGCCCAGGAACGCATCATCCACGCCCGCCCCTACGCCCACAAGATGGAGGAGGTGCTGCGCCGCCTGGTCTGCCGGACCGACCCCGGGTCCCATCCCCTCCTGCTCCGAAGAGAGACCGGAAGGCGCCTCCTGCTCCTGGTCACCTCGGACAAAGGGCTCTGTGGCTCCTTTAACAACAACATCCTGCGCCAGGCCTGGGAATTTGGACAGCGTTCGGCCACAGCACACAAGGAGGTCTATTGGATGATCGTGGGCCGCAAGGCCAAGGACTTCCTGCGGGCACGAGGCCTAGTCCCTCAAATGGAATACATCAACCTTTTTGCCAACCTCTCGTACTCCCAGGCCTCCCGGATCCGCCAAGACCTGCTGCGCCTCTATGATGAGCTGGCGCTGGAGGAGGTTCTACTCCTCTATAACGAGTTCAAGTCTGCTGGCCACCAGCAAGTGGCCCCGGGGAGGCTGTTGCCCATCGAACCTGCCCAGCCAGAGGCCTGCCCCATCCCTATCGATTATCTCTATGAACCCTCGGCGCAGGCCACCCTTCAAGGGCTCCTTCCCAAGTATATCGAGGTCCAGGTCTTCCATGCCCTGTTGGAATCCTCGGCCGCCGAGCAGGCCGCCCGCATGGCTGCCATGGAAATGGCTTCTATGAATGCAGCAGAGATGATCGACCGCCTGGTGCTTTCCTACAACCGGGTGCGGCAAGAAAAGATCACCAAGGAGCTCCTCGAAGTGGTTGCCGGGGCAGAGGCCCTGAAATAGAGACGAAAAGGCTCGATTCGGATCGAAAGGAACCCCATGGAATTGAAGGAAATGGACGCCGGACAAATCATCCAGGTGATTGGCCCGGTGATCGATATCGAATTCCCCAAGGAAAGGCTTCCCGCCATCTACAATGCGATACGGGTCATCGATGATGGAAAGGGAGACGGTGCCAGCCGTCCCATCGACCTGGTGGCGGAAGTGGAGCTACACCTGGGGGAGAATACGGTGCGCTGCGTCGCCATGAAATCGACAGATGGCCTGGTTCGGGGGATGAAGGCCTACGATACGGGGGGACCCATCACCACCCCGGTAGGGCGTGAGACCCTGGGGCGGATCCTCAATGTCCTCGGAGAACCGGTGGACAATCTGGGTCCGATTGCGGCCCAGAAGAGATATCCCATTCACCGCCCAGCCCCCTCCCTGCAGGAGCAGGAAGTGAAGATTACCATGCTGGAGACCGGGATCAAGGTGGTCGATCTCCTGGAACCGTACTCCCGCGGCGGCAAGACCGGACTCTTCGGGGGTGCGGGGGTGGGAAAGACGGTCATCATCATGGAGCTGATCCGCAATATCGCCAGCGAGCATGGCGGATACTCGGTCTTTGCCGGGGTGGGGGAGCGCACCCGTGAGGGCAATGACCTCTGGCTGGAGATGAAGGCCTCCAAGGTCCTGGACAAGGCGGTCCTCATCTATGGGCAGATGACCGAGCCTCCGGGGGCTCGTCTCCGGGTAGGCCTTACCAGCCTGGCCGTCGCGGAATACTTCCGGGATGAAGAGGGCCAGGATGTCCTCCTCTTTATCGACAATATCTTTCGCTTCACCCAGGCAGGCTCCGAGGTCTCGGCCCTCTTGGGGAGGATGCCTTCGGCGGTGGGCTATCAACCGACCCTGGCCACCGAGATGGGGGAGTTGGAGGAGAGGATCACCTCTACCAAGAAGGGCTCCATTACCTCGGTGCAGGCGATCTATGTCCCGGCGGACGACCTCACCGACCCCGCCCCGGCCACCACCTTCTCTCATCTGGACGCCACCACCGTCCTCTCTCGGCGGATCGTAGAGTTAGGCATCTACCCGGCGGTGGACCCCCTGGCCTCCACCTCTCGCATTCTGGATCCCCGCTTCATCGGCGAGGAACACTATCGGGTGGCCAGGCAGGTACAGAGCCTCCTCCAGCGCTACAAGGAGCTCCAAGACATCATCGCCATCCTGGGGATGGATGAGCTCTCGGAGGAGGACAAACGCGTTGTCGCCCGGGCCCGCAAGATCCAACGCTTCTTCTCCCAACCCTTCTTTGTGGCGGAGGAATTTACGGGTCGGCCCGGCCGTTATGTGCCCCTGAAGGACACCATCAAGGGATTCAAGGAGATCGTGGAGGGCAAGCACGATGACCTGCCGGAGCAGGCATTCTACATGGTGGGAACCATTGAGGAGACAATAGCGCAGGGCGAAAAATTGGCCTCCGCCTAAACCCTGCCATCGAAGATGGACGAGAAATTACCTCCTACCTTCCTTCTGGAGATCGTCACCCCCCAGCGTCTCCTCCTGAGCGAGGAGGTCTCCGAGGTGGTTGCCCCGGGGACCGAAGGCTATTTTGGGGTCCAGCCCGGACACATCCCCTTCGTCTCCAACCTAACCATTGGCGAGCTCACCTACCGCAAGGGAAAGGAAGAGAGGCATTTGGCCATCATCTGGGGCTATGCCGAGGTATTGCCAAATCGGGTAACCATCCTGACGGAGGAGGCCGAAAGGCCAGAGGAGATCGATGTGGAAAGGGCGCAGGCGGCCAAGGAGAGGGCCCTGGCGCGCCTGAAAAGGAGGGAGCCGGGAACGGATCTGGCCCGGGCGGATCTGGCGCTCAGCCGGGCGCTGGTTCGCCTCCAGGTGAGTTCCAAGCAGCGATAGGACAAAACAACAAATCGAGATCGATCGAGTCCGCCCCTCAGCGTTCCTGTTGCGTGGGGCGGATCAGGACCTCGTTGATCGAGACCTGGAGTGGCTGCTCGATCGCATAGATGATCGCCCGCGCCACATCCTCCGCGTTCAAAAAGACCGTTCGCTGTGCCTGGAAGCTCTCCGGAATGTTCTCCCCCCAGGGGGTATCGACCGCGCCTGGCTCGATGAGGGTCACCCGGATGTTCTCCTTGCACACCTCCCGGCGCAGACTATCAGTGAATCCATTAACCCCCCATTTGGTTGCCACATAAACCGCCCAGCCAGGGATAGAGATGCGCCCTGCCACCGAAGAGACATTAATGATGTGGCCTCGCTTCTGAGGGAGCATTAGGTGCAGGGCCTGCTGGGTAGCACAGATGAGGCCAAAGAGGTTGAGATCGATCATCCGCCGCCAGTCTTGAGCCTTGCCCTCGCGCACCAGGCCATAGACCCCAAGGCCCGCGCTGTTGATGAGGACATCCAGCCGGCCGAAGGTGTCGGCCACCTGGCCAAATGCTTTCTCGATCTGTTCTGCCCGGGCGAAATCCGCGGCCAGGGCCAGGGCCTCTCCCCCGGCAGCCTTCACCTCTTGGGTCAATTCTCTCAGCTTCTCTCCCCTCCTGGCCACCAGGACCAAATGGGCCTTGCCCGGCATCAGCAATCTCGCGCAGGCCATGCCGATCCCGCTGCTGGCCCCGGTGACCATGATCACCTGTCCTTGAAGGTCCATTCTACCTCCCCCTCTGCTCCATCGATTGCCACGTTTCCGGCATTAGCGTTGGGTTTTGTCTTGGGTCTCGTCTGATCTTGACCCTGCGCCCGTCCGAGAATAGGGGCAGGCCTTGACGCACATCCCGCAGATGAGGACCCCAATCCCCCTTCGAGAGGAGAAGTCCTTCAATTTCTCCACGCAGGCGGATAGATCGTAGCCGGCCTCGCTGATAGCCCCGGCTGGACACAGGGAGATGCAGGCTTTACAATTCCCACAGTCCAGGGAGAGCGCGGAATCAGGCGGCAAGGGCATGTCAGTCAGGATCGTCACATAGCGGACCCGGGCTCCATGATCTGGGTGGACCAGGAGGCTGGAGCGCCCGATCCAACCCAGGCCAGCGCATCTGGCGACCCATTTGTGGGAGAGGTGTCCCTTTTGCCCCTCCCAATCGACTATCTGGGAGGCAGGGATGGGAAGGGCAGAGTAGCCCTGCTGCTGCAGGTAGTCAAGGAAGCGCAGGGCCACCTGGTCCAGCCGGTAGTTGGCCGCCTTGTAGTGGTGTTTGTAAAGGAGCGTGGGACCATCCTGCAACTGATCCAGGATGGCGTCGCAGAGCCGAAGGCCCAGGGATATCCCGTAAGGCAGCTTGGAGGCAGCCCCCTGGAGAGAGGGATGGAAGGCCTCCCGGATGGGCCTCAGGTCAGCCACCCCGAAGAGGGAGATCCCTTCCTGCAGGGCCAGGCCCTGGAGGGTGTGGCGGTTATGTGTGGGCAAGTCCTCGGAACCAATTGATTTTAGATCCTTCATCGGGTATATTCCTCCAGGAAGGAGGTTGGGGAAGGTATGGAAGACTCTCGTTTGAAGATCTGGCTGCTCGAGCTAAGGACCCCTTTTTTCACCGCCAGCGTCCTGCCGGTGCTCCTGGGCACCGCAGCGGCCTTTGGGGGAGGCGTCAAGATCCATCTACCCTACTTCCTCTTGGCCCTGCTGGCAGCCGTCTTCCTCCATGGCGGGACTAATATCCTGAACGACTACTTCGATTACCTCAGCGGCAACGATCTCCTCTACCGGGGACAAAAGAACCCGCCCTTCGATGGCGGGAGCCCTTTCCTGATCCAGGGGGTCTTGAAGCCTGGGGAAGTCTACCGAGTGGGGGTCTTGTTGTTGGGGATCGGGGCCGCCATTGGCCTGCTCCTGGCTTATCTGCGGGGCTGGCCCCTCTTGGCCCTGGGACTCCTCGGCCTCTTCTCCGGCTATTTCTATGTCGAGCCCCGACTGAATCTGGCAGGAAGGGGATGGGGAGAGTTGGCAGTGGGGCTCTGTTTCGGCCCCCTATCCGTTTTGGGGGCCTACTTCGTCCAGGCCCAACGCCTCACCCTTTCCCCCCTGATCTCCTCCCTTCCCTTGGGTGTGCTGATCGCCAATGTCCTCTTCCTCAACCAGTTCCCGGATCTGGAGGCGGATCGGGAGGTGGGCAAGACCCACTGGGTGGTCCGTCTGGGGAGGGAGAGGGCAAGCAGGGCCTTTGTGGCATTGAGCCTCTCGGTCTATCTGCTCATCGGCCTGGGAGCCGGTCTTCGACTCCTGCCCCCCCTCTCCCTCCTGGGGCTCCTCACCTTGCCCCTTTCCCTCCAGGCCTTGGCATTGACGCAGCGCCATCATTCCGATTCCCCTCGGCTGCGGCCCGCCCAGGCCCTGACCATCTTAAACCATCTGCTGACCGGACTCCTGCTCTGCCTCGCCTACCTCCTCTAAATCAGATCTTTCCCCCGACCAGAAACGAGAGATAGATGCAGGCCATCACGATATAGGCGGCCGTGCAAAAGTACATGAGGCCCTTGGTCACGGGATGGGGCTTCACCCACTTGGGGAAGGCCTTGGGCATCAGGTAATAATTGAGGTAGATCAAGCCCGGCGAGAAGACGCTCATGGCGAGGAAGGAGATTACCCCCCGGATGACAATCAGGGTGCCGGGCTGGGCCAAGGCCATGGTAATGGTGGTCATGACGGTGAAGAGGGCGAGGAAAATGTAGTACCAGGTGCGGAAGGGGAGCTTGCGGGCAAACTTGAAATTAGCAAAGAAGTAATCCGACTGCACCCGGGAGAACCCATCCGCATGCTGGAGCCAGGCATCGCACAGGAAGGCGGCAGCCACCAACAAAAAGAGGGCCTTGCCGATCGGCCCCCAGGCGACCTCGAAAAAGGCCGACTGCACCACCGCAATCTCCCATCCTTTGGGCACCTTGTGCTCGGGGAGCAGCAGGGCAAAGGCCAGCCAGCACATGATCCCGGTGGTGAGGGTATTGAGGAAGATGCCCAGGCCGTTCTCGAAGGAGAAGTACTTCACCCATCCCTTGTATTGGACCCTGTTCTCCGGGGTGTCTTTGAAGGCGTAACCCGTAGCGGGGATGGGTTCCAGCTCACCGGTGATGGGACTGGTCACCCGGCCGATGTACTTGGACATGCCGATGGATTTGTCCCGCATGTAGTAGCCAAAAAAGAGCTGACCAAACCCCCCTGCCCCGGCGTAGGCGATGCTGGTGACCAAAATACTGGTATCCTTGGGGTCCCAGTTGTTAGGGAAATAGCCATGAGGGATGAAAAGGGCCTTCAGGAACTCCCCACTCACCGCCAGAACCTTGGGCTGGACCAGGGCGGCGAACATCCCAACGATGGTGACCCCTACCACCACCATGGAGAACTTCTCCACGATGTAGTAGACGACGCGGCCAAAGACCAGGGCGATGAGGTAGACGAAGATGGTGAGATAGCCCCAGAACAGGGACTGGGCCTTGGGGCTCCACCCGGCCGGGAAATGAGTCAGGGCGGAGAGGGCGGTTCCACCCGCCGCCGCGTACGCCCCCGACCAGGTATATTCGATGATGAAACCGATCCAGATGATGGTGGCGTACCAGGTCCCGATGCGGGAGAACCCAGTCATCGGTGTTTCACCCGTGGTGACGGTATAGCGACAGATCTCCAGGTTTATCCAATATTGCAGTAAGGACGCGGGGATCAACAGCCCCAGGAAGGCAGCCCCATATTTGGCGGTGAGATAGGGCCACCAGATCAGCTCCCCACTGCCCTGGGCCAGGGCGGCCCACAAGATGCCAGGCCCGATATAGGCAAAGATCCCCATAAAGGTGGGCACGACCGCCAATTTAAGGGGATCCAAATGCCCCAGGGCCACTTGCCCCTCGACAGTAACTTGAGGGACGGTGATTTCATTCGGTTTATCGGCCATTTTCCCTTCCCCCCCTTCGGTAGTGCAAAGCCTCTTCTCTCTTCTTCTCTCCTTTCCAAATTGGACTCAGGAGGCTTCCTTGAGCTTCCTCATCACCCTCTTGAACTTCTTGATCTTGGACCTCAGCGCCTTCATGGCCTTGCCGTCTTTAGAGGCCAGCGCCCCTTCCCGTTGCTTCCTGAGGCCTCTCACCATCACCTTGGCTTCGGGAATGCTCAAGACCTTCTTCGCCTTCTTGGGCTTGTGCTTGGCCTTGGCGTGAGGGGCCTTGCCCTCCTCCTCCTTTTCCCGAATCCCCAACTCGATCTCCACGGCCTTGATGGCGGCGACGAGCTCTTCCTTTTTCATCCCGTGGACACCCTTGATCTGGGGGTACTTCTCCAGGACCAATTCCCGGAGCTTGTTGGTAGTCAGCCTCTCCATGTCCTTCTCCTTTTCTCCTCTTTTCTCTTGTTCCATTCCTTTCACCTCCTCCTCATGGCTGCCCCGAGCGTTCCTGAGATAAATACTCAAGCGCCCCCCTCCTGTCAAGTCAAATCGCACGCATCCCTCTTCATTGGCACTGGGTTACGCCTTCCTCTTGGGCTTTGTGTTTGCTAAAGCGCGTCTGCTGCGCGATCGCTGCACTCAAGTGGGCACCAAAGAGTGTAATCAGACTGTTCAAATAGATCCAGAGCATTAACGCCACCATCGCCCCGAGCGAGCCGTATATCAATCGATATCGCGCCAGCCCACTGCGAAGATACCAGGCAAAGGCGGCCGTCGTAATCTCCACCCCCAAGACCGCCACCAATGCCCCGGTGAGGGCCTCTTTCCATTTCACTTCAGTATTTGGAACCCACCGATACAAGCCTAACAGCATAAGAAAGGTCAAAGGTAATGGGATGGCCTTCGACAAGGGCATCCACAACAGGATGCCGTGACTCGAAACCCTCCCCCGTAGAGGCATAATGAAATGCGGCAAGAGCCCAACCAGGGTCGTCGCCACCAACGAAAGGGCCAGCAGCCCCGCCAGAGCGCTGACGATCCCCAGGGCTACCAAGCGCCTCCCCAAGAAGCCGCGCGATTCCGCGTGTGGCCAGGCGCGGTTGAGCTGGTAGGCCAAGGTGGTGAAGAAGCCGGTCGCTGACCACAAAAGACCGATCATCCCCGCAATCCCCACTGTTCTTCGCAGCTCGAAGAGCCGGTGAATATTTCTCTCGATGATCTCCTGGGGGATGGGGATGCCTTTGGTGACAAATTCCAGCACCTTTTGTTGGGCCTCTTCGCTCTCCAAGACAAAGCTCGCGGACACGACCAGGACGAGTATCAATGGGAATAGGGAAAAAACGGCGAAGTAGGCCATGCTGCCGGCCGCCTCTCCTGCATCGACCTCATTGAAGCGTCGAGCTGCCTCCGCCAGAATCCTAAAGGATCTCACGCCGAAATCCTTGAACCGACGGTAGGTGCTGCAAATCATTGGGTGAAAGGCCATGATCGTCCTCTGCTCTCGCCTTCGAACCCCACTCGATCTGGGTCAGTCGACTTCTTGAAGGAGAGTTCACTGGTGATCGGAATTTACTAAGTTGATTGAAGAGAGTCAAAGAAAAAATGGATCGAGAGGAAGCCCAGGGGGCGTGTGAAGCAAACCCGACGCCTAGAGATGAGCCCTGAAGAGGTTGCGACCGGGGGAATTTGGATTGGAAGGGGTTGGACCAAAACGAATTGACAAGCGGATCCGAGAAGAGTAGATAGCGAACTGGGGCGGGGGTGTTTTGAGGGCTCCGATCTTACCTCAATCCTTCATTTCCTTTCCCACTCCAGTCTTCTTTGGCATATCGACACGAGGTGGAAGAGAAAAAGGGCCGTCCGAAGGATCTCTTGCTTCAAGACCAGGGTGCCCTCAGTGTTTGCGGGGACGTTGCAAGGGAAAAGGAGGCCAGAGCCTATTTGGCAGAAATTCCAGTGGGAGTTAAGCACGTCCTGCACGAACGTCTGGTCCGATGAGGTATGGAGCCATTTGAAGGGCGATCCGCTCCTTCTCTACTGCTTCAATGCGGAGAAGCGAGAGGTCTATCGGATAAGGTTGGGTAAGCTTGAAGGCGCACGGAGCCCCTTCATGTGGTCCCAGCGGGCCTCTGGCGAGCTGCCGAGCCGCTGAGTGCCTGCAAACGCAAAAGGCACCGGGATCTTGGGACAAACCATCTATCCGATGCCTTTTCTCTCTTCCGCCTCTGTCTCTGGGCCACTGGCCCCTGTTCAGTCTATCTTGTCAATTCCGCAAATGGCTCAATTCCTTCAGGCCAGGTTGTTCTGCCTCTTGCATGCCAGGATCGCGTTCTTGAGGAGCATGGCAATGGTCATGGGCCCCACTCCTCCGGGGACGGGCGTAATGTTAGAGGCAACCTGGGAGGCCTCTTCGTAGTCCACATCCCCCACCAGGCCGCCCTCCAGGCGGTTCACCCCCACATCGATGACCACTGCCCCCTTCTTGACCATGGAGCCCTTGATCATCTTGGCCTTGCCGATGGCCGCCACCAAGATGTCCGCCTGCCGGGTGTGGTAGGAGAGATCCTTCGTGCGGGAATGACAAATGGTGAGGGTAGCGTGGCGCTGCAGTAGCAGAAAGCTGACCGGCTTACCCACAATATTGGATCTGCCCACCACCACCGCATGCTGACCCTTGATCTCCAGTCCGATAGAGTCCAACAAGACCATGATGCCCGCCGGGGTGCAAGGCAGATAGCTCGGATTTCCTAAGATCAGATTGCCCACATTCTCGGGATGAAATCCATCCACATCCTTGATCGGGTTGATGCTCTTGATGATGGCCTCCTCATCGATGTGGTCGGGCAGGGGAAGCTGCACCAATATCCCATGGATGGGGGCATCCTGGTTCAGCCCTTGAATCAAATCAAGCAATTCCTTCTCCGAGCAAGTGGCGGCCAGGTTATATTGACGAGAAAGGATGCCCACCTCTTGACAGGACTTTCCCTTGTTACGGACATAAACCGTGGAGGCCGGGTCTTCTCCCACCAGGACCACTGCCAGCCCCGGGGTAAGCCCGTGTCGCTCCTTGAGCTCTTGGATCTCTCCTTTCAGCTCCGCCTTAATCTGTTGAGATACCTTCTTGCCATCGATGATCTGGGCCGCCATTGCGCTTATTCCTCCTCAACGATTGATTCTCATGATCTGGGTGGCTTGCCCCTCTTGGTCGATGTCCACCACCACGCCATTGAACAGGGGGGAACCCTTGGCCATAGTGAACCTCTGGGGCATCTGGGTCAGAAACCGAGAAATGGCCTCTTCCTTGACGATGCCGATTACCGATTCTGCCGATCCCGTCATCCCCACATCTGTGATGTAGGCCGTCCCGCCGGGCAGGATCTGTTCATCCGCAGTCTGCACATGGGTATGGGTGCCAATGACCGCAGAGACCCTTCCGGCCATGTACCAGGCGAAGGCCCTCTTCTCGGAGGTCGCCTCCGCGTGAAAGTCGATTAGGGTAGCCTTGGCCTCCTCCTTGAGGCGCGAGACCCCTTTGTCCGCCACCCGAAAGGGGCAATCGAGGGGGGGCATGAAGGTGCGCCCAGAGAGGTTCAGGACCCCCAGGGAATGCTGATTCTTCTTCAAAATGTGGAGGCCATGGCCGGGGACCTCTGGCGGGTAATTCGCCGGCCGGAGCAAGCGGGGCTCCCCCTTGATGTATTCCTCGACCTCCTTCTTGTCCCACACATGGTTTCCCGAGGTCAGGAGGTCGATCCCCAGGGAGAAGAGCTCGGATGCCACGGCAGGGGTGATGCCGAAGCCCCCGGCCGCGTTCTCCCCGTTGGCCAGGCAGATATCGATCTCCAGCTCCGAAAGCAGCTCGGGAAGCAGGGAGGCCACAATCTCCCTGCCCGGCGCCCCGATGATATCCCCGATGAAAAGGACACGCATCCCTATCCCCTGACCTTAGCGGGCGTATTCAATGACCCTCGTCTCCCGGATGACCGTCACCTTGATCTGGCCCGGATACTCCAACTCCTGCTCGATCCTCTTGGCAATATCCCGGGCCATTTGTCCCACCTGGGCCTCTGACATCTCCACATTCTCTAAGATGATCCGTATCTCCCTTCCTGCCTGGATCGCATAGGACTTGGTGACCCCGGCAAAAGAGTTGGCAATCTCCTCCAACTTCTCCAGGCGCTTCACATAGGTCTCCAGGACCTCCCGCCGGGCCCCGGGTCGGGTGGCCGAGAGCGTATCCGCCGCCTGCACGATGATCGCCTCAATGCAATTGGGCTCCACCTCCCCGTGGTGAGCGGCGATGGCGTTAACCACCTTCGGGTGCTCGTGGTAGCGCCGAGCATCATCGGCAGAGATCTTGGCATGGGAGCCTTCATTCCTGAAATCGGCCGCCTTGCCGATATCGTGAAGCAGGCCCGCCCGCTTGGCAAAGCGGAAATCGATCCCCAGTTCCGAGGCGATCACCCCGGCCAGGTGTGCCACCTCTTTGGAGTGCTGAAGGCAGTTCTGGGCGTAACTGGTGCGGAAGTGAAGGCGCCCCACCAGCTTCACCAGCTCGGGGTTCAGGTTGGGCACCCTCACCTCGAAACAGGCCTGCTCTCCCGCCTCCCGGATGGTCGTCTCCACCTCTTTCTTTACCTTCTCCACGATCTCTTCGATTCGGGCAGGGTGAATCCGGCCATCGGCGATCAGCCGTCGCAGTGACAACTTGGCTATTTCCCTTCTCACCGAATCAAATCCCGAGAGGATAATCGCCTCCGGGGTGTCATCTACGATGATATCGATGCCGGTGGCCTTTTCCAGTGCCCTGATATTCCTCCCCTCGCGGCCGATGATCCGCCCCTTCATCTCGTCGTTGGGCAGATCAACCACCGAGACGGTGGCCTCCATGACATACTCCGAGGCACACTTGGCGATGGAGGTCGAAATAATCTCCTTGGCCTTCTTCTCGCCTGTCTCTTTTGCCTCTTCTTCGATCCTTTTGATCTTGGAAAATGCCTCCAACCGGGCCTCGTTCTCCAAGCTCTGGATGAGCATCCGCTTCGCCTCCTCCGAGGTAAAACCGGAAATCCTTTCCAATTGCTGTCTCTGCTCCTCCAACAGCCTCTTATATTTGACCTCGTTCTCCGCCACTCCCCTCTCGCGGGAAGCGAGTTCGTTATCCCGGCTCAGGATCTCCTTCTCTTTCTGATCGAGCAGGCCCAGCTTGCGATCTAAGCCCTCTTCTCTCTGGTTGAGTCGCCTCTCCAGGTTTTGAAGCTCAGCCCTCTGGTCTTTCGTCTCCTTTTCGAAGTCTGCCTTGGCTTGATAGATCCAGTCCTTGGCCTCCAGCGCTGCTTCGCGACGATTGGCCTCCGCCTCTTTCTCTGCCTCCTTCAAGATTCGCTTGGCCAAGGACTCGGCATCGACGATCTTGCTCTCCACAAAGTACTTGCGGAGCAAATACCCCAATCCGATGCATATCAAACCAATGACCAATACTGCGATATGAAAAGGGGTTACCAGATGCAACCGTCCTCACCTCCCTCGATGGGGGAAATGCACCCCTGTTTGAACTGGGAATTCTCTCAAGTAGATATCACCGCTTTCGCTCCAAAAATGATCCTCTGATCAGTGATAATGAAGTCCAAAGGAAAGTCCCCGGATGAAACCGGCAAGGCTTCCACTATCTGAAGGTCATAGGCCAACCCCACGGAGGGAACCCTCAGCGAGAGGCCGGCGAGAAAGCGGTCATAATAGCCCTTCCCGTAACCCAGGCGATAACCCCGCTCATCGAAGGCCAGGCCCGGGGCGACGATCAGGCGCAACTCCTCTCCTTTCACGGGCCGGGTCCCCTCGGCCTGGGGCTCACGAATCCCTCGATAGCCTGGCTGGAGGTCGCGATCCAGGTCCTTAACTTCAAAGGCCATCATGCCTAAAGAGGTCTCCTCCACCCGCGGCAGGGCAATCCTCTTGCCGGATCTCAGGGAATGGTCCATCATCTCCCAGGTGTCCACCTCGCTGCCAAAGGAGGCATAATAGAGCACCAGGCCCGCCTCCCGGTATAGGGGAAGCGATTCCAACCCGCTGAAGATCCTCCGACTCCTCTCCCTCCTCTCTTCCGGGGAGAGGGCATCCCGCAACGGGCGCATCTTCTGGCGCAAAAGGCGCTTGGCCTGAAAGATGGAAAGACTAATCGACATGGGACGAACGAACAGTCAGGGGACAGAACGCGGGGACTTAGAGGATCCGCGATGGAGGAAAGGGAGGGTAAGGCGATAAAGATCGGAAGTCACGAGAAAAGAAAAACCCCCTACGAATGCCGTGTGAGAGCTATCTTTTTGAACCTGATGAACCAGGTGGGCACCCCGAAAGCACTTTAGGCTTCCCTTCTCGAGGGCCTGCGCACCATGCTTGGAAAGGGGTTCCCCTTTTGGGTGTGTTGGCTCAAAAATAATCGCCCCATCACGAACACGGTAGGGGATTCCGGCGATCTGACACCATAACCAGAGACAAATTACCATATTTATTTCTATGCGGCAAGCCTTTTTCTTTTCTGTGAGACTCCTGAACCTGAACCACCTCTCCTCATCAAGGGATCGCTTTGATCTCCTCCTCCACCAAGGATATCAATTCCCCGATCTTTGCCAGAATAAAACTCTCTACACCCGTCTTCTCCTCTTCAAAACGGACGAGCTCATCCGCAATGTTCAAGGAGGTTAAGATCGCCATCTTGCTGGGTGAAAGGGTTGGCGAGGACTTCGCGACCTCTGAGAACTTGCCATCTACGTACTGGGCCACTTTCTGGATGTGCTCGACATCCGCCTCGCCACGCAGTGTGTACTTCTCACCAAAGATCTCTACCTTGGCGATGCCCATCCTCAATCTCCTCAGGCCGGCTCACTGAGACTCGATTCCATACGAGACACCTCCGCCAGCATCCCCTCAACCTTCGACCGAATCTCCTCTTTCTCTTCCGCCACTTGCTTTAATTCCAAACCCAGTTGTTCCTTCTCTGCCCTTTCCACATCGAGCTGCTCGGCCAGCGCAGTCACTTTTGCCTCTAACTCTTTCATGGCGGCCATCAGGTCTTTCTTCTCCTGCCGCGATCGAGAAACCTCGCTGAGGAGTATCCTGATCTTGGCCTCCAATTCCTTCAACTTCTCCGCTAACGCCCCCTGTGCCTTCACGGTTTCTGGATCCCCCTTTTCTTACCTGATTTCCGCCCCCAAGTCCCTCCTAAGGACCTCCAGAAGGGCACCGTGGACCTGATTTACCTCTTCATCGGTCAGTGTCCGATCCTCGGACCGATAGTAAATGGAAAAAGCCAGGCTCTTATAACCGGCAGGAATCTTCTGCCCTTGGTAGACATCGAAGAGCCTTACTTCATCTACCAGATCCCCTCCCGCCTTCCGGATCAATTCATAGGGCCTGAGGCAGGGAAGGTCCCCGGGAACCATCAGCGCCACATCCCTCACCACTGCTGGAAATCTGGGAAGAGATGAATATCTCCTCTGGGGATGGAAAAGGGTGGCAATCAACTCCAAATCGGCCAATCCGAAGACAAAGGGAGTTGACGATAGGCCAAATCCCTCAGCGACCTCTGGATGAATCTCACCAATCCATCCGAGCGTATGTCCGCCCGCCTCAATCCCGGCTGCCCTCCCCGGGTGCAGGAAGGGAGAAGCAATGGGGCCCAATTCCATCTTTAGGCCCAACATCTTCCCCAGGGCGTCCAAGACCCCCTTCAGGAAGAAGAAGTCCACCTCCCCCTTTCCTCCATCCCAATGGAGTGCCCCGCGAGCGCCAATGGCCACCGCCGCCATTTCCTTTCGCTCTCGAGGCAGGTCCGAAGAATCCCACACATGGAAGGTCTTGGCGATCTCAAAGATCTTCACATCCCGCAGATTCCGGTTCTCGTTCCAGCGCAGATTCTCCAACAGGCTTGGCAAGAGACTGGTCCTGAGGACACAGGCCTCCTCGCTCAGGGGGTTCCTCAAGGCCACTGTCTTGCGCAGGGGATCATCCCCTGCCAGGCGCAATCTATCAAAGACCTCCCGCCTTGTAAAGCTGAAATTTACCACCTCGAAAAAGCCGGAGGCACTCATCAGACGCTTGATCAGCTTCTCCACGGAGGGCGCCCAAGAGGCTTCCTGCGGCCGAATGGCTCCCTGGGGCAGGGACCTGGGGATCCGCTCGTACCCGTAGATGCGGGCAATCTCCTCAATGAGGTCGATCTCCCGGTTGATATCTCCCCGAAAGCTGGGAACCTCAACCTCGATTGTGCCGTCACCCTGGGAGGGAATCGGGAATTGCAGTCGATTCAGGATCGAGACGATTTGTCTCCGGCTCAATCCAACCCCCAAGATGCGATTGACCCTCTTCGTCCGGAGAGGAATGGTCTGGGCGGCGTAGCGACGAGGATAGGCATCGAAGACCCCAGCCGCCAATTCCCCTCCTGCCCCTTCCAACATGAGCTGGCTCGCCCAGTCGATGGCGCGGACGGTGCCCTCCGGGTCCACCCCCCTTTCAAAACGGTAAGAGGCCTCCGATTGCAGACCAAGGGCCTTGGAGGTCCGACGAATGCTCACCGGGTTGAACCATGCGCTCTCCAGGAGAATGGCCCGGGTTTGGGGTCCGACCTCCGAGGTAGAGCCTCCCATGACCCCGGCAACCGCAACAGCATCCTCCGCGTCCGCGATAACCAGCATTTGCCGGGTGAGCGCCCTGTTCATCCCATCCAGAGTAACGATGGTCTCTCCCTCCCTCGCCCGGCGCACCACAATCCTCTTACCCTTCAGCCGGTCAAAATCAAAGGCATGGAGGGGCTGGCCCCGGTCGATCATCACATAATTGGTGACATCGACCACATTGCTGATGGGCCGGACACCTACCGTCTGCAGCCTCCAGCGCATCCACAGGGGGGAGGGGCCAATCTTTGCCCCCTGAATCACCCGCGCCGCATAGCGGCCGCACAGGTCTTCGTCTTCGATCCGCACCGAGGTCAAGCGTTCAATGGGAATTCCCCCCTCTTGCAGCTTCGCCTCCCACTGACGGAGGGGAGCGCCCAGGATCGCGGCCACCTCCCGGGCAATCCCCAGAACGGACAGGCAATCGCCCCGGTTGGGGGTAACGCTCATATCCAGGACCCAATCCTCCAATTTCAGGGCGGAGGAGATCGGCTCCCCCGGGGGGCTATCCTCCGGGAGGATCAGAATGCCCGTCGCATCCTCCCCCAGGCCCAGCTCGAATTCTGAGCACATCATGCCAAAGGAGATCTCCCCTCGGATCTCTGCCTTCTCGATGCGGGTGCCGTTGGGAAGGACCGACCCGGGGAGCGCCACCGGCACATGATGAGAGGGCCGAATGTTGGTCGCCCCGCAGACAATGGGAACCACTTCCGACTTGACTTCCACCTGGCACAGGCTCAACCAATCGGCCTGGGGATGGGGACTGACGGAGCGGACCCTTCCCACCACGATTCCGCCATATCCCCCCCCCCCGCGAGCACATTCCTCCACCTCGAGGCCCGCCATGGTCAATCGATCGGCCAACTCTTCCGGCGGGAGGTCGACCTTCACAAAATCGGAAAGCCAGTTGATGCTCACTTTCATCGTTGAATCCCTGATCTACCTTCTATATCCCTTGCAGCTGCTGCAGAAATCGCAGATCGTTCTCGAAGAAGAGCCGGATGTCGTCAATGCCGTATTTTAGCATCGCGATTCTCTCCACTCCCATCCCGAAGGCAAAACCGCTCCATCTCTCCGGGTCATAGCCCACCCTCTCCAAAAGGGCGGGATGAATCATCCCCGATCCTAAGATCTCTAGCCATCCAGTTTGGGAACAGAGCCGGCACCCCGATCCTTTGCAGATGATGCAGGCAATGTCCACTTCCGCGCTCGGCTCGGTAAACGGGAAAAAGCTGGGGCGAAAGCGAACCTTGGTCTCCTGGTCGAAGGCCTGCTGGGCGAAGACCTCCAGGACCCCCTTGAGATCTGCGAAGCTAACCCCCTCGTCCACCAAGAATCCCTCCACCTGATGAAACATCGGGGTGTGAGAGATGTCGTCATCCCGCCGATACACCCTGCCGGGAGCGATGATGCGGAGGGGAGGCTGGTGCTTCTCCATGACGCGGATCTGCACCGGGGAGGTATGGGTCCGCAGAAGCAGGTCATCCGAAATGTAGAAGGTATCCTGCATGTCCCGGGCCGGATGATCCTTGGGTATGTTGAGGGCCTCGAAGTTGTAATAGTCCAGCTCCACCTCCGGCCCTTCCGCGATCTCAAAGCCCAAATGGGAAAAGATCTCGATAATCTCTTGAAAGACGGCTGTCAAGGGATGTACGGACCCCAAGGTCAGCGGCCTTCCTGGAAGGGTGATATCGATCTTCCTCTCCCTCTCCATCTGCTCCCGATCTTGAGCCTTGATCTCCTCCATGCGCCGCTGAAGCTGATCATCCAGCTCCGCCTTCAGGAGATTGGCCTGCTTGCCCACCTCAGGGCGTAAATCCATGGACAGGGCGCCCACTCCTCGGAGGAGAGAAGTGAGGAATCCCTTCCTCCCCAAGTACTGGATGCGCACCCTGTCCAGATCGTCCATGCTGCGGGTAGCCCGTATGGCAGAGAGCGCCTCTTCCCTCAACTGGGCCAGCTTTCCCCACATCCCCTTTTCCTTCCCTCTTGCCCTCCGATAAAAATACCGCCAGGAATATCCTGGCGGTATTCCCGCGATGCTGAGTCTTCAAGCAGCACGCTGCGACCGGGCAATATCGACGAGGCGGCTGAAGGCAGCCGCATCCCTAATTGCCAGATCCGCCAAGACCTTACGATCCAGAATGATCCCGGCCCTTTTCAGTCCAGAGATGAAGAGCTGATAGGAGAGCCCATGCTGCCGAGAGGCAGCGTTAATCCTGACGATCCAGAGGCGTCGAAAGTCCCTTTTCCGAGCCTTGCGATCGCGATAGGAATACTGGAGGGCCTTGTCGACCGCTTCCTGAGCGGTACGGAATAACTTTCTCCTCCCTCCCCAATAGCCTTTGGCCATCGCGAGGACTTTGTTTCTCCTTCGCCTGGTCTTAAAACCGCCTCTTGCCCTTGGCATTCTAATCCTCCAAAGATCTTACCCTTGCTGAAATCATATTATTTAAATCCCGGGTCTCATCCCCAGGACTCCTCTCGCTACCAGCCCCGATGCTCAGGCATAAGGCAGCAAGCGCCGGATGCGATCGTAATCCGCATCGGAAACTAACGCCGGTTTCCTCAGGTTCCTTTTTCTGCCCTGAGACTTCTTGGTCAAAATGTGGTTGGCGAATGACTTCTCTCGTTTAATCTTGCCGTGGGCGGTCATGCGAAAACGCTTGGACGCCCCTTTCATCGTCTTCATTTTGGGCATAATACCCTCCTTCGAGTCTTCATCTCCCAATTCAGGCGCTGGATGACCTCTCCAATCCCAGATGGGCGGCCGAAAGAAATGCGGCGCGGGACAGGGGCAACTTAATGCTTCGGGGCCAGGATCATCACCATGCTTTTGCCTGCGAGGCAGGGCATCTGCTCGATGATGGCACACTCCTTAAGCTCCTCGGCCAGCTGATCCAGCATCTTCCTTCCGAGGTTGGTGTGCATCACCTCACGACCCCTGAAGATCATGGTAACCTTCGCCTTGTTTCCCTCCTTCAAGAACTTCTCGATGTTCCTGGTTTTAAACTGCAAATCATGTTCATCCGTCTTGGGTCGCATCTTGATCTCTTTGATCTGGATGACGGTCTGCTTCTTCCTCGCCTCTTTTGCCTTCTTGCTTTGCTCGTACCGATATTTCCCATAGTCCATGATCCGGCACACCGGAGGATTCGCGTCTGGTGCGACTTCCACCAGATCCAGACCCAAGCTCATGGCTGTTTGTAGCGCCTCCTGCGGGCTCATCACTCCCAGTTGAACCCCATTGGGATTGATGACCCTTACTTCGTTGCACCTGATCTTCTCGTTAACCCTTCCCGCTCTCCCGATAGTCCACTCACCTCCTCAGTTTCGTCTAAAGGGAACGGCCCTCTGGCAATCGAGCCTCCTTCTTCGCCAAGCGGAGGAATTCCTCCAGGGAGATCCGTCCCAAATCCTTTCCACTCCGCTCCCGCAAAGAGACGGATTCTTCCTTCTCCTCCTTATCACCCACTACCAGCATGTAGGGAATCTTCAACATCTCAGCCTCCCGCACTTTCAGGCCGATCTTCTCATTGCGCAGATCCATCTCCACTCGCAGACCCTCTCGCATGAGTCGCTCAAAAAGGCGGGCGGCATAAGGCTGCTGTCGCTCGGTCAGGGCCAAGATCCGCACCTGAATCGGGGCCAGCCAAACCGGGAATGCCCCGGCATAGTGCTCGATGAGGATCCCCAGGAAGCGCTCCATGCTTCCCAAGACCGTGCGGTGCACCATGACCGGACGATGTCTCTTTCCATCCGAGCCAACATAGGAGAGGTCGAAGCGCTCGGGCAAGGCAAAATCCACCTGGATGGTGGGACCATCCCAGGCCCTGCCGATGGCGTCTTTTAAGGCGATGTCCACCTTGGGACCATAGAAGGCTCCATCTCCCTCCGCCACCCGATATTCCAACCCCTTATCGACCAGGGCTTCCACCAGGGAGGAGGTCGCCCGATCCCAGTGTGCCTCATCGCCGATGAACTTCTCGGGTCGAGTCCCCAGGGTGATATGATAGTTGAAGCTAAAGGTCTCCATCATGAAGAGGGCAAAGTCGAGGACTCCCTTGATCTCCTCCTTGAGCTGCTCGGGGAGGCAGAAGATATGGGCGTCATCCTGGGTAAAGCCCCGCACGCGCAACAGACCGTGGAGCACCCCGGACTTCTCATGGCGATACACGGTGCCCAACTCGAAAAACCGGATGGGCAGATCTCGATAACTGCGAATCCCGTTCTGATAGATAAGCATATGGGCCGGGCAGTTCATCGGCTTTATACCATACTCCACCCCGTCGATCTCGGTGAAGTACATGTTCTCCCGGTAATTCTCATAGTGGCCGGAGACCACCCAGATATCCGCCTTCAGCAGATGGGGTGTAGAAACGATTTGGTAGCCTCGCTTCAGGTGTTCGTCCTTCTCAAAATCCTCCACGATGCGCCTCAGTGCCGCCCCACGGGGGTGCCACAGCACCAGGCCAGGTCCGGAGATTTCATGGATGCTGAAGAGATCCAGTTCCTTCCCCAGGCGACGGTGATCCCTCCGCTTCGCCTCCTCCTGGCGCTGGAGGAATTCGGCCAGTGACCTTTCATCTGCAAAGGCCGCCCCGTAAATCCGCTGCAGCATCTTATTCCGTTCATTGCCCTTCCAATAAGCCCCGGCGACGCTCAGCAACTTGAAGGCCTTGATCCTTCCAGTCGAAGGAATATGGGGGCCGCGGCACAGGTCGGAGAACCCCCCAATCTCGTAAATGGTGGGGGCCCCTTCCAGTTCTTCCAAGAGTTCCACCTTCCATTCCTGGTTTCGCTCGGAAAAGAAGGCCTTCGCCTCCTCTTTGGTCATGGTACGGCGGTGAAAGATCTGATCTTGTTGGATGATCTCCCGCATCCTGGCCTCGATTCTCTCCATGTGCTCCTCCGACAAGGTCTCAGGGAGATCAAAATCATAATAGAAGCCATCCTCAATCGCGGGGCCGATGCCATACTTGACCGAGGGATACAACTGTCCCACCGCCTCTGCCATCACATGGGAGGTGCTATGGCGCACGATGGAGAGTCCCTCTTGACTCTCCGGAAAGACCAGCTCGATCTCCGAATCCTCGTATAAAGGAACGCTCAAATCGAGCAGGGTTCTATCGACCCTGGCTGCCAACGCCTCGGCAGCGGGCTGGACCGCAAGCTCCTGAACCGCCTGAGAGATCATGATGCCGGGGACAAATTCCTCTTCTTTTCCACCCCTTACCGCAATATGAATTGAATTCCCCATAAATCGCCTCTTCCAAATAAAAGGCACCACCAGCAACTTCTCGCCGATGATGCCCCGCCCTTTGAGATCTAACCGTTTGTTGAGCTCATCCAGTATGCGGCAAAGGAATGAGTGGTAGGCACGGGCGGTCTTGAACCGCCGACCTCTTGCGTGTCAAGCAAGCGCTCTCCCCCTGAGCTACGTGCCTTCGCGATCGTCCCCTCTTTTGGTGCCGAGGACCGGAATCGAACCGGTACGGGCTTAAAAGCCCGAGGGATTTTAAGTCCCTTGCGTCTACCAATTCCGCCACCCCGGCAGCCACCCCAAGTTAGCAAAAGCAGACATCCTGTCCAAATTGGAGGCGGCGAGCGGATTCGAACCGCTGAATAAAGGTTTTGCAGACCTCTGCCTTAGCCACTTGGCTACGCCGCCGATCCTGGAGGGTTCATCTCCTCGGACATTTTCCGGAGAAATAACACCCCAAAAAATCTCTTCCCGGTGATCAGGCGCAAATGCTTGAGGAGGAATTTGGGCGATTCCCCCTCCGCCTTTCCCTTTGCGGGCTGAGCTTGCTCGCTCAAAATGATAAATGAATCACTACTGGTTCCAACTTAAATCGAGTGGAGCGGGAAACGGGACTTGAACCCGCGACCCTCGCCTTGGCAAGGCGATGCTCTACCACTGAGCTATTCCCGCCCAGAGAATCCTTCATCAGGGAATCGAAAACCGGATATCTTGCGATTCCTCAGGGCCGTTTCTGGCCCGCTGGACGATCGCCCTTTTTCACCCCGGATTTTCTAATTACCAAATTTCGCTTGATTTGTAAAGGGATTTTTTTTCTCGCGGGCCAGCGGATTTCCCTTAAGGAGGCATCTTGAGCCGCCCGGGCCCAATGGCTTGGAAGGCGTAAGGAAGAAACCTCCCGCAGGCAGGAGAAGAGGTTTAGCGGAAGGCAGGAATTTCCTCAGGGTGGGGCGCCAGTCTTCCCATCTCCTCGCCAATCACCGCGATTCCCTTTTCGATCTTGTCTTCCGCCGCCGAGGTGAAGTTGAGGCGAAGGTAGTGGTGGTGCCGTGGCTGCTGGATGAAGAAGTCGTTACCCAGGACAAACGCCACCCCTTTGTTCAGACAGGCCTCCAGAAGCTGCATGGCTTCCAGGCTCGCAGGGATCCGTACCCAGAAGAACATGCCTCCCTTTGGGGTCTCATAATGCGCGAAGGGGGGGAAATGCGCCCTGATGGCCGCAGCCATGATATCCCGTTTCCTCCGATAGCACTGTTGGATCCGCTCGATGTGGCCTGGGAGCAATCCCTCCTCCAGAAAGGCATTGACGATCCATTGTCCCAGGGAATTGGTGTGAAGGTCCGAGGACTGCTTGATCAGGGCCAGACGCTGAATGAGCTCGGGGTCAGAGACCAGGTAAGCCACCCGCAGGCCAGGCACGATGGTCTTGGAGAAAGTGCCCAAATGGACCTTGCACGGCCCGGGGTAGAAGCTCCAGAGGGAGGGCTGGGGTAAGCCATCATAGATGAGCTCCCCGTAGGGATCATCCTCCACTAGCACCACTCCCTGATCGAGAAGCACTTCGGCCACCGCCTTACGGGATTCCAGGGAATACTGAATGCCAGTGGGGTTCTGAAAATTGGGCATCAGATAGACCAGGCGGGGCCCTTTCTTCAGGACCTCCACCAGATCTGTCAGAACCATTCCCTCTCCATTCACGGGCACGGACAAGAGATCTGCCTCGAAAAATCGAAAAGCTTGAAGGGCCCCTAGATAGCTCGGATCCTCTGTCAGCAGGCGGGTTCCCGGGTCCAGGAAGAGCTTGGAGAGGAGGTCGATGCCCTGTTGCGAGCCCTGGGTGATCAGGATGTGGTCAGCGCCCACTTCAATGCCCTTAGCCCTCAGGAACGCCGCGACCTTCTCCCTTAAGGGAAGCAGCCCCTCGGTGGGGGCGTACTGGAGCGCTGTCTGCCCATGTTCTCTGACCACTCTCCCTGCCAGGACCGCTAGGGTCTGGGTGGGAAACAGGCGGGCGTCGGGCAACCCTCCCCCGAAGGAAATGATCTCCCGATCCGTGGTCATCTTGAGCATCTCGCGAATGGCCGAGCCTTTCAGGTGTTGGATGCGGCAAGCGTATTCCATTTAGTTCACCTCATCGGAAAAGATATCCCGCCACTTCTCGTATCCCTCCCCGTAAGTCTTCCGGAGCAATTTGTCGAAACGACTAATCACTTTCATCACATAGATATCGTGCTTGAGATAATCCTCGGCCACGGTGACGAAGGCCGGGTTTCGGCTCCAGGCACCCTGCCCCTGGAGCTCTGGACCGACGATGCTCTCCAACACGGTCTGGGCATCCACGCATATCGTGAGCCCCCGGCCCCCCTTCTCGTTGTAGATAGTGTCTTTAATGGGATGGGGAAAGACCATGGCGAATCTGGGTCGCAGAGAGCCGAAGTTCACAATGGCGATGCGCACCTTGCGCTTTGCCGCCTTTTCCAAGGCGTCCAGCAGTGGCTCCAGATCTTCGTCCCAGGCGGAGAGGAGCACGGTCTTCTTCGCCTGTTGGATCAGGTTCTCCCCTTTGGCCAGGACGGCGTCCCGCCCGGAGATGGCCCAGACATAAGAGGACTCCTTGGGCGGCTCGTTATTGGCCAGAGCCGCAGCAACCTGATCCAGGTTTCTCTTGATCTTGCGGGAAAGTAGGCTGCAGAGCTCCTGGGGGTCGATGGGAATATATTTCTTGGCCTGGTCCGGCTTATCCTCCGTGCTGAAGATGAGGCCTTTATTCTTCAAGCGCTGCAAATTCTCATAGATCTTTGAAGTAGGAACGCCTGAGGCTTTACTGATCTCATAGCCGGTAGAGGGACTCTGGCGCAGCAGAACCAGGTAGACCTTGGCTTCGTATCCGCTGAACCCCAACTCCGCCAATTTCCCGATCAGGTCATTCATAGGTCCTTAACTCACTACCAGAGGGAATAGTCACTACTTTGGTAGTTATCTCATTTGCCCACCCATGTCAAGACAAAAATCTGCTTAACAAAGCAATACGAGTATGCTAAACCTCTTCTATCTGAAGGTACTGGTGATTGAGGGGAAGGAGGGGACCCTTCATGAGGAAATGGGCCGCGAGAAAACCCTTGATCGCAAGCTTGGGCCTAACGCTTCTTGCGCTCATCCCCCCTGGTCAAGCCAGCAGTGGCGAACCGACCTTTACGGAAGGAGGGCAAATGTCGAAGGGGAAAGTGGTTCATACCTCAAAGATCTCCATCACCCGGGCGAAGGGAACGGTGAGAAAGGCTCTGATCGAGGGCTTCTCTGAACCGATCTACTTTGGCGTCCATGGTGGGATCAAGAAGTTCTACGGGGTGGACCCGGAGGAGGAGCATCCCGCCACCCTCGATTACATCGTGGCGGCAACCGGCGGCTGAATGATGGGGACACTGGCCCGGGTACTGGCCAAACAACAGATCGATACCCCGGAAGATCACTATCGGGCCGAGATAGAGGGCGATATCGAGAATGTGGGAGGGCTCCTTAAGATCACCAAGATCCGGGTGCACTATTTCCTGAAGCTGCCCAAGGGCACGGAGGAGGCCGCCCAGCAATCTTTCCACGCCTACCTGCCCTATTGCCCTGCCGCCCAGAGCGTCTCCGGGTGCATCGAGATCAGCCACCAGCTTACCCTGCAAGGGGAATAGAGTGACAGAAAAAGCGTCTGGGTTCTCCTCCAGACGCTTTTTCTGTCACTCCGCCAGCGCCGCCGACTTAGCCGCCGTCGAACATGTGACGCTCCTCCTTGCCAAACCACTCCAGAGGGGCCTCGAGTAAAACCAAGGTGTTGTGCAAGAGTTCCCGATGTTCTTTCTCTTGCCCCACCAGGTATAGAAAAATCCCCTTCACCATGGAATCGACCGCCTCCGCGGCCGTCTTTTCATAGAAGGCATAACCCTTATTCTCCATATCCAGGGCCACCTTCACCGCATCCAATTCGGTGAAATCCCCCTTCATCTTGGGAATCATCTCCCCGTTGGCTCTGGCGAAGAAGGACTCCCGATTACGAGGCTGATCCTCCTTCTCGAATGAGGCCGGATCGACGCAGGTCCCGCCCTTGAGCGAATCGACCTCCGCCTGCAGCTTCTCAATATGGGATTGTTCGTCCTTCGATAGGAACTCGAACATAGACTTCCCCTGGGGATTTTGGGTTCGGTTCGCCAAGTTCTGATAAAAGCTCTGCCCCTCCTTCTCGATGGCGATCGCCTTCTGTAAGACACCGATTGCCTTTTCCTGCTGCCAAGGTTCCATGAGGTCACCTCCTTCACTTACCCTAGATACCAGCAAATCTAGGCCAATATAAGAATCCCCCTCCTCTTTGTCAAGAGGAAATGCCCCTTCTACTCCCACTCCCGCTGCCGGATACCAATGGGGAAGGCCGGCCTCTTCTGCCCTTTCAAACAAAAGGGCAGAGGGCGATGGAAAGGTGAACAGGGGCCCTGAGGCGTAGCGGGCGCTACAGGAGCTTCATCCCCTTCAGCACCTTCCGCAACTCTTCTTTCTTCTCCTTGGCTAATCCCTTCACCGGAGCGCGCGATGGCCCGGCTGCGATGCCGATCATCTCCAATGCCTCTTTGATTACGACAGGGAAGGAGCCCAGATCAAAGGCGACCCGTAGGGGAGCCAACTGATATTGAGCCTCCAGGGATTTCTTGTGGTCCCCCCGCTTAAAGGCCTCGTAGATCTCAGTCACCAGCTGCGGGCAGACATTCCCGGTGGCGGTAATGGAGCCCGTCCCCCCATAGCAGAGGGTGCAATAGATCATGGTATCGCGCCCGGCGAGTACGGAGAATTTCTTATCCGTGCGCCGGATGTACTCCGCGGTAACGGTCATATCTCCACTCGAGTCCTTGACCCCCACGATGTTCTTGATCTGGGAAAGCTTCACCACTAGATCAGGCGACAGCTTCACTCCGCCGGTACGGCCGGGATTGTTGTAGAGTAGGATAGGCAGCTTGGTCGCCTTGGCGATTGCCGCATAGTGATCGTAAAGCTCGTCCTGGGTGGGGGCCAGGAAGAAGGGGGTGATGATGGAGACCGCGTCGATCCCCATGGACTCCGCGGCCTGGGTGAGGCGAATCGCCTCCCGGGTGGTGATAGCCCCGGTTCCGGCGTAAACGGGCACCCTCCCTCGGGCCTCTTCGGCCACGATCTCCATAATCCTGACCTTCTCCTCATATTCCAGGGCAAAGAACTCTCCCTGACTGCCCACCGGAAAGAGCCCGTGAACTCCACCCTGGATGAGGTAGTTCGTCAACTGCCGCAATGCCTTCTCATTCAGCTTCTCTTTCTTGTCCAGGGGGGTGACCATGGCGGGTATAATGCCCTTGGGGGTAAAAGCCATTTTCTTGTCCTCCTTTGCGGGTTGTTACTCCTGATTGCCCTCGATAATTCTCAGTTCGGCTTGACCAGTATCTTGACTCCCTTGCCCATTTTGAGGCTATCGATGGCGAGCAAGGTGTCTTCCAGGCCGAATTCCATTTTAACCAGTGGCTCCAAATCCAATTGCGAAAGCCAGGTGATCGCACGAGGATAGGTGTAAGGCCGCATGTAGGAGCCCTTGATGGTCAATTCTTTGGCGAAGATCTGATAGGGCTTCGCCTTGAATTCCACCTCCGGATCCGCCACCCCCACGATGACCACCGTCCCTCCTCTTTGGGTGAGGCCGATGGCTTCCTCTACCTGCGCAGGCCTCCCGATCGCCTCAAAGGTCACCTCTGGCCCCAGACTTGCCGTCTCCTCCAGAACTCGGGCCTTCAGATCCTCGGAGGCGGGATCGACGGCGATGGCCCCAAACCGCCGCGCCAAATCCCGGCGGTGGGGCTGGAGCTCGCTCACCAGGACCTTGGCCGCCCCGGACCGAAGGGAAAGCTGGGCCAGCATCAGCCCGATGGCCCCCCCGCCTAGGACCAGCACCCTCGCCCCGGAGGGGATTTGGGCCAAATCCACCGCGTGCAGGCAGCAGGCCAGGGGCTCGGTCAAAGAGGCCACCTCAAAGGATATCGCCTCCGGGATGGGATAGACCAGGTGTTGAGGCATGACCGTATACTCGGTAAAGGCCCCCTGGTGTAGGACGCGGTTCAAGCAGAGATTTTCTTGTCCGCTGCGGCAGAAATGGCAATAGCCGCAGACCTTCCCCGGCTCTGCCACCACCCGATCCCCCACCTTGACCTTCGTTACTTTTTCCCCGGCGGCTACCACCCTGCCCGCATACTCGTGGCCAATGATCCGGGGGGGCTGGAAGAGGGGAAACTTCCCCTCCAGGATGTGGACATCGGTCCCGCAGACCCCACAGCAGGCCACCTCGATCAGGACCTCCTCCGGCCCGGGAGTGGGGATCGGCCTCTCCTCCATCCGGATATCCTTCCCCCCATACCAGACTGCACACCTCATTGTCGCATCGTCGGTTTTATTCATCGAACTCCCTCGCTCTTCTGCCGCCCCTCACGATCCCAATTCCTTCAGGAGACTCTTAGCTTCTTTTACCTCGGAATTATCCTCATCGGCCCCTTTCCACAGCTCAAGAAACTTCTGGAGGGCCTCCCGGGCACCCTTCTTATCCCCCCGCGCCAGAAAGGCCACGCCCAGATCCCGATAGGCAAGGGCAAAATGGGGATTCATGTCGATGGCCTTCTGGGAGGCCGCAATCGCCTCAGCCGGGGAGCCCTTCTGCAAATAGGCCAGGGCCTCGCCTCTCAAATACTCCACGGACATGGCGGCAAAAGATTCCCTGCCTTTGCGGAAGGCCTCCGCCGCCTTGTCGCTCTCCCCTCTTTGCAGTGCGATCTGCCCTTCGAGATAGACCGAGAGGTGCGCCGCCTTCTCATCCTTGGACAGAAACTCCACCTCGGCCTTCGCCTTGTCGAAGTCCCCCTCCCTGGCGGCTACCAGCCCCAAAGTGAGATGGGGATCTGGAGCGCCAGCTTGAAGCTTCAGCGCCTCCTCGGCTGCGGCCTTGGCCTCCTCCAAGCACCCTTTCCGCAAGAGGGCATGAGCCAGGCCTGCGTGCAACTCCGGAACCTCTGCCTGGAGGGCAATGGCCTTCTGGAACTGCTCGATGGCGGAGGAGAACTTACCCTTCTCGATCAGTACATGGCCCAGGCTGCTATAGCCGTTGATGAGCTCGGGATTTCTCTGGATCATCTCCTGACCTTGCGCCTCGGCCAAGTCATACTTTCCTCGCATGAAATAACTCCAGGATAGCGCATTGCGGGCCTTCAGGTCATCGGGATTGAGATCGAGCTGTTTTTTGAGATATCGCTCCGCCAGATCTGACTTATTTCGCTCCAGGTAGATGTATCCAAACATGCCATACATGTCCTGCAGTTGTGGGGCGTAACGAAGGGCGGCCTCCACCTCTTGCTCGACCTGCTCGTCTTTCCCCTCTTCCAGGTAGATTCGGGCCAAAAAATAATGGACCATAGCATTTTCGGGATGGATCGCCAGAGATTGCTGATAATAGCGGATGGCCTCTTCTTTTTTGCCAGCATCCAGAAAGGAGTTCCCCATATAGGCCAAGAGGTCCCCATTCTCCGGTTCCAGGCGCACCGCCTCCTGGAATTGGATCTTGGCTTCCTCTTCCATCCCCTTCTTCAAATAAGCATCCCCCAGGGAGGCATGGCCAAACCCATAATTGGGAAAGATCTCCAGTGCCTTCTCAAACGCCGCAATTGCACCCACCAGGTTTCCCTGGACCTTGGAGATCCGTCCCAAGACATTGTGGGCCAGGAAGAAATTCGGATCGGCCTTGATCGCCTGCTGGCAAGCCTCTATTCCCGGGGTGTATTGCTTCTGGCTCAAGCAGATCATGGCCGTGTAGGTATAGGCCTTGGGATCCGAGGGGTCCCTTTTGGCAATCGCCTCGTAGTGGTTCAGGGCCTTCCCCAATTTTCCGCTCATCTCCGCCCTTATGCCTTCCAGGTAGTCCTTCTCGGTATCCGTACAGCCCTGCAGGGAAGCGGTTTGGGGCCCAAGCGAGCGGAGCCTCTCGAGATCCTCCATGATGAGGTAGGTATGGAGGAGGCCCATGAAGCTCGGGCAATGGGAGGGATCGTTCTCCAAGGCCTTCTTGAAATAGGACTCGGCCTCCCGGAAGCGATGGGCCCTGAATTGCTCCTGTCCCTGCTGATAAGATGAAGAGGCCTGATCTTTTTCCGGTGCATTCTCTGCCCGAACCAGAGGACTTCCGAATAGGGCCAGGCACAGAACTCCAATGATTGCCAGTCTATGGTTCACAATGATCGCCATTCCATCCTTCTTCCTCTCCCCGAGAACAATAAAAAACCTCCCACCCGGTCCCGGGTGGGAGGTTTGCCAGCTTCGGCCAAGCTTAGTTGATTATGATCGGGTCGATGTTGGATCCGGAAGTGCCGCGAAACTTCGTCGGAAGCGCGATGTATACACCCTCATAAGCGCCATCCGCGCACGGTCCTTCCAGGTTGCAGAGCTCGACCATGCCAATTCCCTGATAGGTTAACATATATCGGTGCACGGGATGGGGCGAACGGGGCATCCACTCATAGGAGACATTGTCCGCTCCGGTGACCACCCCCCCGATGGATTCCAAATACTTCTCCGCCTCCAGACCCGGTCCGCCTTCTCCCTTCACCTTGGCGATCTCGTCCGGTCCTTTGAGCCAGGGGATGATCCATCCGGTGCGCATCAGGAAGCAGGTGGGCACATCCGGCATCACCTTGATGCCTTGCTTCGCCATGCAGCCCTTGATATCGGCCGCGGTGATCTCCCTCATCACCAGGTCCTCACCGAAGTATTTGCAGAAATCGAGGATCACGGCCCGGAGCACCACCGGGACCATCTGCGAGCCGTCCATCCAGTTCATGCCCCACCATTCCTTGATCTGATCAGCGGTCTTGCCTCCATAAATCTTGATCGAACCATCCGGCTGGCGCTCGCCGATGTGGTTCAGGGCATCCATGTGGCATCCCGAATGGTTGCAAGCGACCACGTAATCGTTCTCGTAGGTGGCCGGATCGATATCATGGGTCTCACCATGGTACTTGTAGTTCAGCACAGTCAACTTGGGATGGCCGGGCCATAACGGCATATCCGCGCTGCGGACCACACCTATATCATACACATTCCCCGTCTTGATCAGGCTCTTGAGGTAAGGGGTAAACTTGGGGGCGGGGATCTTTCCATAGGACTTGGTGACCCAGTTGCCAGCCCAAGCAAAGGATCCAATCAGGAAAAGGAACAACGTAGCACACGCGAAGATCGTTACCCATTTCTTCATGAACCGTCCTCCTTCCGTCACGCTTTGGTTAGGATTATGTTGCGGTATCATTTACATCGATCTGCAGGCAAAGGACGCAATCAGCAGAAGAAACACAGAAACACAGGCCAAAATCGTTATCCATTTCTTCATAAGCCGTTCTCCTTCCCTCACGCTTTGGTTAGGATATGTTATTGATCCGAAGGGCATTCAGCATGCACCCAACATCCTGAGATCACGTAAAACCCGATGAGTAAACATTACCCATCTTCCCCACCTCCTCCCCACCCTTTGGGGTCGGGAATTCGGCCTCAAGATCCAAGGTTTTACAAATCGCCCTTTTTTTTATAGCACGGCCTTCGGGGAGAGTCAATCCCTTTTTCCCGGGAAAGGTCATTTCCCACCGCGCCTGCCTAATCCTTGACTTCATGGTCCATTTCCAATATAAAGGCGTTACCTTGGCAAAGGAGGTAAGGTGTGCCTGATCAATCCCAGCCTCATCCTCTGGCCCGATTCCTTTCCGTCTCCTCTCTCGCCCTTCTTTCCTTCTCTCCCTAACCTCTTCTTCTTCAAGAAGATAAGGAGGTCTCTATGAAGATCACCGATATCAAGACCCTGATCACCTTCGCCGATTGGCGTAACTTTATCTTCGTGAAGGTCTTCACCGATGAGGGGATCGTCGGCGTGGGAGAGGCCTCCTTGGAGTGGAGCGAGTTGGCGGTGGCGGGTGCGATCCGCAACCTCTCCCCTCTGGTAATCGGCCGCGACCCTTCCCGGATCGAGGAGCTATGGCAAAGCATGTTTCGCGATCCCTACTGGCGCGGCGGGCCGGTGATCACCACCGCCCTGAGCGGCATCGAGCAGGCCCTCTGGGATATTGCCGGAAAGAGACTGGGCGTCCCGGTCTATCAGCTTCTGGGCGGCAAGTGCCGGGACCGGCTGCGGGCTTATGCCAATGCCTGGTACAAGGGGGCGGTCGCCCCCGAGGACTTCGCGGAGAGGGCAGCCAGGACCGTGGAGAAGGGCTACACCGCCCTCAAATGGGATCCCTTCGGCTCGGCCGATCTGACCATGGATTACGAGGCGAGAAAGCGCGCCATAGACATCGTGCGGGCGGTGCGGGAGGCCGTGGGGGAAAAGATCGACCTCCTGGTCGAGGCCCATGGGCGGCTCAATCCGGCCACGGCCATCGAGATGGCCCGGCAATTGGAGGAATTTCATCCTTACTGGTATGAGGAGCCAGTGCCCCCGGACAACCTGGAGGCCCTGTCTAAGGTCGCCGCTGCCACTTCTATTCCCATCGCCACCGGGGAGAGGCTTTACACCAAATACGGCTTCCGGGAGCTCCTCTCCTCCCAGGCCGCAGATATCATCCAGCCTGATCTCTGCCACGCCGGCGGGATCTTAGAGGTCAAGAAGATCGCCGCCATGGCCGAGGCCTGGTATGTCCCGGTGGCCCCACACAACCCGAATGGCCCGGTGGGGACTGCGGCCACGGTCCACCTGGGGGCCTGCACCCCCAATTTTCTGATCCTCGAATACTTCTGTGAGGACGAGGAATGGCTTTCCGAGATCGTGGAGGAGCCCATCCGCCTGGAGAAGGGAGAGGTCATCATCCCGGAGCGGCCCGGCCTGGGCATCGAGCTGAAGGAGGCCGGGATCGCCAAGCGCCCCTACCAGCCGGTGCGCTTGAGCCTGTTTGAGGCAGGCTGGGAAGGGCGACTGTAGATCTCACTTATGGCCTGATTGTGGAGAAGGAACTCCAATGCCGTTGAGAGAGGAATTCACCAGAACGGGAGACCTGCTTTTCAGGGGGAGGAGTTATCTCCCTCTGCTCATCATCGGCCTATTCCTGATCGCCTTGAGGAACTTCAAGTACCCCCAACATAATCAGGCATTGGACCTGCCCTGGGAGATGTTCTGTCTGGCCATCTCGCTTTCTGGGCTCGGCATCCGCGTCTTTACGACCAGTCACACCCCCAGAAGGACATCTGGCCGCAATACCAAGAAACAAGTGGCAGAGACACTAAACATCACCGGTATGTATTCCATGGTAAGGCACCCACTTTACCTGGGCAACTTCTTCGTCTGGCTGGGGATATCCCTCCACATCCGGTCCTGGTGGGCTGCCCTCATCGCTCTCCTGCTCTTCTGGATCTATTATGAGCGGATCATGTTCGCAGAGGAGGAGTTCCTGCGAGAGCAGTTCGGGGAGGCCTATCTAAGATGGGCCAATCGCACCCCTGCATTCCTTCCTAAATTCAGGAACTGGCGACGCCCTGACCTGCCCTTTTCCGTAAAGGCTGCGATTAGCAGGGAATACACCACCTTCATCGTCATCATCGCCACCTTCACTGCGCTGGACATTATCGAAGACAGGATTGCTAAGAGCCGATTTATAGCGGAGGATTGGTTATGGGTCATACTCTTTCTGTCGAGCTGCGGGCTTTATCTTCTTGTCAGAATCTTGAAAAAAAAGACCAAGTTGCTCCGCGTCCGAGGAAGGTAACCACCGGCCAAGGCAGGAACTGCCACACAATCCAGGTCTGTATTGAGGGAGATCTGCCTCTGCCCGAGCCGTACCTCCTCCCCGGGCCCCCAACCCTTAGAGAGCGGATCGAGCGGCCCGCACATCTCGATGGGCCGGGATGCCTGTCATTTTAGGCGATGGAGGAGAGGGTAACCGATGAAGGAAACAGCCGGGCGGGGAGAGCAGATGCGGGGTGATGCCCTGGCCTGCTTCGATCAGTGGGCAGAAGAGTACGACCGATGCTTCCTCCACCGCTACATCCAGAAGGTGCAGAAGCGAGTCGTCCAGCTGATGAGCCCAGCGGAGGGCGCCTTCGTCCTGGATATCGGCTGCGGCACCGGAGAGGGAATTCGCTACCTGGGTCGAAGGGTAAAGCAAGGCCTCCTGGCAGGTCTGGATCTTTCGCCCCAGATGATCGAGGTGGCCCGGAGAAAATTCGCGACCCAGACCCGGGTTGAGCTCAGGATAGGAGATGTTGAGGCCCTCCCTTGGCCCGACTCCTTCTTCGATCAAGGGATGAGCACCTTCACCCTCCATCATTTCCCCCATCCGGATCGGGCCCTGGCCGAGATGGTTAGGGTGCTGAAGCCGGGGGGCCGCCTCTTCCTCGCAGACCTGGTCTTCCCTCCATCCCTTCGCCGGCCCCTGAACTGGATCCTGCGGCTGGCCCCCATGATCTTCCTCCTGATAGGCCAGAAGGATTCCCCCTGACGCAAAGAGAAAGGGCACCGAATCTGGCTCATTGCCGGATCGCGGTGCCCAATACCTCGTCCAGGTTGTGCGAATGCTCTTAAAGCACAGGACCTGCCTTCATCAAGAGCTCCTTGAAGGCCATGCCATCGCTGGAGATCAGTTCATCCTCAGAGAGGATCCGGCTGTAGTCCCGGTCGATCTTGACCAACTCCGGCTTTCCCTCCCAGACCAGGGTGACGACATTGTTGGAGTGCATGGGCATGCCATGGCCGCCCATCTCGTAATAGTAGCTGGCGAAGACCAGGTCTGCTCCGACCTCTTTTCCAATCTTCCTCAACTGAGCGGCATCATCGGGATTGAGCTTCCCCTTTCCGATCCCCGAGCTTGCCAATGCCCGATCCACCTCTTCCGGCGAGATCAGCTCAAATCGCCCATCTTTGGCGAACCCCTCCCGGAACTTGGCGGTGAGCCGGGGAAAGAGATATTCGAACCGGCGCGCCGACTGCTCCTTAGAGACCTTTCCCAAAACGGCCAGCCTCGGCTTGGCCTGGGCATAAGCCTGCACCCGTTCAAAGCCGGGGCCGCCCATGAAGGCAGGAGATATAGCCAGGGCCAGGATGACCAATAGGCTCAGAATTGCTATCTTTTTCATAATACCCTCCTTCTCTCCGGCCCCTACGGGGCAGGGACTCTTTGCGATCCATCTGGAACTCCGAGAGAGGTTGTAGCCAACCCCTTATCTTCATCGATGCAGGAGGGAAGAAGTCGACTCCTTCGGGAACTGGTTTTATCCTGATCGCCGGTCCTCTGCTATTGCTTCCGGAGCGCTTCCGCTACCTTGCGGGTGTGATCCGGGGTGGTGCCGCAGCAGCCGCCAATGATGCTCACGCCCGCCTCCAATAGCCTTGGCACCCAGGAGGCGAACTCCTCGGGCGATTGAGTGTATTTGGCCTTTCCATCAACGAGTTGCGGGAGGCCGGCATTGGGCTGGGCGGTCAGGTAGCCCTTAAATTTGACCCTCATCTCCCCCATGAGCGGCACCATCTCCTCCATGCCCCGCCCACAATTGGAGCCGATCACCTCCGCCCCCGCCCCGGTCATGCCCTCGATCGCCGCCTTCACATCCACGCCCATCATAGTGCGAAAGCCTTTTTGGCCCAGATCGAAGGTCATGGTGGCGATGACCGGAAGCTGGGTGTTCTCCTTGGCCGCCCGCACGGCAATCTTCATCTCCTCCAGGTCGGTGAAGGTACGGAGGGAGAGGAGATCCGCTCCACCCTCGGCCAGCGCCAGGACTTGGCCCTTATAGATCTCGTACATCTCTTCCGGGCTGATCTCCCCCAAGGGGGCCAGGAACTCCCCGCTGGGCCCGATGGCAGCAAAGACCAGTACCTCCTTGGGCGCCGCCGCCCGGGCGATCTTGGCCCCCTGATAGTTGAAATCGTAGGCTTTATCCGCCAGGCGCGCCTTTCTCAACTTCAGGGGATTCGCCCCAAAGGTGTTGGTGCCGATCATCTCCGCTCCAGCCTCGCAGTAGGCGCGATGGATCTCGGCCACCGCCTCCGGATGGGAGAGGTTGTATTCCTCCAGGGTCGTCACCGGCGGCAGCCCTTTCGCCTGCAGCATGGTGCCCACTGCCCCGCTGGAGACCATCGGACCGCGGGAAAGTCTTTCTAAGAAACGATGCATATTTGCCTCCTCGCGAAAAAAGTTACTTGATGATTTACTTACCGAAGACCTTGGTGATCTCATCCCTCGCAAAGTAGGGCAATTCCCTCTCTCCCCTCGCCTCCCATGCCCGGATCCCTTCTTTCTTCGAGGCAATCCTCCCGATGCGAGAGGCCTCGATCCCCTCCTGGGCAAAGCGCTGCAGGAGCCCT